>SXGT01142803.1_pt1 | contig 10589 bp, 10 predicted proteins | sample 3176221 | NCBI WGS metagenome assembly SXGT01 (sample SAMN11356862, study PRJNA531348) | freshwater metagenome | isolation source: freshwater sample F1-120 | place: China: Fuxian Lake, Yuxi | collected 2017-12-25
AGAACGATGGTGACGGTTACAGCTCCGCGCAGCTCCGGTTCACCTCCTGGCGTAATTGCAGCATCACAAGTGCAAACAACCGGAAGAGATGGGGTAATTGCTAAGCTTGCCGCAGTCAGAGAACAGATGACAGATACCGACCCTATGACCGCATATAAGAAACGGCTCGCGGCATTGCAGGATTCGGGAATCGTGGGAGCAGACGGGGAAAATGAAACTGGCGGCAACGAAAGATCGCCGCAACTTGTTAGTTCCGAGACTCTGGGCGAAAAAAATAATATTAGCCAATTCGGCAAATCAGGATCAAGCGATAGATGGCGACTGGACTCACTACCGGAAGCGCCAAGAACGCCATTCGAACTTCGGGCCGGTTTCATTATTCCTGGGACGTTAATTTCTGGAATCAATTCCGAGTTACCTGGGCAGATCATGGCCCAAGTTTCACAGGACGTGTTTGATACGGCAACCGGAAAATCTCTATTGGTTCCGCAAGGCTCCCGATTAGTTGGTGTTTATTCAAGTGAAGTGGAATATGGGCAATCTCGGGTTCTTGTTGCATGGCAACGTATCGTATTCCCCGATGGTAAGGCAATGGATATTGGCGCTATGCCGGGCGCAGATAGTGCCGGTTATGCGGGATTCACCGACCAAGTTAATCATCATTTTGTCCGGATATTTGGGTCTGCGTTGTTAATGTCCGCCATTACAGCAGGCATTACTTATAACCAGCAACAAAACCAACAAAACGGGGTTTATACAGCTCCGAACGCCAATAGTGCGATGAGTAATGCGCTGGGACAACAACTAGGTCGAGTCACCTCACAAATGATCGCGAAAAACATGAATATCGCGCCGACTTTGGAAATAAGACCTGGCTATAGATTCAATATTATCGTGACGAAAGACTTAACTCTAACCAAACCGTATCAAGCATTTGATTATTAAGGTTTACACCACAGGAGTCATTTATGAAAAACAATAGCATTTTAGCCGCTAAAAAAATATTGGTAGGGGTGTTGACCGCAACTGTCATGTTTAGTCCATCCATTTCAGTCGCGGGAGTTCCTGTAATCGACGGTACGAACTTGACACAAAACATTATGACCGCGGTCGAAGAAATCGCTCAGACAATAAAGCAGGTTCAAGAATATGGTACTCAATTGGAACAGTATTCAACGCAGATACAGCAATATGAAAATATGTTGCAAAACACAGCGTCGCCAGCGGTCAATATTTGGGATAGAGCGACCGCAACTATGGGACGGCTTCGTGGAACCATTGATACCGTCACCCGGTATAAAGACAGATTCGGTAACATTGATAACTATTTGGCAAAGTTTAAAGACATAAACACCTATCGGGGGTCGCGTTGTTTTAACGGCGACGCCTGCACGAATGCCGATTTAGCCGACTTACGCGACTCTGTACACCTTGGCTCGGAGGCGCAACAGTCAGCAAACAAGGCCGCAATAGAAGGCCTAGATAGCCAACAAACAGCACTAGAAGCGGATGCCGCAACTCTCGAAGATATTCAAGCAGCGGCACAAGGCGCCGATGGTCAAGTCAAGGCTATCGGATATACCAATCAAATTGCCAGCCAACAGGCCAATCAGCTTCTACAAATACGTGGATTGCTGATAGCGCAACAAAACGCCGAAATAACCCGCAATCAGGCCTTGGCCAATAAAGAAGCGCAACAACAAGCCGCATCCGACAAGGCCCACGAAGTGCCCTATGCATACCGGGATAATGATGGCTGGGCCATCAGGTAATTGCGCATGTCCATTAAATATACCTTGGTCGTTATTTTTATCGTGGCCGCTATTGCAACAACCGTCAGTAACTGGGATGAGTTGGTCAATCAAGGCGAAGACTCCTTGCCAGTGGCTGAGGATACCGAGACGGATGCAGATGCGGATGCGCTTATTGTTAATGAAATAAATTGTAGGCACGAAAACCTCATTCGCATCGCCAATGAAAAAAAGCGGAGACGACTAGCCTCCGCTTGCGCCCGCCGTGTGACTTTCGGTGCTGCGAACAATCGAAACTGGTCAATCAAATAGCGCGAGAAACGGCAAATGAATAGACAAATATTCTTGTTTTTAGCCTTCTTGATGCTCGCATCCACTGACGCCTTAGCGGCAATAGATGGGCCGAACATTATGGACGATGTTCAAGGTCGGTTTGCCGGTGCTGCGGCGGGGTGGGCCGCCGCCATTACTGCACGAGCGACCTGGCTATTCTGGGTATTGGCCTTAATTTCTATGGTATGGACGCATGGTTTTTTACTATTGAGAAAGGCAGATATTGGCGAGTTCTATGCCGAATTCCTCCGTTTCACTATTACCACAGGGTTTTTCTGGTGGCTTTTGAGTAACGGGCCTGCAATGGCAACCAGCATTTTTGCATCAATGCAAACGTTAGGGTCAAATGCGGCCGGATTGGGCGCGGTAACGCCGTCCGGCATTATCGATGCAGGATTCCAAGTATTTGGAAAAGCGATTACCGCTTCATCAATCTGGGAACCGGTAGAGGGCGCGGCGCTAATTATCATGGGCGCAGTCGTGCTAGTGATCATGGCCCTGATCGCCACTAATATGCTTGTGCTCTTTGTTAGTGGATGGATTCTTGCCTACGCAGGCGTTATATATCTTGGCTTCGGCGGTGGTCGATGGACCACGGACATGGCCATCGGCTTTTACAAAACGGTATTGAACGTCGCCATCCAATTGATGGCAATGATTCTGATTGTTGGAATTGGACAAGCCTTTATCAATGATTATGTGGCGGCAATGGAAGCCGATATGACCTACGCGGATATGGGTTCATTTCTCGTAGCAGCAGTGGTCTTGCTGCTATTGGTCAATAAAGTGCCCCCAATGCTTGGGCAAGTCGCATTCGGAGGGGGAACCGGCGCACTTGGTAATGGATTTGGAGCCGGCTCGGCAATGGCGGCTGCCGCAACTGCCGGGGCGGCTATTGGCGTTGCCGGTGGAGCGATTGCTGCCGGAGCAACAAATATTAGCGGTGGCATTCAAGCCATTATGGCGGCATCAAATAAAGCAGCGGAATTCGCCGGCAGTGGGGCGGACGGAGCTTCCAGAATGACAGCCGACTATCTTCAAAGCAGTCAGAGCACCGCTAACGGTGGTTCTACCTCAAACTCAACAACTCCACTTGGCGAAGCAATGGGGGGTAGTGGTTCGTCAAAGCAGGCAAATGATTCCAAATATGGACCATCAATGGTTAAAAATCTTGCAACCGGAATTGGAGAGGTTGCAAAGCAAAAAATTAAGGACAGAACCAACAATACGTTTGGCGGACAAGTCGCGGCTGCAATTAGCAACAGTGCTCAATCAACACCCACGTTTGGCGGCGATAGCCTATCGGGATCTGATGAAACAGTAGATCCGGATGAAGAGGTCGCGGCATTCACCAACAACGATAGCGGTAATGCACATTCAGCATAACAGGAGAGCAATTCATGAATGCTATAAAGCTTTGTATTGTTGCAATCAGCATACTCCCGATGCTAGTGCATGCTCAGCCTAACAATCAGAGTCCACAACAACAAGAGCGGATCGTATGCTCTATCACTGCTGCCGCGAAATACGATATACCTGCAAATATTGTGCTGGCAATCGCCGAGAAAGAAGGCGGAAAGCCTGGGCAATGGGTAAGGAATACCAACGGCACTCACGATGTGGGACCAATGCAATTCAACACCTCGTACCTAACCCAATTGGCGAAATATGGCATTACGCCAGAAGACGTAGCCCGCTCAGGTTGCTATCCCTACGATTTAGCCGCATGGCGACTGGCCGTTCATATCAAAGACGATAAGGGTGATTTATGGACAAAAGTCGCCAATTATCATTCAAGAACCCCTTATTACAACGGAGTGTACAAAGCCGATTTGATGGTAAGGGCCAACAAATGGGCCGATTGGCTGGATGCATTTTTAAAGGGCGGAATAGTAGAGGTTGTTCAGGTACAGAAAACAGACTCGACACCTGTTCAAGCACAACCCGAGCCCATAACGCCGGTATATAAAAAACCGATGCAAATACACGCCGCAAGCATGGCATATATCCCTCGCAAAATTATGGTTAGTTCTGACTAACAACCATATTTTAGCCGCTAAAAAAAGGAAGCACGAAATGAACTATCCTCGTGTAGTTGTCGCAGATGGCACCATCGAAGCCATCAAGTGGTTTTCCCTGATCCTAATGGTGATCGATCACACCAACAAATATCTATATAAGGGAGCCATTCCTGTTTTATTCAACATAGGCCGTTTGGCAATGCCGCTATTTGTTTTGGTCCTTGCCTATAACCTTGCAAGGCCAATGGCCTTCGAACGTGGTGTGCATATCCGGATAATAAAGCGATTAGCTTTGTGTGGATCGCTGGCAACACCGGCCTTCCTTGCCCTCGGTGGATTACTTGCTGGGTGGTGGCCGTTAAATTTTATGTTTGCGTTGTTGGTTCTCACCCTCACCATTTATCTAATTGAGTATCAAACAATCACGGGCTACCTAGCTGCTGCGTTAGTGTTTGTGCTGGGCGGTTCAGTGGTCGAATATTGGTGGCCTGGACTTGTGCTGGGCTTATCGGCATGGTGGTACTGTAAAACACCAAGGCTTGCTCCAGTGATTATTGCAGTTATATCCATTCTTTCCTTACGCTTGATCAGTGGCAATTATTGGGCACTGGCCGTACTGCCAGTTGCATTGTTGGCATGCTTAGTGAGATTGCCAATCCCGCGCGTTCAATGGGCTTTCTATGCCTTTTACCCATTGCACCTAACCGTTCTGTGGATCATTTCCATGACAGACACCGCATTTACCAATCTATAAGGAAATATTTATGACCAAGAAACGACTAGCAATATTCGCATTACTTTCGACCTGCGCAAACGTTGGCAATTCACAAACATTCCACGTTGAACCGATTACAGCGAACGTAGTAGCTGAAGATGCTTACGGAACCCCGCAATCAAATACCGTAACAGTCTTATTCGACAATCGTAGTGTTATTTTCCGCCCGAACTTTAGCGACTCAACCATTCTTGACGGTGCCCAGAATGCCGCCTTGATAACGGTCCGAGGGAGAACCAGTACACCTATACCCAGCGTCAAAGATGAACAGCTTGCATTGTCAAGGGCGTTATCTGCCCGAAAATATCTGATAGAGCGCGGCGTGTCTCCTTTGAAAATTCACGTGAATTACGCTTCCGGATCTGATTTTATCGCAGACAATTCAACACCCGAGGGAAAGCGTCAAAACCAGAGGGTTGAAATTGAACTGGTGTACGTCACACCGACAAGCAGTTACTCGTCGGTCCCCCAATTGTAGGAAAGTAAAGTACCTACCTGTAGCGGCTCGCGTTTGAAAACGGTTGGGCTCGCATTCGATGCAGTTCTGAGCTCACAATAATTGCAACTGAAATAACCGTTGGGCTCAGATTATTTGCAAATGAGCTTGCATTTATCGACTCTGGCTTGCATTCCATTGGCTTGAGCTCAAATTATCTGCAAATAAAAATCGGGCATATCATCGACCGCAAGATATGTATTTTATGGGTACACCCTTACGGTACACCGCCATTGAGACAACTTTTGCTTATCAATAGGGTTTATTTTGGTTTTTGAGACACTTCAGCATGAAAGTCTAGACCTAAATGAGACGAAATCAGGGGTATTCTACAATTGCAAATATTGTGAGCCCGTGAAGATGAATTGCGAGCCGGTGCTGATAAATGCAAGCTCAATTGCAAATAATCTGAGTCGAGCTGCATTTTCATTTTCACTTAATTTGAGCCCAAAACACCGCTGATTGCGAGCCCGACCAATTTCAAACGCAAGCCGTTACACCTACCCACAGTAACCTTGCCGGCATTTTTTGTGGTTTTATTTTATCGATCACGCATTTCACCTTAAATAAGCGATAATCGGCATTCCGTCCGTATGAACAATACGCCAGCAATGGTTTTTTTAAAGAAAGAGAATTTTATGGCAGCACTAGTAGAAGGCAAAGTAAAGTGGTTCAACGATGAAAAAGGCTTTGGTTTCATTGAGCAAGCCGGCGGCAAAGATGTCTTTGTCCACTTTAGTGTGATCCAAGGCAGCGGTCGGAAAAGCCTGATCGAAGGCCAGCGCGTGACCATGGAAGTGACCTCTGGGGCTAAGGGCCCACAAGCTGAAAACGTGACGCCTTTATAGTCGTCTCATCAGAGGTCTGCCAAGCGTGAAACCCGATCCGGTCTAAACGCTTCTTTTGTAGGAAGGCAATCAAGAATCATACCGGGTAATCAAGTCTCATACTGGCGAGGTAATACTGTTGCATGCCAACGCACAAGCAACGGCATCAACCCCAGGGGTGGATCGGGTAGGCAACGAAACCCCGCGTTCAGTAGGTATCTTGATTTCCTAACCGCCTGTTTTTATTACAAATTATGGCGGTAAAAATCAACAATTTAACATAATCATTCTTATGCGAAGTCACACACACACCGCACACGCAAATGTTAGTGCAATAGCGTCATGTCCTGCTTTAGCCACGTTGAAATGTCCTATCCTTTTCACCCGTTAAAGTCGGCCTCAATAAACTACGAAAAACGGTGTCGCTACACCTGTTTTGTTGCCAACATGTGGTCTTTGAGAAGCGATTAGATTTCTGTCTCTTTGCTGTCGAAAATTTCAGCAATAGACTGATCACTGATGCCGCTTTTCAAGCCTTCCTTGAGGGCTTCTTGAGGGCTTCTTGAACCCTTTTTAACTGTTCTTCGGCACTTAACGCATCAAACAGGCATTTTTGTTCTTCTGTCGGTGTTGCCCAAGGATAACAAGGGATTTTCTGCTCTTTCACTGGATTAAGTGACATGATGCGCCGGTTCTGGTTCAAAGCTGATTTTAAGCCGTGATCCGGTCGCCTTGGCTATTTTTTCAAGGGTGCGCGTGGTGGGCCTAACATGACCGCTTTCCAGCCTTGCGACCACAGATTGCTTGGTTTGCATCCGGTCGGCAAGCTCTTCTTGGGTTAGGCCAGCCCGTGAGCGCGCTTCAATGACCGCGCTTGCCAATGCGAATTCGTCTTCCAAAGCCTCATAAGCGGCGGAATAGTCGGCGTTTTTCAGCCATTTGTGGTGCAATTCACTGATTTTAGTCATTTTCAACCTCTTTCGCCCGTGTTAAAGCAATTTCGATCTCTCGGCGTGGTGTTTTTTCAGTTTTCTTGATAAAAACCCGCACGATCACCACCCGTTTTTTTCTGGCCGTCACATACAATGCCCGTGAAATCCCGTCCTTGCCTTTCAGCCGCATCTCCCATAACAGGCCTTCAAGATGCTTGATGTGCGGTTCGCGGACATTTTCAAGGCCAACGGTTGCGATCAGTTCCGCAATGCGGACTAACCTTGCGCGCATATCAACCGGGAGAGCCTCAATTTCTTCGTCCACGGTTGTATTGAGGGTTTCAATGGTCCATGTCATAGATTCAAATTATAGCATTATTGCTATAGTGTCAATTGCGCTATTCTCCCCTACTCTTCCATCGCTAAAAATTACTTCAGAAATACCGAAAAAAATAGCCGCAGGAAGCCTTTGGCATCATTCGGCGAACATCCCTAGCCAAAAATTCTAAATGATCTCCCAGATTGTCATCAGATGGCCCGGCCTTGCACTTCACTGTTTCAATAGGACTAGCCTCATTGACCTCCAGGGAGGATAACATCAATGTTCTGTTGAGTCTGGCGAATAAGGCGCTTTACCTAGCGAAAAATTCCGGCCGAAATAAGGTCTCTGTCTTAGCGCAATAGCCAGAGAGTTTGCCGTGGCGTCATAAGCGCATGTCACCTATTCAAACGCCCTTTAGCATCTTCTCAAACTGATCGACCTCCATGGGTTTGCTGTATAGATAACCCTGAACCCAGTTGCAGCCCAGATCAATCAGCACATCTCGCTGCGCCTCGGTTTCCACACCTTCGGCAATGACTATCAGTCCTAAACTGTGGGCCATCTGTATGATGGCTTGCACAATTGCCAGATCATTGACGTTATCAGGCAAGCCTTGCACGAACGATTGATCGATCTTCAACTTGTTTACTGAAAATCGATTGAGATAAGCCAGATTGGAATAACCGGTGCCGAAATCATCGATCGATAGCTCGATTCCCATGTCCCGTAAACGACGTAACGTTTCCAGGGTATTATGCGCTTCGCGCATCAAAATACCCTCTGTTAGCTCCAATTCCAACTGCTCGGCAGGTAAATCCATCTCCTCAAGAATGCTGCGAATATCCTCAAGCAACGATGGCTTCCTAAATTGTATCGCCGACAAATTAACCGCATAGGTAATGTCAGGCAAACCTGCTTGCCGCCAAGTTCCTGCTTGCCGACAGGCGCTCCGCAATATCCAGTCGCCGATGGTATTGATTCGACCGGTTTCTTCCGCTAACGGGATAAAAACAGCGGGCGACACGTCGCCAAGCTCCAGATTTCGCCAGCGCACTAACACTTCACACCCCGTCAGAGCACCATCGCTAAGTTGGAATTGTGGCTGATACACGAGTCGCAACTTTCCACGATTAATCGCATGATGCAGAGCATTTTCCATGACCAGACGATCTTCTGACATCAGGTTCATATCTGGGTTGTAAAGTTGGTAATTGTTGCGACCTTCCGCTTTGGCCTTATACAGTGCCGCATCGGCATATTTAATCAACGTCGCGTCGTCCTGACCATCGTCTGGATACAGGGCAATGCCAATGCTGCATGTGACATTGACTTCCTTACCATCTATCAAGCTAGGTTCGGCTATGGCTCTCAGAATTTTGTCAGCGATGCGAGCCGCGCTTTCCCGTCCGCTCAATTCAGCCAAAACCAACACGAATTCATCACCACCCTGGCGACCGACGGTGTCGGCTTGTCGTACCGTGGCTCGCAAGCGTTTGGATACAATTTTGATGACTTCATCACCGACTTGATGGCCCAAGGAATCATTAATGGTTTTGAAACGATCCACATCCAGAAAGAGCAGGCCGACTTTATGTAGACCACGACTAGCCTGTTCCAAGGCATCATTCAGCTTGTAACGTAACAGAGTTCGATTGGGAGTGTCGGTCAACGGATCATGGTGCGCCAGATGCTCAATATGCCTTCTGGCTTCTTCGTGGGCGCTGACATCATTAAAAATCCCAACATGAAACAAGACATTGTTTGTCTCGTCGCGCACCACACTAATGAACAACCATTCGGGGTATAAATCACCGTTTTTGCGCCGGTTCCAGACCTCGCCCTGCCAATGGCCTTCGGTCAGCACGGTTGACCACATGCGCCGGTAAAATGCCAGGTTTTGACTGCCCGACTTTAATATTCTAGGGTTTTTACCTAAGGCTTCCTGTTCGCTATAACCGGTGATGCGGGTAAAGGCCGGATTGATAGCGATGATGCGATTCTCACTATCGGTAATCAACACGCCTTCCGTCAGGTTTTTCAAGACATGCTGCTCAACCAGCGATTGACTGGGAAAATTGTCGTAACCTTGTAGATTGCGTAACATGACCAATAAGGCCAGTTGGCCATGATATTGGACAGCCAATGCAGTAATAAAAACACTGGCCTCGCCAATAGACAACACTTCATAAAAATCATGGGGAACGGCCATCTCATCGGTCTGTACTAACGCCAACAGTGCCTGACAACGATCAGGCGGCAACAGTTCGGCTAATGACTGCGGCGTGCGTTCCTGTTTTAACAGTTGGCGCAAGCTGGGATTGACCGAGATTAACTGTCCGTTGGCATCAGACACCAATACCGCATCGCTGCTGTGATCGACCAATAGCCCCAACAAGCGGCGAGCATCAGCGAGATCGGTGGCTGATTGTTCCAATCTTTGTCTGGCAGCATCACGTTGAATGTGAGTGGTACTTAATTTTTTCGTAATCCGTTTGGCATGCCCCACTAAAAAGGCGTGTTCGTCCAGTTGACCTTTGGCCACACCTAATTCCTGGGCACGTGCCATCACCGCTTCAATTTCTACCAATAGCTGTTCGGGCTCAGTGGGTTTAATCAGAAACCGGTCAGCACCCAAACTCAAGGCAAAACGAATATCGTCAGGCTGGGTATAGGTGGCGGAATAAAAAACGAATGGAACCTTGAATAAAACGGGATCGGTTTTGACTTGGTAACATAAATCGAAACCGTCCATTTCCGGCATCAAGATATCGGAAACAATCAGATCGAAGGGCTGTTGTGTGATGGCCTGTAATGCAGCTTCACCGTTGGTGACCGTGACCACGTCATGCTGTTGCGCGGTCAATAAGGTCTCTAGCAAATAGCGTGACGCATCATCGTCTTCGGCATAAAGAATCTTCATGGCAAGAACGGCTCCAACTGCGATAAAAAGGTTTCAGGTATCAAAGGTTTTTCAATGTAAGCGGCCATGCCTACCATCGAAGCCTGTTTTCGCGTGGATGGCATGGCGTAGGAACTGACACCTATCACCGGAATGTCACAGGTTAACGGGTCGGCTTTCAGTTTTTGTGTCGCCTCAAAACCGTCCATCTCCGGCATTTGAATATCCATCAA
>SXGT01754716.1_pt1 | contig 10589 bp, 12 predicted proteins | sample 3176221 | NCBI WGS metagenome assembly SXGT01 (sample SAMN11356862, study PRJNA531348) | freshwater metagenome | isolation source: freshwater sample F1-120 | place: China: Fuxian Lake, Yuxi | collected 2017-12-25
AACTTCGCGGCGATGGCGGCGCTCACAGATTAGTCACTATAATGGGATTTTAGGCGGGCCCCACTGAAAAGACAGGCGTTGCACGCCAGGATCGCCATTTTCGCAGCACCACCTATCAAAGGTGTGCGGAAGTTGGGCTAAATCCTGCGGATCGGTCGAAACTGGGTGGTCCCGCCACAACCAGCGCATCATCTCCGGCATGATCGCGCCGCCCTGCTTCTGGCCGTGTTTGCCGATGCCCCACGTATAATTCAAATCGTAGCCCTTCTCCGTGAGAGCCTTCGCCAGTCGCACGTTCTGGACGAACCAGTCGCGCGTCTCGTCGTATGTGCCGTTGCGTCCGAGTCCCCGATTGTCGTTTCGCCCGTCCTGCAGGAAGATCCGAATCGGCTTCTTCCCGCTCTTCCTCACGATCTCCGGATAGACGTGACCGCCGCGCAGGTTCGTGAAACTGCCGACGATACTGAGCACTTTCCGGAACTGGTTCGGACGCTCCCATGCAACGGTGAACGCAGCGATCGCGCCCGAACTCGCGCCGCCAATTCCGTGGCGCTCCGGGTCGCGCGAAATATTGTAGTCTTTGTAGAGCATGGGGAGCAGTTCGTCGACAATTACGCGGGCATACTTGTCGTCCAGCGTATTGTATTCGGTTGGGCGGTTCGTGTTGCGGTCGCCCCAGTCGCGCGGTGTCGGCTCCGGTTGATCGGGCCGGCGGCCGGGGTTGATGAAAACGCAGATCATCACGGGAATTTCCCGGCGATAAATGAGGTTGTCCATCACGTTGTGCGCACGCACGTCGCCATCCGGGGCCATGAACGCCTGTCCATCGTTGAAGATCATGAGACTCGCGGGAGTCGAAGCGTCGTACTGCGCCGGCACATACACCCAGTAGGTGTGCGACGTGCCGGGATATACCTCACTTGGCAACGCAAACGGTCCGTGAATCCGCCCCTTCGGGACGCCCTCCTGGGCAAGCGAATCCGGTCCCAACCGGTAGTGCAGGTCAGTGTTCGGACCCGGCGGCGGAGCCTGGGCCGGAGCGCCGGTCCGGGTTCCAAGAGCAGCAGCAAGTGCGAATAATGACGCGATCATTTTCTTCCTGATTCGACCCCTCCCGGGATCATCCCATATTCGCGTCTGATAGAGCGGCAATAGACACTTCTGTGCTAAATTGGCTGTTTCAATGGCAACCGCCTCGCCCCTCCAGGCAACCCCCCTCAATTCCGTTCATCGCGCCCTCGGCGCCCGCATGGTTGATTTCGGTGGCTGGGACATGCCGGTGCAGTATTCGGGCATTCTGGAAGAACACCATACGGTCCGGAAGGCAGTCGGGATGTTCGACGTCAGTCATATGGGCGAAATTGAGATCCGGGGCAGGGAAGCCCTTCGCCTGGTGGAGCAGATCTCTACTAACGCCGCGTCGAACCTGAAGATCGGGCAGATTCAGTATTCGGGATTACTCTACGCGCACGGTGGATTCTGCGACGACATCTCAGTCCACAAAGTTGCGGACGACCATTACTTTATCTGCGTGAACGCGTCGAATCAGGAAAAGGACTACGAACACATCATCCAACAAAACCGTTTCGACGCCACGGTGGAATTTGCCAGCCCGCGATACGCGCAGATCGCGATTCAGGGCCCGCGAGCGGTTGAGACGCTTCAGAAGCTGACCGCGCAGGACCCGGCTTCGATCCGATATTACTGGTTCACCGACGGCGAGGTTTGCGGCACGCCAGCGCGAATATCGCGCATGGGCTATACGGGTGAGGACGGCTTCGAGATTTACATCGCGCCCGCGGAGGCCGCGCGCGTGTGGTCCGAGCTCACAGCGGCGGGCGCGGAGTTCGGTCTTAAGCCGTGCGGACTCGGGGCGCGAAATACGCTGCGGATTGAAGCGAAAATGGCGCTCTACGGTCACGAGATCGACGCGACGATCACGCCGCTCGATGCTGATCTCGCTTGGATCGTCAAGCTCGCAAAGGACGATTTTACCGGCCGCGACTCGCTGGTGAAGCAGAAGGCGAAAGGCGTGAGCCGAAAGTTGACCGGCTTCGAAATGACGGGCCGGGGCATTGCGCGAGACGGGTATCCGGTGCTCGTCGATGGGACGCCCGCCGGATGGGTGACGAGCGGGTCGCCCTCGCCGACACTAGGGAAAAATATCGGCTTGTGCTATCTTCCCGCGGAGCAGGCCACCATCGGCCGTGCGATTCAGGTGATCGTGCGCGAGCAGCCGGTGGACGCCGTGACAGTGGCAACACCGTTCTACAAACGGGCGAGGTGAGAGCGAGGTGAATATGTATCCAGAAGATCTCCGTTACACAAAAGAACATGAGTGGGTGCGCGTAGAGGGGGACACCGGTGTTATCGGAATTACGCATCATGCTCAGGAGGCGCTCGGCGACATTGTTTACGTCGACCTGCCGAAAGCCGGGACGCAAGTCGAGCGGGGGAAGTCGCTCGGCTCGGTTGAATCCGTGAAGGCCGTGTCGGATATCTATTCGCCGGTATCGGGCGAAGTGACCGCGGTTAACGAGGCGCTGTCGGGCGCGCCCGAAAAGCTGAACGCCGACCCATACGGCGAGGCGTGGCTGGTGAAAGTACGCTTGAGCGCACCCGGCGATCTCGTGAATCTGATGAACGCCTCCGAGTACCAAACCTACGTGGGAGCCGAAAGCTAGTTGCGCTATCTTCCAAAGTCACCCTTCGAACGGCAGCAGATGGCAGGAGCCTGCGGCCTGAGTTCGCCCGACCAGCTATTCGCGCACCTGCCTGAAGAAGTCAGGCTGAATCGAGCGCTGAACCTCGCGCCGGGAATTTCCGAGTACGAAATCGTGCAGCATTTTCGCGACCGGGCCGCTGAATGCGCCACCGGTTACGCCTCATTCCTTGGCGCGGGGGTCTACTCGCATTTCCGTCCCGTGCTTGTGGATACCGTGGTGTCACGCGGGGAGTTTCTCACCTCCTACACACCCTATCAGGCGGAGATCGCGCAAGGCACGCTCACGACGATCTTCGAGTTTCAGACGATGATCTGCCAGTTGACCGGGATGGACGTGGCGAACGCGTCGATGTACGACGGATCGACCGCCGTGCCCTAGGCTGCCATGATGGCCGTTCGCGCCACGAAACGAAGCGGCGTGGCGGTCTCGCGCACAGTCCATCCGGAATATCGCGCCGTGCTCTCCACTTACGCGAGGAATCAGGGGATGCCGGTCGCGGAATTCGGCTACGACGGCGACTCGGGCGCGGCGAATCTCGAAGATCTGGAGCGCTCAATTACGGCTGACACGGCCGCCGTGATCATCCAATCCCCCAATTTTTTCGGAGTTGTTGAGAATGTGAAGGCGGCGGCGGAGATCGCCCATCGCCACGGCGCGCTGCTGATTTTCGTTTTTGCCGAAGCCGTTTCGCTCGGGATTCTCGAACCCCCCGTGGACGCCGACATCGTGGCCGGCGAACTTCAATCGTTCGCCATCTCGCCGAGCTTCGGCGGGCCGTTCGCCGGCATCATGGCGACGAAGGAGCGATTTATCCGGCAGATGCCGGGCCGCCTGGTGGGAGAGACCAAAGACTCGCGTGGCAATCGCGCTTTTTGCCTCACGCTCTCGACGCGCGAACAGCACATCCGTAGAGAGAAGGCGACCTCGAACATCTGCACGAACCAGGCGCTGATCGCTCTCATGGCGACCGTATTCCTGTCGATTTACGGCAAAGAAGGACTTCGTGAACTGGCGATCCAGAATTTGTCAAAGGCTCGCTATCTGGCCGGAAAGGTGACGCCTCGGTTTAGCGGGCCGTTCTTCAACGAGTTCGTCGCGGAATGTGGAATCAGGGGACCGGACGCCGTCAACAAGGCTCTGCTGAAGAAACGTATCGTGGGCGGGTTGGCGCTTGGCCGATTTTATCCGGAGCTCGCGGGCTCGGTGCTGCTTTGCGCCACGGAAATGACGAAGCGCGAACACATGGACACGCTGGCCCGGGAACTGGCATCTGAATAGAAAACTCATGAAAGTTCGATCCCACATTACGCAGAACGAAGACCTTCTATTCGAGATGAGCTCTCCGGGGAAGAAGGGCTACCAGCTTCCACCGCTCGACGTGCCCGAGGCAGATCCGCAGGCGTCGCTGGGCGCGTCGAACGTGCGCGCGGAGATCGACGGTTTTCCGGAGGTCAGCGAAGTGGAGGTGATCCGCCACTTCACGCGTCTTTCCACCTGGAACTACGCGATCGATCTGGGTCTCTATCCGCTCGGCTCCTGCACGATGAAATACAACCCGCGTGTGAACGAACTTGTAGCGCGGCTTGACGGATTGGCGTGGGCGCATCCATACCAGCCCGAGTCTCTTTCCCAGGGTGCGATGAAGATCATCGTGGAACTGGAAGACGCACTGGCGGAGATCACCGGGATGGACGCGGTGACCATCGAGCCGGCGGCGGGGGCGCACGGCGAGCTGACGGGCATTCTGCTCATGCGCGCGCTGCTCGAGAAGCGGGGGGATCCGCGCAAGAAAATTCTGATTCCGGACTCGGCGCACGGCACCAACCCCGCGACGGCCGCGATCGCAGGCTACGAGGTGGAGAATATCCGCTCAAATGAAGCGGGTGGAATCGACCTCGAAGTGCTCGCGAGGGCAATGAACAAGGACGTCGCCGGGCTGATGGTGACGAATCCGAATACGCTCGGCGTGTTTGAGGAAAGCATCGTGAAGGCGGCCGGGATCGTGCACGCGAAGGGCGGTTTGGTGTACATGGATGGCGCGAACATGAACGCGCTGGTCGGCATCGCGAGGCCCGGAGACTTCGGCGTCGACGTGATGCATATCAATCTGCACAAGACGTTTTCGACTCCTCACGGCGGCGGCGGCCCCGGCGGCGGGCCGGTGGCGGTGAAAAAGATTCTCGAACCGTTCCTCCCCGCGCCTCGCATCCGGCGCGCGGGGAAGAGCCTGAAGTTCGATTACAGGCGGCCGAGGTCAATCGGCAAGGTTCGAGCGTTCTACGGGAATTTCGGTGTTATGGTCCGCGCGCTCGCATACATTCTGGCCCATGGCGGCGAAGGCCTGCGAAACGCCACCGTTGACGCCGTGCTGAACGCGAATTACATCCGCAAGAAACTGGAGCCCTACTTCGACCTTCCCTACAAGGCGCCGAACATGCACGAAGTGGTCTTCAGCGACGACCGGCAGGCGAAGTTCGGCGTGCGCACGGGTGACATCGCGAAACGGCTGATTGACTACGGATTCCATCCATACACCGTGAGTTTTCCGCTGATCGTGCACGGCGCGTTGATGATCGAGCCGACAGAGACGGAGAGTCTGCGGGAGATCGATCTGTTTGTCGAATCGATGATCGCGATCGCGAAGGAGATCGAGACCGACCCGCAATTAGTACTGACCGCTCCGCACACCACACGGACCAGCAAAGTGGATGAAGTGACTGCGGCGAGAAAGCCGGTGGTGCGGTGGCATCCGGCGTCCGCCATTTGAGACTCAGCGGGTCCGCCGCCCGCTTCGCGAGGCAGCGCGGGTATGGCACGAGGATTCCTTAACCGCCCGGCAGCAATACCGCGCGCACCGGCGAACCGTCTCCCCTCTCGATCTTTAGAGGCAGCGCGAGAAGACGATACTCGCCTGCTTCCACATGGGCCAGGTCCAGCCCTTCGAGAATGAGCACGTCTCCTCCGAGCAGCGAGCGGTGCGCGGGATACTCCGCATCGCCGAAACGATCCACGCTGAGGTAGTCGATACCGGCGAGATTGACGCCGCTCCCTGCCATGACCTCCGCTGCCTCACGGCTGATGTAGGCGTGTAGCGTGTCGAACTCGCCGGGATTCCATCGCTCTGAATTACGAGTCTTGAACAGCAGATTCATGCCTTTAACACCCATGGGAATGTGCCGCGCCATCACTGCGTCGCCATCTACTTCGATGACGCGCGCCGGTCCCATGAAGCGCCGCAGGGGAAGATCGTCGAGCGAGGCGCCGTTCTCAAGAAAATGGCGGGGCGCGTCGATGTGCGTCAGGATGTGCGTGGTCCAGCCCAACTGCGTGAGATTGTAGGGGGAATCCGGTCCGATCGTGCAGAAGGAGTTCGCGAGGATAGGCGGATCGCCCGGATACACCAGCCCGCCCGGCGAGATGCACCGCGAAATGTCGATAATTTCGTTCCGCATGGATCGAGTCGATATATGATTGTCAGATGCGATACCGCGCCGCAAGCGACCGGTCGCTCCTGGTGAGCTTTGGGCCGGAGACCCCGGATGAGATTTCAAGCAAGAATCGCCTGCTGGTCGAGAATCTCACCCGCAAGCTTGTTGAGGCAAAGCCGTGCGGAATTCTAAACGTCCACCCCGCGTATGCATCGGTGTTGGTGGTTTTCGACCCGCTCACGCTGGATCATCAGGGAGTCCAGCACCTCTGTGAGTCAACCGGGGACGCTCCCGCCACTGAACCGCGGACTGTCGTTATCCCCGTTCACTACGGTGGCGAGCGCGGGCCCGACCTCGCGGATGTGGCGCGCCACGCGCGGATGACATCCGAGGAGGTGGTGCGGCTCCATTGCGGCGCGGACTACGTTGTCCACTTTCTGGGTTTTTCTCCAGGTTTCCCCTATCTGGGCGGCATGCCGGAATCGATCGCCACTCCGCGCCTCTCCTCCCCGCGCGTTCGAGTGCCCGCAGGGAGCGTGGCGATCGGCGGCGGGCAGACCGGCGTCTATCCGTCGGATGCTCCGGGCGGGTGGCGTATCATCGGTTGGACACCGATGAAATTGTTCGATCCCGAAGCCGATCCTCCCGCGCTGCTCACCATGGGCTCACACGTGCGTTTCGAAGCTGCCTAACCCTTCCATGGCGCGACCTCCCGGCCGAATCCACGTTTTGCAGCCCGGCTTCCAGAGCACCGTTCAGGACCTGGGCCGTCCGGGCTATGGACACTTGGGCATCTCGGCGAGCGGCGCGGCCGATCCTCTGTCTTTGAGAATAGGAAATCTACTGGTGGGTAATCCGGAGACAGCGGCGGCCATCGAGATGACGCTTACGGGGGGCAGTTTCGAATTCACTGGCGATGTGGTTGTTGCGCTCGCGGGCTCGGACTTCGGCGTTCCTCTTTGGGAAAGTTTCGAGGTAAAGGCAGGCAACGTGCTCGCATGCGGACCGGCGCGAACGGGGGCCCGCTGCTATCTGTGCGTGCGGGGTGGCATCGACGTCCCACCCGTCCTCGGCAGCCGCTCCACGCATCTGATGGCAGGACTCGGCGGCGAGGCACTGAAAGCAGGGGCCATTCTGCCCATTGGCATTCCAGGAGCCGCATGTCCGCCTCCGCATTTCGGTCCGAGGCTACTCCATTCCACCGCTCCGGGCCGCGCCATCCGAGTTACCGCGGGTCCTCAGAGCGAGCGCTTCCTGCCCGGCTTTTATCAATCGGCTTTTCTCGTTTCCAGGCATGCGAACCGCATGGGTCTGCGGCTCGAGGGACCCTGCGTGGAGCACCGCGAGCGATGCGGATTGTTGACGGAAGGCGCGGCGCTGGGGGCTATTCAGGTTCCGCCGGATGGACAGCCCATCATCCTGTTCGTGGAGCATCAGACAACCGGGGGATACCCGAAGATTGCGAACGTCATTGCCGCGGATCTGCACCTGCTCGGGCAGTTGCGTCCGCGCGACGAGGTTCGCTTCGAGCTTGTGACAATGGAGCGGGCACGCACGCTGCTCCTCCGTCAGGAATATTATGTCTGCTTATCCAAAAACGGAACACGAAAGGCGCATTTCTCCTAGCGAGCTTCAAGCCAGGGTTCAAGACCTGTTCGAGCGTTGCGGCATGGGCGGCAACGACGCGCAACTGCTGGCCGACTCGCTCGTCGCGGCCGATGTGCGCGGCATCCACTCGCACGGGGTACTGCGCGTGCCGGATTACGTGGAGAAGTTGCTCGCGGGCGGTGTCGATCCCAATGGGCGTCCTACTTTAGTTTCCGATCGCGCGGCGGCTATCGTGGTCGATGGCGGCAACAGCATGGGGCAGATCGGCGCGTGGTTCGCGATGGGCCTCGCGATTGAGCGCGCGAAGGCGACGAATGTTGCTGTCGCGGCTGTTCGCGGCAGCAACCACTGCGGCGCCATGTTCCACTACGCGATGCGGGCATTGCCGGAAGACATGATCGGCATTGCCATGACGAACGCGCTTCCCACCATGGCTCCCTGGGGCGGAAAAGACAAGATCGTCGGCATCAATCCGCTCGCTGTGGCGATTCCTTCGCAGGACGAGCCGCCGGTAGTGCTCGACGCCGCATTCAGTTATTCGTCTCACGGCAAGATCCGGGTGTACCGGCAGAAGGGCGAGCCAATCCCGGCGACCTGGGCTTACGATTCCGACGGACTGCCTACCACGGATGCGGCGAAGGCGATTGAGGGGCTTCTTCAACCTATAGGAGAGTACAAGGGTGTGGGCCTGGCGATCGTTTCGGGCGTTCTTTCGACGTTGCTTTCGGGCGCAAGTTACGGGTCCGAGTCGGGCAATATGGCCGAGGGCGCGAAGGCCGGACACGATGGTCATGTCTTCATCGCCATCAACGTTGCGGGTTTTGAGGATGTGGCGCGATTCAAGTCGCGGGTGGATGGGATTGTCCAGGAAATTCGCGGAAGCGCGCGGGCGGTGGGAACGTCACGCCTATACGCGCCCGGAGGACTGGAGGCCGAGACAGAGGCGAGTTACCGGCGTGAAGGGATTCCGCTCAACGAGATGACCTGGGAAGGACTCGAATGCGCGTCAAGGCGGGTATCGCCATAATCAGCGCTCCACGTTGACTCCAGGGTGGTGGGACTCTACCTGAATCGCGGGCGGCCTCGCCGAAAAAGAACGGCGGCATCACACTATGGGACAATCACTTTTTGCTAAGGAGTCAGCCGTGCTCAAAACCAGTCAAAACAGTTTTTCACGCCGGGCGTTTCTCAAAGCCGCCGCGGCCAGTCCGTCTCTTGCGGGTTACTACAAACTTGCCGGTGCGGCGACGAAGCGCGTGAAGATCCGCGACGTCCAGACCATGGTGTTTCGGGGGCAACGGACGTATGTCCTGGTCAAGATAACCGCCGATGACGGCATGTTTGGAATCGGCGAGGCGTACGGAAGTCCCGGGATCGGCGTCAAGGAGCAGGTCCTTTCGTTGAAATCGTGGCTTGTTGGGAAAGACCCGCTTGAAATCGACCGGCTCTATACGTCGCTCGGCGAGCGTGGTGAGAGCCTGAGCGGGTCGCGCACGGACGGCTCCGCTCATTCTTTGATGCGCGCTGCAAGCGGAATCGAGATGGCGCTTTGGGATCTGGCGGGAAAGATCCTCGGCGTGCCAACGACGACTTTGCTTGGCGGCAAGTTCCGGGAGAAGGTTCGCGTCTACGATCATGAGGCGCCACGCAACATGCTCGACAAATCGTCCTGCCGTGAGTGGGCGCAGAAGGTGAAGGCGAACCCGAGCGGGTTCACGGGCCACAAGTTCGGTTTCCCGCACACGAATCCCGACACCGACAAGGCGCGCGACCTCAGCAATCGCGTGCTCACTACAAAAGAGCTGATTCAGATCCGCCAGGGCTTCGAAAACTGCCGCGAGGCCATCGGATGGGATCACGACATCATGGTGCACTGCCATTGGGAATACGACATACGGACTTCCATTCAGATTGCCGAAGCCGTGGAACCGATTCGACCCATGTGGTTAGAAGATCCGCTTCAGGTGGAGTATTCCGAATCCTGGCGCAGGTTGTGCGCGAGCGCGCGCGTCCCTATCTGTACGGGCGAAAACCTGGCCCGGCGTCAGGGCTTCAAGGACTTCATCATCAACCAGGGTTGCGATATCCTGCATCCCGATTTGCGGAATAGCGGAGGCTTTCTCGAAACCAAACGCATCGCCGACATGGCCGACGTTTGGGGATTGCCAATGGCGAACCACAACACGGGTAGCCAGGTCAACACGTGGGCGACCGTTCAGTGGGCGGCGTCGATTCGCGACTACATGGCGTGCGAAACCGTCACGGGCAAGGGCGATTGGATGGACAAGGTGCTGCTGCTCGACGGCCCGTACATCAAGGACGGATTCATCCGCATGCCGGAGAAGCCTGGCTTGGGAATCGACCTCAATCCGGATGTTGTGAGAAGCCATCTCGCGCCGGGCGAGACCTGGTGGGGCTGAGGGATCTCAACTGGAAAAAGCCGCCGCTGCCTTCTCCAGAGCGTCGCGAATGCCGGCCTTTTGAAGCGTGGGCTGCGCGAGCAGAACGGATATTTCACGGCCGATTTCGGTGATGCGCGAGACGCCAAAGCTGCCGCCCAGTCCGATCCAGTTGTGAATCGTCTTGCGTGCGCTCACGATATCGAAATCCTCATACAGGGTGTCGCTCAGCGTTTTGCACTGCTCCCGTCCCTCGACCAGGAACCGCTCTTTCAGGTCAGTCATGTGCTCTAGTGTCTAGTTGCATTAGTTCTGGTACTACTGTATGTTGAGTCATGCGCCGAAAGTCCGCGAAATTTCAGCTCAGCGACGAAGAGATGAAGACCTTAGAGGGATGGACCCGCCAAGGCAAGACGGAGCACCGTTTG
>SXGT01145968.1_pt1 | contig 10588 bp, 15 predicted proteins | sample 3176221 | NCBI WGS metagenome assembly SXGT01 (sample SAMN11356862, study PRJNA531348) | freshwater metagenome | isolation source: freshwater sample F1-120 | place: China: Fuxian Lake, Yuxi | collected 2017-12-25
AAAATTCATTCCACGCTTCGATAAAGGCGAAGACGCCCGTTGCGAAAAGCGGAGGCAATGAAATCGGGAGAACGACGTAACGGAAGGTTTCAATGTGGGCAGCACCATCCACAGCGGCGGCGCGTTCGAGTTCAATCGGCACACTTTCAAAAAACCCTTTGAGAATCCAGATAACGACAGGCAGGGTAAAGGAGAGGTAGACAATGATAAGCCCATAGTGAGTGTCAATGAGGCGCAGACGACTCATCACCAGAAATACTGGAATAGCGATGACGATACCGGGTACCATCTGCGTGGAGAGAATCATCAGCAATATCTTGTTGCTGCTGGGCAGGTTGAGTCTCGCTAGTGCGTATGCCGCCATCGCGCCGATGACGAGTCCCACGGTGGCAGTGAATGTGGCGATAATGAGCGAGTTGATTAAGGCAGAGGACAACCCACGAGAAGTGTCAAGAACAAGAAAATAGTTTTCGAGAGTGAGATTGCCTAGGGTGAGGTTGATGGGTCGGGATGTCAAAGCTGCAAGGGGTAAAAGGCTTGTGACGACGGACCAAGCAACGGGTCCAAGCGAAATTAGCGTGAACGTAATCAAGCCAAAGCGGATGAAGAAATTGGTCAAATACTTTGGCATGTCAGCCAGCCTGTCGTCTATCCCGTGGACGAAGCGCACTGATGTAAACCAATGCGAGCAGGAACATCAGCACAAACAACACGTTGGCGATTGTCGCACCGTAACCGATGTCGAGATTGCTGAAGGTCTCGCGCCACGAAAGATAATTAAGAAGTACGGTGCTATCGGCGGGACTGCCCTTGGTGAGGACGTAGATGAGGTCAAACACTTTAAGCGCCCAAATGCTTTGAAGTACGATGGAGATGACAAGCGTGGTTTTCAGCCCCGGCAATGTGACGTGAACAAACTGTTGCCAGGCGTTTGCACCGTCGAGGCGTGCGGCTTGGTAAAGGTAGGTTGGGATGTTTTGCAAACCGGCGAGCATGAGCAAAGCAATGAACGGCACGGCTTTCCAAATATCGGCGAGCAGAATCATGTTGAGGGCAAGCCACGATTTGCCAAGCCAGATGATGTTTTCTTCGATGATGCCGAGCGCAAGCAGGGATTGATTGAGGATTCCGTGATTGGCGTTGTAAATCCACTTCCACAACACGGCGTTGGCAACTGGGGCAAGCGCCCATGGCACGAGTAACACAACACGAAAGAAGGCGTGACGTCCAAGAGGATGATTCAACATGAGCGCTACGAGCACCGCCAGAAACATCACGGCGCTGACTTCGACGAGCGTGAAGTACATCGAACGAAACAAGGCATCACGGAACAAAGCGTTATCGAGGAGGTTGGCGTAATTGGTGATGCCGCTAAATTCGTACGAAAGTCCCGTGCCGGTGAAGCGGATGCGTTGGAACGACAACACAAACGACGCGACAATGGGATACGCCAGCACAGTAACCAAAACGAAAGCCGCAGGCGCGGTAAACCATAGCCCCAATTTGAATCGCTTGCGGTTGTAGTCGTTGGATGTGTGCATAAAATGTGCTCGCCCTCACCCCAAACCTCTCTCCCTTCGAGAGAGAGGTTTGGCTCCATTCCCCCTGTGAGGGAAGGGTTTGGGATAAAGGATTTACCCGCGTTTCTTAACAATCTCCGTCACCAACTCGGACGCTGTCGTAATGGCGTCCTGGGCGGATTGTGAACCCATCAGCGCCTTTTGAATTTCGACGCCGATGGCGGTGGTCACGGCGTTGTAATCGGGGGTGACGTAACTATCATAGGGATATGTCGCTTGCTCGAGTACAGTCGCCGCATTCGGAACCGCCGCCTGCACTTCGGGGTCATTCAATACTGAAAGACGAATCGGCAACCAGCCTGTATCCAACACCTGACGCTTCTGCACTTCCGCGTCAAGATAGAACTCAATCAACTTGCGAGCGCTTTCGGGGTTCGGAGATAGTTTGGTGATGACGTACGCGTCGGTTCCGTCTATCGAAGCGGAGCCTGCGGGACCTGCGGGAAGAATCGCCGATCCAACTTTTCCAACTACTTTTGATGAGGCGGGGTCGTTGGCGGGCTTCCACATAAAGGGCCAGTTCATCATCATCGCCGCCTGGCCAGATGCAAAAACGTTGGTCGCATCGTTGATGCCAACATAACTAATGGAGCCAGGGTCGGTGAATTCCATCAAGTCAACCATAAACTGAAGCGAGTCGATGCCAGCGGAATTATTGAACGATGGCATACCATCCGCGCCATAGAGTTTGCCGCCCGCCTGTTGCAGAAAGCACATCCAATACGACGCCACGCCGCCGATGCCTTCGGGCGCGCCGTAGTTTAACACCCAGCCATATTTGGAGCCGCCCGTTAATTCTTTCGCAACACCTTTGAGCTCATCCCAGGTCTTGGGCGCTTCTTTCACACCAATGCCATCGAGCATCTCGGTGTTATAGAACAATGTCAGCAAGGACAACGTAAAGATCACGCCGAGTCGTTTGCCGCCCCAGGTCACCGTGCTAAATGACGAGGCGGGCAAATCCGCCACCAAGTCGGCAGGCAGGTCATTAGTGAAATCAATCAACGAGTCTGAAAACTCAGGCACCCAGCCCGACATGTAAACGATGTCATGCACATACTGGCCCGATGCAAAATTCGCGGCCATCTTGTCGTGCAGTTGAGGCCACGGGGGCGCTTCGTACACCACGTCGACACCGTTATCGGCTTTCCATTTTTCGAATGCCTCCAAACTAAATTGCCCAACTCCCGGAGGCGCCGGGTCTGGGGCGGCAGGCACCAACACATTTAACGTTCCGCCACCTTTGGGCGCGCAAGCCGCAAGATAGTTGCTCAGCGCCAATCCTGCGGCGCCCTTTCCCGCCAACTTCAAAAAGTCGCGGCGGGAGAATCTCGATATTCGATTCGTGTTCATGGTTTCTCCTCTATTGTTGGATGTAAAAAACGCTTCGCTATTAACCGATAGATAGTTCTATCCAATAAGCCTTGACCTCCTTTAGTGGTTGTTCCGTTGGTCGACTCTTCGCCTGTCCTGCTTACCGAAACATCTCAATGATTGTCTCAGAGACCCTTCGCTATGCTCAGGGTGACATTGTGTATAATTTTTTCTCTGCTTTGCGGTGGTTTCGATACGTCCTTCGACTTCGCTACGCTTCGCTCAGGATTACTCAACCCCCGATCAAATGCTTCGCGCGCTTTGCCGTCCAATTCCACCATGCGGCGGTTTTTGACCGCGAGCGAACCGACCAGATCGTGGGGCAAGTGCATGGCAACGAAGCCAAGTTCGGGCGCTTTATAAACGAAACCGTTGAGATTGACCGAGCGCCGGTCGAGCGCGGCGAAACCCCCCGAACGGCGCAGTTGGTCTTGACCGCTGGGTCGATGGAACTCCATGTGACGCCTCCTCGGTCGGTTCGTCGATTACAGCAGCGACGCAATCTTTTCGCCGACGACCACCGCCGGAATGTTGGTGTTGGCACGCGGCACGACCGGCATAATTGAAGCATCCGCAACATAGAGTTGGTCGAGACCGTGGACAACTCCCCGGTGATCGACGACGGCGGCCGGATCGGACGCCGGACCCATTTTGCAGGTTCCGACCGGGTGGTAGTCATGACCGGAGTGTTTTGTGACCCAAGCGCGGAGATCAGCGCGTGAGGTTGTGCGGGGACCTGGTTCGAGTTCGGCCCCGGCGAGTTTTGCCAGCGGCTTGGCAGCGGCCATATAGCGCGCGAGCAGGAAACCGTCGATGATGGCCTCGAGATCGTGGTTTTCTGGGTCGGTGAAGTAGGCGTGGTCAATGATCGGTTGCGCTTCTGGATCTCTTGAGGAGAGGCGGATTTCACCTATCGATCGGGTTTCCATCAGCGCGACGAAAATCGCGTACACCCAGTGGTCGTTTTCGACCGTTTTGCTGCCGAGGGACGGGCAGGAGGCGCGATGGCTCCAGGGGTAGAGGTGCAGATCAAAAGCACTTTTGCACAACGAGCTTTTCGCGTTGACGATCGTGCCCTCCTCGCGAAACGGCACATGGCTAGCGGCAAATTCGTCCATCGCTCGCGCTAGCCCCGGCGTTCCTTCCATGACGATGCCAATTGACGGATGGTCTTGTAAGTTTTTGCCAACGCCCGGTAGAGGGTGAATGACCGGAACCCCGTGAGCGCTCAGTTGATCAGGCTGGCCGATGCCTGAGCGCAGCAACAGCAGCGGCGAACCATATGCCCCGCCCGCGAGAACGACCCGACCGGCCGCGACACGGGAAATGCCCGCCGTGGTGACAACATCGACGCCGACGACTCGCCCGGATTTGACCACAACGCGGTCAACGAGCGCGTCGCCAACGATGGTGAGATGTTTACTGGCGCGGACCGGATCGAGATAGCCAAAAGCCGTTGAACGCCGTACGCCATTAATCGCGTTGAGGGGACCGATCGTGATGCCGTGTTCGAAATCGAAATCGTTGAGTTCAGCGGCAAACGGCAAACCCGCGGTAATGGCCGAGTCGAGACAGGCTCGATGCCATGGGGAAATTTGATCCCGCGTTGGTGTATGCACGCTGAGCTTGCTGTTTACGGTTTGGAAAAGCGGCAGCAATTCGTTGGTTGACCAACCGCGGTTGCCGGCGGCGGCCCAGCCGTCGTAGTCGGCGCGATGGCCCCAGACGGCCGCGCAGCCGTTGTGGGACGAGCAACCGCCAATTACGCGTGCGCGGGCCAGCGTCAAGCCAAGTGCGCCGTGTTTAGCGGCGCTGACGTAATTCCAGGAATGCTCGGTGATCGGCATGCTGCCGCAATCAAGCAGAACGTCCGGCCATTGGCCGCTGTCCAGTGGTCCGTAGTCGGGACCGGCTTCGAGCAAAAGCACCGATTGATCCGCTCGTTCGGCCATTCGGGCGGCAATCACCGCGCCGGCGGAACCGCCGCCCACAATAATGGTGTCGGCGTGTCGGGGAAGTTTGGCGGCATCAGCTCGTGTTGTGGTCATGTCATCGCCTCCCAATTCGGCGGTTTTCAACGGAAAGAAAAAACAAGTCCACAAGCCCCGGCAACCGTAACCGCTGGCCGTGCACTTGTCAAGTACCAATTTACGCTAATCTCGATCCCGTCATTGCCTAATAGTCAACTATCACTATTGTTGGATATCGCGAGAAGTACGGTCAGTGCAATAAGCGAAACTTACACAACTTCTACAGTCCAGCATCGGCAGTCGTAACAATTCAGTGCGCTCCGCAAGTGACTGCACCATGCCTGCCCACGCTCCGCCGCGTGTGCCATTCCTACAGCGCAGAATTACCAATCCAATGTCTGATCAATGTTCAATAACGCAGCAGCCGCTCGCGCCCGGCGCTATCCTGCGCTGCCACCCGCTCGCCCGCATGCACTGAAAATCCGCCCCTGTGCCCCCACCCCTGCATTACCCCTACCGTCTCCCTGCTCAGCAACCCGCGCCGCTCAAACAGCCCCAGCACCCGCTGCCGCACTGCTGCCTGCACCCGCTCCACAGTGGGGCGATAAAGAGAGGTTTATCATGATTGCCCATGAGCTGGCCGATAAACACGCGCCGGCTTCAGTGCGGCGGGCGGCGGCGCTGGCCCTTTCTGCTTGTGGGCCAGATGCGGCGGGCTCGCTGATTGCGTCTTTGAGCGATGAAAGCCGCGTGGTGCGCGCGGCGGCGGCCACAGCTTGAGGGCGGCTGAGTGAGCCGGTGGTGGCACAAGTATCCGAGCCATTGTTTGTGCCGGCCTCTGCCGCAGGCGCACTGCAGGCGCTGGAGCAACTGCCCGCGCACACGGCCTCCGCGCCATTGAGTCGCTTTGCCATAGATCGGAGCGCCGCCGCATCGCGTGACTACGCTCACTGGCGCACATTCACACCCAATCTCACCAACGGGGCCACGCGCTTGCTGGCTGATTCTGTGCTTGACCGCGCGCATCACGCTGGCTTTCAGGCTTTGCGCGCGCTGGCCTTGCTGGGTGAGCGCGAAACGTACACAGTGGCGATTGAAAACTTGCGCAGCCACGCGCCAACGCAACGTGCCAACGCTTTGGAGGCGCTGGAAAATGTGCGCGAGGCCGCCCTCGTTCGCCCGCTTCTGCGTGCGTGGGAAAGTGGCGAGCCGGCGGGAGAAGCCAAAATCGCGCCGCCGTGGCCGGAATAACCCAACCATGAAGACGAGTGGGTGCGGGCCTGCGCCGTTTGGGCTTTCACTCAGGACAAAAAACCAATGGAAACCACTGCCACTTTGCCGTTGATGGAACGGGTTCTGTTCTTTCGCCGGGTGCCCTTGCTAGCGGATTTAGCGCCGGCTGATTTGTATCAAGTGGCTGCGCTAGCCGACGAAGTGGCCTTTGCCGAGGGCGACCTTTTGGCCGAACAGGGTGAGTTGGGCGAGGAGATGTTTATTATTGTGAGCGGTGAGGTGGGCGTGCAAGTGAGCGGCGCAGAAGTGGCCCGCCGCCAGCCGGGCGATGTGGTGGGCGAGATGGCCCTCCTCAGCCGTGAGCCGCGCATGGCCGCCTTGGTGGCTTGCGGCGAAGTGCGCGTGCTGTGCGTTGACCGCCAGAGTTTTGAGGGCTTGCTCCGTGAACGTCCCGAAACCAGCCTGGCCGTGATGCGCGTGCTGTGCCAGCGGTTGAAAGAAGCGACGAAGTAAGTTGGACTCAGTCGAGTCGACTGTAGATCCTGAACAGAGGGCGGAGAATAACGCCGCACGGAGTCCACCGCCCGTACGTGTGGCGCGCTCAAATGCTAAAGCCCCTGCGGGGGCCGGTGCCTGCGCCGGGCCAAGGGGCTGTGGCCGACCGTTTCGTCAGCGGCGGGCAGGCAGAGGCAGTCCAACCGGCGAACCGATCGGGTAATAGGAATCTTTGCTACTTGAACGCCCTCAAAAACCTCACCGCATTCTCCCCCAGTGTCTCCTGTAAGTAGCCACCTTCTTGAATGACCACTGTCGGCACAGCGACCTTCGAGATCGCCGCGCCGATTTTGGCAATGCCGTCCGTCGTCAGCATGAATCTGCGGTCGCTGTTGAGAACATCGAAGCCGGCCGAGACGACCATATAATCAGGTGCGAATTTTTCCACCGCCTCAAGCGCGCGTCCAAGCGCCACCAAAAATACATCGTCGCCTGTGCCGAGCGGGAGCGGGAAGTTGACATTGAAGCCCTCCCCCGCGCCGAGGCCGCGTTCATTAGCGTGCCCCCAGAAATAGGGATACTCGTCATTCGGTTCGGCGTGGAGCGAGACAAACAACACCGAGGGGTCCTCGTAGAAGATGGACTGCGTGCCATTGCCATGATGGTTATCGAAATCGAGAATGGCAACCGTGACCCCCATCGGCCCTGGGGAGAGGGGTTGGGGGTGAGGGGGGCTTTGCAGAGCTCGCGCTGCAATCGCCGCGTTGTTCAAATAACAATACCCGCCAATGTAATCGCGCCCGGCATGATGACCCGGTGGGCGACACAGGGCGTATGAAATTCTCCGCTCACTCGCTAAGAGAAGAGCCTGGGAGGTAAGGTGAGCCGCAGCATCCACCGCGCATTGCGCCGCCCAATACGCCGCTTCCCAAGTGCCCTCTAGAATTGGGCTGGCGGTGTCAAAGTTGTAATAGCCGATCTGCGGAAAGAGGCCGGTGGGGCGAGGGCCGGTGCGACGCTGATCAAATGTGTCGGCCATAACCGGGCGAGGTTGCCCGTGGAAATCTGAAAAGCGACGATGCACAGTTTGCAGAAACTCGATCAAGCCCGGATCATGCACCGCCAAAATCGGATCAAGTCCGTGATCGGTCGGCGCGACGATCTCGCCCAGCCCGGCACGCTCGACCGCGCGGCGAATCGTCTCCACCCGCGCTGGCACTTCGTCGTACTGGCGCTCAACCCCGGGCGAGTTAAAAATATCTGTGTTGTGGAGCAGATGCTTGTCGGAGTAAAAGATAATCATTTCCAATCATTCGGTAGGTTTGAACAATCTAAGCAATAAGCGTCTACAAAAAACATTATAGCCCTGGGTGAGGGGTTGTCTGTGGCTGCCGTACTCAAACGGATGGCCGGTAGGATTTTGGGGGGCCGGCTGGGCCGGCCCCGCGCGACTGTGAACGCCCGTACCGGTGGAGCGCTCAAATGAAAAAGCCCCTCGCGTACACACCTAGCCGGTTGAGCGGCGGCGCTGTTCTGTCAGTCGATTACAATCATGTTGGCGAGTGCGAAGAGCAAGCGCGTGGCGGAGGCCTTTTTGGACTTTGGTGTGCGCAATGCCCTCATCCATTTGCGCATCCTTCCACCCGCATATGCTACGCGTAAATCTGTATCGCCCAAAGATTAGGATAAGTGGTCTTGATGCCCACCGAATCCAAAATTCAATCCGCCTACACCCTCGCGCGGGAACGCTACGCCGCCCTCGGCGTGGACACCGAACAGGCCATGACCACGCTCGAAAAAGTTACCATTTCCCTGCGCTGGTGGCAGGGCGATGATGTGGGCGGTTTTGAGAACCCCGGCGGTGAACTGACCGGCGGCATCGTCGCCACCGGCAATTACCCCGGCAAGGCGCGCACCGCGGAGGAACTCCGCCGAGACCTGGATGTGGTGTACCGTCTCCTTCCCGGTTCACACCGCCTGAGCCTGCCCGCCATCTACCTGGAGGCGGATAAAAAGGTGGAGCGCAACGCCCTCGAGCCGAAACACTTTTCCGGGTGGTTGGATTGGGCCAAAGCGAACGGTCATGGCCTGGATTTCAATCCCACTTGCTTTTTGCATCCCCTCGCCTCCGACGGCTTCACCCTTTCGCACCGTGACCCGGCCATCCGTCAGTTTTGGGTCGAGCACTGCCTCGCCAGCCGCGATATCGGCGAGTACTTCGGGAGGGAACTGGGGACCCCGGCTGTGACGAATATCTGGACCCCGATGGTTACAAGGACACCCCGGCAGACAAGGGCCAATACGGGTCGCGCTCAAACAACCAGCCGGCCATCAACGGCGAGAGCGTGAGGCCGAGTTGTTGCGCAGTCTGATAAAACCCAAAGCCGGCGCTCATGGCCTCCTGGCCGAGCGTGACCGCCAGCCGGGTTGGAGACGATAGGCCGGAAGGCCCGGTTGCCGCCGGAGATGAGGAAGGCAAGGCCAATGCCGGCCGGCGTGGCGGTGGTGACCCACAGGGCCAGCGCGCCCAAGGCTGCCGCCTGGGTAAAGAGCAGCGGTCGGCGGCGGGTGAGGGTGAGCCGGGTAATCACAAAGGTGAGCCCGGCGATGCCCAGGGTGCCCAGCGAGCCCACCGCGCCGATCTCGGCCGCGCTCCAGCCGCGCACGGCGTCCAAGAAATTCGGCGCCGGCACCGTGCCGATATCGGTGGCCACAAACATGGCGAGGATAGCCGCCACCTCCACCCGAAAGCGCGGTCGACCGAGCAAAGCGCCAAGCTGAGATTGGGCCGCGCGCGGCGCCCGGGGTTGAGGGGTGAGCGCGGTGAGCACCAACACGGTGTCCCGTGCAAACACCGCGCCGGCCACGCCACACACCACCCGCAGACCCGCCCATTCGCCCAGCCAACCGTCGATGGAGGGCGCGATCACACTGCCCACCGAGCTGCCCAGCGCCAGAAGTGCAAACAGCCGCCCCACCTCGCGCGGCGTGGTGGTGGCGGCCACATAGCTCTGCAAGGCGGGCACGGCGAAGTTGGAGAGCAGGTACAGCGTAGGCAGGGATGTACCAGCGCCAGTTGGGGGCGAGCGCCATGGCGACCGTCGTCAGTGCGCTCATCCCCCACCCGGCCACGATGAGGGTCTTGCGCCCGCCGCGATCCGCCCACATCCCGAGCGGGATGTACAGCAGGGTGACGATCAGCCTGCTCAGGCTGAGTTTCAGGCCGATCTGCTCGGGGGAGGCGCCCAGTATGGCGATGTACAGCGGCTGGAGTTAGGCAAACAGCCCCACCCCAAAGCCGGTGAAGGCGCTGTTGATCAGCAACAGCAGCGGATCTAGCGTAAAAGCGCCCAGACCCATCATCGCCCGCGCTCGGGTCAGGCCAATGGGATCTGGCTGGAGCCGCGGTCATCCACCAGGTGGCAGGCCACCCAGTGCCCGCGGCGCACCTCGCGGTACTCCGGGACCGCCTCATGGCACACCCGCTGGGCCACCGGGCAGCGGCTGCTAAACACACACCCCTGCGGCGGGCGGGCAGGGCTGGGCACCTCGCCCTGCAGGAGGATGCGCTTGCGCCCGCGCTCAATCTTGGGCGAGGGCACCGGCACCGCCGAGATCAGGCTCTGGGTGTACGGGTGATAGGGATGGGAAAACAGACGCTCGCGGTCGGCCAACTCCATAATCCGCCCGAGGTACATCACGGCGATGCGGGTGGAAAGATACCGCACCATGTTCAGATCGTGGGCCACAAACAAGTAGGTCAGACCCAGCCGCTCCTGCAAGTCCTGCAACAGATTGATGATCGGTCGCCGTCATCAGCCTGTCGAGCGCGGCATTTATCTCCTCCATAGTCGGGATGTCGAGCACGTTGAAGGGCGGCCGGTTGATGGTCAGTGTTGCCAGTCCGTCGCACTGGGCGAGGGTGATGAATTGATA
>SXGT01139491.1_pt1 | contig 10587 bp, 7 predicted proteins | sample 3176221 | NCBI WGS metagenome assembly SXGT01 (sample SAMN11356862, study PRJNA531348) | freshwater metagenome | isolation source: freshwater sample F1-120 | place: China: Fuxian Lake, Yuxi | collected 2017-12-25
CGTTGGCATCGACCGCCAGGCCGAGGGGGAGCACGATGCCGGCGAGTCCGGCGAGGGTGAAGGTCGCCTGCACGGCTACCATGAAGCCCACCGTCAAAAGCAAGTTGGCCATCAACGCGACGCTGGCAACGAGGCCGGCGAAGCGGTAGTAGACGATCATGAATGCCAGAACCGCGGCAAAGGCGAGCAAAATGGCCAGCACGCCCGATTTGATGGTGTCCTCGCCGAGGGTGGCCGCGATCGTGCTTTCGCTGACCGGTTGCGGATTCAATGTCGCGGGGAGTCTACCAGCGCGGAGGATGTTGACCAGGGAATCGACTTCCTTCTGGGTGAAGTTGCCGCTGATCTGGCCTTGCTGGCGAATTTCCGAGTTAATCGTCGGAGCCGACATGACAGCGCCGTCGAGGATGATTGCCAGATGCCGCAGCTTTTGGCTCCCCTTGGGTCCACCGGCGCCTTCGGAGACGTTCTTGCGGGTGATGTTGCCAAACAGGTCGCCACCAGCGGTGTTGAAGGCGAAGTGAACGGTGGGCCGCAGATCCTGGCCGGGCGCGCCATAAGCGTTTGTCAGGTAACTGCCATCGATCTTGGGAGTGCGACGGTTGGAATCCTGGACTTCGAACTCGGGATCGCGCGTCAGCACGAAGTATTCAAACTCTTTGCGGCGGCGTTCGTCGTCGGGGAGGTTGCGGTCCTCGCACTTGCGGCTGAAGAAGAGTGCGCCTTGCAGGAGACCCGTCTCGCCGCCGCCGAACTCAGGGAGTTCGGTGACCTTGTCGCGCATGCCGGCAGCCTTGTGCCAGGCCAGGCTGCGTGCCGAATCGGTGCGGGCGGCATTGTCGAGGTTGAGGGCCTTGCGTTCCTGCCGACCCAGCTCGACCCAGCTGTAGGTGACAACGCTTTTCTCCCCCTTGGCCGTGATGATCTGATAACGCCTCGCTTCCTTGCCGTCGCGCAAAGTTGGCGGCACCAGGCCTTTCTCACGCGTTTCCTTCAACTCGGCATCAACCGCACGGTCGGTGTTGATCATCTTGCGCATATCGTCGATGGCCTGCTTGTCGTCGCTGGCGTTTGCCAGAATGCGGAATTCCAGGCTACCGACCTGCGAGACCAGCGACTTGATGCGACCGACTTCCTCGACCGAGAGATCCTTGCTCTGGCCTGCTTCCTTCTTCATGAGCGTGTTGATTCTGTCAAGGATGGTCTGAACCGACGAGCCATAGTGTTCCTTGATGAAGTCGCGAACTTCCTTGGCCTCCGCTTTGTTCAAATGATCGCCCACCAGCGGTTGCACCAGGGCGAGGGCCGACTGCCCGATGACGGACCCGCGTGCCAAGATGAAGGTGGTGAGCTGTTCAACGGCATCGGGATTGATGCGTTCCATATCCTCCTTGTAACCGTCGAGCGAGGCCTTGATCAACGCTTCCTTGAACGCCTTCTGTTCGGCCTCGACGCGTTTCTTGTCAGCAATATCGAGCTTATCCGCCCATTTTTCGCCCCACTTGGCGAGGACCGCCTGGTCCGCGGCTTCAGTCGCCCATTGGGTTCCCCATTTCACGCGGGCCAACGTCATGGCCTCTTCCCAGGCTTGCCGCTTGAGAAAGGCGTCGATGCCCTTGCGCGTAGTGGCGTACTGGGTGTTTTGCAGCTTGGCGAGCATGAAGTTCGCAAACACTTCCGTTTCGCCCGGCTTGATATCGAGCAATTCCTGGCGATGCTTGCGATCGATATAGGCCCATTCGTCGAGGGCTTTTTCCTGGAGGCGCTTCCAGCCGTCCTTGTCGGTAAATAGTTTTTGCTTCCAGAGCGACTCGGACTGGAAAGACTGAATCTTGTCGGCCAGTTCGAGGATCTTGCCGCGGCCAATTTCGAGGGTCCTGTCGAGCCCTTGAAAATACTCTTTCTCCAGTTCGCGGAGCAGGTTGCCCCAAACACGGTCCGCCTTCTCGGCGCGGTATTTACCGCCGGTTGGAAGGATAATCTCGATGCGCCCCTCGCCGCCGGCCGGGCGGATGGTGATGTTGTAAAGGTCATTCGGATCGATGCGGCGTTTGAGGGATTCAGCCAGCACGTTGATGTCGCGGACCGGATCGAACGTTTTCTCGGCATCGACATTCTTGCGCAGATCGATTTCGTAGACGAGAATCGTGCCGCCGACGAGATCGACGCCGAGCTTGAAGCCGCCGGCATCGCCGTTGTAATACTTGACGGTGGCATCCGTGGTGGCCCAGGCTGCCAGGGCACAGGGCACGAAGCAAATGAGGAACTTCCAGATGAACTGTTTCATGGCAGGATAGTATCCAATCCTTGGTTGTTGCCGTTTGCTGGTGAGCACGCGCAATTCGCCACGCGAACGCTCACTGGCAAGCGGCGAGTCAATTGTCTAAGCGGCTCACGTCGCCGGCTTGATATTGGTGTCGGCCTGGGCAGCAGCGGGGCTGGCCGGCGCCGGGCCTGGCTCGTCCTTTTTCTTGATGCGAACGATGCTGCTTTTCAAGACCCTCATGCGGACGTTGTCATCAATCTTGATGGTGATCTCGTCTTCACCTTCCTTGATGTTGGCCACGATGCCAATGATACCTGCGGCGGTGACCACCTCGTCATTCTTCCGCATGCCCGACATCAAGGTGTCTTGCTCCTTGCGCTGCCGGCGCTGCTGCGGCAGAATAACCACAAAGTAAAAGAGCATGAACAGGATCGGCAAGAGAATGATCGGGTTGGAAAAAATGCTCCCCTCGCCTGCGCCGCCGGCCGGCTTGGCGTCTTGCGCGAAAAGAATCAACGTGGTGAGCATAAGGCCATATCCTTCGCCGTGATTGCCAGCCTGGAGCGTAGGCAACGGGGCCATTCAACCCGTCGCTTGCGCTCCGGGCTGGTTGTCAGAAAGGGGTTATGATAGAAATTCGCCCCCCCAGCGGGCAAGCCGATCCGCGGAAAACTCCGCGAAGCGTCGCTCGGCAATCGCCTGACGCATGTCTGCCATCAGGCCGTTGTAAAATGCCAGGTTGTGCAGCGATACCAGCGTCGGACCGAGCATTTCATCCGCAAGGAACAGGTGATGCAGGTACGCCCGACTAAACTGTCGGCACGTCGCACAGGCGCAATCGGACTCCAGCGGAGCTGAATCTCGCTTGTGACAGGAATTGCGCAGCTTCACTTGCCCCGAATTCGTGAAAGCCGTGGCGTTCCGGCCGTTCCGCGTTGGCAAGACACAGTCAAACATGTCGATGCCCCGGGCCACCGCAACCAGCAGATCCAGCGGCTTGCCCACACCCATGAGATAGCGGGGCTTGGCTTCGGGCAGCGCGTCGGCCGAGGGCTCGAGGGCGGCAGCCATCTGCTGCGTCGTCTCGCCGACGCTGAAGCCCCCCAGAGCATAGCCCGGGAAGTCGAGCCGGGTCAAGGCCTCGGCACAGCGCGTGCGCAGCCCGATATCGGTTCCCCCCTGCACAATGGCGAACAGAGCCTGGTCTGCACGCCGATGGGCTGCCTGGCAGCGCTCCGCCCAGTGCAGCGTTCGATTCACGGCAAGTTTCCGGTACTCGGCCGGCGTGGCGAATGGCGGGCATTCATCCAGGCACATGGCGATATCCGAGCCAAGGTTCTCCTGAATCTGCACCGCTTTCTCGGGCGTCAATTCCAGCAGGTCGCCATTGATATGCGAACGAAAAACGGCAGCGCGATCGTCAATCTTGAGGTTGGCGGCAAGGCTATAAATCTGGTACCCGCCGCTGTCGGTAAGGATGGGCCGCGGCCAGTTCATGAATTGGTGCAGACCGCCCAGCTCTGCGATCAAATCGTCACCGGGCCGCAGCGTGAGGTGATAGGTATTGCCCAGCAAAATCTGCACGCCGGCGTCAGCCAGCTGGCTCGGCGTCAACCCTTTGACAGTCGCCTGCGTGCCGACGGCCATGAACACGGGGGTTTCCACTGCGCCGTGGGCCGTGTGCAGCCGGCCGCGTCGTGCTTTGCCATCGGTTTGCAGTAATTCAAAACGGAAGCCCATGCGGAAATTGTACGGTGATGCAGAACAGCTGGCGCGTGGCAATCGGTTGCGAAGGGTGCACCGCGCGGCGGTCAAGCGCGAAGGGCCGTGCCAGCCACCCGATGGTAGCAGCTGAATTCAATCCATCCCGTCTCATCGATTTCAGAATTTTTTTCGCGAACGCTGGTCATGAAGGAACACCATGGCCGACGAGCCTATGCCACGCTCGGGAGCAACGTAGTTTGCGGTGAGCCGTGCAGGGTAGTGTAACTTTGCTCATGCGAACGAGTGACGATTGCCCTTTTGAACAGTGGTTGCCAAACCAGATCCAGCCATAGTCTGATTCGGTCCGAATGAGCCTCGTCATGAGTCTCGATTGCGGAGCATCGATCGCCAAGGAAAGGTGGCCCGATCGGTGTCGGTGTCAGGAAAGCTTTGATTGGCCGACACGGGGCGCCCTCGTTTGTTTGCCGATCCGCCCGCTACTCCGGGCCGGCTTTCCCAAAAGTTGCGTTCGGCACGGCAAGGAGCGATTATTTTCCGGGAAACCGGGAGCAAGAGTGAACGCTCGGAGAAAACTGTGCCAGGCCGATCGCTTGCGCGAATCTGGGAAATTCGCGCTTCCCTCGACGCACGCCGCAGCTCGGCCCCCGGCTGCGGTGTGCGTCGAGTTTTTTTCCTGATGCAATTCACCTTACGCAACTTGACCGCAGATTCGTTTCGCTTTAAGATCGTAATCAGGAGTTGGTGCGCCAAATCAGCACGGGAGAACCTCCATGTCTCGATCGTCATTCGCTCTTTTTCTTACCGCTGTGGGCGCCAGCCTGTTTGCGTGGGCTGTCCTCAGCGAGTCCCCTGCCGCCGCGCAGGATACCGAGTCGCCTAAGATCACCACCGTGGATGGCGTCAAGCTCAACGCCACCTTTTATCCCAGCCCCAAGAAAAACTCCCCGGTGGTCATCATGCTCCACCCAGTCGGACCCGATAAAAGCTCCAAGGGGGCCGACTGGAAACGCCTGGCACATACCCTGCAAAAAAGCGGCTACGCTGTGATGATGTTCGATTTCCGCGGCCACGGCGACAGCACCGAGGTCGATCCCCAGATTTTCTGGAAATTCGCCCCCAACAAGGGCATGGTCAAGGCCAAAGACAACGACACCATCAAGGTCGAAGACTACATCAAGACCAGCAACGGCGCTTACCTCCCCATCCTCATCAACGACATCGCCGCGGTAAAGGCCTATCTGGATCGCAAGAATGACGAAGGGGTCTGCAACACGGCCAAAACTATCGTGATTGGTGCGGACGGCGGCGCGACGCTGGGGGCGATCTGGATCAATTCCGAGTGGTTCCGCTATCGCTTCACCCCCAATCCCATGTTCCCCAAGGTAATCAAGGCCGGCCAACCCGCCGATCGACCCGAGGGGGAGAACATCATCGCTGCGATATTTCTTACCCCCCAACCCAAGCTCGGCAGCCAATCGAACTTCTCGCTTCCCAACGTCCTCAAGATTGCCTGCAAAGATCAGGGCATGGCCGCATACTTCGTTCACGGCAAAGAAGACGCCATTGCCAAGAAATACGCGCAGACATTGGAAGATAAGCTCACGGTCAAGAACAGCAAGAAACACAAATACATCAGCAAGTTCCCCCTGGAGACAAAGCTGAGTGGCGTGCAGCTCTTGCAAAACGCTCTCGGGCTTGAGAAAGCCCTCGTGGGCGGGTTGGCTGAGATTGTCGAAGAACGAGGCAACGAGTGGGGTAAGATCGATGCCCGCGAAAACTTCTATATCTGGCGCTTCGGACCAGTCGGCCCCACCTGGGCCCATATCAAAGGGGAGTTGAACCTGAACTACGAAACCTACAGCCGATTTATGCCTTGACGCCCCGATTTCGCCGCTCGCGGCGTAGCATTCGCCTTTCATGCCACGCCGCGAACGACAGTTCGTTCCTTCCGAGGTGCCCCATGCGTCATCTCGTCTGTCTCGTGGCTCTTCTTGTCATCGGATCCGCAGCGGCCCAGGAGGAATCCTGGGTCGGCAAGACCGTCATCACCAAAACCTACAACCCGAAGTTGATCCAGTTCGATGCCGAGGGCAAGCAAGCCCGGGTGGCGCCGCTCGCTGACAGCATCCACTACCGCGTGCTGGCCGACAAAGGAGCCCAGATCAAGGTCGTCACCACCCAGGGCGTCGAGGGCTGGATGGACAAGAACGATGCGGTGCTGCCAGAAGCCGCCGTCAAACACTTCACCGAAGCCATCGTTGCCAATCCCAAAGACGCAGGAGCCTATCAAAAGCGCGCCTACGCTTTTGAACGCGAGGGCAAACTCGACAGCGCCGTCAAAGACCTCAACGAGGCCATTCGCCTGGAGTATTACGACATGGCCGGCTACAACAGCCGCGGCATCGTCTTGACCGCCCAGAAGGAATACGACCTGGCCTTACGCGATTTCAGCCTGGCGATCCGCTACGACCCACGTCAGCCGGCAGGGCATTGCAATCGAGGCAATGTCTGGCTGGCGAAAAAGGTGTACGCCAAGGCGATCGACGATTACGACGCAGCCCTCCGCCGCGATCCCAAGGTGGCCTACATCTACAACCAGCGCGGCCTGGCGCGCTTCTTGAACAAGGACTACGACCAGGCGCTCGAGGATTTCGATCGAGCGCAAGAACTGGAACCGTCCGGCGCCGCCGCCCACCTCAATCGCGCCCGGGTGCTGGCAACGGCGAGCGCCAAACGATACCGCGATGGCAAGCAAGCAGTCCTCCAGGCCAAGAAGGCGCTGTCGCTGGAAAAATTCCCCACCAGCGACGCCTTGGAAATCATTGCCGCGGCCCATGCGGAAGCCGGCAACTTTGCCGAGGCGATCCGCTGGCAAGGTCGCGCGATCGAGGCCATGGCGGCCGACGACCAGGCGGACGCCCGCGCCAGGCTCCTGCTTTATCAGGCCAAGACGCCCTATCGGCAGGAATGAGCGTCAGGACGACACACCTCGGCTGGCCTGACAAACACCTCGCACCGCTTCAGCACACCTGGCGCTATCTCTACACTTTACGAATTAGCGCAAAGCAAAACCCCACTGTCGCTTACGGCGTTTCCTTCTCGACCATACCTCGGCGCAAAGCCTGTTTTCTTATATAAAGGAATGTACGTGGACAAGGGCGATCCCGCTCCCCTTGGAATCAACCACGAACGAACCCAGCGCTTCCGGTCGCATACGCTCCCGGCTCGCCATGACGGCTGCATCCCACCAACGTCCAAAGGCAGGTCAATGTGGCGCGCAATCAACCCAAGGTCATCGTCTTGACCGGTGTCACGCGCGGGCTCGGACTCGCGATGGCGGAAAAATTCATCGAACTCGGGCACACGGTGCTAGGCTGCGGCAAGTCGCGCGAAATCATCGAGAGCTTGCGACTCCGGTTTCGGCCGCCCCACGACTTCGCCGCACTGGACGTGGCCCTGGAAAGCCAGGTCGAACCGTGGGCGGCGCGGCTGCTCTCGAGTCACGGCGTCCCGGACCTCTTGATCAACAACGCGGGCGTCATCAACCAGAATGCCCCGCTCTGGCAGGTTCCCGCTGACGAATTCGATCGGGTCATGGACGTCAACGTCAAGGGGGTTGCCAACGTCATCCGCCATTTTGTGCCCGCGATGATCGCACGCAAATCGGGGCTGATCATCAACCTCAGCTCGGGCTGGGGCCGTTCCGTAGCCGCCGAGGTAGCTCCCTATTGCGCCAGCAAATGGGCGATTGAAGGGCTGACGCTGGCGCTCGCCGAGGAGTTGCCGCGCGGCATGGGGGCCATCCCGCTCAACCCAGGCGTCATCGACACGGACATGTTACGCAGCTGCTTTGGCGGGACCGCGAGTCGGTATCCGTCGCCACAGAAATGGGTCGCCAAGGCGGTGCCGTACATTCTGGCGCTCAACTCGCGCGACAACGGCAAGCCGCTGACGGTGCGCTAACCTGGTTAACATTTCGGCGACTTACGCTTCTTACCGATCGCGCTGCGCGCTTCGAACTTCTTGATCTGTTCAGGAGCGAATGGGATCGTACACGCTCCGACCAGGTCCACGGTGATCGCACCGATCTTTTTGCCAGTATCGACAGCGAGCTTGTGCAACGGCTTCACGTAACAGCCGACAGCGATAACGAAGGCGTTCATCAACATCTTGACGCGATTGGGCTGAGCGTGAATCGTCTTCGCCACGCGCGCGAGGAGCGACTTGATCTCGGCAAGGTCGAGGTCCGCGTCTTCCGTGATAGCGATCAGGCTGCTGTAAGTCCCCCAGCCAGATGCCGCGATGGTTGCGTCCTTGGATTCGATCCACTTCAAGGCCATCTCGCGGCCATGCGGGCTGGCGGACGCCACCCACGGAACCGCGTACTCCGCGACCCAGGGGCTGTTGGCGCCTTCGACCCACTTTTGCAGGTCCTTCTTGGTCATCTTGGCGTCGTCCGCGATCAGACCAGCAAGGTACTGCGCGTCGGCGATGCCGGTGTCGTAAAGATCGAGCGCGACCTGGTAGTCCATCTTGATACGCTTCTTGATCTTCTTCATGTCCTCGACCTTGACGCCGAGGCACGGCTCCTTGGCGCCGTGGGTCATCCAGGTCTTCTTGGTTTGCGCGGTGCCGAGCTTCTTGAGTTCGGCGACGATGTCTTTGGCGGTCACCACGTTCTCCCATTCTAGAATTCGCTTAGCGCCCGCATGGCGCCATGCGGGCGCTAAACGAAGAATCGACAGACCTGTTACGCCAAGATTTCATTCACCACATGCCCATGCACATCGGTCAGGCGGAAGTCGCGGCCTGCGTAGCGATAAGTCAGCCGCTCGTGATCGAAGCCAAGCAGGTGCAAGATCGTCGCCTGCAGGTCATGCACGTGAACGCGGTTCTCGATCGCGCGATATCCGAACTCGTCGGTGGCGCCGTGCACGTATCCGCCTTTGATGCCGCCGCCGGCGAGGGCGACGGTGAAGCCCCAGTGGTTGTGATCGCGCCCCATGACAGGCTGGCCGTTGGAAAGCTCAACCGCCGGGGTGCGCCCGAACTCACCGCCGATGATGATGAGCGTTTCGTCAAAGAGCCCGAGCCGTTTCAAGTCCGTCAATAAAGCTGCGATCGGTCCGTCGATCTGGTTGGCCAGGTTGCGATGGTTGGCGGCAATGTTGTCATGGCTGTCCCACGGCTGCACGTCGCCGTGGTAGCATTGCACGAAGCGGACGCCGCGCTCGACAAGCCGGCGCGCGATCAGCAATTGCCGCCCTTGCACGTGAGCGCCATACGTATCGCGAACGGTCTGCGGCTCCCGGCTGATATCGAAGGCGTCGGTCGCTTCCATCTGCATCCGGTATGCCAGCTCAAATGATTGAATGCGCGCTTCGAGGCCGGCGTCTTCCGCGCGCGTTTGCTGGTGTTGCCGATTCAGCTCCGCGAGCAGGTCGAGCTGCCGGCGTTGATCGGTGCGGCTGACATTCGGATTGCGGATGTTCTCGATCAGCTCGTTGACGTTCGTTCGCCGCGTGTCGATGTGCGTGCCCTGGTAAATGCCGGGCAGAAACGCCGAGCGCCAGTTGGACGTATCGGCGACAGGCATGCCGGGGCACATGGCAACGAAGCCGGGCAGGTTGCGATTCTCGCTGCCGAGCCCGTAGTTGATCCACGCCCCCATCGATGGCCGCGACAGCCGTTCGTCGCCGCAGTTCATGAGCCGCATCGATTGTTCATGGTTCGGCGTGTTGGCGTACATGGAGCGGACGAGGCAGATGTCGTCAATATGGCCTGCGGTCTTGGCGAAGATTTCGCTGACCTCGATGCCGCTCTTGCCGAACCGGCGAAAGCGAAACGGTGACGGTAGGGCATTGCCGGTGGGCCGTTCAGTAGTGAGGTTACCCGCCGGTAGCCGCTGTCCGGCGTAGCGTGCCAGCAGCGGCTTGGGATCGAAAGTATCGACCTGCGACGGCCCGCCGTTGAGGTAGACGTGTATGACATGCTTCGCCCTGGCAGCGAAGTGCGGCGGCCGCGGCGCCAGCGGCTGGCGCGGATCGGGCAACGTGGTTTCGTCCGCGTCGGCGCACAGCGCAGCGAAGCCGAGCAGGCCGAGACCGGTGCCGGTGTGTTGCAGGAAATGGCGGCGCGTTATCATGGTTTTCTCGAATGGCGACGAGGCGGCTTCAAGATTGACATCCGCGATTTTATGCGACAAAATGAATCTTCACAAGGGGCCGTTCAGGTCAGGGCCAGAGATGCCCAGCAAAAAGCGCCCACTCATGCCCTGAATTATCTATGCGTGGTCGCGGCGCCGCGAGGAGGAGTTCATGTCAGGAGCCAATTCCATCCAGCAACTCAACCGCGAAATCGCCGACAAGGTCCTCAAGGACGCCAAGGATGATCCGCAAACATACGCCGGAAAATTCGTTGGCATCGCAAACGGTCAGATTGTCGTCGTCACGGACGATCTAAGGGGCCGTCCGGAAATTAATGGTACAACTTCAACCGGACGGCTTGATCGTATAGTTCCACTCGCCGTGGAATTTTGCTGGGCAAAGATTCACCGACGCGAGTTCGTCGTCGGTGACTTTGATTCCGGTCGGGTA
>SXGT01516066.1_pt1 | contig 10586 bp, 13 predicted proteins | sample 3176221 | NCBI WGS metagenome assembly SXGT01 (sample SAMN11356862, study PRJNA531348) | freshwater metagenome | isolation source: freshwater sample F1-120 | place: China: Fuxian Lake, Yuxi | collected 2017-12-25
CGCGGTGGTTAAAAGAAACCAACCAAGATACAGAGTATTTAAGTATCGTTTGGTTCCAGGAACAGTATCAGGTCAAATCCGAATTGTTGTTTTAACTTTCCTAAGGCTTCATTCTGTATTTGCCTCACACGCTCACGTGTGACTTGTAACTGATCAGCAACGGCTTGCAAAGTCATTTCTGTATGATTCCTCAAGCCGAACCGCATGGATAAAATGGCGGCCTGCTTCTCGGGCAGGGTCGCTACCGCTTTGTGCATGTAATCAGCCAGGTCAGAACCAATCACATCATCCAGCGGCATGGAAAATTGTTGCTGCTGCATTTTCTCCATCACGCTCATACCATCTTCCTCATCATCATTGGCAGCGTTATCCATCACGTAAGTCGACTGGTAGTACTTACCGATCGTGATGATTTCCTGCTCGGTCAAATCACAGCAGCGCTTCAGTTCGGCAAGACTTGGCCATCGCTCGTTTTGCAGAAAATATTCACGCATGGTTTCAAATACCGGAGCCGATTTTTCAGCCAATGCCACCGGCAAAGGCACGACTTTGTCTTGTTTGACGATTAACCTGGATATGGCTTGTTTAATCCAAAATACGGCATAGGTGGAGAAGCAGTTGCCTCTTTCAGGATCAAAACGATCCACGGCCTTGATCAATCCAACCAATCCTTCCTGTATCAAATCTTCGAAACTTAAGGAACGTACTTTGTATTTACGCGCAACAAAAGCAACCAAACCTGTATTGCTGGCTATCATTTTTTGCCGCATTTGCATCAGTTCATACCGAAAAGACAAAACCTGTGACTGATAAGCTTTGTCCAGGTCAAATTGCCCAGCGGCAAAATTTTTCAGGTTTCCACTGAATTCAAGCAGATAAACAGGTAAAAAATGCAACTTGATCAAGCATTGATAAGCCAGGTCGGATAATTGGGTGATTTGAGCTGGCTGGATCGAACCAACTTGTACAAAATTACGATCTTGTACAACGTTTTCACATTCGCCATACCCGTTTGTACTCGTTTCAGACTGTACACATTCATCTAAGAACAGCTGTAAACAGGCTTTATATTCATCGTTATTTTTTATCAGGATAATTTCGGAAAAATCGGTACCCTGTTTCAGGTCCGCCAAAACTTGCTGCGCGATCATTAAGGAAACCGGCTTGTTCGCCAGCAATATGCTAGCCAGCTTAGTTCTAATTACCTCAACCTTGCCAGCCAGCACAACTGGGTCTGAATCTGAATTGGAAGCGCCGGTTGAATCTAAGACTTCTGAAAGGGCTGACATCGGATCATTCTCCGGTAGATTTATGTTGGAAATAACGATACATCCATGTATAATATTTGTCAAATTATTTTTTGTACAAAACATAAACAATGTACTCCATCAAAGCCATTACTTCGTTAACTGGATTGACTGCTGAGACTTTGCGGGCTTGGGAGCGTCGTTACGACTGCATTACGCCCGAGCGTAACGATACAGGCCGCCGTTCCTACACCCAAAACGACCTGGAAAAGCTGAAACTACTGGTTAATTTGACCCGTAACGGTCATGCCATCAGCAAAATCGCACATCTGGATTGCGACCAACTCCGCCAATTTCAGAAGCAAAGTCTTGTAGGTAATGACAATACACAATCCAGTTTGTTCAACCAACTCGCAGAAGCGTTACAGCAATACCGGATAGGAAGATGTGAACAATTACTGAAACAGGCTTTATTGGCCCATGATCCTCTGGATTATGCCCGGGACATTCTGTTGCCCGCATTGCAACAGATTGGTCAACTCTGGCATGAACAAAAAATTAATATTGCCCAAGAGCATATGTTCTCCAGTTGCGTAAAACGCATCGTTTTAGCCATGGTGAATAACCTGCATCACCCTTCCGGAAACAATCCATCCATGCTGTTCGCCACACCCAGTGCAGAACCCCATGAATTCGGCATTTTATTGGGATGTTTGATTGCAGCCGATCAACAATTTACTTGTTATTACGTCGGAGCCGATCTACCCGCTTACGATATTCTGCACGCGGTACAGCACCTTAAACCGGATGTGATTGTTTTGGGCATGGTGAAATCGCCACCTGAAATGCCCACGCTGATTGATATCGAAACCATCCTGTCATCCAACGACATCACAGAATCCAGAATCTGGCTTGCAGGCGCGGGCGCAGAAAGCTGGTACAAAAAAAACCCGCAATTTTCCGACCGATGTGAACTGGTACTTGATATAGACCACTTTCACGCTAAAGCCCAGCAAATCCAACTCTCGATGCGCTAAATCAACGCATCAACAATTGCTTGACAATCTTTTCCGTCGGCACCAGACTCGAGCCCAGGGCTTTTATCATCAACCACGTCCAAATAGGTGCTCCATGTACAGGTTCAATTTTCCAATTTTATTGAGTGTGTTTTGCCTGTCGTTTTCTTACGCTCAGGCAGCCGGCAAAATTCAATTTGAACCCGGCGACGAAGTGCTGACCAATTGCCACCAGATTTATACCAAAGGCACTGTCAAATCCAGAGTCGACAATGGCTACACCATCCATTTTCCCAAAAAAAGCGGTCCGATCAATTGCCCGCCATTTAGATGGCATGCGGATTATGTACTGCCTTTTGAATCGGTTGCGGAATATAAAATCCAATTTCTAGGTGGATTTAAAAACGCTCTGACATTCCGTGTCGGCGAAGGCGTTACGTTGGAATTTGAAGCTGACAAACGCATAGTTCCGAACAAAAAGAGAGTAACAATTGCGGCTGAAATCACCGATATCAGTAGTAACGGCGCCATTGCCGTTAAACTGTTGAGCAACGACCCGGGAGAGAGCGCCATGTTCTGGAAGTGGGTTGGCAGTAATTATATCGACCTGAATCACGAGGCTTTGAAGGCTGAACGAGATAAACGCTCGCAATAGCAAGCGGTCTCAATGCCGATCGCAGACCGCCAACGTTTCCACCGCTACGGCCTCACGCTCATCCAGCCATAATCGGGCAAACCACTGGGCATTGATGGCCTTTCGCACATGAATTTCGGCTTGGATACGTTTGCTGGCCAACTGATTTTTTAAATTAATCGCCCGTTGTTTATCGCTAAAAACTCCCAAGGAATAGCCACCTTGCAAATCACCGCCACTGATCCGCCAGACATCCAGATATCCTTGCTGAAGCAAAATCGCTTTATCCTGTTGCGACTGGGAAAGTGATTTGGCCGCCGGATAATAAACTTGATAGTCTTTTTCTACCTCGATATTTTGGTGGAATATTTGTCGGTATGCGCCAGGTGTATTGTCCAGCCAATGCTGAAGCGAAGCCTGATCAGGAAAATATCCGCTCTGACGACAAACTCGCTTAACTCGCCAATCTTCGTTAACAAGATGCTCAGACCGAATCAATGTGTTTTTGGTGTTCCCGTGTCTGATGCCGGGCTGCGCGGAAATATCGACCCTGCGCTGCAAGGACTCCAACATCCCATCTAAGTCTTCCACTTGCCCTGTCTGGCTTTGGTTTTCCATAACAGGCAAAATTTCGACGCCACGTTGGGCACGCAAGTATTCACCGACCAACAGAATAGAAGACTGATTCCCGACTTGTGGCTGAGCCAGAATTATTTTGCCCAGATGAAACTGCCATAACAAGTAGCTTATATTCAATAAAACCAGTAAATATACAATTAGCTTGAAACCCATATTGCTCAAATTGAGTGATGAGCCAAGTGTGACTGAGCATAAACTGACAATCCTTTCAGCACCAGGACCTCGTCAACCGATACCGGTATTGATATGACTTGTCTAATTTTGTCGGCATCGCCACCCGTCATAATCAGTTGAAATTTTGTGGGCAAATGCTGTAGCGTCTGACTGATCAATCCTGCTGCGGCCCATAATACTCCGTTGGCTATCCCAAGCGCAGTCTCCTGTGCCATGGCCGCACTTCCTGGTTGAAGATTGAATTCAAGAGCGGCCGTTTGTCCCGCCAGCGCCCGTTTCATCAGCATCAGACCGGGAGCAATCACACCACCCAGATGCAAACCATCCGCCTGTATGGCATCCAAAGTAATGGCAGTTCCACAATCCGCCACACACACATCGCCGGGATAAAATGCATGTGCTGCAATCAATGCCAGCCAGCGATCAATACCCAAAGTATGAGGCTGAGGGTAGGCGTTTTGTACGCCGAAGGCGAAAGCTTCGGATTGCGGAACGATACATTTGATCTGAGGCCAGAAATATTTAATCAATTGCAACAATTCTGCCAATACTTCGCGCTCGGCAACTGACGAAATGGCTACGATTTCGGGTATAGCAAGGACATGCCATTGCTGCCTAATTTGAGCAATAAATTCGGGCCGCCGATAATCCAGAATTTCACATGCGCTCATTTTGCCTTGATTTTCCGTTGCCCATTTCAATCGGGAGTTGCCTAAATCCAGTAACAATTTCATGCGACTCTAAAACTAACCTCCCCTGACGCGAAACTGCGGTTTTGGCCTTGAGCACCTTCAAGTATCAGTTGACCTTGATCATCTATACCCCTGACCACTCCGGTATGACCATACTCCCCAAAATACAGCGTTACACTTTGACCCAACAGGCAATCGTAACTGCGCCATTCCGCCAGATATCGAATCAGGGAATGAGCTTGAAAATCAGCTACTACCGGCAACAATTCATTCAACAAAGCCGCCACCCACTGATTGCGCTGCAACGAAACACCCTCACCCATAATATGCGCCAAGTCCACCCAAGCTTGTTCAATTCCAGAAGCGGAATCCGGTGGCAGATAAAAATTCAGCCCCAAACCAACCACGGCATGACTGGGGCCGCTGCTTTCCCCCGACACTTCGATCAAAATACCTGCCAATTTACGTCCTTGCCACAATATGTCATTTGGCCATTTTAAACCTACATCGGCAATGCCGGCTGACCTCAACACCCGGATGACACATACGCCAATGACAAGACTCAAACCGGCAATGGCGGCCGGTCCATCCGGATAACACCAGAGCAGGGACAAATAAATGTTATGCCCGAAAGGGGAAACCCAATGGCGCCCTCGCCGGCCTTTCCCGGCAGATTGAAATTCGGCCAGACACACCCGACCACTGGCAGGCTCTTGCCGAGCAAGGCTTAACAAATACGCATTTGTGGAAGCAATCGAATCATGTATTTCTAAATCCAACAATAAGCTGGAGACTTCCGGATGCAAAGCCGATTCGATTTGCTGCCGGTTCAAGAGATGAATCGGGCGCACGCATTTGTATCCCTTGCCACTAACCGCAACGACTTCAACACCCCAGTCAGCTAAAACCTGTATCTGCTTCCAGATGGCTGAGCGACTGAGTTTCAGGGCTTTGGCCAATGCAGTGCCGGAATGAAAACGGCCGTCAGCCAAAATAAGCAATAGCTGTTTGACAGATTCAGGCATTGCCGATTCAGCTATGGATATTCGGCTAACGGCATAAAATGCATTTAAGTGGTATGTTTGTCACGTAACTGTTGCATTTGTTTTTTCATGACATGCTTGATCAACAATTCGCGATCTTCTTCATTAATGTTGATGTATTCCACGCCAATTGAAAACGGATGGTCGGGATGATGTTTAGCCACGTTTTTACATTGTACAACCCGGGCATACACCACTATGACTGCCAGACAAGACGTCAGTAGCAGCCTGAGCTCCAGCAAACTACCCACAGCAATGGCATGATCGTTGTTAAATGCCAGGCCTGCAGCACTCAAGCTGACATCCCGCTTATCGTGTTCGGAAAACTCGCTGTCGCGTTCCGCATTCAAAGCCTGAGCAATCAAATTAATCTTGCTGTCGATTATTTTTAAATATTCGAACACTTCTGGATCCCTGCGTTCCAGACGCGGCGCCAAAGCCAATGATTCCTGATTCAAAACATCCAGTGCGGTGGATAGGCTACAACTACTCAATACGTCAGGCGATACGTGGCTCCCAGCTTTAAGCTTGCTTTCATCGATGACTCTGTGAAGTAGATTAATGTTATCGCTTACGCGGAAATAACGTCTTTTTTCTTGAAAATCCTCAGCCATGCTACACATCCTAAAAAATGGTTGATGCAAATTCTAGTCTATCCCGACAAAACCGGAATTATTCAGACGCTCAGCCCGACACCACAACATCATGCTGCTGCAGTATTTCGGGGACTCTTTGACGATCTATGCATTGAACCGGCAGAATCAAGTCGTCACTCTTCAGCCCTCTTGCCATCAAGGATTCGGACTCGACGTAGAGATGATTGATACCATAGAGTTCCAAGGATTGCATTATCGCCGCCACCAATTTGAAAGACATTTTCGCTGGATGCTGTCCAGATTTGAGCTGAAACACCCCATCGTCCAAAAACAACAGAGTCACTTGCTGATCAAAGGCCGCAGTGGTCAACAATTGATCCAATGTTTCCTGAACATGGCTAGTAATATGTGGCAAATGCCGCATGACAAATAAATACCTTTTCATGACAACTCAGGCAAATACCAGGCTTCGATCGGCCGATAGTGTAGCCTGAACCCACTGCCCCAAACCGGCCAGACGAAATCCTTCGGCCAGATCGTCATCAAGCGCCCCCTGTCTGGACGCTTCATCTTGATGCAATAAACCACGCCGCTGTGCGGCCGATATACAGACAACCAGATCAACCCCCTGATCCCGCGCCAACTCCGACCACAATGCAATTAAATTCGCTTCATCTTCCGGCGGCAAGGCATATCGAAAAGCGTTGTAGATACCTTCCTGATAAAAAAAAATCTGCAGTATCTGATGGCCCGCCAGTAATGCCGCTTGAATGAAATGATAAGCCGTCCAGCTGGCATAGCCAGCAGAAGGGGCTGCATTGATTTGAATGGCATATTTCATGGTGATTCTTCTTGGTATAGAGTGTAACTAACCACAGTGTAAAAGCAGATGGAAAAATGCAGACGTCATTCACGCCTTATGTCTAGCATCTCGGTACTCACCTGCTGTTTGCGCAGCAACCAATCCAGCAACAGCGCATAGGCTGTCGCCAACAAGGTTGGGCCAATGAACAGGCCAATAAAGCCGAAAGCCAGCAAGCCGCCAATAATCCCAAACAGAATAAGTATGAATGGGAGTTCAACTTCGCGACTGATTAATATGGGTCGTAACCAGTTATCAATAGTGCCGACGAACAATAAAAACCATAAAGCAATAAAGACAGCCCAGCCAGTCTCACCCTCGAATAACAGCCAGAGCGAGATCGGTAACCAGACGATGGTGCCGGCAGTCGGTATAATCATCAGAAAGAAGGCAAACACACCCAATACAAAAGCATAAGGCACATCGGCGATCATCAATCCCAACATGGAGGCCATAGCCTGAACCAGTGCAGTGCCCAGTATGCCGTAAACCACGGCCCGCAGGCTGTTACGAACAATGTCCAGAATACGCTGGGTCTGAAAACCTGCCAAGCGTTCCATCATACTGACCAGGTATCCGGCCACCTCTTCGCCATCGCGATAAAAGAAAAACAGCACCAGCAAACTCAAACCCATGTGCAGCAAGCCTCCAGCCAGATTGATGCCCTGCTCTAATAACCATCGGCCAGCAATCAATGAATATTGCCTGGCCAGATTCAGAAAACGGCCGGAATCATCGCTCAAATTTTGCCAGGCATTAAATACACTGTCACCCAAAACAGGCAAGCTTTTCAGCCAGTCGGGCGGAGACGGCCATTGCTGCGCATGGCTGGACAACCATTGCATGATGCGATTGATATCCTCGGTGAAACTGACGGCAAAGGCGACAAAAGGTGTCAACAGTAAAATACCGATTGGTCCTATCATGCAAAATGCAGCCTGATTTTTGGTCAGTTGCCAATTGCGTAGATTGCTGTATAGCGGCCAGGTGACGTAGCATAATATTGCCGCCCAGAGCATGTCGAATAAAAACGGCCTTAATACCTGATAACAGGCAAACAGCAAAAGAATCAAGGCCCCAAGACTGGCGGCTTTTTCGTAGCGGGCAACGGGCATTCGTACTCACAGATCGTTTAAGAGATACGCAGCATGTTACGCTGAAATGCATGACAGCAATATGTCTATCATTCTTGAATCATCCATAGATACCCTGGTCAAGAAAAATATCAGCCCATTCCTGAACCAGCAAAATAAGGCTGCCACTTACTTTGGTTGAATGCTGTTGGGTCTTTTACTGTCAACACTTGCCCCCATCCATTGACTTTCCTTAGAATGCCGGACAAATCATCCGGAGACACCACTTGAGCCCTGACCGAGCATTTATTCCGCTGAACATTGCCATATTGACAGTATCAGACACCCGCACTGAATCGGAAGACAAATCCGGCGCGGTTCTGGTAGCTGCGCTTACCGAAGCGGGGCATAGGCTATTCGATAAACAAATAGTCCCCGACGATATTTACCGTATTCGTGCTGTTATAAGCCATTGGATAGCCGATTCTGCAATCCAAGTGATCATTTCGACAGGCGGCACAGGCGTTACCGGACGAGACGGCACCCCTGAGGCGATTGCACCCTTGTTGGACAAGTTACTAGACGGCTTTGGAGAAGTATTCAGAATGATCTCTTATCAGGAGATTAAAAGTTCAACCTTGCAATCGCGCGCCATAGCTGGGGTTGCTAATGGCACTTACGTTTTTTGCCTGCCTGGTTCATCGAATGCCTGCCAAACCGCCTGGCATGGACTGATTAAAGAACAACTCGATCATCGCACCCGCCCCTGTAATCTGGTGCAACTGATGCCACGCTTACTGGAGAAATAATGCAATCGCGTTTTTTATTTTTTGCCGCCATCGCCGGTTTTACCGGAGTGGCCATGGGTGCTTTTGGGGCGCATGCCTTTAAAAATATACTTTCCACATATCAGATGGATATTTATAAAACCGCGGTAAGCTATCAAATGTGGCACGCGTTATTGCTAGCCGTAATCAGTGCTTTGCCGGAGCATAAAATACTCTGCCTGGCAGGCTGGTCACTGATAATCGGCATCGTATTATTTTCCGGCAGTTTATATTTGCTGACATTGTTGCAGCTAAACTGGCTGGGTATGGTTACGCCCCTCGGTGGCGTAGCGTTTTTGGTGGCATGGGGCTTGTTGGCCTGGCTGGCTTTTCAACATCAGAGGCAATAACCGATGGATAAACCCCCCGTTCGAACCCCGACCGCCCCGACACAGAGCACATACGCATCCAGCCGCAATCATCGGGATGCGCACACACAGGAAGTGCCACTACCACCTGTCGCCGAAGAAGGGTTGGTCAAATGGTTGCATGGCGTGATTCATTTTGCCGTGCGTGTATTGGCGATATTAATGACCCTGGTGATCCTATGGGGGGTTGCCGATGTGGTGTATGTGATATTTCAGCGTGTAGTGGCCGAACCATTTTTGTTATTGACCGCCAGCGACATATTACTGGTTTTCGGTTCATTCATGGTGGTGCTGATCGCCATTGAAATTTTCATCAATATTACTGTCTATATCAAACGGGATGTATTACCGATCAAGATGGTCATTGCCACAGCACTGATGGCCGTGGCGCGAAAAGTCATCATGCTTGATTTCAAGGATGTAGACTGGGCGCATATGATCGGTATTGCCAGTATCGTGTTGGCCTTGGGCATCACTTACTGGCTGATCTCACACAAGCCCAAAACCGTGCAATCCGAAGAGCGATAAATCATGCGTGACGCCACTCCCCAAACCATTTATTTAAAAGACTACACTCCACCAAACTACTTGATCAGCACTGTTGATCTGCGCTTCGAATTAGCTGAAACACTGACCGAAGTCTATAGCGAACTCAACATGCAAGCCAACCCGGCCAGCCAGTCGCATGATGATACGCTGACCTTGTCGGGCGAAGGATTGGAGTTGATCAGCATTGCGCTGAATGATCAACGATTGTCTGCCAACGACTACACCCTGACATCGGAAAGTCTGACCCTTCATCGCGTACCGCAAGAGCAACCATTTACCCTGAAGATACACAACCGCATCAATCCCAAAGCCAATACGGCACTGGAAGGTTTGTATCTTTCCAATGACATGTTGTGCACTCAATGCGAGGCTCAGGGATTCCGCAAAATCACCTGGTTTCTGGACAGACCGGATGTGATGAGCCGCTTTACCACTACATTGATTGCGGATAGAAGACAGTATCCAGTCTTATTATCCAACGGCAATAAAGTGGCACAAGGCAAACTGTGCGACAAACGCCACTGGGTGCGCTGGGAAGACCCATTTGCCAAACCTTGTTATCTGTTTGCACTGGTAGCCGGACAACTGGAAAAAGTCGAGGACTATTTCATGACCGGTAGCGGTCGACGAATCACCTTGCAGATTTTCGTCGAGCCGCATAATGTGGATAAATGTGACCATGCTTTACAGTCGCTGAAAAATGCCATGCGCTGGGATGAAGAAACATATGGTCTGGAATACGATCTGGACTTGTACATGATTGTGGCGGTGGATCATTTCAATATGGGCGCGTTGGAAAACAAGGGGCTGAATATTTTCAACACCAAATTTGTGTTGGCCCGCCCTGAATCGGCCACCGATAGTGA
>SXGT01200024.1_pt1 | contig 10585 bp, 8 predicted proteins | sample 3176221 | NCBI WGS metagenome assembly SXGT01 (sample SAMN11356862, study PRJNA531348) | freshwater metagenome | isolation source: freshwater sample F1-120 | place: China: Fuxian Lake, Yuxi | collected 2017-12-25
ACGCATTCTTTCAGTAGTAACATTAGCAGTATCTACTTCTCCAAAAAAGATACCTCCTGAACCTCCACCTTTCTGATTGAGCAACCATGTTTCACCTCCACCAGCTGACTTATTCCATTCCCGTGCTGTTGCTGGTCGATGCGGCCGAAGGGCCGATGCCGCAGACGCGCTTCGTGCTGCAGAAGGCGTTCAGCCACCATCTGAAGCCCATCGTCGTCGTCAACAAGATCGACAAGCCGGAAGCACGGCCGCAAGAAGTCGTCAACGAGGTGTTCGACCTGTTCATCGACCTCGACGCCGACGAAGCCGCGCTCGAGTTCCCGGTGTTCTACGGCTCGGGCCGCCAGGGTTGGATGACCTCCGACCTCGAAGCCGCGAAGAAGGGCGGCGAGGGCAAGAACCTGCATTCGCTGTTCGACGCGATCCTCAGCTACATCCCGGCTCCGAAGGACGACCCTGAGCAGCCGCTGCAGTTCCGCGTCACTTCGCTCGACTGGAGTGACTACGTCGGCCGCATCGCGATCGGTCGCGTGCACCGTGGCCGCGTTCGCTCGAACGACCGCGTCGTGCACCTGTCGCGCACCGGGGCGCAGCGGGAAGTCAACCTGCGCGGCCTCTACCGCTTCGTCGGTCTGTCGCGCGAAGAGACCAAGCTGATCGAGGCCGGCGACCTGTGCGGCATCTACGGCGTCGAGAACATCGAGATCGGTGACACGCTGGCGGCGATCGATCGCCCCGAGGCGATGCCGATCATCGCCATCGACGAGCCGACGATGACGATCGTGATGCGCGTCAACGACTCGCCGTTCGCCGGCAAGGACGGCGGCAAGTTCCTGACCTCGCGCCACCTGCGCGACCGCCTCGACAAGGAACTGCGCGTCAACGTCGCCCTTCGCGTCGATCCGGGCGACGGCGCCGACAGCTTCAAGCTGTCCGGCCGCGGCGTCATGCACCTCGGCTTCCTGCTCGAGACGATGCGACGCGAAGGCTTCGAGTTCGCGGTGCAGAAGCCGCAGGTGCTGTTCAAGAGCATCGACGGCGAGCGACAGGAACCGATCGAGTACCTGACCGTCGATGCGCCGGCCGATGCAGTCGGCAAGGTGATCGAGATCCTCGGCACGCGCAAAGCGGAGCTGTTGAAGATGGACCGCAAGGGCACCTTCACCAGGCTCGAGTTCACGGTGCCGGCGCGCGGCCTGATCGGCGTGCGCAGCCGCCTGCTCAACGCCACCGCCGGCCAGGCGACGATGCACCACGTGTTCCACGGCTACGGCCCGTTCCGCGGCAGCATCGAAGAACGCATCAACGGCGTGCTGGTGTCGATGGCGCAGGGACAAACGACGTTCTACGCGATGGACGGTCTGCGCGACCGCGGCACGTTCTTCGTCGCCGAAGGCGCCGAGATCTACGAAGGCATGCTGGTCGGCGAGCACTGCAAGGACAACGACCTCGTCGTCAACGGGGTGCGCGAGAAGAAGGCGACCAACGTGCGCAGTTCGACCAAGGAGACGTTCGTCAAGCTGCCGCCGCCGCGCTCGTTCGGCGTCGAAGACGCGCTCGAATACGTCGGCGAGGACGAACTGGTCGAAGTGACCGCGACGTCGGTCCGGCTGCGCAAGCTCTTCCTGAAAGAGACCGACCGCAAGCGCAACGACCGCCGCGCCGAAGCCGACGCGTGATCGGCGGGCGGCGGCGCCGCTGGCGCGCCCCGCAACCCGACACGCCGCTGGCAACGAACTGCCCGCGTGGGTCAAGCTGCGCTGGCGGCGATGTTCTCGCCACGATGCGCTCGCGACCATGACCTGGCTGTCGCCCGCATCACTGGTGCGGAACTACCAGCGTGTCGACCACCGGGCGTTCGCCGGTCAAGCTGTTGGCGCGCAGCACCAGCCGGAACTGCAGGTAGCGCATGCCGTCGGCGACGTCCTGGCTCGTCGACCAGCCCGTCGCGCCGGCGCCATTCGCGCTCGCGGAACCGCGAAACTCGGCGACCACGCTGGTGCCCGGCGGCAGCGACTGCGCCACGATCGGCGCCTGGTAATCCGGTGCCAACCGCGCACTGTCCAGCCACGGCGATACGCAGTTGGTTTCGACGCGCGCGAACACCAGTTCGAGATCGTGCATCGCATTGTCGCCGGTCGTCGCGTTCGCCGTCGCCCCCGGCACCAGGAAGTTGGTCGCCGTGCCCGCCGCGATCACGCGCCCGAACGGGTGCGCGTCGCTCTGCACCATGAGATGCACAACGCCGCCGTTGCTGGCGGACGCCGTGCTCGGACTGACCCGGAACTCCAGCAACAGGCTCGACACCCCGTCGTAGGGAAACGGATTGGCGATCGGGTAGGGCATGTAGTCGCCGGGCAGCAGGGCCGCCGGATCGATCACGTAGGCACCGGAGAAGGCAACTTGCGGCAGCGGCTTGCCCGCCGAGTTCGCCGCAAACGACAAGCCGAGCCCGCTCAGCGGCGCGACCGGGAGCGCACTCCACGGATCCACCGCGTAGTTGGGGGCGATCGTCGAGTGCCCGATGCGCAACTCGAACTGCGAGTGCACGTCGGGCGTGACCGGCCACGCCGGATGCACGTGCCACCGGACCGCGGTCAGCAGTTCGGGCACCCCGACGGCGCCGACATCCTGCGGCCGGTACACCAACTGCTGACGCAACCCGAAGGCCACCAGGGGAGTCGCGATCGGAAAGGAGAAGAAGATGCCAGCGGGATCGATCGTGCGATGCACCCGCGTCGTTATGGGACCTCCGCGCACGTGGCCTGCAATGTCGCTCGCGAACGTCCCGGTGAATCCGTTCGCCACCGGATTGTCGAACGCCTCGACGATCGCGTTGGGCCCGGCATGCAGCGTGGTGCTGGCTCCGCCACTGACGTGAAACAGCGCATTCGACGCCGTCCCGTCGAGCACCACCGCCTGGCCATACAGCACGACGCCGGCGATGCCCGGCAAGAACGGCACCGCGAAGCTGCCTGCGTACGCACCGGCAGCCGGCATCAGGCCGGTGTGCATCGGCGCCAGATTCGCCGACAAGCCGAGATAGAAGCGCTGCCCGAACAGATCGACGGGACCACCCGACAAGTCGAGGAACACCGCGAACGGCGAGTTCGGACTGGCGGCGACGTCGAAGGTCGCGTTCGCTGGCCCGCCGATCGTCGCGATCGCCGGATCCATGCGGAGTTGTGGAGTTTGGGCAACGGCGACTGCGAGCAACGTGCTGGCGCAGACCAACGGGGGCAGTGTTTTCATGGAAATCCTCGAGCGCATCGGGGATGCGGGACAGCGCGGATAGCACGCCGTCTTCCCATGGTCACACCGCGTGCGAAGCCGCACTCCGCCCACTCTGCCGCTCCTGGCAACGGCCCCGCGACAGCGCAATACTGTGCGCGACCCTCGTTCCATGCCGAAGGCCAGCGATCTCTCCGACGCCGCGCGCCGCGACTCCCTGCGTGAATTGGCGCAGGAACTCGGCCACGAGTTCGACGACATCGAACTGCTCGATCGTGCGCTGACCCATTCATCACTCGGCAACGAAGGCAAGAAGAGCTACGAGCGCCTCGAGTTCCTCGGTGATGCGTTCCTCAACTTCGCGGTCGCCGACGTGCTGTTCCGGGCCGACACCGAAATCGCCGAAGGCCAGCTCACCGAAACGCGCGCCCGCATCGTCAGCCGTCGGCCGCTAGCCGCCGCCGCCCGCCGCCTCGGACTCGTGCTGCACCTGCTCGGCGGCAAGAGCCTGCGCGACAGCGAACGCCACAGCGAACGCATTCTCGCCGACCTCGTCGAAGCCGTGCTCGGCGCCATCCTGATCGATGGCGGCGTCACCGCGGCGCGCGCCTTCGTGCGCCGTCACGTGCTGCCAAAGGCCGGCGTCACCGACGAACCGGCGAACGAGAAGGACAGCAAGACTGCGTTGCTGCACTGGTGCCAGCACCACGGTCTCGGCCAGCCGCGCTACGAACTGGTCGAGACGATCGGCCTGCAGCACGAGCAGGAGTTCGTGGTCAGCGCCAAGGTGCAGAGCCGCCATGCGGAGGGCACGGCACGCACCAAACGCGCCGCCGAGAAGCTCGCCGCCGCGCGCCTGCTCGCGTTCCTGCAGCAGCACGACAGCTGAGCTCAGCGCGCCAGCGCCGTGCTTTTGCGCGGTAATTGTTCGCCGCCGCGAGGACGCCGCGAACGCGGCTACGTCGTTTCGGCCCGGAACTTGAGCGCGGCCTGCAACTGGTCCGTGCGTATCGACTTCGAGCGACAACCGGAACGCCGCACGGCGATGGCACGACGCCTGGCCCATGGCGACTGCGTCGTGTGGACCCCGCCCTAGGGGCATTTCCACTAATCAAGATCGCGCGAACGCGACGAGAGGAAAGTCACCGCGACCGAGTGTCGCGGAGCCGTTCGTCATGACACTGAATCCGCACATGGAGAAGAGGGGAGACAAGAGGCTGGCGCTACCAGAGCCCTAGGCGCCTCACCGACTGCTCCTCACGACAGAGTCACGCGACGAACGACGGCAAGCCAGACAGGAGGAGCAGCAGATGCCGACCCACAGTGGAGGCGCATCGCGGCCAGCCGCGATTTCCCGCTCGTTCGTCTTCTTCGTCGTGATTGCATGCAGCTCGGGGCTCGCGGCGCAGAACATCCATCCGTTCGCACCGCCGGTGACGAATCCGACGTTCAACCTCGGCTCGGTCGTCGGCCTGCTCGACGCCAATCGCGACGGCAGCAAGGACCTGCTGGTGCCAGGCCTGTTCTTCGGAACCATGCTGACGACGCTCGACGAACACGGCGCCGCCCTCGTCGCCAACGGCGCCGGACCGGGCTTGACGATGGCGCCCGGAGTGCCGACGTCGCCCACCGGCCTCGCGATGGCCGGCGGCACGATCGACGGCGATGCCCTCGAAGACCTGATCACGGTCACGTCGGCGGGCACGATCCACTTCCACCGCAACCTCGGTTCGACGCGTCCCGACCGCGCCAGCTTCGCGCCGGACGTGATCGTCGACAACCTGCTCGCGGCGTATCCGATCAACCCGCCGTTCATCTCCTACTCGTTCCCCACCGTCGAGATCGTCGACTTCGACCACGACGGCCACAACGACTTCGTGCTCGCGGGCGGCCCGGTCGATCGCTGGAGCGCCGCGACGCGCCCCGGCTTCGTCGGCCTCTACCGCGGCAACGGCGCCGGCGGCTTCCAGCCCATCGTGTTGCCGTTGAGCGGCTGCACGATCGACTGCGAAGTCGTCGACCTCGACCAGAACGGCAGCCTCGACCACATCATCGTGCTCACCGAGACCGGCTCCATGGGCGCCTACTACCACGAGATCGTGCACTTCGCGTGGAACGGCACGACGCTGGTGATGGTCGGCGCGCCGCAGAACGTCGGCCCGGGCCGCCTGATGGCGCTCGAACTCGCCGACGTGATCGGCGACCCGAGCCTCGACTACGTGCTCGCGCAGACTGCCGCGTCGGCCGGGACCACCACCGCGCAGGTGTTCTACTTCCAAGGCAACGGACTGGGTGCCGTCAGCGGTTCGCAGTGGGGCACGCTGTCGTTGCCGACCAATCTGACCGGCGTCAGCGACTACATCGTTTCGATCCAGGCCGGCGACTTCAATCGCGACGGGCACGTCGACATCGCGATCCTGCGCGGCTTCGTGCAACCACCGCCGCCGCTGTCCTCGGCCGTGCCACTGGTTGCGGCCGCCGAAGTGCTGGTGGCCAGCGGGCCGAACGTCGCCTGGTCGACGCTCGAGACGATTCCGTTGCCCGGCTACCACATGTTCGCGGCGACTTCGAGTTCGCACTTCGCGCTGCTGCCGGTGGTCACTGCACCCGACGCGCTGCGGCCGATCGATCTCGGCGGCGACAACAGCATCGACTTCGTGGTGACGTGCCTGCGCACGCTGACCAGCCCCAGCACGATGTTCGCGGCGACGCTGCGCAACCAGACCCAGCCGCAGTTCGGCGACGCCCGCTTCGAGAAGGTCGGCAATCCGTCGGGCGGTGTCGCCGCGCGGCCCGCCCGCATCGGCTTCGACGGCGGTCGCCCGCGCGCCGGGAACTCGGCCTTCGCGTGCACGCTGCAGAACGTGCAGGGCGGCTGCCTGGTCGGGCTCGTGTGGGGTCCGATCGGCATGGCGAACGCGTTCGTCGACCACGGCGTCGTCGCGAACCTCTTGCCGTCGCACCTCGGCTATGGCGAGTTGGCGGGCGGCACCGGGCCCGGCGACGGCTTCCACAGCCATGCGCTGCCGATTCCGCCCATGCCGGCGATCGTCGGCGATGCCGGCTACTTCCAGTACGTGTACTACGACCACGTGAGCGGCACCTTCGGCGGCACGCAGGCCACCGGGCTCTGGATCGGCAACTGAGCGGCGCGCCGGACCCGGCGGTGGGATGCGCGTTGCAAGCCGAACGATGCGCTCCCACCATGCGCCGATGACGACGATCGCATTGCTCGGAACCGGCCTGCTTGGCGCCGGCATGGTCGAGAACCTGCTGCAGAAGGGCCACACCGTCCGCATCTGGAACCGCACCCGCGACAAGCTGCTGCCGCTCGTGCAGAAGGGTGCGGTGGCCGCCACCGACCCCGCCGACTGCGTGCGCGGTGCGGCGCGCGTGCACCTCGTGCTCGCCGAAGACGGCGCCGTCGATGCGGTGCTGCCCGCGTTGCGGCCAGGCCTCGGCCGCGACGTGCCGCTGCTCGACCACGGCACCAACCTGCCCGCGAAGGTGAAGGCGCGCTACGCAGCGCTGCGCGCGCAGGGCGTGCGCTACCTGCCGGCGCCGGTGTTCATGTCGCCGGCGAACGCCCGCGAAGCGAGCGGCCTGATGCTGCTCGGCGGTCCGGCGGCGGACCACGAAGCGCTGCAGGCCGACCTCGCGACGATGACCGGCAAGCTGATGTACGTCGGCGAACGCGAAGACCTGGCCGCGGTGTGGAAGCTCGCCGGCAATTCGGTGTTCTTCGCGATGGCGGGCGCGATGGCGGACGTGCTCGCGATCGGGGCGGGCAGCGGCGTGTCGCCCGAGCAGATGCTGCTGCTGTTCGACACCTTCAAACCGGGCACCGCGTTGCCGTTCCTCGGCGCGCGCGTGGCGAAGGCGGGCAGCGGCCGCGCCAGCTTCGAACTGGCGATGGCGCGCAAGGACGCGCGACTGGCGACGGAGACCGCCGGCAAGGCCCCGCTGCTGGTGCTGCCCGCCGTTGCCGCCGCGATGGACCGCGCGCTCGCCGCCGGCCATGCCGCGGCCGACTACACGATCTTCACCAAGACGAACGGCTGAGCGCGTTCACTTCGCCGGCGGCAAGCCGACGTCGGCGCGCAAGCGCGCCCGGTCGAGCCCGGCGACGAGCGAACGCAGGTTGGGAAACCACACCGAGTGGCCGAAGCCGCCGCCCGTCATTTCGGCGAGCGCATCCTGCGGAGTCCACCCCTCGACGGCGACGCGGTAGGCGGCGCACACGGCCCCGGTGCGATCGGCCCCGTGGCGGCAGTGCACGAGGACCGGCTTCTCGGCCGCCAACACCACGCGCAGGGCCTGGCACAGTTGCGCGTAGGTGAGGCTGCCCGCCGCGAACGGCAATTCGACGAGCTTGAGCCCGGTGCCCTCGACTTCGTCCTTGTCGCTGTGGTACTCGCGCAGGTTGACCACACTGCGAATGCCTGCGGCGGCGAGTTCGCGCATCGCCTCGCGCGATGGTTGCGCGCAGCGATGCAGGTCGGAATCCACTCGATGCCAATTGCTTGCCGTCGCCGACGCGACCTGCTGCGCCCAGGTTGCCGGGCGCGGCGCCGTCGTGTTGGTGGTGGCGCAGGCAGCGGCGACGAGCACCGCGACCGTGACGATGAGGAACGGCATCAGGGACGGGCGACTCACGCCTCCCCGTGGCCACGCCCCGACGTTTCCTGTCGGTCGCGTGCAGCGGCACGGTAGGCTGCCGCCACCGACCCAGGAGTGCCCATGCCGTCGATGCTGCGTCGCCTGCTTCACAGCGCGTTTGCCTTCGTTCCTTTCCTGGCCGCCGCCGCTGCGCAGACCGCGCCGCGCGCACCGATCCCGACCATCGCGAGTTCGTGGTGGCAGATCGCCGGCAACCCCAACCTCGGCCCGCTGCAGAACCCGCTGCAGGAACCGGTCGACTTCGCGATCTGGCAGGCCGCCGACGGCACCTGGCAATTGTGGTCGTGCATCCGTCACACCAGCGTCGGCGGCGCCACGCGGCTGTTCCATCGCTGGCAGGCGAACCAGCTCACCGACACGAACTGGACGCCGCTCGGGGTGGCGCTGCTCGCCGATCCCGCGTTCGGCGAGATTCCCGGCGGCCTGCAGGCGCCGCACGTGTTCCGCGCGAACGGCTACTTCTACATGATCTACGGCGACTTCCTGCGCATCTGCATGCTGCGCAGCACCGACGGCAAGAACTTCACGCGGATGAAGAACGAGATCGGTCAGCCGAACCTGTTCGACGGGCCGTGGATCAACGTGCGCGACCCGATGGTGCTGCGCGTCGGCGCCCTGCATCTCTGCTACTACACGAGCTCGCCGCCGGCCGGGGCCACGCAGGCGGCCGTGTTCCTGCGCACTTCCTTCGACCTGAAGGAATGGAGCCAGCCGATGGTCGTGTCGGCGGGCGGCGCCGCTTCCGTGCCGATCAACCTGTTCGACGCCGAGTGCCCGTTCGTGGTCGAACGCAACGGTTGGTACTACCTGTTCCGCAACCAGACCTACGGCGCCAACGCGCAGAACACCCAGTACGCCTCGAAGAACCCGTTCGACTTCGGAGTCGATGACGACAAGTACCGCCTCGGCACGCTGCCGGTGGCGGCGCCGGAGATCGTGCTGCACCAGGGCCACTGGTACATCGCGGCACTCAACCCGATGCTGGACGGCATCCGGTTGGCGCGCCTGAACTGGGTGCCCTAGCCAACCGCAGGAAGGTCGCGGCGGCGCAGCAGGTAGACCGGCACACCGAGCGCACACACCGCGAGCCCCGACAGCGAGGCCAGCGGCGTCACGGCGATGGCGCCGACGCAAACGACCGCCGACGCCAGCGTGAATGCGATCGCGACCACGTTCGCCCGGCTCGCCGGCAGGCGCAGCGCCGCGACGCCGGCCAGCGCGTAGAAGACCCAGTCGACGAACACGACGCCATCGAGCAGGAAGTCGAGCACGTCCTTGGCGCGGCCACCGAACAGCAGCCACAACAGAAGCAGCAGCACGATGCCCTGGCCACCCTGCACGATGACGCCGAGCACCGGCGTGCCGGTGCGCGGATGCAAGGCGCCGAGCGAACGCGGGAACAGTCCCTGCTTGCTCATCGCGTGCAACACGAACGGCGGCGCCAGGCAGATCGTGTTGACGATGCCGAGGGCGCTGGTCGCGATCAGGCCGGCGAGCAGGCGCGCGGCGAGGTCGCCGTGGCCGAGCGGCGCCAACCCCACGCGCGCCGCGTCGGCGCCGATGGTCGTCGACCGCGCGGCGCCGTCGAAGCCGAGCAGCTCGAGGAAGGCGAGGTTCACCGCCATGTAGGTGACGACGACGACGGCGACGCCACCGAGGATGCCGAGCGGCACGTCCCGCGCCGGTTGGCGGGCCGCGCCGGCCACGAACGAGCCCTGCTGCCAACCGCCGCACGCGAACAGCACCGGCAACATCGCCGCCGCCATTGCCGCCACCCAGCCGACCGGCGCCCGCGGCGCCGCTGCCGCTGTGGTTGTGGGCGGGGCCGCCACGTCGCCACTGCCGCCACCGACGAACACCGCGAGCGCCACGATGCCGAAGATCGCCACGAGCTTCACGACCACCAGCGCGTTCTGCACGCGACTGCCGGTGCGGATGCCGCATGCATTCAGCACCGTGAACGTGCCGATCGCCGCGATGGCAAGGCCGACCTTGGCCCCATCCGACATGCCCTTCGTGCCGTGCAAGGCCACGTCGAGGTTCTCGGCGAAGACGATGCCGATGACGCCGAGCGCGCCGGCCTGGATCACCAGCCAATTGGCCCAGCCGTAGAGGAACGCCGGCAGCGGTCCGAGCTTCTGCGCGATCCAGAAGAAGGTGCCGCCGTGTTCGGGCATCGCGCGGGCCAACCGCGCGAACACCAGCGCACCGAGCACTGCGATCAGGCCACCGAGCGACCAGGCGACGACGACCTGCGTGCCGTCGTCCACCGCCGCCGCGACCTTCTGCGGCGTGAAGAAGATGCCGACGCCGACGATGCCGCCGATGACGACGCAGCCGATGTCGAACGCAGACAGGCCTCGGCGCTGCATCGGCGCATCCTCCCGGCCCGAGCGCCGGCCGGCGAGCACCAACTTGCCGGGCCGCGCTTCAGGAACGCCGCGTGCCTTCGCGCGCGGACTCCTGCGGCACCCGCGCCGGCGCCAACCGCAGGCCGCGCAAGTGCCGCCAACCGACCAGCTTCTTCGACGACTCGTCCCACAGCCGCAGCGACAGCGACCGCAAGCTGCCGAACAGCGTGACCGGCCGCACGCTCTGGAACAGCGGGCTCGATTCGTGGCAGCGCTGCAGGTTGTAGTTGGGAATGCGCGCGCTCAGGTGATGGATGTGGTGG
>SXGT01385719.1_pt1 | contig 10585 bp, 8 predicted proteins | sample 3176221 | NCBI WGS metagenome assembly SXGT01 (sample SAMN11356862, study PRJNA531348) | freshwater metagenome | isolation source: freshwater sample F1-120 | place: China: Fuxian Lake, Yuxi | collected 2017-12-25
GTCGATCTCGTCGATCAGCAGGACCGGGGCGCGGTTCGCTTCGATCGCGCGCAGTAGCGGTCGGCGTACGAGGAACCGCTCCGAGTACAGCTCGTCTTCGACGATCTCATCGTGACGGGCCTCCACCGTGCGCAGATGGAGGAGCTGGCGGCCGTAATCCCATTCGTAGACGGCTTGGGTCGCGTCGATGCCCTCGTAACACTGCAAGCGGATCAACTCGGTGTCGAGGAGCTGCGCCAGGGTCTTGGCAACCTCGGTCTTGCCGACGCCGGCCTCGCCCTCGAGGAAGAGCGGGCGTTGCATCGACAGCGCGAGGTAGATCGATGTCGCCAGGCCCTCGTCGGCGAGGTAGTCGTGCTCGGCCATCGACGTGACGACGGCGTCGACCGAGGAAGGCATCGAAACGGACACGCTGGCGAGGCTACCGTCGGCCCTGTGGACCTTTCGCTCTCGATCGCCGAGTGGGAACTCGTGCATGAACTTCGCCTGCGCGGGCTGATGCAGGTCGATGGCGAGACCGTCGAACGGCTGGTCGCCGTCGAGGTCGTGGTGCAGCGAGGCACGATGGTCGCACTGAGTCCGGCCGGCCGGGCCGTGCACGCCGATTGGGCGCGCTACGACGACGGGACCGACGCGCGCCAGGCCGCACAGCACCTCCACGACGACTTCGAGACCTTGAACGCCGAGTTGTTGGCAGTGTGCTCGGCCTGGCAGGTCCGGCCGGGCGGTGTCCCCAACGATCATCGCGACGCTGCGTACGACTGGGATGTGATCGGTCGGCTGGAACGGCTCCACGAACGCGCGGCGCCGCGGGTCCGCAGAGTGGCGCGAGTCGCGACACGCTTCGCGGACTACGACCGACGCCTCCGGCACGCGCTCCGCAAGATCGTCGATGACGGCGAGACCGACTGGTTCACCTCACCCCGCATCGACTCGTACCACACCGTCTGGAACCAGATGCACGAGGATTTGCTCCTCGCCCTCGGCATCCCCCGCACGACGACCTGACCGCCGAATCGCAATCGGTCGCCGTTGGTCCGAGGGGGCCAGGGTCACTTCACGTCGTCCGTCGGGTTGTGGCAGCGCGGAGATGGTCGCGGAGGGCAGCAACGTTGGTATGGGCATTGAGGCCCGACGGATTCGGCATCACGTAGGCGGGGCGGTCGCCGAACGCCGCGGGTTGCCAACCGGGCTTGGCCGTGCGGTCGATCGCAAGCCGGTAGCCGCTCAACCCCGCGAAACACACGGTGTCGGGTTGGAGCCAGGCGACGAGTCGTGCGACCCGGGCCGCGCCGTCGACGTACTCGTCGCGTGCCAACGCGTCGGCGCGCGGGGTCGCCCGCTTCACCAAATCCGTGAAGCCGATTCCGAAGCTGCGATAGGCGTCGCGCGGATCGCGATCGCGTTCCACCAATCCACTGGCCAGCAACGCGGGCCAGAAGCGGTTCCCTGGCCGGGCGAAGCCGACGCCGCGTTCGGCGCTGTAGACGCTGGGATTGAGCCCAACGACCAACAAACGCATGTCGGGGCCGACGATGTCGGCCAGCGTGATCGCGCGCCGCGCTCGGACGGTGAGCCACTCCCGTCCGTCGTCGTCGATCGCCTCGACGTCGAAACCCGCGCCTTGCATCACGTCGCGGAGCCGTGTTGGCGACCAGTGCGCGAAGTGGCGCGGCCCGATCGGGTCGACCCAATCCGAAACGGGCGCGAGCCGATCCGAGGTGACGTACACGCGCACCGGCGCATCGACCCGGAGCGCTCGGTGCAGATCCGCGAGTGCCAAGGGGAGGCGCTCGGCCGGGAGGTGCTGATACGAGCCCCGCGCCCAGCCCGCACTGAGCGAGCCGGAACGAATCGGCAGCGCTTCGAGATCGCCGACGACGGGAAACGCCATCGGGGCGTGATCGCGGATCTTGGCCACCATCGACCTCGCTGCGTCGAGTGCCAATACCGGTCCGTGCTGGCCCAAGGTCGGTGCGTGCCAGCCGGGACCGCACCCCAGGTCCGCCCGCCATTCGGTCGCCGGTACCAGGTCTGCGAAGTGCTGCGCCTCGTCGGCGAACTTCGGACCGCTCCCCCGCTGCAGCCAGTTGTCCGCGGCCTGTTCGTAGGTGGTGATCGTCGTGCGGTCCATGAGCTGGGTATCTCGGCTATCTGCGGATCTCGACGACACCGGACCAGGCGTCGGTGTTCGGCGCCATCTGCTTCGTAGCCGCTTCGGCCAACAGGCATTGCGCGCCGACCGCATAGGGGCGGTCGGGATGCGGTGAGGACGCGAGCAGCCGTCCCGACGGGCCCGCGATGAACGGACCGCCTGCGCTCGAAGGCTGCCAGACCGCGACGAATACGCGGTTCTCCATCGCTCGCGTCAGCGCGACCTCGGTGACGAACGAGGTCGAGACGTCCGACGCGATCCACACAACGAACTCGCAGCCGCGCATCGCGGCTGCACGAGCGACGTACGGGTCGAGCATCGAGTCGCCGCGTATGGTCTCGGCTGCGACGTCGACGACATCGATGATGCCGTCCGGGCCAACGAGGAGCTGCGCGCCGTGTCCGGCGAGCGATCCGACGAGCGATGGATCGCTGACAACGACGCAGTAGGCGTGGCCCGGTCGCAATGGTGGTGCCAACGGCACGGCGGGAAGCTCGACGGCCGAACGGCTTGGCCGCGCCGTTGCCGGTATCTCGATGTCGCCGACGAGCACCTCGGGCTCCGTTGCCGACGCGATCGCGATCAGACTTCCGTCGGCCGCGACGATCTGCGACCGGCCGGAGTAGGTGCACACGCCCGCCTCGGTGCCGACCTTCGTGGCGGCAACGGCCGGGACGCCCGATTCCAGTGCCCGGACGCGCCACAAGAACTCGGCCTGCGGGTTCAACCCGACCGGCGGTGCGAACGAGGTCACCCACGCCGTCGCGTTGACGAGCACGCGCGCGCCGCGATCGACGAGCTCGCGACTGATCTCTGGGAGTCGACCATCGGCGCAGACCAAGGCACCGATGCCATCGACCACCGCTCCCTCCTGGCCGGGAGCGAACCACGACCGGTCGAAATGCCACAGGAATCGTTTCGCGGTGCGCGTGCGGACCTCGCCGGTCGCGTCGAGGTGCACGGCCGCGTTCACGAGGCCGGCGGGCGAGTCGACGACGAGGCCGACGACGATCGCCATCGAGTACTCGCGGGCCTTGGCGGCGAACGCGACTTCGGGATCGGGTCCAGCGGCGAGCGCCGCTCGGGCTGCGTCGGCCGACCCCATCACGTAGGCGGGATAGGTGCCTTCGGGGAGCACGAACAACTCGGTGCCGACCGCGCCCGCGGCATCGCACATCGCGAGCGCGTCGTCGAGTGCTCCCGCCGCGGCCGCGAGGTCGCGTGCGCCGACCTGTCCGCACGCGACGCGCATCGTCCGAGTCTCGGCGGGCTCGCTCATCGCGCCATTGTCTCAGACCGCCCGCCCGGTTCAGACGATGATCGCCCGAGCGCGGGCCAAGGCGGCAAGCAGCAACGGATCACCGAACGCTGATTGGCCGAGCGAAGCACTGGGAGCATCGGTCCACACTGCGGTGAGCTCGGCGGCCCGGCGAATCTGGTTCTGGTGCGCGAGTCGTTCGGTGTATTCCCTGCCGGTGCCGAGCCAGTTCGGCGCGGGACCGTCGGGCACGGCCCAGGCAACTCCATCGTCGAGGGCATGAGGGTCACGTGCGGCATACACCGCATCGAGCTGCTCGCCGGTCCACGCAAGCAGGTCAACGATCAGGCGCGGGGAGAGGTCTGTGGTCCCCGCGACGAACTCCTGGTTGCGGCCGTGCAGCCATGGCCCGAGTTCGGCGACAGGCCCGTCGAACCACACCTCATGATGCCCGTCGCGCAGATGGGCGATGATCCGCAGGTCGTCGTGGAGCAGATGCGATGCGACGTCGCGGACGCGCCACCTCGGGCAGTCGGTCGGCTGCGACCACCCGGCGGCGTCGATCGTGGACAGCAGTGCGAGCAACTCCCGACGCTCGCCTCGGAGCGTGTGGAGAACCTCGACCGGATGGGCGTCGAGCAGTTGCCAGGCCACGCCCCATCGTGCCAGGCGTTCCCGACCTGGCGGGTCGGATTTCGACGCCCGACCGCGTAGAGTGCCCGCGACACGTCGGCGACGAGATCGAGAGACCATGTCGAGCGAGAACCTGCCGGCCGCGTCTTGGTCACGATCCGACCTCCTTACGAGGCCGACCGCTGAGTTGCTCGCGGCCGCGGCTGCCGTTCGTGCCGCTCGAACCGGAGCCCGCATCACCTTCTCGCCCAAGGTGTTCATCCCGCTCACGATGCTGTGCCGCGACAAATGCGGCTATTGCACGTTCGCGAAGCCGCCCGCGCGGCTCGATGCACCGTTTCTCACCCCCCGCCAGGTGCTCGACATTGCCCGGCGCGGTGCGGCGCTTGGGTGCAAGGAAGCGCTCTTCACGCTCGGCGAGGCGCCAGAGGCCCGCTACCCCGCCGCGACCGCCTGGCTGGCGCGCCACGGCTACGAGAGCACGGTCGACTACTTGATCGCGATGTGTGAGTTGGTCGTCGAGGAGACGGGCCTCCTCCCCCACGCCAACCCCGGGGCCCTGACCGAAGACGAACTGCGCGCCTTGCGTCGATGGTCACCCAGCCAGGGGATGATGCTCGAATCGCTCGCCGATCGGCTGCACGAACCGGGCGGGGCTCACTTCGGTGCCCCCGACAAGACTGCAGCCCGGCGCCTTGCGACGCTCGACGCCGCCGGGCGGGCGAAGGTTCCGTACACGACGGGGATCCTCGTCGGGATCGGCGAGACCGCGGCCGAGCGGCTCGACGCGCTCGAAGCGATCGTCGCCAGCCACGCGGCGCACGGTCACGTACAAGAAGTGATCGTCCAGAACTTCCTCCCGAAGCCCGGGACGAAGATGCACGATCAGCCCGCGTGCGATCACGACGAGTACGTGCGGACGATCGCGATCGCTCGGCTGATGCTCCCGCCCGACATCCGACTCCAGGCGCCTCCGAATCTGACCGATCCCGACCGGCTGGTCGACCTGCTCGGCGCCGGCATCGACGACTGGGGCGGCGTATCGCCGGTGACGATCGACCACGTCAACCCGGAACGACCTTGGCCTGCACTCGACGTGCTGCGTGACGCAACCGAAGCCGCCGGCTTCGTGCTCGCGCCGCGCCTCACGGTGTATCCCGACTACGTCATCGAGGCCGACACGTGGATCGATCCGGCCCTGCACTTCGCGGTGCTGCAAGTGAGCGACTCCGAAGGTCTCGCCCGTGACGACCTCTGGGCCAGCGGCGGCGACGACGCGCCGCCGACCCTGCTGCCGTTCAGTCGACCCAGCCGCGCGGTCGGCCGCATCGGCGAAGTGCTCGACGGCGTGCAGGCCGGCGAAGAAGTCGGCGTCGACGAGATCGTGACACTGCTCGAAGCGCGCGGCCCCGAGGTGGCCGCAGTGTGCGAGTTCGCCGACGCACTCCGACGCGACATCGTCGGTGACGACGTGACCTTCGTTCGGAACCGAAACATCAACTACACCAACGTCTGCACCTTCAAGTGCAAGTTCTGCGCATTCAGCAAAGGCCCGTTGTCGCTGAACCTGCGGGGCAATCCTTACCTGCTCGACCTCGACGAGGTGCAACGACGTGTCCTCGAAGCCGTCGACTGCGGCGCCACCGAGGTGTGTCTGCAAGGCGGCATTCATCCGAACTTCGATGGCGACTTCTATGTCGACGTTGCGCAGGCCATCACCGACATCGCACCGCAGATCCACATCCATGGTTTCACGGCGCTCGAAGTCACCGAGGGTGCCCGCCGCCTCGAGATGCCGCTGGCCGAGTACCTCCTGCGGTTGCGCGCCGCCGGGCTGGCGACCTTGCCGGGAACCGCCGCCGAGGTGCTCGACGACGAAGTGCGAGCGATCATCTGTCCCGACAAGGTCGATACCGACGAGTGGTTGCACGCACATCGCACCGCACACGAAGTTGGGCTCCGCAGCAACGTCACGATCATGTTCGGCACGGTCGAGCGCCCGGTCCACGTCGCGCGGCACCTCATCCGAACCCGTGACCTGCAGAAGCAGACGGGCGGGTTCACCGAGTTCGTTCCGCTGCCGTTCGTGCACATGGCAACGCCGATCTTTCTCCAGCACAAGTCACGTCCTGGGCCGACGTGGCGAGAAGTGCTGCTCATGCACGCCGTCGGGCGCATTGCGTACCGGGGTTGGATCGACAACGTCCAGGCGAGTTGGGTCAAGTGCGGCATCGCTGGCGCTCGGCAGATCCTGCAGGCGGGTGCCAACGATCTCGGCGGCACCTTGATGGACGAGAACATCTCCCGCGCGGCAGGCGCGCACCACGGCCAGGAGCTCGACGACAGCGAGTTCGCGGCGATCGTCGAACCCATCGGCAGACGTCTCGTCCAACGCACGACGCTCTACGGGCGCACGACAACCGTCGGCAAGCGGCTCCGGCCCGTCGACGACGATGGCCTCCTCGCCCGTTCGTCCGACACCCGCGACGGCGGCGAAACTCCTGTCTTCCTGCGACCCAAGACGGTCGCGCTACCCGTCTGAATCGAACCGTTCCCGATTGCTCCGAGCGGTCGGACACTCCAGGAGCCCACGGTGAGCGAACCCACGTTGGATGTCGTCGGCATCGGCAATGCGCTGGTCGACGTCTTGAGTCACGAAGACGACGGTTTCGTCGAGCGACTCGACCTCAACCGCGGCGCGATGACCCTCATCGACGAGGCCCGCGCCCACGAGTTGTACGACGCCATGGGTCCGGCAATCGAGATCAGCGGCGGTTCGGCCGCCAACACGATCGTCGGGGTCGCGAGCTTCGGTGGCCGAGCGAACTACATCGGCAAGGTTCGTGACGATCAACTCGGCGAAGTCTTTCGCCACGACATCCGTGCGAACGGTGTCGGCTTCGACAACCCGCTCGCCGCGGAAGGTCCGTCGACCGGGCGCTGCCTCATCATCGTCACTCCGGATGCACAGCGCACGATGAACACATATCTCGGGGTGTCGTCGCTCCTCGGCCCCGACGACGTCGACGAAGCGACCGTTGCCGCAGCCAAGGTCGTCTATCTCGAGGGCTACCTCTTCGACCTCCCTCCCGCGCAGGACGCCTACTGGAAAGCGTCGCGCGTTGCGCACGACAACGACCGCGAGGTGTCGCTCACACTGTCGGATTCGTTCTGCGTCGAACGACACTTCGACGCTTGGCGCGAGCTTGTCCGCGACCAGGTGGACATCTTGTTCGCGAACGAACATGAGATCACGACGCTGTATCGGTGCGACTTCGATGACGCCCTGCAACAGGTACGTCGTGAAGTCAAGGTGTGCGCCTTGACCCGTGGCGCCGCAGGCTCGGTCGTCGTTGCGGGAGACGACATCCACGTCATTCCCGCGGCACGGGTCGAGACGCTGGTCGACACGACGGGCGCTGGCGATCTGTACGCGTCGGGGTTTCTGTATGGGTATACGGCGAGTCTGGACCTCGCGACCTGTGGTCGACTCGGGTCGCTTGCCGCGTCCGAAGTCATCGGGCATCTCGGCGCGCGACCAGAAGTGTCGTTGCGCGAGCTCGCGAAGACCGTCCTCGAGGCGTGAACGACGATCAGCTGCGGGCCGCGGTCGCGTCGTGGATCGACGCGGATCCTCACGCCGGGGATCGTGCCGAGCTCGAAACGCTCGTCGCGGCCGGGGCTTGGTCCGAGTTGCGGGCTCGCTTCGCGGGGCCGTTGGTCTTTGGCACCGCGGGGCTTCGCGGACCGCTCCGAGCCGGACCGAACGGGATGAACGCGGCGGTCGTTCGCCGGACGAGCGCCGGGGTTGCGCAGTGGATGCTCGCCAACGGCCATGGCGAGGTCGTGGTTGGCTACGACGCCCGCCTTCGCTCGCAAGAGTTCGCCCACGACAGCGCGGCTGTGTTCGCTGCTGCCGGAGTTCGGGTCCACCTGGCCGACCGGCCGTGGCCGACTCCGATCACCGCGTTCGCGGTACGTCACCTCAGCGCCGGAGCGGGTGTACAGGTCACCGCGAGCCACAATCCGGCCACCGACAACGGCTACAAGGTCTACGACGATACGGGCGCGCAGATCGTTGCACCCGATGATGCGACCATCGCCGCGGCGATCGAGGCGCGAGCCGGAGCGACGATCGAGACCCGACCCGTCACCGCGGCGCTCGGCGACGCGATCTTGGCGGCCTATCGCGGGGTCGCGCTGGGTGTGCTCGAGTCCTCGACCCGTCGCGATTTGCGCATCGTCTACACGCCGCTCTGCGGGGTGGGAGGCGAGGTGATGATGGCGCTCTTCGCAGCAGCAGGGTTCGTCGACGTGCACGTTGTCGCCGAGGAGTTCGCTCCCGACCCTGGTTTCGCTGGGCTGGCATTTCCGAACCCCGAGGAACCGGGCGTGCTCGACCGCGCGCTGCGGTTGGCGGGGCAGGTCGACGCCGACATCGTCATCGTCAATGATCCCGACGCGGATCGCCTCGCGGTGTGCGTGACGGATCCCGCCGGTCGTTGGCGGGCGTTGAGCGGCGACGAACTCGGGCTCTGGCTGGGTGCGCTGCGACTCGACGCGACGACCGAGCGGCGCGATCGGGTCGTGGCTCGGAGCCGAGTCTCGGCGACAGCACTCGATCGGCTCGCGACCCGACTCGGCGTCGAGTGCGTGGTGACGGGCACCGGATTCAAATGGCTGAGTCGCGCCGTGGACGGCCGGTCGGGCTCATCGTTGGTCTTCGCCTACGAAGAGGCCCTTGGCTACGCCGTGAGCGACGCCGTACGCGATAAGGACGGACTCACCGCGGCGCTCGTCGCGGCTGAGGGCGCGGCGAGCACGCCTCCGCTGGAGGTACTCGCGGAAATCGGTGCGCACGATGGCGTGACGGTCACGACGCAGTGGGCTCCCCGCTTCGAAGGCCCCGACTCGGCCGATCGGATGCGGACGGTCATGTCGGACCTCGGTGAGGGTGACCCGGTCGACCTGGTGTTCGCCGAGGGCATGGCGCATGTGCGACCGAGCGGGACCGAACCGAAGCTGAAGTGCTACTTCGAAACCACGGTGCCCCTCCACGGGGCCAGCGTCGAGGCCTATGAGTTGGCACGCTCGGTCGGGCTCGAACGTTGTCGGACGATGCAGGCCGAGTTGGCGGCCCGACTCGGTCTCTGACGGCGGGACCGCCGCCGGCGCTGTGACCGTTCTCCCGGTGCCGCGGTGTGTGGCGACCGGACTGGCACAATGGCACAGTGGAGACGGCACCGGCGTTCGCGACGTGGAACCTCGCCGCGCTCCAGGTGAGTGTCGCCCCGGTCGACGCCGTCATGTTGGAAGCCCGCGCGGGTGCGCTCGCCGCGCGCAGCATCAAACGCGAGACCAAGGCGGCCGCGCTCGACCTCGCCATCTCGTGCATGGACCTCACGACACTCGAAGGTGTCGACACGCCGGGCAAAGTCCGAGCGCTGTGCGCCAAGGCAGTCGCTCCCGATTCGCACGACCCCGCCGTGCCTTCCGTTGCCGCGGTGTGCGTGTATCCCGAACTCGTCGCGATCGCGGTGGCCGCCGTGGCTGGCACCGGTGTCAAGGTCGCATCGGTAGCCGGCGCGTTTCCGAGTGGTTTGGGTCCACTGTCGACGCGACTCGACGAAATGCGCAGAGCAGTCGAAGCTGGCGCTGACGAGATCGACATCGTGCTCAACCGGTCCGCGTTTCTCGGTGGAGAGTTGAGCCGCGCCTTCGACGAGATCGCCGCAGCCAAACAAGCGTGCGGTACCGCCCACTTGAAGACGATCCTCGAGACCGGCGAGTTGGGAAGCTACGACCAGATCCGACGGGCATCGGTGCTGGCGATGGCTGCGGGGAGCGACTTCATCAAGACGAGCACCGGCAAGATCGGTGTCGCGGCGACGTTGCCCACGGCCCTGTGCATGAGCGAAGCAATTCGCGACTTTGCCCGCGAAACCGGTGCGGTCGTTGGACTCAAGGTCGCGGGCGGAGTACGGACGGCGAAGCAGTCCTGGCAGTACCTCGTCGTCGTCAGCGAGACGCTCGGGCCGCATTGGCTCCACCCCGACCGCTTCCGCATCGGCGCGTCGAGCGCGTTGAACGACGTCCTGATGCAACGCGCGTGGTTGCGCACCGGGCGCTATCAAGATCCTGACGACTACTCCCTCGAATGAGAGCCCGACGGTGAGCGAACTCCGACCGATCACGCCGAACCCACTCGAGTACGCCTCATCGCTCGAAAGCACTGCGATCCTGCGCCTGCGCGACAACTACGACCTGTTCATCGACGGTCGGTTCGTGCCCGCGCAAACGGGTCGACGGTTCGTGACATCGAATCCGGCCACCGACGCATCGATCGCGACCGTTGCCGAGGCCGAAGCCGCCGATGTCGACGACGCTGTGCGAGCGGCGCGTCGCGCGCAGGCGGCCTGGGCTGCGCGTTCGGGCGCGACTCGAGGGAAGTTCTTGTTTCGTATCGCTCGACTACTTCAAGAGCGCGCTCGCGAGTTCGCGGTGCTCGAGACACTCGATGGGGGCAAGCCGATCAAGGA
>SXGT01030185.1_pt1 | contig 10584 bp, 9 predicted proteins | sample 3176221 | NCBI WGS metagenome assembly SXGT01 (sample SAMN11356862, study PRJNA531348) | freshwater metagenome | isolation source: freshwater sample F1-120 | place: China: Fuxian Lake, Yuxi | collected 2017-12-25
CGCAAGGCCTATGGCGGCGCCTACGACGTCATGGCCTCGAAGCACATCCGGGCAGACCTCAACTTCGCCTGGCCCACCGCCGAGGTCGCCGTGATGGGACCCGAGGGCGCGGTGAACGTGGTCTTCCGCAACGAGATCGCTCGCGCCAGCGACCCTGAGGCGGCGCGGGCAAAGTACATCGCCGAGTATCGCGAGAAGTTCGCCAACCCGTTCAAGGTCGCGGAGCTGGGCTACATCGACTCCGTGCTCCGGCCGCGCGACACGCGCCCCGCGCTCATCCGCTCCCTCGACATGCTGCGCGGCAAACGCCAGTCGAACCCGTCGCGCAAGCACGGCAACATCCCGCTCTAAGTGACGCGCACCAACTGCCCAAGCTGCGGCGCGCTCGTCCTCTTCTCGAGCCAGGCCACCCTCGCGACCATCTGCGGATCGTGCCGCTCGGTCGTGCGCCAGGTCGGCGCGTCGCTCCTCGTGGACGCCAAGGTCTCGGCCGTCGTCGAGGACGCCTCGCCGCTCTGCGTAGGCACCACGGGCCGCTACGACTCTCGGGCTTTCCAGCTGGTCGGGCGGCTCCAGGTGAAGCACGCGCAGGGCGGCTTCTGGAACGAGTGGGCGGTCGTCTTCGACGATGGCCGCTGGGGTTGGCTCGGCGAGGCGATGGGCGCGCTCACGATGTACGAGCCCGAGCCCGCGGGACAACGCACCCCGATCACCCAGGGATTCGGCGACTTCATCCCCGGCGAGGTCGTCGAGATCGGCCAAGTTCGTTTTCGGGTCCGGGAGGCCGGCCGCGCGATCGTCACCGGAGGTGAGGGTGAGCTGCCGTGCGCCGCAGGCCAGGGCTGGTCGCTGCCATTCGTAGACCTCGCCACCCACCGCGGCGAGGCGGCCACGATCGACTTCTCCGACGACACGCCCGAGGTCTATGTTGGCCGCGTCGTCGACTTCGAAGACCTCGCGTTCGCAGGGCTCCGCGAGAGCCTGCCGGCAGACCACCCGATGGCCCGAGTGGCCAACGCGGCCTGCGACACGGTGAACTGTCCCTCTTGCGGCGGCGGGCTGGAGCGGCGGACCGGCGCTCAGGCAGAGTCGCTCCACTGCCCTTACTGCGGCGCTGCCATCGATCTCACAAAATCTCCGTTCACGGTGTTCGCCAAGAACGACTGGTCTGGCTCGCTCGCCAACACCACGTTCAAGATCGGGCAGAAGGGCCAGCTCGAGGGCGTGGAGTGGGTCGTCCTGGGGATGCTCGAACGGCGCCTACCCCGGTGGGACATCGCCTGGATGGAGACCCTGGTCCACAACGACCGGCGGGGCTACCGCTGGCTGGTGGAGTTCCAGGGTCACTACACCTGGGTCGAGCACCTGAACTCGGTGCCGCTCGCAAAGGTCACCGAGGTGATGGTGCCGGCAGGCGCGGGGCGCGAGATCGCCCCGCTGGACTCCGAGGGCACCACGCGCCGCCCCACCGTGGACACCACGCTCACTTTCCGCGAAGGCGGCAGCTCGGTGGTGACCAAGGTCGCCGGCGAGTTCTATTGGAAGATCAAGGCCGGAGACACCGCAGAGCTCAAGGACTTCGTGAAGCCCCCGTGGGTCATGTCGTCCGAAGAGAGCGAGGGCGAGCGGTCCTGGTCCCTCGGGCGTTACCTCCATCGCGACGACGTCGCACGCGCCTTTGGCGTGGAGCTCCCGGGACGGTGGGGAACGGTGCCGCACCAGCCGCCGCCACAAGATCGGTGGCTCAAGAAGCTCTGGTGGCGCTGGCTGCTCGCGGTCTCCGCGGTGGTGTTGGGGGTGATCGTCACCGCGGCCACCTCGAAGCGCGAGATCGTGGTCTCCGACAGCTTCATCGTCCCCGCGCCCACAGACCCCGCCGTGCTCCAGATCCTGAAGTCCGATCCCGGCAGCCCAATCGCAGACGCCTATCTCGACAGCCTCGTTCGTTGGTACCCCGCCTTCGAGGTGCCCTCGGGACCACAGGCGCTCGAGGTGCTCGTGGGGACCAACCTCAACGGAGGTTGGATGATCGCCCACGGCTCGCTCTACGACGAGGAGAAGGGCGTCGCGCTCGACTTCCAGGAGGACATCTCCTACTACGCCGGCCCGGACTGGAGCGAAGGCTCTACGGCCGCCTCGGTGATCCTTCCGTCGGTGGATACCGGAAAGTACTCGTTCCGCTTCGAGCCCATCTTCGGGGAGCACGCGGGGGGAGACATCGCCGTGACGCTGTCCGTGTCACGAGATGTGCCCCTGCACCGGTGGTACGGGCTCGCGTTCTTCATCGTGACCATGCCCCTCGTGTGGCTGGTCATCGCGCGTATCGCCTTCATCGCGCGACGCGACAAACAGGAGGAGGAAGAATGAACTGGACCCGCGTCTACGACGTGCTGGCCCTCGCAGCCATCAGCACCGCCACGGTGGGCGCCTTGCGGGGCGTCTGGACCGACCCCTCCGAGCGCGTCGAGAACCTCCCCAAGGACGCTCGGAACAACCCGGCCGCCTATCGCTCCCATTACCGCCACGTCATCATCCACGGAGGCAAGTGATGCCCCTCACCTCGCTCTTGGTCCTCAGCTTCAGCGACGCTGCCTGGAACCTGCTCATGGCCGGCGTCTTCACGCTCTTCGGCCTCATGATCTTCCTTCTCAGCTACTACGCCTTCGAGAAGCTCGCGCCCTTCGACCTGCGAAAGGAGCTGATCGAAGACAACAACGTCGCAGTCGGCGCCATGGTGGCCGGCATGTTCGTCGGGATCGGCCTCATCATCGCCGCGGCGATCGGGGGCTAAGCGTGCGCCCGGCGCCGACCCGGTGAACGCTCCCCCCGAGGAGCGCGTTGGCGCCCTCACGTGGGGCCTCCTGGTCGCGGCGTTCATCATCGCGACCTGTGGGCTCGTCTACGAGCTCATCGCCGCCACGGCCGCCAGCTATCTCCTCGGCGACTCCGTCACCCAATTCTCCTTCGTAATCGGCACCTACCTCTTCGCGATGGGGGTAGGCAGCTGGCTCTCTCGGTTCATCAGCGGGGACCTGCTCACCTGGTTCGTTCGGGTGGAGCTCGTCGTCGGGCTCGTTGGCGGCCTCTCAGCCTGGCTCCTGTTCCTCACGTTCGCCAGAGATGGTGAGTTCCGCCTGGTGCTCTACCTCCTCGTCTTCGGCGTCGGCGCGGGGGTGGGGCTCGAGATCCCGCTGCTCATCCGGATCCTGGAGGGACGAATGGCCCTCAAGGACCTGGTGGCGCGTGTCTTGTTCTTCGACTACGTGGGCGCGCTCGCCGCATCGCTGGCTTTCCCGCTGCTGCTCGTGCCGAAGCTCGGGCTGATCGCCAGCGCGCTCGCCCTGGGGATCTTGAACGCGCTGGTCGGTGGCGCGGTGGTGGTGGCCTTCCGCCGCGACCTTCGGAACGCCCGACGGCTGGGCATCGAGTGCACCGTGGTCGTGATCGGGCTCGCGTCGGTCCTGGCGCGGGGCGAGAGCCTCCAACGCGGCGTCGAGGCGGACCTGTACCCCCATCCCGTGCTGCTCGCCACGTCGAGCCCCTACCAGCGCCTGGTCTTGACCCACAGCCCGGCCGGCGAGACCCGTCTCCACCTCAACGGTCACCTTCAGTTCAGCTCGGCCGACGAGCACCGCTACCACGAGGCGCTGGTGCACCCCGCCCTGTCGGCCGCTCCGCGCGGACCCTTGAGGGCGCTGGTGCTCGGCGGAGGAGATGGCCTCGCGATACGCGAGCTGCTCCGTCACCCCGATGTCAAAGCGGTGACCCTGGTGGACCTCGACCCGCTGATGACCGAGCTCTTCTCCGACCACGAGGCGTTGCTCGCGCTCAATGATGAAGCGCTCCGTGACCCACGGGTCACGGTGGTGAACGCCGACGCCTTTCTGTGGCTGGAGGGGCTCGGGGAAGCGCGCTACGAGGTGGTCGTGGTGGACTTCCCGGATCCGTCCAGCTACAGCGTGGGCAAGCTCTACACCACCACCTTCTACCGGCGCCTGGCCGCGGCGCTCGCGCCGGGCGGCGTGGCGGTGGTCCAGTCCACCTCACCCTACGCCGCGCGGGGGGCGTTCTGGTGTGTGGAGGCCACGCTACGAGCGGTAGGCTTCACCACCCACCCCTATCACGTGCACGTCCCGAGCTTTGGCGAGTGGGGCTACGTGCTGGTGGCGCGGGAGGCGCCAACGCGGCTCCGGGAGGGCACGCCGCCGCTGCGCTTCCTGAACGAGGAGACGCTGGGCACGCTCTTCGTCTTCCCCAATGACATGAAGCCCGAACCCGGCCCGCGCCCGATCAACCGTCTGAACGATCAGGTGCTGGTTCGTCTCTACGACGAGGAGTGGGGCCACGCCCAATAGGCGGTCTTACGCGGTCCGTGATGTCCTCCGAGATTCCGAGGAGATAGCGCGCCGTCCCCTCTTCGTCCCGGATCGCGATCTTGCGCGTGTGCAGCAGTCGCTGACCGTTGTGAGCCGTGAGGATCGGCTCTTCTGGAATGTCGATGGGCTCGGTTGACGCGAGCACCTCTCGGTCGCGCCGGACGAAGAACTCGGCTTGGTCCGGGGGGAAGAAGTCGCGGTCGCTCTTGCCCAGGAGCTGGGTCCGATCGAGCCCCAGGAGCTGTTCCCCCGCGCGGTTGAACCGCAAGAACCGCAGCTGCGCCGCGTCCTTCACGAAGACCATCAGCGGCAGGTTCTCCACGATGGAGTCGAGGAACACTCGGCTCTCCTCCAGCTGCCGCTGCGCCGCCAGGCGGTCGGCGGTCTCGCGAGTGAGGGAGAGGAAGCTGGCGGCAAGGCTCGCGAGCTGCTGCTCATCCAGGGTGAAGGCCCGAGGAGGACCCACGTGCTCGAGGCACAGCACCCCGACGAGCTGCCCCCCGGCGAACACGGGGACGTCGAGCATGGAGCTGATGCCGATGGGCACGAGGTAGGTGTCTGTGAATTCGCGAGTCCTCGGGTCGCTCTGCGCGAACTCGGCTACGACTGCGTCCCCTGAGCGGAGGGCCTGGAAGTAGCGGGGGTACTCGTCGGCTAATAGCGGCGCGGCGACCGAGTGGCGCTCGTGGCCCCGATCGTAGTTGGTTGCGCACTCGAGGCGGACCGGATCCGTGGCGAGCCACCAGAGGCCCACGCGAGCGCACTCCACCGTGTCTGCCAACATTCGGGTGACCTCGACGGCCGCGTCCGCGAGGCGGCCCTCTCGAAGCGCCCCGCTCCGCACGAGCCGCGCCACCGCGGCGTTGTACCGGAGCCTCCGCGTGTGGGCCTCCCGCCGCGTGGCCTCGAGCGCCTCTTCACCAGCGACCGCGCTGAGCTCGATGATAACCACGGCGCCGGTACGCCGCACGCGACCGCGAAACTGGCGCTTGGTTCCGAGGGTGAGCCCCTCGTGGCGGCTGACCGGGAGCGCAAAAAGCGACGCCACGAGCGCGACGGCGGCCTCGGACTCCTTGGGGGTGAACACCCGGCAGAACGCGGCCTCGAGCCCGAGGTCGAAGCCTTCAGGATCCAGGCCACACAAACCCCTGGCCGTGGCGTTGGCGTAGACGACGTAGAGCGTGGGGTCGACCACGAAGATTGCGTCAGGCAGGCCTTCGACGATGTCTTCGAAAATAAGCGGACTCCGTACTGACATGTCGGCCGACGAACTGCTTGTCGGCCGCGGGGCGATGATCCCGCGTCGTCTTCAACTTCGCAAGCGGCCGCAGTGCGTACAGCGAACTTATCTACGGACGATGCCTTGGGGTCAGGGCGTGGCGGGGGCCGCGACGGGAGCCGGGGCCGGAGGCGCTGCCACGACGGCGGCGAGGCCGCTGAGCCCCTTCTCGAAGTCGGCGCCGATCATGGCGTCCATGTCCATGAAGAGGCCGAAGGCCTTCGCCATGAAGCTCTGCTCGCCGGTCATCGACCAGGTCACGCGGGTGCCGGTCCCCGAAGCCACGAAGGAGAACGACGTGGTGTTGGTGGCGGTCCACGGCTTCAAGAACTCGAGGCGTATGGTCAGCTCCTGGCCGGGCTTGGCCTCGGTGATCGTCATGCGGCCCTCGCCGACGTCATCGTTCCCCGCCCAGCGGTAGATGGCGCCCGAGCCGCTGGGTTCACCCTCGTAGCTCTTCTTCATGGCGGGATCGAGCTTTTCCCACGGCGACCAGGCCGCCCAGCGCTTGAAGTCGGCGACCGCCGCGAACGCGACCTCCGGGGAGGCGGGGACCACGGCCGAGCGCGTGACGGCGAGCGTATTCGGGCGCGTGAGGACGATGACCACGAAGACACCAACGACGACGGCGAACCCTATGAGGATCTTCTTGAGCACGGCAGCACCTCTCCCCGCGGGGATGTTCAGGAGGCCGTAGGTATCAGATGTAGTCGGGTTGTACAGCCGCGGTTTGGACGGTGGGGCGCACGAGGCTTGGCGCGCGAACCCCGATGCTGACGGGCTCGACGCGCTTGATCCCGCGCTGGTCGAGGATCACGCGGACGCGCTCCGTCTCGACCTCGACCGAGTCTCCGCGCGATCGTGTAAAGCGAAGCACCAGGTTCACGTGATAGACCCGCGCACAACGCATGGTGACCAGCTGCCGAGTCTCCGGATCGACGATGGTGTGAAGCTCGTAGGGCTCGTCCATGCGGTCGCGGAGGTGGCTGAGGTTGAAGCGAATGATGTCGTTGAGCCCGTCGACTCCGTGCAGGCGCTTCTGGAGCGCCTCGGACGAGAGCGACACCTGCTTGTGATACCGGATGACGGTCTCCGGGCGCCCGTCGGTGGCGGCTTTGCCCTGGTGATCTACGTGCCGTAGCTGTCGGACGCTCGGGTCGACTCGCGTGGCATCGAAGATGGTGACGGTCTCGCGGCACTCACCGAGCACCTCGCCCGTGGTCTGATCGCGCACCTCGAGGCGCTTGTCGGGGATCCAGCGAGCGAACAAACGACCGAGGCGCTGCTTGCCCCACTCCTTGATGCGGTCCTTCAGCATGTAGGACACCACGGCCGCGAACACGAACGTGGTGGAGAACATGTCGAAGCGGAGCTGCGCCCAAAGCGTGACCAAGACGGCGAACAGCATCGCGAGGCCTGCCGCGACCATGCCAACCACGTTGGTCATGACCACACCAGACTCCGCCTGCCGAATGTCGAGGTAGAGCACGGACGAGACGATGCGCTTCAGGATGTGGCGCCGATAGGGCAGCGACTCGTTCTCGTCCTCGGGCACCACATAGCTGGGGAAACCCCGAGACCGCCTGTACAGGTAGGCTTGTACGGCCTCTTCGGCGAAGGCCCGGCGGGCTGTGCCGAGGGACTCTGTGCGCGGCAGCTTCAGCGCTCCGTCGCTGAGCTCGACGATCCGGGTGCAGACCTCTTCGACGTTGAGCGCCGTGTACTCGTCGATCGCCGTCCAGACCTCGCGGATCTGAGCGTCGACCGCGGCGTGTCCGGCGGACTCGCCCACAATGCGAAGGCGGGCCCAGAGGAGCCGAATGTCGTCCAGGAAACGGCCGAGCGTGGTGGCCAGCTCCGCGGAGCGCGCCTCACGGGCCCCCCCGGACAGCAGATCCATACCCCGAAAGCGCTCCCGGAACGCCAGGCACTCGTCTCGGATCGAAGAGCGCACGATCGCGGCGAGGAGCTTCAGCCCGTTGACGACTGGCACGGGATCGAGGCGCTCGCCGGCCATCATCCGCTCGAGCGGCGCCTCGACGATGCGGAACCACTTCTCCCCCGGCCCGTTCGTGGCCAGGGCGTGTACCGCCACCCGCGGGGTCCGCAGGCGGGCGAAGGAGATCGTGTCTTCGTAGAAGCGCGAGGCAGGGTAGGAGGTGGTGGTGACGCCGAGCGTGCGGGGCAGGAAGATGAACGCTTCTACGCCGTACCGCTGGCGGCGCTCCTCCGGCTCCATGTCATACGCCAACTTGAGCTCGAGTTGATTCGAGTCGTGTTGTTCGAGTCGCCGCCCGAGCATGGAGTGCGCGTCACCTTCCACGCGCCCTCCTCAGGGCGCCCTCTGTGACAATACGGTGACGACCTGGGTACATCAAGGAAAAGTCTTGACGAAGGGTGTCCCTGTGAGGTGCCCCCTCCGAAGGCACGCCCGAACGACCGCGGCTTGACCGCGCTGAGGACCCGATACCCTCGGATCCGGCCGGGTGTCGTCAGGCGACGCCGATCGCGCGGAGGCGCTCAGCGAGCATGTCGCCGGCGCGCACCGGCGGCCCGAACGCCGGATCGGATGGCGTGAGCCACGCGTCCGGGTGCGGATGGACGAAGAAGGGCAGCGAGTATCGCCCGCCGTCCGATGCCTCGGGGTTGACGACTCTGTGAGTGGTGGCGGGCAAACGCCCCGCAGTGAGGTGTTGCATCATGTCGCCGGTGTCCACGACCAGCGTATTGGGCGGGACCACGGCGGGCGTCCAGCGGCCGTCGCGCGTGAGCAGCTCGAGCCCGGGCTTGGTGCTGGCCGGAAGCAGGGTGATGAGGTTGATGTCTTCGTGGGCGGCCGCACGCACCGCGCCGGCGGCCCCGGAGCCCGCGGTGTCTGGATAGTAGAGGACCCGCGCCACCGTGTTCCCGTCCCGCGTCAGCGCGGCGAAGGTGCCCTCCGGCAGGGCCAGGTACTCGCCGATCGCCGCGAGGAGCATCTGCGCGACCTCCTCGCACCGCAGGAAGTACTCGCGGAAGACCTCGCCGAACTCCGGGACCTCGGCGGGGAACCGATTCTCCGGAATGCGGCCGTCGAGGCGGTAGGGATGCGTGTCCGGCAGCTCTCGACCGAGTTGCCAGAACTCCTTGAGATCGAAGACGTTCTGGTCCTTCGCTTTCTCGATTCCGAACGGGGTGTAGCCCCGCTGCCGGCCTGCGGCCACATCCTCGTACTCCCGCTTCAACGGCTCGGGCAAGGCGAACACGCGAGCCGCCGCGGCGTAACATCGAGACAGGAGCGCCTCGTCGATGGGGTGCCCCACCACGGCGACAAAGCCGAGATCCGAGAGGCCCTCGCCGAGCGTCTGCACGAACCGCTGGCGGTCTGTGCGGGCGTCTCGCAGATCAACTACGGGGAGACTGGACTCGATGGACACGATCACTCCTCGATGACGGCCTGGAACATGGCGGCGATCCCAGCGTGTCCCGCCTCGCTGGGGTGGAAGCACGTGATGTCGAACCAGAGCGCCGCGTCGGGCCCTTTGTAGCAGCGGTTCTCGGGATCGGCGTTGGGCCCGGTGGCCACGTAGCCGTGGCCGCAGAAGTTCTCGAGCATGAGCATGAGATCCACCTGATACTGCGTGGCGATCCGCATGTACTGCTCGAGCATCCACACCACCATCTCCTTCTGGATCTCCTTGTTCACCCAGTCCTTGAAGCCGGCGACCTGCGCCATGTTCACGTCGATCTGGGAGAGATCGAAGGCCCCGATGAACGGGATCTCTATCTGAGCGGGCTTGCACGCCGAGGTGACTCCGGTGCCGTCGGTGAACTCGAACGGGTTGGCGAAGACGACGTAGACCCCATTGGGGAAGCGGGCCGGGTCCTTGAGCCAGACCATCGCGGCCTCGAGGTGCTCGATCGTCCGCTGCGTGAGCTTCCAGGCCTCGGGGTAACCCGCAGCGACCTCTTCGGGCGTGGCGTCGCCGCCGGCCTGGGTCAGCGCCGCTACGTCGTTGCCGCCCATCGTGAAGACCACGAGCGTCTTCTTGTCGGTGGTGCCCGTGGGGAAACACTCGCCCAGCTGCGTCAGCAGGTCGTCGGTGCGGGCGCCCCACTTCGAGCAGTTGGAGAAGGCCCCGCTGACCTGCTTCATGCCCTTGCCGGAGAACCCGATGTAGTCCCACGACTTCCAGGCGCCGTAGTCGAGCAGGTTGCCCTTGTCGAGGTTGAAGTGGGTGGCGAGCCACTCCGTCAGTCGGTTCCGGTAGTAGTGGTCGTTCTCGGTGGGGATGAGGTGCTCGTCGTTCGGCGTGCCCACCGTGACCGAGTCCCCGATGAAGACGACCTGCTGAACCCCGGTGATGTCCTGGTGGTTGGTGCCGAAGCAGTGACTGCCCATGACGGGCGCAAAGGGGTCGTAGACCGGCGCCTTCTCGCCGGGAGCCTGGACCCCAGGGAAACACTGCTCTGCAATGGTCTTCGGCGGGTTCGCGTCGAGAGCCGGCTCGGCGTCCCCCGCAGGGCTCACGTCGGGGAGCTCGGCGTCGCCCTCGGGCGGCGCCACGTCCTCCGCCGCCACATCCTGCATCGATGGCTCCGGTGCGTCCGAGGCGTCCGGCGCCGGATCCGCTAGGTCGTTGGAGGGCGAGCCCGTATCTACCGCCGTGGGGACGTCCTCTGCGGCGCCGGGCGCCCCCAGGTCGGTCGCCGAGGCCACGCCGTCCGGCTCGGTAGCCGCCGCGTCCGCGGCGCCAACAGCCCCCTCCTCCGCGCTGGTACAGGCGGCGAGGACCAGGAGGACGGGCAGGAAGTGGAAGCGGCGCATGGCAGGCCCCTCCGTGGGCACGAGTTGGGCCGGAACTTCACCGGAGCGCGAGAGCGCGGAGGTGAACCGGGCCGGGGAGCTCTGCTGCCCCGGCCCCTACATGAACTTCACCGGAGCGCGAG
>SXGT01367216.1_pt1 | contig 10584 bp, 10 predicted proteins | sample 3176221 | NCBI WGS metagenome assembly SXGT01 (sample SAMN11356862, study PRJNA531348) | freshwater metagenome | isolation source: freshwater sample F1-120 | place: China: Fuxian Lake, Yuxi | collected 2017-12-25
GACTGACCAACATGGACTATTTACGGGCGATCCCAGTCTTAATCCCGATGCCAAATTAATTACCGAAATCAGCGTTAACGACAACTTACTCGATGAAGTTGCAGGTGAAAGCCGCAGCGGACTAGGACGTGGCGGCATGTACACCAAAGTGCGCGCGGCAAGACTCGCAGCACGCTCAGGCGCAGCTACCGTAATTGCCGCAGGTGCGGTAGATAATGTCCTGAATTCGGTGATTGCCGGGGAAAATTTAGGCACGTATTTAGTACCTGATGTCGGCCCGTTACTCGCTCGCAAACGCTGGCTTGCAGGACAATTGCAACTTAAGGGACGCTTAGTTTTAGATGCTGGAGCGGTCGGCATGTTAGTCAGCGCCGGTAAAAGCTTGTTAGCCGTCGGTGTAAAACAGGTTGAAGGTAATTTTGAGCGTGGTGAGTTAGTTGCCTGTGTCGATGCTCACGGACAAGAAATTGCACGCGGCTTGATTAATTACAACAACCGGGAAACTGCGTTAATTTTGGGCAAATCCAGTTCCGATTTTGAAGCCATTTTAGGCTACGCAGACGATGACGAATTAATTCATCGCGATAATATGGTGTTGGTCTAAACCCAAGTTGAAAGCCTGCCTAGGTCAAGTCGAGCTTAAGAGCACCGATATACTCGGTGCCCATGCTCTGCAATCGTCACTCGTGGCGCATCAGAACGGAATATTGTCGTCATAATCCGCAAAATTATCGACAGCGTAACTGGTATTCGCTGGGGCCGCGGGAGCTGCTTGATAACCTCCAGCCATCGCAGGCACTCCAGCATCATTGCGTCTACCGACCAAATCAATAATATTCGCATTCAACTCCAAGGCTGATTTCACACTACCATCTGCAGCTTGATATTCGCGCATGGATAGCTCACCCGAAACAAATACCTGCTGACCTTTTTTTAAATATTGCCCTAACTGCCCTTCTGCCCGTTTGCCCCACAACGCCACGCGCACCCAGAGGGTTTGCTGACGATCACCAAAACCAATATTATTGGCTACCGTGACATTTAACACCGTTTGCCCCGAGGGGGTCGCCCTGACCTCGGCATCGCGACCTACTGTCCCCGTAAAACTAAATACATTACTCATAAAAAATCCTATGCTGATGCTGCCTTGGGTAAACCCCTAAGCGCTATTGTTTCGCTCAGCGATTATTGTACCGTTTTATTGCTATGCAAGCTGTGCCAGGGCGATAATTTTCTCCTAAGTGTCTGACGCAAACCCCAACGACTAGACTAGAATAAGCACACGCTAAGCATTGTGTTTGTCGTGCGCTGCCATACCCTCACTCTTAAGCTACGGTCAAAACTTACACTTTGCTTACCGCCAACACGGATCTACTGCTTTTATTCACCGCTCGCCTGAGCCGTTTATTTGCCTATGGCTTTTTATCGGTTATCTTGAGCATTTACCTCATACAAATCGGTTTGGGCATCGCTGAAGTCGGCCTGTTACTCAGCTTAACCTTGTGCGGGGATGCCTTGATTTCATTGGTACTGACCACCCATGCCGACCGTTTTGGTCGACGCCAGACCTTGATTTTAGGGGCAATCTTGCTGATGTTTGCGGGAGCGGTTTTTATACAAACCAACAATTTTGCATTATTGGTGTTAGCCGCGATTGTGGGCGTGATCAGTCCTAGCGGGAATGAAATCGGACCGTTTTTAGCCATTGAACAGGCAGCGCTCGCGCAATTACTCCCGGACAAACAACGCACCCAAGTATTTGCGTGGTACAACTTGGTGGGCTCGTTCGCCACTGCCAGTGGCAGCTTGCTCGGGGGAGTGTTACCGCTGTATTTACAAAGTCTGGGCTATTCGGTACTGGATTCCTACCGCGGGGTACTAATTGCATATATCGCGACGGGGTTGTTGCTTACCTTGCTTTTTAGTTGCTTATCCAGACGTATCGAAACCCCAGTGAGCAACACCTCCATCCCCCGAACTTTAGGCTTGCATCGCTCCAAAAAGACGGTGCTGCATCTCAGTGTATTATTTGCCTTAGATGCTTTTGCAGGTGGCTTTGTGGTGCAAAGCCTAGTCGCCTATTGGTTCCAACTCAAATATGACGTGCCCGTCGCCATCTTGGGCTGGATATTTTTTGCCGCCAATATCCTGGCCGGAATTTCAGCACTCTTCGCAAGCCGAATAGCGGCACGATTTGGCTTAATCAATACGATGGTCTTCACGCACATTCCCTCGAACATTTTGCTCTGCCTCGTCCCGTTCATGCCAAACCTTAGCTGGGCTATTGCGCTGTTATTAGTGCGTTTTAGTATTTCGCAAATGGATGTGCCGACACGCCAATCCTACACCATGGCCATTGTTGCTGCCGATGAACGTTCTGCCGCCTCTGGGATTACCACGATTGCACGCTCAGTTGGTGCAGCCATCGCTCCGGTGATCAGCGGCCTGTTATTGACATCACCCACGCTGATTAGCGCGCCATTTTTGATCGCTGGCGGCGTAAAAATAGTTTACGATCTATTGTTGTACCGTGCGTTTAAAACCCTAAAGCCACCGGAAGAACAGCGTATTTAATGCCCTAAAAAGCCCTATACGCTCTAACCCTATGCGCTTTTAACCTTTATTTTTAATTTTCCGTTAATTATGCATCCACTTATTGATAACGAACTCTATCAAGCAATCAGTTACGCCAAAAGTATTGATGAGCACACTGGCAGAGAAATGCTGCAGCAATTCCAGCAGACACAACCTGCATTAGCGCAAACCCTACTGGAAATATTTCCCAGCATCATCGCCTCCCAAGAACAAAATATGGCGTATTTGTTTATGGATCTATGCTTTGATGTACTGTGCATATTCCAAAAAGCTTTCGGCCCGCTCCCAAGTTCACCGTTGGATCCCAACTGGCTGGCGAATCAATCGATGTTGCTAGAAACCGAGCTGCACAGCTTACTCAATGGGCAAAACGTAGACCCCAAGATTAAAGCGCAATTACAAAAGCGCATGCAAGCACGCGTGGAAGGCGACAATCCGCAACCTGCATTGCTCAAAATTCTGTTGGAAACCATAGATGACTTTGCCGCCGAAAGTCCTGCACGCGTCCCAGCTACGCAGCTGACCCAAACCTTAATGACGCTTGCAGTGCGCTTAATCGCGCAAATGTATATGCCCAGTGTGAAAGCTCACTAAACTACAGCTTCGCAGGCATTAACTTGGGATGCAGCGCCCAAGTTAATGCAGGTCGCTACATTAACTTTGAGCTGGCCCAACCCAGTCCGCAAACCACGCCGTCAATTCACGCTTTTCGCCTAAGCTTTTAAGCCGTTGCTCAACCGCGTCTTGGTTGCCCCAGATCACCGCAGCATAATCTCCCTGCACAACGCGCATTTCGATCTCTTGACAATACAAACCCAGCTCACGCTGCACATAGAAGCCATAGGTGCGACAAGCAATGGGTCTATGCGCATACACCCGACAAGCCCCGAGTGCTTGATCTAACATTGGACAGACGATAGGACGTGTAGTTTGTAGACTGATTGCCTCAAGCTTTAGCCGAATTTTAGCAAACTGTTCTGTGGGCAATGCTGCTAGCCCGATGCGTAACGTCTCCCATTCTGCACGCGTGAGCCGGGGAATATCGGCAAGTCGATGACAACAAAGGTCACAGCCTCGACGACATGGCCATTGTGTTTGCTGACTACGGATGTTTTGCACCCGCGCATCAATCTCCGCAAAAAGTTCATAGAGTGCTGGATCGGGGGTTAGGGTTGTCATACTGATGCATGCTTAAAATGACCAAAACAGCATTATACCGCGAGCATCACTGTCCAAGGGCCAGCTTAAAAGCGCTGGACTTGTTATTCAATGTCAGGCAAATATAGATTTGTATCACCTCCAGCAACTCGCTACCGCCTGCAGGCCTCGAAAATTGATGTCTTCGCGGTCCGCCGTCCGCTTGTTTCTAAAGCTTGAAACTTACAAACCACCTTCAGACTGGCGTTGCCGCCACCAATAATGGGAGCTGTAAACACCTTCTAAAATGACATCCTCTGGCCACCCTACCGCGATTAATGCATTAAAAATTGCAGCGGGCGTTTTGCCTGCACTTAATTCTTCTGCGATCCAATAGCGCGTTTCGAGCTGAATACTGGGAAGAAATTGCGCCCGCGCCAGCCAACTGAGCTGTATTTGGCGACGTTGCCTTGGCGTATAGCGCGCATAATCCTGCGGCGGAGTCAGCGCAAAATTCCGCTCCAACAACTCTAACAACAGCGGTTCTAACATACCATGTTGCTTAAACTGATACGCGATAGCGTGACTCGCCAAGGACACACAATGCAAATACACATTCGACGCCTGTCCCAGTAACTCAGCATGTTTAGGATCGAGATTAGGTTTATTAAATTCCAACGCATGGCCATACAGCACATAAAATTCGGTCGCGCTGGTCGTGGCGTTGAGCAAGGCAGGTAAATCTTTGAACAGAATACGCGGTGGGTTAGCGGCGAGTGCATCCATAACATTTAACCAGCGCCATTCACCTAATGCACGTAAGGTTGCAGGCTCAAGCGTTGCCAGCGGTGCAAAGGCTAGCACAGCATTCACCTTCAATAATGCTCCCCATAACATCGCGGCGTAGGCGCCCATAGATGCCCCTAAGGTGATCACTTGTGACGGTTCGATTTGCTGGATTAAGGCGTGTAAGCTATGGGCCACTTCAGTGGCATCAGCACCCAACTCCTCAATCCCGCGTTGATACCAACTGTTATGTTTATCGCGGATTAAAATCAAATTGAACGGCGCCGTTAGCTGATACACTCGCTGCAGCACCCCCCACCACTCAAATCGGCCAGGGCCATGTTGATTCCAGGCACCAAATGCGATAATCAATGGCGCCCGCGGCTTGATCGGACTGAGCAAAATAGCGTGTTCGCATTGCTCAATTTCACTGTGGCTGGTACTACCAAAGTTTAAGGTGAGTCGTGCAGATGAATTTAATACGTACGTCATCAATGAGCCTCTAAGCCATGAGGTCAGGTAAAGTTAATTCAGTTTAGCTGGGTACATGGAATATTTACAGCTTAATACAAAACCTAAGGACGGGAGTAGACGAGTTTGCATACGCGATTACCTTAGGTAATTGTTATTGCTCAGACTGTTTAATCGGGTTCTGCCCCCAAAACACGTTACAAAAGCAAGCGCTTAATACTGATCTAAACACGTTTAATCCGTCGCCATTATATCCCAACGCCCTACAATTACTGACTTAATACGTTAGAAAAAATTTTGACTTCACCACCCCGCTTAGGTTACGCTCTAGCTCATATTCTAAATTCTCCTACAGAGCATTCAGCAATGCATCAAAACCTTAAACCTTCAACTATTGTGTTAATCGTTTGCATTTTTAGCGGTTTATTATTCGGACAGTACTGGGCAGAAAATGCCAAACTAGCAGTACGGAGCTTTTCCTTTATGGCGCCACATCCAGATGGCAGCGTCTATATCCGACTACATGACCAACTTTTCAACTTTGATCGACAGGGAAAATTTATCCAACAAATTGATTTACTGCGTTTAGGTGTGGACCAGGATAGCGTTTCTGCCTTTGCATTTTTTAGCAATGGTGACCTGTTATTGCGGCGTCATACCACCGAACACAGCATTGGCGATAATCTAGACAATTTTTTCCGCTTACCCAATCTGGAAAGTCATCTGTCGCCTGATGCGCAGTTAGGTTTATTTCGCTGTCATTTAGCGAGCTTTTCTTGCAAAGCATTTACCCAACCCGCACTAAATTTGGACGATGCCTTTGCACTTAGCATTGACCAGGAAACTGATCGGGTATTTATCACCGATACGCCTCGGCACAAAGTGTATCTGTATTCAGATTCAGGCGCAGCTTTAGATGAAAAAACTGGGTTACTGTTTCCAAATCAGGTTACCTATAGCGCCCAGAAGTTAGTCATAGCCGATACCAATCATCACCAACTCCTAACTTTAGCGGTGAACGCGGCTAAATTTGGAGAAATCACTGCAAAGCTTGATACTCGCCAAGGTCCAGCAAAAAAACAAGGTGAAATTTGGCCATCCGCGTTTCTCAGTGTTAATAATTCCAAGTGGGTCATTAATTCGGGTAAAGGCATGCAAAATGGCGGAATTTATGTGTTTGACGCACAAGGTCAATTTCAAAAACGTCTGCAATTACCGGAGCAGGCTGATCCCTTTGATTTATTGCTGTTAGACCAACAAGTTTGGGTGAGTGATTACACACAACATAAAATTTACCAACTGGATCTAGAAGGTAATTACCTAGGTATAGTCGATGCTGCGGCAATTCAACCCTTACTCAACAAACTACAAAATAACTACCGTCACTATCAACAGCTCGAAAAATACTTTGCGTCGTCGTTTATCGTGGCCTTGATCATAGGCTTTGCCTTAGCGCTCTATCAACAATTTAAACTAGCGGCAAGCCATAAACCCGCGACGCCCGATGTCTTACACCCTCTGGATTTAAGTAATCCTCAAATTCATTGGTTAACGCCAAGTAAAATGCGGCAATGGTCAAAAATTTTGACCAGTTTAGCGATGGTTATGTTGCTGGGGACCTTGATATTAAAGTCTAACACCATCCCGGTTGCACTAATATTCTGTTTAATAATGTATTTAGTATTTTTAAGTCAGTATCTCAACTTAGTCACGCGCAAAACGGGGATAACCGAAGCATTTTTAATCATTAAACCGTTATGGGGAAAACCACAAATTTTCCCACGAGAAACTCTGCGCTACAGTGATCAGATGTTAACAAATGGTCAAAATTTTTTAACTTTTTCAAGCATGCAACTTTTGTATTCTGGAGAGGCTTTGCAACAACAATTTTATCCATTTGTCAGGCAAGGGACTTATATCAGCAAAGCTGAAATGCAGGCTTTATGGCTAAAAAATAAAAACACGGTTTACTTTTTAGCCTTGTTAGCCTGCGCCGCCGTGGCCTATTTTATTTATCAGGTAATCAATAACCGTTAATTGCTAGATTCAATTAGCAAAGACAGCCTGCCGTTTTGCTGCTCTAGCGGCAGTATTGAACGATGATTACTGATAAATTCGCAGAGGGGTTGAAGAAGAGTTTGTAACAGGTGGCACAGGCGAAGTTGAGCTACCGTGCCACCAACGCTGAAAATCCGAGATAATCAGCAGTACTACTTAGACGGTATCGTCTTTATGTTCCAGTTCCCAATCATCACGGCATTCGCTGCTACACCAACGTCTACCGGGTTCTTCTATGGGCTCATCACAAAACAGGCAAAAGCCTGTCGCTTGAACGGTATCTTGCTGTCTACGTGCTTTTTCAATTTGCGCTTGCAGAATGGTTTCTGCGACTTCATCCGCAATATCAACTTCATCACTCATTATTTTATGGTTTCCTTTGGTTTTAAGGGTAAGGTGGAGGGTGAACACTTGTCTCTAGCATTGCAAGCCAGAGACAGTGCGATTCGCACTTATAGATTAAATTTTTAAACGCTCGACAACGCGACCTTGCTGCAGATGCTCGACGATAACTTCATCTACATCGGCTTTGGTTTGGATGCGGTACCACGTTTCATCAGGGTAAATGACCATGATCGGGCCTGTATCACAGCGATCCAGGCACCCGGAAGCATTGATGCGGCATTTGCCTTTACCCATCAGATTTAAAGCTTTCGCCTGTGCTTTCGCGTAATCCAGTAACTCTTTACTCCCAGAACCTGCGCAACATTGTCTATTTTCTTCGCGTTGATGGGTGCATATAAAGCCGTGATGTTGGTAATAGCTCATCAGGTAATCTCCATGGGTAAATCGATGACAGGATAGGTTTATTTTAAGAACGGTAGCCCAGAGTGCACCTCACTATTCTGGGCACGGTGTCTAAGCAAGTGGTCCATCAACACTAAAGCAAGCATCGCTTCGGCAATCGGAGTGGCTCGGATACCCACACAAGGATCGTGTCGACCTTTGGTGACCACCTCGATGGCTTCACCGCGCACATTGATACTTCTGCCCGGCAAATGTAAGCTGGAGGTCGGCTTTAAAGCGATGCTGGCGATAATATTTTGTCCGCTGGAAATGCCGCCTAAAATGCCGCCCGCATGGTTACTTAAAAAGCCGTCTGGGGTAATTTCGTCACGAAATTGCGTACCTTTGGCATTGATACAGGCAAAACCATCACCAATTTCAACGCCCTTTACCGCGTTGATGCTCATCATTGCATAGGCAATTTCAGCATCCAGCCGATCAAAAATCGGCTCCCCCAATCCGGGCGGGACATTACTGGCAACCACGACGATTTTTGCCCCAATGGATTCGCCTGCTTTACGCAGAGCATCCATATACGCTTCTAATTCTGGAACTTTGCTCGCATCCGGGCAAAAGAATGCATTATTATCAATTTCATCCCAATCTAAGGGGTCGATAGTGATGGGACCTAACTGCGCCAAATAGCCACGGATACTGATACCCGCAACTTGTTTTAAATATTTTTTCGCAATGGCACCCGCAGCGACACGCATAGCCGTTTCTCGTGCCGACGATCGTCCACCCCCGCGATAGTCCCTAAAACCATATTTCTGCTGATAAGTATAGTCTGCATGCCCCGGGCGAAAGGTTTCGGCGATATTGGTATAATCTTTCGCGCGCTGGTCGGTGTTTTCGATCAAGAGCCCAATCGGGGTGCCCGTAGTCTTGCCTTCAAACACTCCCGACAGAATTTTAACTTCGTCTGCTTCACGCCGTTGGGTCGTGTGCCTTGAAGTGCCCGGTTTACGCCGATCTAAATCAATTTGTAAATCAGCTTCACTCAGCTCCATGCCTGGAGGGCAGCCATCTACGATAGCCCCTAAGGCCGGGCCATGACTTTCACCGAAAGTCGTTACGGTAAATAATTTTCCAATCGTATTGCCTGACATACTATACCGCCGCTTTGAAAAGTGAATGATATTGACTAACTTGTTCCGCCGTCAGTAAGAATACGCCGTCGCCACCACGCTCAAAATCCAACCAGTAAAACGGCACTTCTGGAAAGGTCGCTTGTAAGGTTTCGGCACTGCTGCCCACTTCCACCACTAAAATCCCGGTTTCAGTTAGGTAATCCCGCGCGTTAACCAAAATGCGTAACACGATATCCAAACCCGTCGCCCCTGCGGTAAAGCCTAATTCAGGTTCCGCATGAAATTCTGGGGGAAGTTGCTCCCATTCACTTTGCGCGACATACGGGGGATTACTCACGATAATGTCATAGCGCGCTGGTGGCAGGACGTCAAATAAATCCGAGGTCCACAGCTGCACTTGGCCTTCAAGCTCATGTTGCCCCACATTAATTGCCGCAACTTCTAAAGCATCGGCAGAGATATCCACGGCATCCACTTGCGCCTCTGGAAATGCATAGGCACAGGCGATAGCGATACACGCGCTGCCAGTACATAGATCAAGTATCCGCTCCACCTGCTCAGCGTCTACCCACGGCGTAAAATGTTCCTGAATCACTTCCGCCAGTGGCGAACGGGGTACTAAAACCCGCTCATCCACATAAAAAGGCAGGTTCGCAAAACGCGCATGATGGGTAATATACGCCGTAGGTTTACGGGTGCTTAAGCGTTCAGAAATATTGGCTAACAATTCTTCGCGCTCAGCCCGCGTTAAATGTGCTTCTAGATAGAAATCAGGAAAATCATGAGGTAAATGCAAGCTTTGTAACACCAAAGCCGCAGCATCATCCAGCGCAGTCAAAGTTCCATGTCCGAAAAATAATTCCGCTTCGGTAAATCGACTTGCCGCCCAGCGAATATAGTCACGTGGCGTCGTTAAGGAAATGAGTATATCTTGGTTATCCGTTATCATAAAAGCAATACTGCTGCGACTACACAAAAAAGCGGTGATTTTAAACTAAACCGAAAAGCTGTGCTTGATTTGATGATACAGGAATACGATTTGTTGCTTGGGTGTGAATGCTTACCCCCCTTTAAAGCTTCTGAATAAATTCGTTTGGGCTAACTAAAAGATTATAAAATGCAGCATTAATCCCTTAGGGTCTCCGTTACACTGTATATAAATAGCTAGAATTCACGTCATGCATCCACTTATCTGCCACCCTAATTACCTCTCTCTGGCCCCACAGATTGCCATTAGTTGTGCAGTCACCTCCACTGCAGAGCAGGGTTTGCTATTGCGCTATCAGGTAACTGGGGAACTCGAAACCGTTAAGCTGCCACTACCGACAACGCCTGCGCCTAAAGATGGCTTATGGGAACATACCTGCGTTGAAGCCTTTATCGCAGCCCAAGGCGAGCCCAGCTATCACGAATTTAATTTAGCACCGTCAGGACTTTGGGCGGCGTATGCGTTTGACGCCTACCGCGAACGCCGACCTTGGACGACTCCAGATGCCCCGCACAGCCGAATCTACCGCGACCATGCGGCGCTTATACTGGAGCTCGAACTCCCCGCATCTGCATTACCAGATTACCCCAACGCACTTGCTTTAGACATCGGTGTTACCGCGGTGCTAGAAACCCAGACGGGGACATTAAGTTATTGGGCTTTACATCATCC
>SXGT01802483.1_pt1 | contig 10584 bp, 12 predicted proteins | sample 3176221 | NCBI WGS metagenome assembly SXGT01 (sample SAMN11356862, study PRJNA531348) | freshwater metagenome | isolation source: freshwater sample F1-120 | place: China: Fuxian Lake, Yuxi | collected 2017-12-25
CCAGGTGTCGCGCTGCCGACAGAACTTCCGCCGATGCCGGCGGCACAGCAGCACGGGCACGCTGGGAACGCGCACGCTGGGAACGCGCCGCACGCAGGTGGCGGCGGGCGCGGGCCGGGCAAGGGTCCAGGTGGTGGTGGACCAGGTGGCGGCTCGCACGCGAAATCATTTCATGGATCGCACCGCGGGCAACGAAGTGCTGGCAAGTCGAGCGCGAGACGGACGGGACATCGGTAGAGGGGCTTGCGCGAACAGGTCAGAATCGGTCGGACGAACTCTGGCGTTATGATCGCGCCCGATGCGCCAGATCGGTTCGTTCCGCGGTGGAACTCGCCGGCATCAACCGCACGCAACCCGGAGCGTCATGCGAGAGCCAGAACCGGTTCAGGATTCGTTTGCCGAGGTCGCGCAGTCGCCAACGAGCGGTGCTTCTGCCAAGAACAACAATTGGCTCCGATGGATCGCCCTACCATTCGCAGCATTCGGAGGGGGTGCGATCAGTGCGTTCGCGATCTCGATGTTGCTCTGGGGTACACATTGGATGAGGGGAGCGACCCTTGACAGTCCGTGCTTTCTGTATGTCATTCCTTGCCTGCAACACGCGCTGTTCGGTGGCTCGTATGTCGCGATCTCTCTGAAAGTCGCTCCTCGAGGAAAGGCGGTCGCAGCCATCGTCATGACGACCATTCTCGGAGTGCTCTGCGTCGCGATGTTCGCTTTCATTTTTCTGAGCCGCGAGAGCACGGGTACGAAGGTGTTCGACGCGATCCAGATCCTCATCATGTTGGTGACCGCGATTGTCACAGTCTCGAGTCTGCCCAACGAGCCCGGTTGGGCCGACACCTAGTCCATCGTGGTGAGCGTTCGCGTTGGGGCAGGGGGGTAGCATGAAACCGCACGGATGAAGGAAGCAGCCACATTCAGCCTCGGGTGCGTAATGGGTCTGTGTTTTTTGGTCTTGGTCATCTCACAATTCGTTGCGGGGTTTCAGGGAATCCAGCACCACTGTGGAACGGGGTGGGCGATCGCCGCGGTGGTTGCGGTGTTCTTCAGGTTCACCCTTCCGCTGACGGTAGGCGCGTTTTTTGGCGCGATGAATGTGTCGGGATGGCACTGGCTTGCCGCGTTGTGCTTCGCCGTTCCGGGGTTGGCGTTGGTTATCCCCGGCGTGATTGCCGCACTCGTCGCATCGCTTGCAACAAGGGGTCGCTGATGAGCGACACTCGCGTGCCGCCTGCGGTTCTCTCTCTTGCCGCCGTCGTACTCCTGCTTGGGATGGCCCCGATGCCATACGGCTACTACGCGCTGCTGCGAATCGTTTCATGTATCACCTTCTGTTGGGCGGCGGTCGAAAGCCACAAGCGCCGACATCAGATGCTGCCTTGGGTGTTCGCACTCGCGGCGATCCTCTTCAATCCCATTGTGCGCGTTCACTTCGACCGAGGTGTGTGGGTCTGGTTGAACCTGTTGGCCGCACTGCTTCTCTTGAGTACCGCGAAGCGGTTAAGCGCGACTCGGGGCGATGGCGAGTTTCCACACTGAGAATCGCCTCGTCGCGATGGGTGATCATCAGTTCCTGCCTGCAGAGAATCGGTGCATGCGCAGGTATCGCACTGCGTGAATTCGAGGCCAGGTCTGCACGAGGACCGGTGGATCTAAGTCCAAAAAAGATTGGCTGGGCGTGCGTGGCGCAGAGGCTGCTGACGGTGAGCAGACCTTTTCGGGGCCGTTCGCTCACTCCGCTGTTCGACACTTGGAGATACGAGCCTTTTCGTCTGGCGCCGGTGTTCTGTCCCGCGCACTGAGAGTCCTCGATGCGCGTGCCCATGCAATAGAGGGTTCGTGTACACGCGGGGTAACGACTTCTCCTGAGATTGCAATGCCGCAACAAACTTGGTAGCCTCGTGTACTCAAGGCGGTTTTGGCCGAAATCACTGGGTTCTGTGGGTTCTGTGGGTTCTGTGGGTTCTGTGGGTTCTGTGGGTTCTGTGGGTTCTGTGGGTTCTGTGGGTTCTGTGGGTTCTGTCGTGACAAGGAGATTCGAATGAGTAAGGAAGCCAAAGTGCGTGGTGTCGCAGACATTGTGTTCGTGGTTGATGTGACCGGCAGCATGCAGCCCTGTATCGATGCCCTCCGCGAAAACATAAGTGTGTTTATTGACACCCTCGCGTCGACCGACGCGAACAATGGGTCGCCCGTCAAGGATTGGCGCGGTCGGGTTGTCGGATACCGTGACGTCAAGGCGGACGGCGAGAGTGATTGGATTGTTGACAACCCATTTGTCCGCGATGCGGCGGCGCTCAAGTCGCAGTTGGCCGCGTTAGAAGTGCGTGGCGGAGGCGATGAGCCGGAGTCCCTGCTTGACGCGCTCTATCGAGTCGCAAAGTGCGAAGATGCAGGCAGGGGCGAGCCAGAGAGTGATCGGAAGTGGCGGTTTCGCAGCGCTGCCGCTCGCGTGGTGGTGGTGTTTACTGATGCCTCCTATCACCCGAGCATGGCGATTCCAGAAGCCGTGGGAGGCAGTGCAGTCGACGCCAAGAACGCGATGATTCAAAGCAAGATTCGACTCTCAGTGTTCGCGCCCGAGCTGCCGTGCTATGACGAACTCTCGGACTTGCCGCATTCTGAAGTGACGCCAATTCCGCTGAATGGCGCCTCCGCTGTGGCTGCGCTCGAGGCATTCACCCGCGACAAGGCGAACTTCAAGGCGACTCTTGAGCAGTTGGCAAAGAGCGTTTCGCAATCATCTTACGACATTCCCGATCAGGATTGAGGAGTCCAGATGCCTGCTAAAGGAGTCGCTGATGTTGTGTTCTGTCTTGACAGTTCCACTTCTATGGAGCCGTGTTTCGAGGCTGTTAGGAAACATGTGGTTGATTTTGGGGCTGGGCTATCGTCCGATGCACAGACTCAATGGGACGTTCGCTTTGAGTTTGTCTCGCATGCAACCAGTCGCGCTGGGCAGAACATTCAGTTCCGTCTACGGTCCATGCACGAGCCCAGCCTCTGGTCCTCGCTCTACGCCGCAAACGGTGGCGGGGGGCGGTACTTCACGACAGACCTGAATGAGTTTCGCGCGGCGATTTCGGACCTGGTCGCGAAAGGCGACGAGACAAACTTCGTTGCGCTCGACTTCTGCCTTGACTTGCCGTGGAGGACCGCGCCCGATTGCCACCGGATTGTCGTCGTCTTGACTGACGAGCCGCTCGAAACTGGACTCTACATCGAGGAGCAGCGCGCGAAAATCCCCGAGCTGACAGAGAAGATTCATCGGCTTGGCGTTAAGCTCTTTCTCATTGGCCCTGAATCGGCCGCGTATGACGAATTGGCGATGGCGAACGGTTCCGAGTATGAGGTTGTGTCCGGGGGCGCGGGACTTGCATCCGCCGACTTCGGCCGACTCTTGCGCCAGATCGGAAAATCTGTTTCTGCGTCGAGGGCACAGGCTGTTCGCACGGGCGTGCAGCGCGCGCTGTTTGGACAAGATCGATGGACTCCAGGCGAGCACCAGTCATTCGAAGGGGCTTGAAATGCCACGTCTCCTTCGACCTGGCCAGAGGATCGCCCGTTATACGATCATCGAAGAGATGAATCGAGGGATGAAGGCTGTCGCCTACAAGGCGAAGCATGACGATGGTCGCCTCATTTTCTTGAAACTGTATCTCTCTCCAACCCAAATGTGCCCTTGGTATCAGCGCTACGTGGAGTATGAGAAGGAGAAGAAGCGACGAATCGAAGGATCGCGGGCGAGAGAGTACTGCCTCGCGCCAATCGAGATCTTTGAGTTTGTGAACGGAAAGCCCACTCTATTCCAAGCCTTTGACTTCGTTGAGCGTGGTGGGGACTTGAAGGCCGTGCTCAGTGGGATTGGCGCGGAGCGCGGCGACTCGGCATGGAACAAGCGATTGCTCTATGCGAAGGTGTTTCTCGCGGCGCTTGAGGGGGTTGCCGAATTGAAACTGGTGCACGGCGATCTCAAGCCAGAGAACATTCACCTGATTGAGAACAAGAAGATTGAGGCAGGCTATCGCCCCAAGCTCATTGACATGGACGCATCGCTGCTGACTGATCTGCCGGCGCCATGGGACGGGCACGAGGGGTACATGGGTACGCCGAACTACTTCTCGCCCGAACATGATGGCGTGCCGATGCCGGCATCGGATGTTTTTACTGCTGCATTGATCCTCCATGAGTTGCTTTGCAAGGATCGACCGTACAAGGAGTACCGAACTGCGACTGAGGTCTCAGCGCTGATTCGAGCGGCGCCCGCACCCACGCCGATTCTTCGTGGGACCCTTGGTGACCCGCGACACGATGAGCATCTGAAGGCGACGCTGCAAAAATGCCTTGCAATAGACCCGAAGTCGCGCCCCACTGTCTCCAAACTTCGAGAAGCCGTTCTTGGCACTGCGATACCTGCCGCTCCGGCTGCCCCCACGGCGCCCAAGGCCTCGGGCACCAAACCGAAGACTCTTCGGCTGATTGGCCCGACCGGTAAGTCGCTTGACTTCAATATCGCGACCGCCTTCGATCACACCTTCGCGAACATTCTTGCGCGCCAACCTGCGCGTCCGCGCGGTCATTACTTTTCATGCGCGCGACAGGACGGGCGCTGGTGGATTGAGCCCGCGACACCTGCTGGCAGTTGCGTGGTGCGCGTGAACGGGACCCCGCTTGCCAAGGGCACCGAAGTTGTCGCGGGGACCTGTATTCAGTTGGACTGGCCGAGCGAGCATCGCGCAGGCTTTTCCATTAAGGTTGATTTCGCATGAGCCATTCGACATTGACTTGTCCGAAGTGTGGCGAGCTGGGGTATCTGCCGAACAGCCGCTGTCCGGTTTGCGGATTTCTAGAGTGTGGTGTGCTACGACTTCGCGGGACGCATGGGCCGCTCGATTTCAGACTGGGCACCCAGGTCGGGAGACCACTTCTGCGTACGGCGATTGGCGACGACGCTCGATTTGCAGACCATCATCAGTTCACGTTGCTCCGTGATCCAGATCGAGGATGGCTTGTTGAAGCGGTGGGTACCAAGAGCCCAACCCTCCTTCAAGGGACTGAACTGCGGATTGGAGTTTCGCGCCCGCTGGTGGAAGGCGACCTATTGAGCATCGGGCGATCGTCCGCAAGCATGACTGTGGAACTCCTGCGGGGCATGGCGTGATTCCAGATGGACCGGGGGTCGAGCCGGCGGGCACCACCCCGCGACCAGATGTTGGGCTCTCGCCTCCACCTTCGCCGGTCCCGCATGATTCGGGCGATGGAGTAACGACAAAACCCGCTTCAGAACTATGTTCAACGGAGCAATCGGGCTCACGACCGGCTGCGGCCGATCAAGGGGATTCCACCACAAACCACGTTGACCCTATATCTACACACACTTTTGCCCCAGGGGCACTGACAAGAGTACGCGATCGGTGCGAGCGACGACGAAGCGCAACGAAGGGGGGCAACGACTTTTGTCCCTTCCCCACAGTGACTGCGAAGCCAAGCTGGATAGATCAGCAGTTTGATTGGCAGGGTCGGGTGCTTGTCGAAAAAGACCAGCAGTCGGGAGCAAAGCCATTGGGCTGCGCGTGGTTCATCGGTGATGTGCACGGTGATCTTGTTGGATTGCTCGCTGCGCTCGAGTTCATTCGGTCCCAAAAGGAGTACCGAGACCACGACATCATCGTGTTACTCGGAGACCTGATTGATGATCTGGCAGAGAGCCATGAGGTACTCGCAGAGGTTTCAGAACGCCTTCAACGTGACGAGCGGCTGCTCGTGATCGCTGGGAATCACGATGTGGCCCTTGAGTATTGTGATGAGCGTGGTTTTGGCGCATCCGTTGATCCCAGTGACTTCAGCCGCTATCTCCAACAACTATGGGAATGCGAGGAGAGCATTCGCGAGGTAAGCCATAGGCTTGCACGGAGCTTCATTGAGTACATCGCAAACGCGCCGGTGGCACTGTTTCTCCGCGATGGCACGATCGTTGCACATGGTGGAGTTCCCCATACTGACATGACGCAGAAGGTTCTACAAGAGAACTGGGGCGAACTTCCGGAGGTCTGGTCTGACTTCATATGGGCTCGGCTTCATCCGCGTGCCAAGAGGCGGATCGCCGTCACGGGCACACGATCCCGTGAGCTTGGCGCAGCCGACTTCCACGCCTTCACAGAGGTCATGGGAACGAAACTCGGATTCAAGCCCACGAGAATGATCCGCGGACACGATCACATCGATGAGAGGTTTGAGATCTACGGCGGGCCATGGAAGGGTGCTGTGCTGACCATCAACAGCATGTCATGGAAACTGCCGCGCGAGATTGGTGTCGATGGACCGCGTGATCCTTGCGTCGCGCAGTGGAGGCCAAATGAGCCGATACAGCCGTATGTGATCAAACTGGACCGCGCGTGGCGTGCGGGGCTACAGCCGGGGTCGCTGGCGTGAGCGCGCGAGGGGTTCCATCCGAGACAAGGCGGATCTGCCCCCACTGTGGCGGGATTGGAGAAGGCAAGTGCGAAGATTGTGGAAGACATCCCGCAAGCACGACGATCGAAACGCCAGAGAACAAGACCGTCATTGACCTAGAAGTGCGACGGAATGTCATCATCTTTCCACAGGGCGAGGTGCCGCCGATTCTTGGGATCCCAAGCGATCCACGCGGCAAGGAGCCCGCCGAGAGTGGCCCACTCGAGAAGGCAGTCCGTCAGCGTAGGCCGCTCCGAGCAACCTGCGCCGCGCTCGCGCTCACGCTGATTCTCGCGCTCGCACTCGGGCGATGGTGGGAGCGCCCCTTCATGGATCCGCTCATGGAATTCTCCGAAATCGCCTACATCGATGCCGACGACGCGCAGATGGAGAGCTGGGCGCGCAGTCAGTTCGCGTCGGCGGATCTGGCCGAGCTGGACGCCCGTGTCTCGCATGCTAGAGCGGCACTCGAGCGCGAGGTGGAGGTTGCGATGGCTTGGGGGGATCACAGGCCGACAGACTGGAGTGAGATTGCGGCATGGGCCAGTATCGCGCAGGTGCTTGGAACCCATGACATCGAGATGTTGGCACTCGCCGCCGATCTCAACGTCCAGATGGCGCTGCATGCACCAGGACTCTCTAGCGATGACCAACTGAGAAGAATCGCGCGCGCACGTCGTCTTCTTCGTCGACAGGAAATGCACGAGAACAGCGGCGCGGTGGTCGGCCGAATAGCTCGGAAACTCTCGGATCTCGACAAAATGGAACTCGCACTTGATCCCGTTGAAAGTGGGAAAAGATGAGCTACCTTCCGTTGGCCCTTGCTTTCGTCGGCCTGATCGGAGACTTGCAGGTGGTTGAATGGGCCAAGAGAGACCTCGAGCGTGAGATTCAAGACTGGCGCCGCCGGGCCATGGCGTCTGAGTTCTTGGGCGAGTCTCGAGACGTTGCTTCACAGCACCTGGAGTCAGGGATTCATGCGTCGCATAGTTATGCGATGCTTCGCCGAATCACGGGGCTGGCGCCGCTACTCGGTGTGATATACACAGCAATCGCACTCTCGATCACAAGCAGTAGTGCTGATGACGGCACGGATACCGCCGGCGGTCTCGGTGTGCTCGTCGCGCTGAGACCGGTGTTCTGGGGTGTGGTGTTGGGCGCCGCCCTTTCAATCTTGAATCAGATCCTGGTGGTCCGCTTCGAGTCGATGCTTCGCACTCGAGTACGAGATTGCGTCAATGAAGTGCCGGCGGATCGGTTCGCGCGCATCCACGACATACTCGGCACCTTCCCTCAGGAGCTCCGGGCGATCCTAGCCGCGTTGACTGCATCGCATCGGGCAGTGCAAGGGTTCCAAAGGAAGACTACTGAGGAGATGGGAATGGTCTTAACGCGAGTGAGTGCTGCGGTGCTCGAGCTTGCTGATTCGGCAACCAAGTCGGGCGAGAAGCTGCGAGAGTCCGCCGCAAGCCACTTCGATCAGGTGAAGGTAACCACCAAAGAGTTTGGGAAGACAATCGCGGAGATGTCAGAGATCGTTGAGAAGTCGAATGCTCACGTTGGCGGTGTACTGAGCGCAGCATCCGACCGGCTTGGAGACGCGCAGATCGCGCTGGCAAAGTCAATGGAGGATATTCAGGTAGGGATCGCGGAGGCCGTTCGAAGTGCAACCGGTGACCTCGCGAAGGCAGCGACGAGGATTGGAGGGCTTAGCTCTCCCATTTCAAGTCTTGAACGGCAGTTACGCGAAAGTGGTTCTCAGTCGGAGCTCAGCGCTGGGGCGGCCGCGTCGCTCAGCAAGGCACTGGCGGCGCTCGACGTGAGTGTGGCTACGACTCAGAAGTCGCTTCAATCGGTGACAGAGTCGGTGGTTGCTCGGCATGCCGACTGGGACAAGAGGGTTGATGCGTCCGAGGGCCGCTTGGACGCAGTCGCCGCTCGTCTCGCTGACGGGATTCTTAGTGTGCAGCGCGAGGTTGTCGCACTTGCACACTCTACTAAGTCGCTCGCTGTGGGGAATGGCGTGCTCGCAGAGCAGATGAAGGCGGCGACTGCGAAACTCGAGGAGCTTCATATCGCGTTGAAAGAACCAGAGAAGCCGTGGTTCCGTCGCACCTTCAGGGGTCGATGAGTCGTGCCAATGTTTTCGCGAAGATCTCGGCGCCACGATGGTGAGGACGTAGCTGGCTGGATCGCGATGACGGACCTGTTTTCGATATTCGCAGTTGTAGCGATCGGCATCGGTGCCGCGCAGATCGCTAGGCTCTCGAAGCAGGTCGCGGCAGCGCCTGGCGACTGGATAACCGTCGTCCGAGAGCATGCGGATTTTCGCGCACAGGTTTCGACGCTCGAGCCGGCGCTCGCAGCACTACGCGGAGAGTACGACTGGCTGCGCGACGAGCAATGCAGGCTCTCCGACGAACTTTGCAAAGCCTCAGCGGCGCTTGACATGGAGAGCGAGCCAGAGATCGAACTGCGCTCCGAGCTCGCCGACTTGCGCGTGGAGAATGGTGGACTTCAAGCAAAGCTCGACGCGCTGGTTCAGGGGCGAGAGACAGCAGCCGAACTGCGCTCCAAGTTCGTTGATTTGCAGGTGGAGAATGGTGGGCTTCAAGCCCAGCTCAACGCACAAGTTCAGGTGCGAGAATCGGTAGAAAGGCTGCGGTCCGACCTTGCGGCGGTGCGTTCGGAAAATGACGCGCTTCGCGGCAAACCCAATCTCGTTGGTAGAGGGGAGGCAGAGCTCCGTAGCGAGTTGCTAGGTCTCGACGGGGCACTGGGACGCGTTGTGTTCGTCTTGGATCGTTCGGGAAGTATGGACGTGAAGGACAACCGAACCGGGCGAAATCGGTGGTTGGATGCAATCTCAACCATCGACACGTGGCTCCGCTACCTTCCGGTTGACGAGGCTGCGCTGGTGGTGTTTAGCGGAGGAGTCGATGTGTACCCGCCCGATGGGCGATGGGTGCCCGTGCGGCAGGAAGGAACCGGCGCGCTTGTTGACGGCCTCAAGGATCTCTCCCCAATGGGAGCTACAAACACATTGGAGGCGCTTCGCCGTGCGTATCGATACCCAGGGGTAGAGGTCGTGATTTTGTTTACTGATGGAGCGCCGGACACCGGGAAGGACGCGGGGGTCGGGACCGCGGATGACGTCTACTTTTTTGTTTCGAATCAAAAGGCTGCTGGCTCGAAGGTTCGCATCCACACGGTTGGTATCGGTGATTACTTTAGTCCGCGAATGAGAGATTTCTTACTTCGGCTTAGTGGCGAGACGGGCGGGACGTTCATCGGTCGATAGCGCTGCGCGTAAGGCGCGGTCTCGTGTTCTATCGATATTGCGTTGCTTTGCGCACGACCGGAGTCGCTTTGGGAAGCGCGCAGTTCGAAGGGCCACGGCATGCGGCTTGAAAATCTCTCGCCAATCAGATCCTCCTGCCGATACTCCGTGCCGCAGGGCGGGGCGTCCTGCATCAACCGATTCACTGGAGGCATGGTCATGGCCATCGATCTGTGTTCGTCGCTGCTCGCGGGGTTCTTCTGTGTCGCTGCTCCACCTGACAGCATTCCCGTCAAACTCTCAGGGTTCGACGACTGCTATGCCGGGCGCCAAGCGGACGGCACCTATGAGGTTCGCTGGAACAGAGATCTCTATCCCTGGATCGAACGGGCTGAACACTGCTGCGCACTCTGGCGAACACGCGTTGCCAACGACGATCCTTCGTGGGAGGGTCTCGAGCTGACGCTGAATCTGCCCCCGAAACTCCGCGACCACGACGAGAATCATTCCAAGCACATCGTGAAGACCTGCGCTCAGTGGTTCGAGTTGGTGCAGAAGGGGGCGTACGCGTCCACCACCTACGACATGTGCATGGAGTCGCACCTCATCGCGCTCGACGGCATCCTCTCGGCGCTCGCGGTGGCGGTGCCAGCTCGCCAGACGGCGTTTGCTGATCTCGATCTTCAGACGATCGCACACGAATTGCGTCCGCCGACTGTTGAACGCGACGAGGTCCGTCGCAGCGATGTCGATGCGGCGAAGTTGTCGATCACAGGAAACAGGATGTGGAGCCGCGACGCGACTCTCTTCTCATGGATCGAACCCGTCGCCCTTGGCGATCTCGACGG
>SXGT01936352.1_pt1 | contig 10584 bp, 8 predicted proteins | sample 3176221 | NCBI WGS metagenome assembly SXGT01 (sample SAMN11356862, study PRJNA531348) | freshwater metagenome | isolation source: freshwater sample F1-120 | place: China: Fuxian Lake, Yuxi | collected 2017-12-25
AAAAAATTGATGTTTTTTTTAGCGTAAGACCTAATATTTTGAGGAAAATTTTACCTTCGGTATAAATTTTGACGTACATTAGACGTTGTAAGTTTAAAGGATTCAAAAGACGAAGAAGCAACCAAACCAAACCCATGAATCAACCATCCCAAAAACTTTCCCTTCAGGCATTTCAACGCCCTTTCCTTGCGCTTTTTTTCGCCCTTATTTTTTCCACCGGTGCATTCGCCCAAAGCCTCACTTACTACCATGCGGTAACTGGCAGCTATCAAAGTGAGCAAAGCGCCGCCGCCCAACTGTTGCTTCTTGAGCAAAAAGGAATGAAAGGTATTTTGCTTTTCCCCACAAAAGAAGGCGAAGCATACCGCATTTCCGTGTTCCAGTCTCTGTATAAAGAAGAGGTGGAAAAGCAGGTGAAGGAACTACAAAAGAAGGGTTATAAAAAAGCCTGGGTATATGCCCAGACAGGTGCCAAACCTGCTGTAGCTGCCCAGCCTGCCGGTAAAACCACCAAACCTGCCGATAAACCCGCTGCGTCACCAACTTCACGGGTGGGTCAGCAGCCCGCTTTATCTGTACCCACCTCTCCTTATCAGCCGAGCATAGCCTCCGGTATGGTAAACTACCTGGTGGTGGGCAGTGCCAAAAAGAAAGAAGAAGCGGAAGCCATTCAGGCCCGGCTCGTAACCGAAGGTTATAAAACCTATTTGCTGAATCCGGAAAAAAGCACGGGAGTGTACCGCGTGGCTGTCATTCGCCATGAGGATAAAAATGCGGTAGCCGCCTACCAGACCAAAGTAAAGAGCCGCTTTCCGGATGCATGGATCATGGCAGTGAAGGAAGCTGCCGCCCCGGAAGCCGTGGGCAATGGAGCGGGTCCCAAAACTACCACCCGCGGTATGAGCGATGAGCAGGCTGCCGAAGGCATGCGCTATCATTTGGTGATTGCCAGCGTGAAGGACCTTTCTTCTGCGGTTCATATCCGTGAAACGTGGGCCAAACTCGGTTATACAGCCATGCTCCTTCCCACCGGCGCCGGTATTTCCGAAACCTTCCGGGTATCGGTATTTCAGGCAAAAAACAAACAGGAGGTTACGGCTATGCAGGAAGCTATTAAGGAACAAGGCTTCTCTGAGCCGATGTTTGTGGTGGAGGCTCCCTGATAAGTCCTTGATAAAATAAGTTTCATCCGCATCCTGCCCGGGATGCGGATTTTTTTTTATCAAACTGTCCCTTTTTTTCATGCCATTGGGGTAAGGAGAATTTGTGGTCAGGGTGTAATTTTTTAAAGCATCGTTCAACGCATGGGCTCCGGGTAAACATTTAAAGCGGATAACAAAGAAGCTTCTGTCTTCCTGCCTACGATTCCCGGTCATTTATTAACTTCATCTTACATTCTCCGTTTAAGCACACATGCAATACATTGACCTCACCCGGGATGACCTCCGAAAGCTCACCACTTTTTCAGATTTGCCCGATCATACCCTGGATTGGTTGCTGAATAAAGGCGAAGGGCGGTATTATGAAAAGGATGAATTGCTGGTAACACCCGGACAGGCGGCCGATTATCTCTTCGGAATTATTGAAGGGAAAATGCAGTTTGTGATGGAGGAAAAAAATACCCGACGGGTGTTTTCCACCATTTTACCAGGTGAAATTTCCGGTAAATTGCCCTATTCCCGCATGCAAAAGGCCGTTGGTTCAGGCATCGCCCTGGAGGCCATCAAAGGCTACTTTTTGCATGCCGATCACTTTCGTTCCCTTGACGATGCCCACCCCGACATTATTCCCCGGCTGATAGCCCTCATGACCGACCGGGTAAGGGGGAACTCTACGGTAGAACAGCAGCGCGAAAAACTCATGGCCCTTGGTAAACTCTCTGCCGGCCTGGCCCATGAACTCAATAATCCGGCATCTGCCATTAAGCGTACGGCAGTATCCCTGAAGGAGCGCCTAGACCGGAGCTACGAAAGCCTGGAAATGATTCTGGCCCACCCGCCCAAAAAAGAGCACCTCGATACCCTGGTGGAACTCGTTACTCCCTGCCTGATTGGTCCGCGGCCTGTGTTATCCCTGCTGAAGCGGCAGGCTGCAGAGGATGACCTCTCCGACTGGCTCGAAGATCACGGCGTGAAAGACGGCTACGAACTGGCCGAAAATTTCCTGGAAATGGGCCTTACCACTCAGGAACTCGACCGGATGGAGGAGCAGATTCCTTCCGAAACCCTGCCCAGTCTGTTGCGGTGGCTGCACGACACCCTTGGTGCCCAACGCCTGATTCGCGATATCGAAGAAGCAGCGAGCCGCATTACCACCCTGCTTGAAAGCGTTAAGGCCTATTCGCACATGGACCGGGCTCCGGAGCGGGAGCCATTTGATGTACATATTGGCCTGAGCAGCACCCTTACCATGCTGGGGCATGAGCTGAAGGCAAAAAAAATTCAGGTGGATCAGCAGTATGGCGATAACTTGCCCCGCATTATGGGCATTGTAAATGAAATCAACCAGGTGTGGACCAACCTGATCGATAATGCCATTGATGCCATGGAGGAGGGGGGAACCCTTACGGTAATGACCTGTGAGCACGGCCCCTTTATTCAGGTCCAAATCAAGGACAATGGGTCCGGTATCCCGGCCGATGTCCTGGGCCGGGTCTTCGACCCCTTTTTCACCACCAAAAAAACCGGAGAGGGAACAGGCCTCGGCCTGGATGTGGTGCGGCGCATAGTGACCAACCATGGCGGAGATATTTCGGTTACCTCCAAACCGGGTGAAACCACCTTTTCCGTATTTATTCCTAAAGCCAGCCCTAACCAACCTGTATGAAATTACCCGTTATTTTTCTGATCGATGATGATCCGCAGGTGCTTCGGTCCATAACCAGGGATATCCGCTCCAAATTCCGGAAGGATTACCGGGTGCTGGCTACCGAATCTGTGGCAGAAGCGCTCACCAGCCTGCGAGAGTTGAAGCTGCAGGGAGAAGAGGTTGCGCTCTTCATTTCTGACCAGCGCATGCCCGAGATGATGGGCGTGGAGTTTCTGGCTGAAGCCATGAAGATTTTCCCAAAAGCACGCCGGGCCCTGCTCACCGCCTATTCCGATACCGATGCTGCCATTCGCGCCATTAACAATGTGAGCCTCGATTACTACCTTCTCAAACCCTGGGATCCCCCGGAAGAAAAGTTGTATCCGGTGGTAGAGGACCTGCTCGACGACTGGCATGCAAAGGTGGCACCTGCTTTTTCGGGTACCCGGATTCTTGGATATCAGTGGTCACCGGCTAGCCATAAAATCAAGGATTTTCTGAACGGAAATCTGGTTCCATACCGCTTTCTGGATGTAACCCAAAATGAGGAAGCCAAAGAGCTGCTTTCCCTGACTCCGCTCCAACCTGCCGACTTTCCGGCCCTGGTGCTGGAAACCGGCGAAATTATTCCCAACCCCGACCTGAAGCTCGTGGCCGAAAAAGTTGGGTTGCACAGTGAGGCCCTCGCAACCACCTACGATGTGATCATTATCGGTGCAGGACCTGCTGGTTTGGCTGCCGGGGTATACGGAGGGTCTGAGGGGTTACACACCCTTTTGCTGGAGCGAAAAGCCCCTGGCGGACAGGCTGGTACAAGTTCGCGCATCGAAAACTACCTTGGGTTTCCTGCGGGGCTGAGCGGGGCTGAGCTTACCCGCCGCGCCGTGACGCAGGCCACCCGGTTTGGGGTGGAGTTTCTCTCTCCGGCGGAGGTAAGAGAAATTCGCTACCAGGAGCCATACAAAATTATTGCCCTGAGCGATGGCTCGGAGCTTTTTGCCCGCAGTGTGGTGATTACCACCGGTGTGGAATACCGCATGCACGATGCCGTGAATGCGGAGCAGTTTTCGGGAGCTGGTGTGTATTATGGCGCAGCCACTACCGAGGCTGCCGCCTGCACCAATGAAGACGTGTATATCGTGGGCGGTGGCAACAGTGCCGGCCAGGCAGCGATGTACCTGTCTCAATTTGCCCGCAGGGTGTTTATTGTAATTCGAAAACCTGACTTAAGCAGCAGCATGTCACAATACCTGATCGACCAGATCGGAGCTACCGAAAACATTGAGGTGGTGCCTGAAATGGTGGTGAAGGAAGTGCACGGCGGCGAACGGCTGGAATCCCTGGTACTTGAGTCGGTGATTACCGGTAAGTGCCATCAGGTATCCGCCAGGGCGTTGTTTGTGTTTATCGGCGCAAAACCCTGCACGGACTGGCTGGGGTCGGAGTTTTTGAGAAATGACAAAGGTTTTATTGAAACAGGACGGTCTTTGCTGGGAGCGGAAGGTTTCCAGCGGTTGTGGAAAAAAGACCGGGAGCCGTTTTTGCTTGAAACCTCTGTGCCGGGAGTGTTTGCTGCAGGCGATGTCCGTGCAGGAGCCATGAACCGGGTCGCTTCAGCCGTAGGGGAGGGAGCCATGGCCATCAAATTTGTTCATGAATTTTTAGCCGAAATCTGATTTGCCTGTGAAAACGGAATGTGTACACCTGAAGCCTGGATTCCAGCCGGTGCATGTGGCTACGGCCTATGTATGTGATGAATGCATCAAAACCGGCGATAGCTGGGTCCACCTGCGCACCTGCCAGGAATGCGGAAAAACCCATTGCTGCGACTCTTCCCCCAACCGACATGCCACCGCCCACTTTCATGCTTCCGGGCATCAGGTTGTGATATCGGCTGAGCCGGGTGAGCGCTGGGCGTGGTGTTATCCGGATTCGGTATTTCTGCGGTATTGATTTGAAGGGATAATCGCTTTTCCCCGCTTTTGAGCGTACATTGAGGCAGGCCCTAATGCCTGGCTCATGAAACGCATCATTGCCTTGTTTGCTGTATGGTTCTGTGTCCAGACCCTTACCGGGTTTGCGGCTTCGGGCCTGCGTCCGTACCCTGTGGAATTGCCCATGGCCTCACCACAGGAGGATGCTCCCCGGCTTGCAAACATCGCCTTCGGCATGGGCATCGGGCAGTTGCTGGCACCCGTCGTGCTGTATGGCATCGGCCTCGGCTGCTTTGGGGGCTGCGCCGCCATCGTGATTGCCGCACCGGCGGTGGCATTTGTTGCCTTTGGCGTAGCCACATTTTGGGTGAGCCTGAAGGCCTTACGGCGCATTCGAGACGGCAGCTATGAAAGCGGCAGAGGTAAAGCCGTTTTCGGACTCATTCTGGGCCTTGCCGGAGCCGTATTTTCCGGGCTAATTCTTTATTCATCGCTGCGGTGAGGTCGCTTCACCCAGGGTCCGGGTAGCTAACCCTCCGGGAGGGTTTGTATTCAGGGGCTTATCAGTGTGTTTTTCCTCCAGCGGCACGGTAGCTACCCCTCCGGGAGGGTTTGTTGTCCGGGGACTAATGGTTGGCTCGGGATAGGGGGAATCAAAAGCAATTCTACAAAAAAGGCCGCCCCTTTCGGAGCGGCCTGGTCAAAAGGGTTTTGGTTAACTTATTCGCACTTCGTGTGTCCGCAGGATTTGCAGGTCTGACATCCTTCCTGATACACAAGGGCCGCAGCACCACAGGCGGGGCAAGTGCTTTCCGGAGCAGCGGTGCCATCCGGAATGAACTTCTTCAGGGCACGGGCCACACCGTTCTTCCAGGTGTTGAGGCTTTGGGCATCGAGGTGCAGGTTATGCACCATGTCCACCACAAATGGCAGCGGCATACCGTGGCGCAGCACGCCGGAAATCAGCTTGGCATAGTTCCAGTAGTCTTGCTTAAAGGTGCGTGAAAGACCTTCAATCGTGACTTTATAGCCGTCCTTGTCAATGTACTGGAAATCGTAGCGGCTGTGGCCGTGTTCGTCCTTGCTTTTCAGCACCCAGCCGGTATCGGTATGGGAAAGAATGTTGAAGGAGTCCTCGGCGCGGCCGGTGAAGATCTCATAGGGGCGGTTTTGGTAAAGGCCCACCACAGCGATCCACTTCTCATTGTCATTCTGGAAACGCACCACCTGGGCTTCGAGTTTATCCGGGCGCTTAGGAGCCTGGGTTTCCACAAACAATGGCGTACCGTTGTTGTCAGTTTTCTTTTCGGTGTCTGCAATCAACACCCCGGAGCGGGATCCGTCGCGGTAAACCGTGATGCCTTTGCATCCGGATTTCCAGCCGGTGAGGTAAATGTCATGGATCAGGTCCTCGGTTACCTCGTTTGGTACGTTTACGGTCACTGAGATGGAGTGGTCCACCCATTTCTGGATTGCACCCTGCATGCGTACTTTTGCCACCCAATCGACGTCATTGGCAGTAGCTTTATAGAAGGGCGATTTGGCAATCAGGCCATTGAGCTCCTCTTCGTTCATACGCGCTACCGCCTCTTCGTTGTAGCCATTTACCTGAAGCCAGGTTACAAACTTGTGGTGGAACACGTGAAACTCTTCCCAGCTGTCGCCTACCTCGTCGATAAAGTCAACCCGTACGTTTTTATCGTTGGGGTTCACTTTGCGGCGGCGCTTGTAGGAGATAAGGAACACCGGTTCGATACCGGATGTGGTTTGTGACATGAGGCTGGTGGTACCGGTAGGAGCGATGGTCAGCAGCGAAATGTTGCGGCGGCCATATTTCACCATGTCCTTGTACAGCTTCTCATCGGCTTCACGAATCCGCTGGATAAACGGATTGTTTTCTTCGCGCTTTGCATCGTAGATGAGGAATGCACCCCGGTCACGTGCCATGTCTACAGAAGCACGGTAGGCGGCCAATGCGAGGGTTTTGTGCACTTCTACCGAGAAGTTGAGAGCTTCTTCAGAGCCGTAACGCAGGCCCAAAGCAGCGAGCATATCGCCTTCGGCAGTAATACCTACCCCGGTGCGCCGGCCCTGGAGGCATTTAACCTTAATTTTTTCCCAAAGCAGGCGCTCTGTCCGTTTGATTTCTTCGTCTTCCGGATCTTTGTCGATCTTTTTCAGAATCTGCTCAATTTTTTCAAGCTCCAGATCCACGATATCGTCCATGATCCGCTGGGCCATACCCACATACTTCTTAAAGAGCGGCATGTCAAAGGTGGCATTTTCGGAAAAAGGATTTTTTACGAAGCTGTAGAGGTTGATGGCAAGCAGACGGCACGAATCGTAGGGGCAAAGAGGAATCTCGCCACATGGATTGGTAGAAACGGTTTCGAACCCGAGATCAGCGTAGCAGTCGGGAATGGCTTCACGGGTCACCGTGTCCCAGAAAATAATGCCGGGTTCAGCCGATTTCCATGCATTGTGCACAATCTTTTTCCAGATACCTACGGCATCTGCCTGCTTTACATACAGCGGATTGGCTGACTTGATCGGGAATTGCTGGGTGTAGGGGCGGCCTTCTTCCACCGCACGCATGAATTCGTCGTCGATCTTTACAGATACGTTCGCACCGGTAACTTTGGTTCCGTCGAGTTTGGCATCAATAAAATGCTCCGCATCCGGGTGTTTGATGGAGATCGTGAGCATGAGCGCACCCCGGCGGCCATCCTGAGCCACTTCGCGGGTCGAATTGGAGAAACGCTCCATAAAAGGCACCACCCCGGTGGAGGAGAGTGCGCTGTTCATAACCGGCGTGCCTTTAGGGCGGATATGCGAAAGGTCATGACCCACGCCACCCCGGCGCTTCATGAGCTGTACCTGCTCCTCATCTGTTTTCATCACCCCGCCATAGGAGTCGGCGCTGTTGCCCGGGCCGATTACAAAGCAGTTGGAAAGCGACACCACCTGAAAGGCGTTGCCGATACCGGTCATAGGCCCACCCTGCGGAATGATGTATTTAAATTCGCGGAGGGCTTCATAAATTTCCTCCTCCGAGAAGGGGTTTGGATATTTAAGCTCAATGCGGGCTATTTCGGCCGCAATCCGGCGGTGCATATCGTCCGGGGTGCGGTCATAGATATTGCCAAAGGAATCCTTCAGTGCATACTTATTGATCCAGACGTGAGCGGCCAGCTCATCGCCCTGAAAATAGGCTTTGGCTTCTGAAAAAACTTCCTCGTAAGGGTACACGGTGAGTCCAAGGGCGTGGTCAGCAATGGGCGGTATAGCAGGCGTGGGGTGGTGGGACATGGGCGGAATCGTTTAATTTTTTGAAGGTTGAAAGACCTCGTTTGCTTTTCCCTGAAACGAGATCATGAAGGTATGCTTCTTCCGTAAGCCCGCCAAAAATCGCATCAGCTAGTTATCCACACCGTGTGGACAACTGTGGATAACATCTGGGTTAATCCAGCGTTATTGGTAGAAAAACTAAATTAATTAGCTAAAAACGGGCGCTATATAATGTTTAATTGTCTGGTAGTGACCGTAAATAGGTGTGGATAACTTGTTCGAATATCGAAATAATTACCCCGGATCCTGCCTGAAAAGGGCTTATTTCGCTCTTTTTATGATGGTTCACCGCCTTGAAATAAGTGGATCTCTCTTTGCGGAAAGGGGATTCTGATTCCGTGCTCTTTGAACAGCTCCAATACCCGCTTGCGCAGGTCGCCTTTGGTAAACTCCACTGCAAAAGGCTCCCGTGTCCAGAACAGCAACTCGAAATCCAGGCTGCTGTCGCCGAAGTTGGAAAGCCGGGCTTCCGGCACGGGTTCCTGAAGCACCCTCGGGTGGTTCTCGGTTGCTTTTTTTAACAGGTCCATCACCACGCCGGCATCAGAGCCATAAGCCACACCTACCTTTATTATAAAGCGAATGGCATCATCATTGTGGCTCCAGTTAATGACATTTTCACTGGTGAACTTGGAGTTGGGAATAATGACGGTAATGGCATCCCGGGTGAGAATCTGGGTGGTGCGCATACCAATGGTTTTTACCCTGCCCACCAATCCATTCACTTCCACCACATCTCCTACCTCCAGGCTGCCTTCAAATAACAGAATGAGCCCGCCCATAAAGTCATTAAAGGTGGATTGAAGCCCGAGCCCAAGTCCAACAAACAAGGCTGCACTTCCGGCCAACAAGTACGATGGCTGAAATCCGATGATCTGCAGACTGGTGACCAGGGCAATAAAATAGATCACATACCGCGCGATCTGAACCACGGCAAAACGCCGCCCGGTATCATTCAGGCCCATTTTTGACAGACGGCGGTTGACAAACCGGGCGAAAATTGCGATCAGAACCCTCGCAACCGCGAGGATAAGCACCACCTCCAGTACCTCAAACACCGATAGTTCAAAGGAGGAAAGGGAAATCAGCCGGAATTCGAGGATTTTTTGAAGGGTGTTCATACTAAAGTGCAGCCAAAATCAGAAGGCACGAATTTACTAACGAATGGTGTTCAGGCCCAACCACAATCCCAATTCGAGGCTCAGGCCGACAAAGGGGCCTACCGTAACGATGTTGGTGGCGGGCAGTACATCCGTTTTTCGGGTTTCGAGCACGGTAGCACCTGCCTGAATTCGCACGAACCGAAAGGCCTGGTAGCCAATGGCCGCGAAATAGGGGCGGTTGAGCACCGGCCCCGAAACGACGTCGCCCTGCTCATTTTCAAAATTGGTCACAAATACACCCAGGCAAAAAGCGGTTCGCCGCAACATACTGGGTGCCTGCCCGCGGGTGGAAAACGGGAAACTCACACCCACAAACGGTCCGGAGGCATAATCCAGGTTTTCGAAATTTCCGGAAAGGTAGGCACCGCCATAGCCTGCACTGAGTCCAAGAGGGGTACGCTCGGCGGTGGTCTCGTAGCGGTTGATTTCGTATGAGCGAACTTTTACTAATAAAGGTGTGCGTACAATAGACTGAATTTCCTGAGCTGTTTGGCGGGCAATGGCACCCAACAGGGCCGAATCTAGACCTGTGGTATCTTTGGCGGTGTTTTGATACCGGTCGAGAAGTTCCTCCACCACCGGAGAAAACGCAGTGAATGGCTGGCCAATTTCGTTGCGGTAGTCCGTCATTTGAAACACAATGGCCTCATTTAAGCCATTCATCCAGGCTTTTCGGTTGCCTTCACGGGACGCGACGACAGAGTACACATATACTTCCGACTGGGCAACCAGCATATTTTCGAGGGATTTTTGCTCCTCACCGGTCAGGTAACGGAATGCATCAAAGCCGAAATCATATTCGCTGTTGCCGTTCAGAGAATAATTAAAGAGAATGCGCAGCCGGTTGCTGCCCTCACCGGGCAGTTTTCGCCAGTCGGCCCGGTAAAGGGGTGGCCGGGAGTGGTCGGAGCCTCCGCGCCAAACATTCATTTCCATGAAGCTGATTCCCGGGTCAGCCTGACCGTTTATAATGAGTTTGGTTTCAGATGGAAGGTCCTGCCCATTGTTAAACCAGCCTACCGAGAGGTCGAGCTCAACGGATTCGAATTGGGAGAAAGCAGGCGTGGTAAAGCAAAAGAGCATAAAGGTGCTCAGCCAGAAACGGATACGGGTAGGGAAGAGATTCATGATTCAAATTCAGAAAAAATGGGAGATAAGCCTATCCGGACGCACAGAAAATCGCGTCCTGTGCTATGACTGTACGGGCATCCTGTGGTCACAGGTGAAACAGGGAAGAAAAATAATTGAAGAGGCAAACACGCGCATGGACTTTTCGTAGTAAAACAGGGTTTCCGAATAGTCTGGCCCATTTTTTGAAGGAAAACCGAAAT
>SXGT01619305.1_pt1 | contig 10583 bp, 7 predicted proteins | sample 3176221 | NCBI WGS metagenome assembly SXGT01 (sample SAMN11356862, study PRJNA531348) | freshwater metagenome | isolation source: freshwater sample F1-120 | place: China: Fuxian Lake, Yuxi | collected 2017-12-25
CGCGGGCTGCGGAAGTGCTCGCCGGGCTCGTTCAGATCGCGATCGACGACGCCGTTCTCGCCCGCGCCGCGGGCCTCGAGGCGATGCCGCTCCGCAGCCTCGATGCCATCCTCGTCGCGACCGCGTGGCAGCTCGGGAACGATCTGACCGTGCGGGTGACGGACGACGAGCGCATGCGAGCGGCGGCGGCGGCCAGCGGGTTGGAGGTCGCTGCGCCGGGTGCATGATCGGCGCGTCGGATCGCGCGACGCATGGCAACCTCCATGCGGACGCGACGCAGTGGTGAACGAACTGGCGCGTCTCGGGCCTGCTCGTCGACCACACCGCGAAGCTGGCCCAGCCGGAGACGAGACTGGCCCGGTCGCTCGTCTGTACCATCGCCGCGGTCCGCCGACGGCTGGGCTACGACACCGTCGATTCCACGGCGTCGCAACCATCCGTGCGCCCGATCACCGGACGTCGCGCGTCCGCCGCAGCCAGTAGGGCGTGATCGGGTTGTTGCCCACGTAGGCGCTCATCTCCTCGGCACTCAGCTCCCGGCGCGCCAGCTTGCCCGGGCGGCGGAACGAGTCGAACAGCCAGCTGCGACCGCCCGCGACGTACGCCAGCGCGTAGTGGTTGGCCTCGTGGGTCGCGTCGGGTGGTGCGATCGCGCCGTCGGCCATGCCGCCGTGGCATCCGAACACGAACACGGTCGGCTCGCCAGACGCCAGCGCTGCGGCGAGCCCTGCGCGGCGGTCGCTCCGCCTCGCGCGCGTCGGCCCGAGCAGCGGCTCGGCGGTGAGCTCGAGTGCCGCGAGCACGTGGTGGAACTCGTCCTTGTCGTTGAGGCGCCAGCCGGTGAGCCGATCGTCGCCGTCGTACTCGGGCACCACGCTGCCGAGCACACCGTTCGCTTCGCCATCGACGTTGGCGGCGCGCAGCAGCGCTTCCTGCACACGGTGCACGTTGGCGAAGGTCAGTTCGGGGCCGATGCCGAACCTGGCGGCGATGTCGGGAAACGAACCGCCGAGCAGCAGGTAGCCGGTCAGCGCCGCGGCGCACGAACATCGCTCGTGGTCGCCGGTGGTGTCCGCCAGCAGGTCGAGTTGGGACACGTGTGCCAGTCGGGTCGGCAGGTCCACGCCGGGCAACGGATCGGTCTCGGCGTAGTGGAAGTCGGCAGGCGCGCTGCACGCCGGCAGGCACGACAGGGCCACGGTGACGATTCGGAGGAGCATCGGCGGGTTCAACCTAGCGCCGCTGGTTCGCAGCGGCCACCGGCCTTGCGCACACGCGGCGGCCATGCGGCTGCTGCCGCTGACGATCGGCGACTCTGACGAGCACCTCGACCTGCACGCAGCGGGGCGCAACCGAGCCTCGCGACGAATCCGTGGAATCGTGATCCCGGTCCACGGCGTCTTCCGCATGCGGGGGACCATGATCAAGCTCCCCCACCTCCTCGCACTCGCACACCGTCCGGCGGGCGCCCTGGCGCTGCTCGCCGGCGTCCTCGCTTTCGGCACCACGGCCACCGCCCAGCTGGTGATCGCCCCGTCCGGCATGTTCGTCAACGCCCCGGGCAACTCGAACTTCACGTGGCGCTCGACGCCGTTCCGCTTCCAGACGATCTACAGCCGGCAGATCCTGATCGACCAGGGCGTCACCGGCCCGGTCACCATCCAGCGCATCCGCTGGCGCGCCAGCGACAACCAGGTCAGCAGCGGCGGCATCTACGCCGGCGTCAACGTGTCGATCGGCACCAGCGCCAACAGCTACCAGTTCCCGAGCGACATCTTCGCCAACAACCGCTTCGTCATGCAGAACGTGATGACGAACGGCGTCGTGCCCGTCGGCGCGGCGACCGGCGGCACGCCGAACAGCTACGTCATCGACATCACGATCCCCGGCGGCTTCGTCTACAACCCGGTCGCCGGTCGCGACCTGCTGATCGAGATCGACGCGCCGGCTCCCGCTGGGCAGATCCCGGGCATGGCCACCAGCACGGACGCGGGCATCGACCGCGCGGTCCGCATCTCCGAAGGCAACCAGACTTCCCCGGTGGGCCTGATCTCCGGGTTCGCCAGCGTCGTGCTGCTCGACATCACGGGTGGCCCCGGCGGCATCCCGAGCATCACGCTCGGCGCCGTCGGTTCGTACGGCAGTGGCTGCGCGGCGGCCACGAGCGGCGGCTTCGCCGAACAGCTGGGCCCGAGCGTCGCCTCGCTCGATCTCGGCGCCGGCATCACGCTGCAGCCCAACATCGCCGGAGCACCGACGAACTACACCGTGCAGGCCGGCGCCAGTGCGTTCTTGCCGCCCACCGGCACGCCGGTGCAGGCGAACACGACGCCACCGTCGGCGATGGGCGACGACAGCGTCTCCGTGCCACTGCAGCTGACCAGCTTCTCGTTCCCGCATCCGGGTGGCACCACCAACGTGCTGCACGCGACGTCGAACGGCTACCTGCTGCTCGGCCCGACGACGGCGACGAACAGCGACTTCAACCCGAGCCTCGCCGACCTGTCGGGCGGCACCACGGCGGTCCATGCCGGCGCCGCGCGCGTATGCCCGCTCTGGTACGACCTGCACGCGGGCCGCAACGTGCCGGTGAACCCGACCGCAGGCATCTACTTCCGCGAGGACGTCCTGCAGCGCACGGCCACGATCACCTGGTTCGACGTCGGGGAGTACGCCACCAGCGCGGCCGGCCAGGCGAGCTTCCGCTTCCAGGTCGTGCTGTCGCAGAACGGCAGCGTGCAGTTCCGCTACGGATCGATGTCGCCGTTCCACGCGACGGCCGGCGCAGCGAGCAGCGAGAAGCAGGTCGGCTACTTCGCGGGCACACCGAGCGGCCCGATCGCGTCGCGCGACCTGTCGGCGACGATGCCGTTCGCGACCTCGGTCACGGGGTCGCCGCTGGTGCTCGGCGCCGGGCCGGCCCCGATCCTCGGCGGCACCACCACGCTCGTCACCAGCAACGTGCCACTGCCCGGCGTCAGCCTCACGTTCCTGGGCTTCGCGCAGATCAACCCGGGCCTCGACCTCGCGATCCTCGGCATGCCCGGTTGCTTCGCCTACACGACGCTCGATCTGAACGTGGTCCTGGTCGGCATCGGCAGCGTGTCGACGCCGGTGCCGATTCCGAACGTCGCCTCGCTGACCGGTGCGCAGATCTTCGCCCAGACGCTGTCGCTCGACGCATCGCAGCCGAACGCGTTCGGAGCGCGCACCAGCAACGGCGTGGTGCTGACGGTCGGCAACGTGCAGTGATGGGCCACGGTGCGACGGTGATCACCAGCCGATGTCGTCGATCGTGACCTTCCGCGCCTTGGCTTCGAGCTCGACCAGGGCGGCCCGGAGGACGGCTTCGTTGCCGAGCAGCTGGACGTTGCCGGAGTTGCCGCCACCCGCCAGCTCGCGGACGAAGTCGTCGAATCGCAGAACCGCCTGCTTCTCCGCAACCAGCTCGGCGAGACGCATCAGCACGAAGCGATCGACGACCTCCTTCGGCATCTGCACCCCCGAGGTCATTCCAGGGGTTCTCTCGCCCCAGATTGAGTCGGCGTGCGACGTGTAGTTCTCGCGCCGCCAGAAGTGGAACTCGTCGTCGGTGTCGAAGACGTAGATGTCGCCGCGGAAGTAGGCCATGCGAATTGCTCTCGGCACCCGTGCTCCGTGACCCCACGACCACATTGCAGCGGTTGCCTGCGACCACAGAAGCTGCCGTCGCCGCCGTGCACAAGCGACAGCCACTGCCGCCATGACGAAGGCGGCCGCGCCGTAGAACTGCGAGCGCTTGCCAAGGCGAGCTACGGCCGGTGCCGTTCGAGACTGCGGACGTCCTCGAGGTCCTGCGGCCGAGCAACGGTTCGCTTGTTCACGATCAGGTCTTCACGGGCGAGGTAGGCCACGTCGACGTCGCCGAAGCGCGCCCTCACGCGACGATCCCAGCAGGACGCGAACTGCAGGCCGTCGACTGCCGTGAGGATGTCGATGCGATTCGGCGGCAGGCCGATCTGATAGATCGTGCCGACGGTCTCCAGGTCCTGCACCGTGACGCCATGCATCTGCAGGGGCGCGCCGAATGCTGCCAGGGCCTGGAACGCGCGCGCAGCGTTGTCTGCACTCGGCTCCACCCACACGTCCAGGTCCTTGGTGAACCGCGGTCGCGAGTGGAAGGTCACCGCGTAGCCGCCGACGATCAGGAACCGCACGCTATGGGCGGACAATGCGGCCAACAGATCTCTGAAGTCGCGGTTGGTCATCCGGATTGCCGCCTTGGACGGCGATGGCGTCCAGTGTCATTCCCCACAGCGCCTCGACGCGTTGCTCGCCGGTCATCGATTGCCAGAACTCGCGATCGAAGGCGTCAGGGTCCTCGCCAGGGCGAACGAGTCGACCCGTCATCTGGCGCTGTCGCGCTGGCTCGTCGGCGTTGCTCACTTCGATCAGCGTAGCGGGTCTCGTCCTGCCGCGCGAACCACACGCCAGCCGACACGGGCGCCAAAAGTATGCCAGCCGAACTCGGTCGGGGCGCGCACCAGCAACGGCGTCGTGCGGACCGTCGGCAGCGTGCCGTAGCCGCGGACGCGGCGGCGACCACGGATCGCGCGTTCCAGCACTACCGCCAGCCAAGTTCATGGACCGCCACCGCCGCCATGACGAAGGCGGCCGAACCGTAGAACTGCGAGTCGCTGGCCAGGGCATTCTCCGGGCGGTCGCCGACCTGCTGCACGAAGCCCACCCTGCCGTCGGCGTCGACCGTGCGCAGCAGCGCGGCCCAGCCGGCGCGGATCGCAGGTTCGTAGTCGGCGCGCGCCAGCACGCCGGAGGCCACACCCGCGGCCAGGCCGAACACGAGGAAGGCCGTGCCGCTGGATTCCGGCGACGACGACGACGCCTCGAGCAGCGACGGCGACCAGAACCCGTCCGGCCGCTGCAGCGCCCGCAAGCGCGCGGCCATGCGGCGCATCCGGTCCACGTAGTAGCCACGCAACGGGTCGTCGGGTGGCAGCGCCTGCAGGATGCGCGCAATGCCGGCGAACACCCAGCCGTTCCCGCGCGACCAGAAGATCCGGCGGCCCGCGGCGTCGCGCCGCTCGAGGAAGCGGCTGTCGCGCACGTAGAGCGATTCCTCGCGATCGAACAGGAAGTCCGTCGTCGCCCGGAACTCGCGGTCCGCGAACTCCGCGTAGCGACGGTCGCCGGTCGCCTTGCTCAGTTCGAAGAACGTCGGCGGCGCCATGAACAGCGCGTCCGCCCACGACCAGCGTTCGTCGGGATCCGGTTCGTTCGGGTCGTCGCTGAGCGCGAGCCCCGCCCGCGACGGCTCGCGGATCACGCGATCGAAGCCTTCGCGCAAGCCGCGCAGCGCGTCGTCGCCAGCGCCGTGGTTCGCGGCCCACACGTACGCCGAGCCCACGAGGTGGTCGTCGGCGTGGTACGGCCGATCGCCGAGGCGGAAGCCAGCTGTGCGTCCGTGCGCGAGCACCGCGTGCCGGAAACGCGGCTCTGCGCTGCGGTCGGCGAGCAGGGTGAGTGCGACGTAGAACGTGGCCTGCTGCCAGCCGCGAGGGTCGCGGGTGTCGCGCACGACCTTGCGGATGTGCGCCAAGTCACTGCGATGCGCCAGTTGCCAGTCGGCGGCGCGCTCCGCCTGCGCCAACGCGAAGCCGGGCTGCAGGGTGGCAGGCTCTGGTGCGGGAGCTGCACAGGCGACGAGCGCGGGAGCGAGCGCTGCGAGTCGGAGTCCCTTCGGCATCGGCGCACGTTCCTGCGCCGGCTTCGGCAGGGCAAGCGGCGGGGCCCGGCCAGGGGCGCAAACTGCGAACGAGAAGCCACGGCGGCCAGAGGAAACGTGTCCGGTATACCGATCACGATTGCCGGATCGTGTCCGGTATACCCTCCACGTTCCCTGCAGCACGTAGATCGCCGAGCGCGTGCGCAATCCGCAGAAGGCGTTCGCGATCGACACCGGCCTCCGCAACGCCGTCTGCTTCACGCAATGCACTCGTTCGCCGTCACCAGGAAGGGACGCAACCACCTCGAGAACGAGGACCATCACCTCGCCGACGACCGGCGCGGCCTCTACATCGTCGCGGACGGGATCGGGAGCAGCCGCGGTGCCGGCACCGCGAGTGCCCTGGTGGTCGCCGAGCTGAGCGCCCGGATCGACGCCGGCATGCCGCAGGCCTTCCGCGCCGCAGCGCGACGCCTCGCGGCCGCGGGCGGCCGGTCGCCGCAACACCGCGACATGGCCACCGGCGCCACGCTGCTGCTCGTCGCGGGCGGCATGCGACACCTCGCCCACGTCGGCGACGCCCGCTGCTATCTCGTCCACGGCGGGGAACTCACGCAGCTGACCAGGGACCACTCGGTCGCGTGGGAGCAGTTCGAGTCCGGCGCGCTCACCAAGGACGCGTTGCGCGGGCACCCGAACCAACGCCTGCTCACCAGGAGCTTCCATGCGGCGAAGGACTTCGTCGTGCCCGACTTCCTCAGTGCGCCGTTGGCTCCGGGGGATGCGTTCCTGCTGACGACGGACGGGATCACGAAGGAAGTGCCCGAGGAACGCCTGGCTGCGATCGTGGGCACGCGGCCGTGCAGCGAGTGGCCGGCGGCGCTGCTCCTGGCCGCCGGGGCGGCCGAGGACGACGCGACCGTCGTCGCGGTCGGCCCCTGACGCCCTCGCAGCGCCGCCGGGCACTCCCGCCGACGCGTCAGAACGAGCCGAGCGTCAACACCAACGCATTGGTGCTGGTGGCGGACACGATGCTGCCGAACGCGTCGGTCGCCAGCGCCACGATCTGCTGGCGCAACACACCGTTCGCCAGCGCCACCGTGTTGGGCAACGGCGTCGTCGTCGTCAGCGTGCCGAGGCCGGTCGGATGGGCATCGATCCAGTCGGGACTGGCCAGCAACAGACAGCCCGTCACGCTCTGCGGCAGGATCGTGACCAACGGCGTCGCCGCGGCCGCGAAGCCATACACGCGGATGGCCAGCCCGTTGCTCGGCAGACCCGTAGCCGTCGAGACGAACGTCGCGCCGAGCCAGGGCAGCGTCGTGGCGCTGAGCACGTTGGCCCCGCCACTGCCGACACAGCCGGTACCGGCGCCAGCGACGGAGGCCGGACACGTCGTGACCAGGCGCGACCAACTCGTCGCCAGCTGGCTCGACACCACGGAGAAGTCGCCGGTGGCGAACAGCGTCCCGGCCGCGTCGATCGCCAACGACGTCACCCGACCATTGGCGGCAGGCAGCGGGGACCAGGTGCTGCCATTCCATCGCGCCCAACGCGGCGCAGGCGAGCCACCAGCCAACGAGAACTCACCACCGACCAGCACGTCGCCGTTCGGGGCGCTGGCGAGCGCGAGCACGGTGCCGTTCACACCAGCGCCGAGCGGAGACCAGGCCGTGCCATCCCAGCGCGCCACCCGAGCCGCGGAGACATCGCCGATCGTCGAGAACGCACCGCCGGCGACGAGGTCGCCATCGGGCAGCCGCAGCAAGGCGTGGATCGGGGCGTTGGTCGGACCACCAAGGGGCACCCAGGTGCTGCCATCCCAACGGTGCACACCCGGAGCGACGCCGCCCGCCACTCCGCCCGCAGCGCCGACCAGGTCCCCGTTCGCCAGCCGGACGAAGGACCGCACCTGGCCGAGAGGACTGCCCATCGGCAGCCACTGCGAACTGCCGTCGAAGCGTCGCACCTGGTCGTCGAAGCTGGCGACGAGATCCCAGTTCGGCAACACGGCCAACGCCGAAGGCGTCGCGCCGCCTGGCACCGAGCCAGGGATCGAAGGCACCGCCGACCAGGAGCTGCCGTTCCAGCGTTGGATCGGCGGGCCACCGAACGGAGGGGTCGTCTGGATGCCTGCGACGACATCGCCGTTGCTGGCGCGGGTCATGCAGACCACCGGCCCCGACAGGGCCGCGAACGGCGCCCAGGCGCTGCCCGTCCACTGCGCAACGGTGGATCGCACAGGAAATGGAGCGCCGCCAAGGTCGAAGTCGCCAGCGGCGTAGACGCCACCGTTTCCGTCGGCGGCCACCGTCTGCAACCGGGCCTGTCCTGGCATCGCGATCACAGGTCCCCAGCCGATTCCGCCGGCGTCGGCCCGGGCAAGCCCGGTGGCGGGCGTTCCCAAGGCACCACCATTGCCGTCGACGTAGGTGAAGGAACCGGCCGCAATCAGGTCTCCGTTCGGCAGCTCGTCGAAGGCCAAGGCGAGTCGGTTCGTCACGCTGAGCTGCGAGACGGACGAGCCGATCAGATAGGAGATCCGTCCGAGGGAACCTTGCCACGCCTGGCCGACGAGGACGACGCTGCCGACGAGCCGCAACGCATGCACCGTGTTGCCGCCACCCGATGCCGACCAGGCGTTCGTCGCGGCCGACCACCGCGCGAGGTAGGAGATCCCACTGCCCGCCGAGTGGAAGGAGCCGCCGGCGATCACATCGCCGTTGGGCATGGCGACCAGCGCGGCGACCCGGGCCCCCGCACCCGACTGCAGCGGCCCGCCGAGCGGCAACCACGCGACCCCATTCCAGCGCGCCACGGGGCAGCCCTGGACCCCACCGGCGAACACCGATTCGCCGGCCGCCACGACGTCGCCGCCCGGCAGCACCGCGAGCGCGTTCACACCGACCCCGATACCAGCCCCCAATGGCGACCAACTGGCGCCGTTCCAGCGGGCGACACCACCGGCCGCCACGCCGCCCGCGGCGGAGAACGCGCCGCCGGCGACGAGGTCGCCATTCGGCAGCACGGCGAGCGCACGCACCTCGGCATTGCAGCCAGCACCGAGCGGCGACCACGCGGAGCCGTTCCACTGCGCGATGTTGTCGGCGGCCACGCCACCGATCGACGAGAAGGTGCCGGCCGCGATCAGGAGGCCGTTGCCCAACGACAGAAGGGCCCGCAGCTCGCCGTTGGTGCCGCCCAAGGCCGTGACGGCACCGGTCGCCGGATCCCACGCGGCGAGGTCGTCGATGCACTGCGCGCCGACCACCGCGAACTGCCCGCCGAACACCAACTGCGGCGTGGCCGGGCCCGGGCCGTCGGGATCGTGCATCGCCGTCGCGTAGACGGTGCCATCGACGCCCGGCACGCCACCCGATGGCACCGCGGACAGCGCACATTGGGCAACGGCGGACGGCATCACACCAACCGCCGACACGATCCAGGCGCACGACGAGAACAAGGCAGCAGATCGACGGTTCATGCAGACTTCGAGGGCGCGGCGGAGATCGGGGCGCGACGGTGATTGGGGCGCAGCGGAGATCGGGAGCGCAGCCGAAATCGGCCGCGCAAGCTGCGGCCCCGGAATCCCCCAGCACCCAGGCTGCGCATCCTCCCGCCTGCGCATGCATCCGTCCAGGCGGTCGCGACAGCGCGTTGCGAGCGCGCTCCCCGACCGTTTCGCGCCAGCCCTGCAAGGTTCCCGATGGCCGGCTCGGCGAGAACCGGCTCAGCGGCTGCGGAACATGCGCGACCAGCCGCGCACCAACGTGTGAAGCCCGTCGCCGCTCGTCGGCGCCGCGGCGCGCAGCACGCCGTGGTCGTCGACGAACAGCACCCACGGCTCGTCGCCGTCGAACGGTGCACCGACGTCGTGCTCGACCACCAACATCGGCCCCGGCCGCAGCTCGGCGATCGCGGCGAGTGCTTCGGTGCGTTCGGCCGCGGGCAACGTCTTCGGCACCGCCAGCAGCCAGGCCTGCGGGAACTCGTGCGGCGTGCGCAGCAGCTTGGCGGTCACCGGCAGCGCGCGGTCGAGGCCGTCCGCCGGCGAGCCCTCGGCGACCTTCGGCAGCCACAACACCAGCGTGCCGTCGGCGGCGGCCGGCACGCCGCGCACCGGCAGGTGCAGCAGTTCGGCGAGCGGGGCCGTGGTCGGCCGCTGCAGGTCGAGGCCGACCGGCAGCGCGTCGCCGTCGAGCCGCTGCACGGTCGGCAGCTGCCAACGCACCGCCCCCATGCCCATGGCGATGCCGACCTGGCCCTCGATCGGCGTGCCGTCGGGCACGCCGTAGCGCAGCAGCTCGCTGCCGTTGACGAACACCACCACGCGCGGGCCGCGGATGCGCAGTTCGTAGTCGAACCACGCCTGCTCGGGCGGCACCTCGACGTGATGGCCCTGGCTGCCGACCGGCAAGCGGCCGTCGCGTTCCCACTGGCCGCCGATGCGGAAGTGGATGCGCCCCTTGCCCTGGTTCTGCTCGGTCTTGCCGATCGCGTAGCGGAAGTCGCCCGACGAGAAGTGCAGGCGCACGCTGCGATCGCGGCGCACGAGGCCGAACACCAAATCGCCCGACGCGTACGAGGTGGTGAAGTGCACGCGGCCGCGCAGCACGTACTCGCCAGGTGCCAACCACGCGACGCTGTGCGCGAACGCGTCGCGCTGGTGCGCAGCGCGGTCGAGCGTGCCGGTGGCGTCGCGCGGCTTCTCGCGGCCGACGTGCAGGTCGCCGTCGGGCGTCGTGTACCAGCGGCCGGCGTGGCGGCGGTCCTCGTAGTCGGTCAGGCTGCTCTCGGTGAAGCCGTGGCCGCCGAGGTGGCGCGGGGCGGCGGGCGGTGGTGTCGCGGCCGTGGCGGCGGC
>SXGT01625729.1_pt1 | contig 10583 bp, 11 predicted proteins | sample 3176221 | NCBI WGS metagenome assembly SXGT01 (sample SAMN11356862, study PRJNA531348) | freshwater metagenome | isolation source: freshwater sample F1-120 | place: China: Fuxian Lake, Yuxi | collected 2017-12-25
ACGGCAATCCCGATGCGGCGCTATTGGTTCAACACGATCCGGGTGGTAGCGGAACCTTCTATTACGCCGTCGTCGCCATTAACGACGGCGGTTCCTACCGCGCCTCTAATGCATTGCTCCTGGGGGATCGGATTGAGCCGCGAGCCGTGGAGTTCATCGACGGCCGCTTCGTCTACACCTACGCCGAACGCAAACCCGGCGATGCGATGTCGGAGCGCGGACCCGTTGAGAAAAGCGTCACAGTCACCGTCGATGATTCCACCGGCGCCATCTCATCGTCGTAACACTGAGACGCTAATTCGTCACAGTGACGTTTTAGGCTCTCGTGACCGGTTTAGGCGATAGGCGTCCATTTCGGCCGGCCCGCCCGGATCCGCCCGTCAGGTCGGGTTGGGCGCCGACGAGTGCTGGGGCTGATGTCCGATCCGGAACATCTTGAGAGTGGAGTGGCTCCCTGAACTGCAAGCTCTCAAGTAGTTCTGGACGGAAGGCTCTCAATCTGTCCGGGACAATGTGACAGTGGCGGACAAAATCCGCGATGACCTGAGAGCGGCGGACTGCCCAAGGTTCAGGTGCCGTGGATGACGATCCTGTGAGTCGTTCGGAATCGTCTTAAGTGCCTTCCGACTCGGAAGCCAGAAACAACGGACAGGTACCGATGCCGTGGTTTTGGGTCCGCGGAAACCCTCACGTGTGGTGGGTGCCGTAGCAGAATAAGGGTGGTCACCGGTTAGGGAGGAACTGCGATGGCGGAGCGGGACTACAAGGTGTGGCCGATCGCTAAGACAGCCGATGGCGCACCGATAAAGCCAGGGATGCGGGTGTGGATCTCCGAGGACGCCAGCGGTGAGCTCGACGCCTCTCCGCCGCGGTACCAAACCGTCAAACTGGACAAGGGGCCCCTATATCCGGCGGAGGTAATGGTTCCGTGGTTCACCGTCAGGGTGGATGGGCAGCCGGATACGACGGAATTGACCGGCGCGGGTCTCTTCGCCGAGCGCCCCGGCGCCGGGTCGACACCTCCGCCATCAGCTGGCGACGGCCAGACCGGACACCGCAGGGTGGATCCGTTCAGTGTCCGCTGCCCCGAGGGGCACACCAACCCCGTCGGCCAGAACTTCTGCGGGCAGTGCGCCGCGCCGATTCAGGGACTGTGCGCCAACGGCCACCAGAACCCGCCCGGGCAGAGTTTCTGCGGCCAATGCCCGGCGCCCCTGGTTGGCGTTGCGGAACTCCACGCCGCCTCGAAGGCTGCGAAGACCCCGCTGGCCGAGACCGTGCGTAACACCGTCGAGTCTCAGACCGTGGCGATACCGGTCTCGGACGTGGTTCTGCACGCCTGCAACGATATCCGGGACTCGATGATGAAAATCGGTCCCAACGAGGACATTGTTCCCTTCGCCGTCGTGCGGAGTGCCCGCGCGGTGCGGATCCTCAGGCCGGTCCGCGGGGCCAGCATCGACCAGTTCGCCCGTGTCCTAGCTGCCTACCTAGCGGCGACGCGCGCTTTGGAGGTAGCACTCAGCATCTCGTTCGGGGGCCCCACGGTGGACGCCTCCGGTGGGCCGTCCTCGCAACGCGGGGAAGTTATCGCGATCCTGCATGTCGTGCTTCTCGAGGACGAAAGGGTGCTGCTCGCCGAGGTCATCCGCCGTAACGGCCAGCCGCCGGTGACGACCGACTGGCAAGTCTCTGGTCTCGACTCCCGGGAATTTGCGGGACCGGTGGGGGAGGCGATCCTCTCCGGGCTGTGGATGGCGCGTTGCCTGGAACGCCCCGACCTTAGGCCCCTGCCGGAATTCCTCGACGAGACCTGGGACCGTGACGGGATGGAGTTCGCCGTCGCCATGATGTTCGACATGTGGCCCCGCATCGTTGAGGAACTTAACGCCCAGTGATCACGAGCGAGGCCAGCACACAGCCACCCTACGCACCGTGACCCCTAGAATCGAGAGGATCTGCCGATGGATCTCATTCCCGTGGTCGGCAGCGTGGACGACCTACCGGCCGAGGTCGCCGGACTGCAATTCCAGGGCGTCCGCCGCTTTCCTGATACCGACGCCGGTGTCCAAATCCGTTACGGCATACCTGCTTTGGCTACCGCTGATGTGTACCTCTACACCCAGGGATTCAGCGATATCACCGACGATCTGTGGTCCGCAGAGGTGGAGGCGCGTTTCGAGGACTCCTGCACACTGGTAAAGATGACCGAGGCGCAGGGCTTGCATACCGATCTGGTCACCCTGCAGTCGGGATACCTGTTCATTCCCGCCGATGCCCCTGAGCCGCTGTGTCTGTGGGCCTCGTTCGCCTACACCGTGACACCCGGAGTGCCGATTCCGATGATAGACCCGGCGGGGGGCACCCCTGTGGTGACCGACATGGGCCGCAAGTGCTCGCACGTGGGGCTGCGCGCCGACCGCGGCTACCTCAATAAAGTCCGCTACACCCATCCCGTCGAGGACGGGGAGAAGGGGTTCTCCGGGTTTCGGGCCTTTGCGGCCGAGTGGACCGATTTCGTCAAAAGGTGTCCCCGCGTACCGCAACCGGGGCCTCATCGTCCCGGTGCGGATTCAGCGTCCGCTCCGGACTCGCCCGAGCGAGGTTTCCTTGAGCAGGTCCAACAGGCTGCCCGTGACATTGGCGTGGACTCCTTCCTGGTGACCGGTGGACCCTATGGGGTCAAGGGTGACGTCCAGCCCTTGCTCCACACGCAGGAAACCCCAACGACCATGGGCTATTTTGCGGCCACCGGTGTCGCTTGTGTCCTCGCCACCGACGCCGCCCTGGTGTTCCACATCTCGCCGCAGGCGGGTGACCCGGGCAGCGGGAGGCCTGGGCCAGACCACCGCGCATCGGTCGGTCTGCTCCACGTCAGCCGCGACGGTACCTGTGCGTTCTACACGGCCGACGTCCACTGGCGGGACTCCACGCCGGCCGAGGTCGGCCCGTGGACACATCACCGGGCCCCGCCGGACGAGCAGTGGCTCCTCGGCCGCCTGCCGAACGGCATGATCGTCACCCGCAACGTCGATATCAGCCGGTATGCCGAATTCCTCAGGTACGGAATGGAATGGGCCGGCAATATAGATTCCTCCGGGGACAGCCCCATGCGTGAGCAACTCGACGCGGCTTTTCATTCAGGACCGGCGGCGTTCGCGGAGACGGCTGACGGTTACCGGGAGTCGTTCCTGCGGGAGCTTCTGCTGAAGGCCTTCAGCGGCATGGGTTTGATGGATTTATTCGACAGGTTGCCCTACGGGCTGTCTCCGGAGGTTTTCGACGCGGCGGTGACGAAATACCTGCGTGAGCGGGGCGCGATCCCCTAACTGAACTCGTGGGGTCGAAATCTGGTAGCGCACTACTCGGAAACTTGACGGTGCTCGGTACTACGTTGGCTCAATGCGCTGGTATCGCCGACCGGAAGACTTCCGTCGGCGTCGCCAACTTCGTCACACCCCTCGGCCGGCCTCCTGGAATGCATCCGACCATCCGGATCAGGTTCGGCTGAATTCGTATCTTGATGACACTGAGGTGCTCGTCGCCGATTCCCGCGTCGAGGGTGCGTGGGCACTCCGGCTCGATGTCGGGGCCCCCGCGGCGAGGAACCTGTTGACCGAGGTCGGTGACCTCGACAACTATGCGCTCCCGCTCGCTTCCCGACTGACGGATCTTGCCCTGGTGTCGGTGTGGTGCACGAAGCAACACACCGACCAGTCGTTCGTGCGTATCCAACGTGCGTCGGAGGTGCATGAGCCGCAGACTGGCGTTCTAGTTGTGAAGACAACCGCGTCTACGTCGTCGGCTGCGTACAAACAACAGATCCACACTGCCGTCGCCCGTGCTTCCGAACTTCCGGCGGGGCCTGTCTGGCTTGAACTTTCGTTTGTAGTCGGACCGCATAGGAACTGGCTGAATCTGTGGAAGCCGACTATCGACTCTCTGGATCCAATTCTGGGGCGAACGTCCTCGGACCGTGACTGGCATCCCCTCGACGGCAGGATTATCGAGCTCGGTATGCATGTCGCGGTTGACCGGACGCTCGGCGATGACGTTGTCATTGGCATTTCCGGAGGAAGCGCCCGTACCACGGATCCCCGTGAGCTCCTGCGCACCGCCGCCCAGGCCAATGGATGGCACATCGCCATTGAGCAGGGCGATGACGCCCACGACGTCTACCTGCTGCCGGATCAGAATAAGCGGATCCAGGTGTGGTGGGGCGGTGCCGGCGTGTTCATGGCGGCGGCGGGTGGTGAGGATGGCGATTGCACTTTCATCGCGCGAGGCGATGACCCCTGGACGAAAACGGACCGGGTGTTGAGCGCACTGACGAGCCGAACCGCTCGGTTCCCGCCGTTGACCCACTACAACGAATCCCCGTATGGCCGGCTCATGCGCCATACCCAGGCAAGTATCGACGGAGTTGCTTTCGAATGACCAATGCAGAAATTCGTGCCGAGATCGAACAGATCCTGATCGAGCACCCGCGTACCCGCGCCGCCAAGGTGTTAATCGGCATGCGTAATGGACTCAGCGATGTCGATATGGCCGCGGCCTCTATCAAGGAAGGTCAACCCATCAATGCGGAGAGTGTGGCCGCTGTCCGCCGTTTAGTGCTGATGTCTCTCGACGACCGGATCGTGCCCGCACCCTCCGACGCGGCCGCGCAGGCTGCTATCTATCGAGAACTGTTGAACTATCGGACTTCGCCCGAGTTGATGCAACACATCAGGACCAAGCTGGCGAAGCTACGGGCTATCGACCCTACGATTCCGGACACGCCACTCGGCCGCGTGGACCTCGGCGGGCCCGGTGGGATCCCGCCGGCGAAGCCTGAAGAGGTGTGCCAGCACTGCTTCCTAGTGCACGCCGGCGAATGCCCCTGATCGTCCGTCGCGCGCAGCAGGATTAAGGCTGGGATGCCTTCTTGAAGAATGATGCTCAGCCAAAAGAATGGAGTTTTCGCCCCTTGGTGCAGCATTAGATCGCCAGCTTTCGCCGCAATGGTGCAATGACTCATGGCTATTGATAACTCGCTCAATACTCGTCAGGTCGAGGTTCTGCGCTGGATCAGCGAAGGATGTCCGGAAGGCCGATGGGCCGAGTCTGGCTACAAGGTCTCGGCCGCATCGCTACAGGCCCGACGGCTAATCAAGGTCTCTAAGCGTGGCGGCTGGAAGGCCACCATTGAACCAGCAGGGCTGTACTACCTCCAGCACGGCGACTATCCAAGGGATCACTTTCCTGACAAGCGACGGTCCTTTCAGCGAGCGATGCGGCTTGCTCGCTCCGAGGCCGGGGAAATTCAGAAACCCTTGACGCGGCCGGCGTCCGACGAGCTGACCCCGACGCAGAAACTCCTCAAGGACATAACCGCTGCCGGCGGGGTCCTACAGATCGACACCAAGGACGACAACACCAACTACGCCAACTTGGTTGCCATCATCAACAGACGGCAGCTCGCGCCGGACGGTCAGCAGGTGATTTCTATAAGAGGCGAGCGATACGGCGACCTTATTTTTCGATTCTCCGCGGTGCAGGATTGGAAAACGGAGTCCCCTTCGGCCCTGGCAGAAGCTGCCCGTATCAAGTGGCATCCCGCCGTTGTAGCACTTCGCGCCGAGAAGCGATTGGACGGAATCACCACTACTCAACGCAATCGCGCCTGGCGACTGCTCCAATCACTTGCACGGGACCGCTGCAGGACGATCCTGCTACGACAGGTTTCGTGCTGTCGAGAGGGAATGGGACCATCGGGACCCAGTATTCCTGCAGTCCAGATGGCGTTTCGGGACGAGCATCGCCCGGCTTTTGCGGTTCGAGGCCACAGTAGACTTCAGTCGTTGCGCTCGCGTCGTATCCCAGCTTGTCCCAGTCGTTGCAAACACTGCCAATCGTTGGCGAGTCTGCGACAGCAAGTGGCGCAGGAACGGCGATCACCGCCATACCGTAAACGGCAGCAGCCACCTTCAGGAATTTCCCTCCCGGTGACTTACGCAGGGGGACAGGGGATTGCGCGCAGATATTGCCAGGCCGCGGCATCCCGATCACTGGACGGCCCTTTTCTCGGTAAGTTGGCCTACATAGACCAGCGCAAGCTGAATCGCGTCACCGATTAGCGCGGGCGGGAAACCGGAACCCTCTTTCGCAAAATCCTCATTCAGTCTAAGGTCCGCTGTCGAAAAGTCGTACTGAGCGACTACAGCCGCGGTGCTTCTATGTGTGACGCCTACCACGCCTTGGGGCCCAGCGTGGCTGGCCCGGAGATCGAGTTCGTCAATGAATTGCAGTCTATTGCCGGCTACTTCCTCAGCAGCACTGTCCGTCCTTGTGGCTCCAGGTTCAGCGAGCCGGATGATTGCGAGGCATAGTTTGGCCCTTAGGTCAGGCGATGCCCCCTCGGAACTCGCCCACGCGATCCCTCGAACGATCGCGGGAGTGCTGGGATGGTCGCGGTACGGCCCAGCGCACGTCAGCAGAAGGCTGGCCATATGTTCAGGTCGTCCACTAAAGACATCGTTCGCCAACATGCCAGTTTTGACTGTCTCCGTGATTTCTTGCTCTAAGTTATCTTGGCCCGCCCGATCGCGTCGCCCCCAAAGTCGCTTCATTGATCCCCCCTGCTGTTCTTAGGTTGGATCAATTTAGCAATGGGTGTGTTGGTGGTGGCCGAATACGGATCAGCCGAATCCGTTCGGACGATTTAGGGCTGGGAATCGCGCAGGATCCTATAGAGCGGATTTCGAGCCGCTGCGCTACGCGTATCGAGCGCAGCGGCCGTTATGTAACGCTGGGAGGTAGCCATGGACTCATGCCCCAGCAGCCGCATGAGGGAGTACACGCTAACCTCCGCGTTGGCCAGTTCGGTGGCGTAGGTGTGCCGCAGTCCGTGTACTAGGGCACCGCGGGCAGGTTGCGCCTCGGGGCCAGCGAGCTCGAACGCTCGCCGGACACGTGACTGAAGCGTTCCACGGCTGATCCGGTCACCATCGCGCCCAACGAAGAGGGGAGCATCACGGCTCCAGCGCGAGAGTCCCTGCCCACCAGTATTTTTGGCTGTACCAGGAATTCGCGCAGCACGGCTATCTAAGTAGTACTCCAAGGTTGCTAGTAACTCCGGTTCGATCGGCACGCTACGGTCTTTCTCGCCCTTGCCGTGGACGTGGATGATGGCGGCGCCGTTGTCCGTTGTTCTGATGTCGGACACATTTGCTCGCCGCAGCTCATCGGCTCGCAAACCAGCAAGGAGCGCTGTTAGGACGATGGCGCGATCTCTCTCGTACCAGCAAGTCGTCTTTTTTGAGCCCCGATCTTGCTCCAGGGCTGCTAGAAGTGATCCCACGCTGGACGCGGGGAGTGCCTTAGGCAGAGTCTTGGACGGGGCTGGCCGGCCAACGGAGGGCATCGGGTTGGCGGCTATCAGCTCGCACATGTACAGGAAGTCGCACAATACGTTCCAAGTAGACCAGCAACGCCTGATCGAAGCCGGTTCATGGAGGCTGGCAAACGAGCCGAATGCGGACCTCATAGAGTCTCTCGTTATGTCAGTTAGCGAGAGTTCGGCGGGTCGTCCGTCGGTAATCAGAGTCGCGATAGACGCGAAGTCCTGTCGGTATGCCGAGATGGTGTGAGGCGATGGCTTGCGAGTGGAGCGGTCAATCAAGAATTCGTCGAACCAGGCCGGCACAACTTGGGCGTCGTCACTACTCGAAGAGCGAGAGGGGCGCTTGGCACTCATCTAAGCAGTATCTCAAAATAGTGGATAATCGCCGTTATCCATAGAAGCGTGTCGTTCGTTGCTGCTACCAGCGGCTACGCTTCTATGAATACGTCACAGTGACGAATTGAGGCGCAGTGGCCGTATAGGACCCGCAGGGAGTCCGAGCTGCTTGGCGACATAATCGACCGGGAATCCCGCGTCCGGCAACTGTCGTCCGGCCCGCGGATTCGGATTCGTCCGGCACTGTCAGATGGTCGCGGATTCCTGGGACGGCCGCCGGCGAGATCCGGCCACAGCACCCGATTGATCTAGGTTATGGGGACTGTCAGATAGTTCCGGACGCGGGGAGGAAATCGGACAACTCTCAGATGGTCGCGGAAAACTCTCAACTAGTAGCGGATCGGACAGTAGGCAGCGGATACCGCGACGTGGCCATCCCGCCAGTTCCTGGTTGTGCCGATAAGGAACATTCTGTCAATTTATCGAAACCGGACCATTCCACGAGTGAGCAGGCCATTCCCCGATGCCTCGGATCCCGACCAGACCGTCGCATGTTCGCCGGTGAAGTTCACCAAATCGAAACGCCGAACACACCCCCCTATGCCAGACTCGCCATCATGGACACAGTTCCCCTCCTGATTATTTTCTCAGCGGTCGTGCTGATCGGGTTGATTTGGGCGGCGCTTCGTCTGACGATCAAACGCGACCGCGAAACCATCAAATCCGACATGGACGAGCAACACGAGGTCGAGGCCTACCAGAAGCGCTGGCGCAAGCGGCACTGAAAGCCGGTCGGGTAAGTCCCTCTGTTCGGCGGCTACGCTTCAACTGATGCACGTACTGAGGACTCCCGACGAACGCTTCGTCGGATTGTCCGGATATCCGTTCGAGCCGAATTACCGCGACGTCGCGACCACGGGACTGCCCCCGCTGCGCATGCACTACGTCGACGCCGGCCCCTGTGACGGCCCTGTCGTCGTGCTGTTGCACGGCCAACCCACCTGGTCCTATCTCTACCGCGATGTCATCGCGAGCCTGGCTGAGGCGGGAATGCGTGTCATTGCCCCCGACAACATCGGTTTCGGTCGGTCCGACAAACCCACCGACGCCACTGACTACACCTTCGCCAGGCACATCGATTGGGCCCACAGCCTGATCGTGGGTCTTGACCTTCGCGCGGTCACCCTCGTCGTCCAGGATTGGGGCGGGCCGATCGGCTTGAGTGTGCTGGCCCGCGAACCGGACCGATTCGCCCGGGTGGTGGCGACCAACACCATCCTGCACACGTGCGATCCGGGGTTGGCCGGCAGACTGACGTGGGCCCACCACGGTGTGGATCAGGATCGAGTGCTACTGCAGGAAACGCTGCTCGACTATGTCTCGTTCTACCAACGCTCGCCGGACATCGTCCCGAGCCTGTTCCTCGATGCGGTTGCCGGTCCACTCAGCGCGCCGGTGCTCGCGGGCTATAACGCACCCTTCCCGGATCGGGCCTACAAGGCTGGGTTGCGGCAGTTGACCGCGCTCGTTCCGCTCACCCGGAATGACCCGGGAGCCAAGATCGGCGCTGCCACTATGTCGGCCCTCCGCGAATGGCACAAGCCCTTCCTGACAGCCTTCTCTAACGGCGATCCGGCCACCCGAGGCTGGGATGTGGTGTTCCAGGAAGACGTACCCGGTGCCCGCGGACAGAACCACACGACCATCGCGGACGCCGGCCACTTCGTTCAGGAGCAGCAGGGCGAGCGCCTCGCCAACATCGTCGCGGAATTCGTCGGCGCCACGGCCTGAGTTCCGGGGCGCGCCCAGGGGGACGCGCCCAGGGGGATGCGCCCAGGGGGATGCGCCCGGGGGACGCTCTCGAGGGACGGACGCTGTAGCGTGACGGATCGTGAACTACTCCCGTATCTGCTCCATTGCCCTCGCCGCCTCGGTGCCGCTTGTGGTCACGCTCTCCGCATGCGCCTCCAAGACCGATACCTCCGCATCGAGCACGGTCTCCCAGGTGTCATCGTCGGTCACCGAGACCACGGTCCCGGTCAGTCTCTGCCCGATGGCCCTGCCACAGGCAGGCGGAACACCCGAGTGGACGCTGCCCGGCGCCACCGGCAGCGTCGCGGTCACTGGCTCCACGGAGACGACTGCCCCTCTTGTCGAGGTCTCCCCTCCGTTCAGCGTGACCCAAACCCAGGTGCAGACGCTGCAGGCCGGCGACGGACCCGTTGTGGGACCATCGGCAACGGTGTCGGTGTGCTACATGGGTGTCAACGGTCGCGACGGGTCGGTGTTCGACAGCAGCTATGAGCGCGGTGCCCCGGTCGAATTCCCGCTTACCGGTGTGGTGCCGGGATTCCAGAAGGCCATTGCGGGCCAGAAGGTCGGGTCCACCGTCGCGGTCGCGATGGTCTCCGCCGACGGCTACCCGGACGGTCAGCCCGCCGCCGGGATCGAACCCGGCGACTCGCTGATTTTCGCGATCAAGATCCTCGACGTCACCGGCTGAGCCGAGTGCCCCTAGAGGTTAAGGACCAGACGCAGCGCGGCATCGACGCGACGCAGTTCTTCGAGGCTGAGGTATCCCACACTCGCTCCGAGGCGTTCGGGATCCACCGCTGCTGTCTGTTCGGCAAGGACTCGGGTGGCTTGGCCGGCTATGTAAATTTCGGGTCGGAAGCTGGCTGGGCGTGCAGACGTTGATGTTGGTGCCACGAGCCAGGTCGATAACGGCAATTGGTCGGATTGAACCACTACCGCATAGCGCGAACCGGATTGTTCGTGGCGACTGCTGCGCCGTGGAGCGTTGAGCTGGTAGACCTCACCACGCACGCAATGCCTCCATATCGCGCAGCACCTGCATCGCCTC
>SXGT01718900.1_pt1 | contig 10583 bp, 6 predicted proteins | sample 3176221 | NCBI WGS metagenome assembly SXGT01 (sample SAMN11356862, study PRJNA531348) | freshwater metagenome | isolation source: freshwater sample F1-120 | place: China: Fuxian Lake, Yuxi | collected 2017-12-25
ACCGCGCCGAGCGCGCCTGCGCCTGCGACGATTTCCGCTTCTCGCTCATGATGCTTGGCGTTGAGCACCTCGTGCTTGATCTGGTGCTTCGCGCTCAACAGGCGGGAGAGATGTTCACTCCGCTCGACGCTAGTGGTTCCCGCAAGCACCGGCAGCCCAACATCGTGAAATGCCTTGACATCCTCGACGATCGCGTCCCACTTGTCCTTCTGCGCGAGATAGACGCGATCCTGCCAGTCAGATCGTGCGATGGGGAGGTTCGTGGGGATGCTGACGACATCGAGGTGATAGATTTCATGGAACTCCGTCGCTTCAGTGTCGGCGGTTCCGGTCATACCCGCGAGCCGCTTGTAGAGTTTGAAGAAGTTCTGAATGGTGATCGTCGCCATGGTCTGCGTCTCTTCTTTGATCCGCACGCCTTCCTTGGCTTCGACGGCCTGATGCAAGCCGTCCGACCACTGCCGACCAACCATCTTGCGACCGGTGTTCTGGTCCACGATCACGATGCCGAGTTGTCCCTGTTCATCGGGGGCGACGACATAGTCGCGATCACGCTGATACACGACATGCGCACGCAAGGACTGCTCCACCAGGTGGGGCAGATCAATGTTGTCGCCGACATAGAAACTGCCGACGCCCGCCGCCTTCTGCGCCTCCGCGATGCCGTCGTGGGTCAGTTGGGATTGCTTCTTGTCGAGCTCGAGTTCATAGAACTGCGTAAAGCGATCGCGCTTCGCCTCGAGTTGGCGCAGCTCTTTGCGCTCTTGATCCATCGCACTCTTCATGGCAGGAATACTGCCTTTGTCTCGGGTGTTTCGAATATCGCCTTCGAGTCCGGCGATTCGCTCCTTGGACCTTTGCACCGCTTCGTCGGCGGCGCCCCACTCATTCTGCCGTGCGACAAGGTGACGCGCGACGCGATCGGCAATGTCATAGCGGGGAAGTGATGCGTGAGCGGGGCCGGAGATGATGAGTGGCGTTCGCGCTTCGTCAATGAGGATCGAATCGACTTCGTCAACCACCGCGAATTCTCGTCGGCGTTGCAACTGCTCTTCCGCGCGAGTCTTCATGTTGTCGCGGAGGTAGTCGAAGCCGAACTCTGCGGTTGTTCCGTAGACCACGTCACAGCCATACGCAGCCTTTTTCTCGACGGGGCCCTGCATGTGCTGTGGGTGAATCGCGCCCACCGTCAGTCCGAGCGCGCGGAAGAAGGGGAAGGTCCAGTCGCGGTCTCGTTGGACGAGGTAATCGTTCACGGTGACGACATGGACTTGCTTCATCTCGCAGCACGCGAGGTAGCAGGAGAGTGGTCCCACGATGGTCTTGCCTTCGCCCGTCTTCATTTCCGCAATCTGCCCCTCGCTCAAGACGACGCCGCCGATGATTTGCACATCGAACGGTCGCGCACGAAATGGAGGACGAGATTCTGGGTAGAGGGCGCGGACCGCTTCGTAGAGCGCAGGTGGAATGTCCACGAACACCCAACCTGGCACACTTCCGTCGCAGCCCGCGAGATCACCGTCCGCGTCGCGGGGCGTCATCGCGTCTGCTGCGGCTCTCACTTCGGCGTAGAGGGTGCGGGCATGGGCCGGAAGTTGGGAGGGATCGAAACCAAGGTCGGGATTCAGAATGCTCCGGATGCCGACGGCACGATCCATCGCCTCACGAGCCACTGCGAGGATCTCCGGAATCATCTCGAGCGGATTCTCTCCGCCCTTGATGCGGCTTCGAAACTGTTCTGTTTGACTTCGAAGCTCTGGATCGGTGAGCGCGCGCATTCTCGGCTCGAAGGCGTTCACCTTCTCCACGATCTTGAGGTAGCGCTTGACCATGCGCTCATTGCGAGTACCGAACAACTTCTTTGCCATCCAACCGAAAACGGGAACGCCCATAGTGAGTCCTAGTGTGCAGCGACCGCTGCGTTGTATGCGCGCTTCTTGAGGGGAGGCGAAGCGCGCTCAATGTCGAAATCGTGAATTGTGAAACGAAACCTGTGCGACGCGAAGAAGGCGAGGTCTTCGATCAGGCCCGAAGGCGGTTGATCGGACCCCGGATCAAACTGACGCGATCGCGGCGGGAGGGGGAAGCGCGGACCGCAACGCAATGCAGCATTGTTCTCGATCTCTCGCCGTCGAGTCGCGATCCGCAACTCGCGCCACGACTTGTTGCCCAGGCGCAATTGTTCGACGGCAGCACGGCGCGACATGCATGTCAACCGCAGCCGCGATCACAAGTCGGCCAAGCCCCGGCACCCAAGTAGTCGTCACGGCGCGACGACTACCTTCGGCACGGGAGCTCGATTCTGCGCTTGCGAGCATCGCTGCGACAGCCATGAACAGCGCTGCGCAGATGGCAGTCGTCGTCGTGGGTCGAAGGCGGGAAGGCTGGGTGGTCACGAGGGAAGTGAAGGGTAGCCGGATTTCGTCTGCGGCGAGTCAGGGGAGTCTCCGTTATCGTCCGAGTTGTGTTAGAGGTTCGTAATTTGACCGTTGATTTTCCTGGTGTGCGCGCACTTGATCGCGTCTCGCTGTCCTTTCGCCCGCGCGAGATTCACGCGGTCATCGGCGAGAATGGGGCGGGCAAGAGCACATTAATGAAGGTGCTTAGCGGAGTGCAGCAACCCAGCGCCGGAGATTTGCGCTGTGACAACCGCGTCGTTCGTTTCCGGCAGCCGCAGGAAGCGATTGCGCATGGCGTGTCGATGGTTCATCAAGAATTGCACTTGGTTGAAGCGTTGAGCGTGGCGGAAAACATTTTCCTCGGCCGCGAGGTGACGCGGGGACGGTTGGGCATTCGACTTGATCGACGCGCGATGCACGCCCGCGCCGCTGAGTTTCTCTCCATGCTCGGTGCGGAGATCGATCCGAGGGCGAGTGCGCGCGACCTCTCCATCGCCGACGCACAGTTCGTGGAGATCGCGAAGTGCCTCGCGAGCGACGCGCGAGTTTTGATCTTCGATGAGCCGACCGCTGTGCTTGGTGAGCGGGAGGCCACACGCCTGCTTGCGCTCTTACGGCGGTTGCGTGACGAGGGTCGTGCGGTTGTGTTCATCTCTCATCACCTCGAAGAGGTTGTCGATCACGCCAATCGCGTGAGCGTGCTGCGCGACGGTCGACTTGTTGCGGAGTTTGAGCGATATGACGGCGTGTTGCGATGCAAAGAAGGGAAGCCGTCGCGAGAAAGCGCACTCGCACAGGCGATGGTTGGTCGTGCGTTGGGCGATCTGTATCCGACCCGAGAGCGTTGCGCGCACGAACACTCTCGCATTGCGCTTGAGGACTTTGGTGCAAGGGGGAGGAGCGCAGGCATCTCGCTGTCGGTCGCGGCGGGTGAGATTGTCGGGATTGCGGGGCTCGTGGGAAGTGGTCGGACTGAGACGATGGAAGCCATCGTTGGGCTTCGTCCATCGATGGGGCGTGTTCGCGTCGATGGAACGGTCGTGCAGTTTCGTTCTCCTCGCGATGCGATGCGATGCGGCGTCGCGTACATCAGTGAGGATCGCAAGGGGCGCGGACTCCACGTGTCGTTGAGTTCAACCGTCAATTGCACGCTCCCGACGCTTGATCGCTTCGCGTCCGCAATGGGAGCCTCCATCGCGACCAAGCGCGAAAGGGTGACGACGGAGCGGTGGATCCATGAACTTGGCATCCGATGCGCGCGGTTGGACGCGCCGATCTCTTCACTCAGTGGCGGAAATCAACAGAAATTCGCGATCGCGCGCTGGCTTGAAGGCACGCCCAATGTGTTGATCGTTGATGAGCCCACCCGTGGCGTCGATGTCGGTGCGAAAGCGGAGGTGTATCGCGTCATCGCGCAACTCGCTGATGCCGGCATGGCCTGCATCGTCGTGAGCAGTGAACTTCCCGAACTCCGTGGGCTTTGTGATCGAGTGATTGTCTTGCGGCAGGGCATGGTGGTTGGCGAGTTGGCGCGCGCTCGCCTGATGTTGCCGGATGCGGAGGAACAACTCATTCGACTCGCGAGCGGACTCTCTGAAACGAAAGCAGGCGCATGCGAAGTCTCGTGAATTCATCGTCAACACCCCTCGCGGCGTCCTCACGCATCGGTCGACTCTTCGAACGGTGGGGCGTGCTTGTCGCCTTCCTCTTGCTCTTTGCGGCAAGCACGGCGTTGCAAGGCGGCGAGTTTGCAAGCGTCGAGAACTTCCGCAACATGCTCAACCAGAATGCGTCGATTGGCATCCTCGCGGTTGGCATGACGCTGGTCGTCATCTCCGGCGGGATTGATCTCTCCGTTGGGAGCATGCTTGTCCTTGCTGCAGCCCTTGGGTTGACCCTGACCAACGAACTCATCGCGCGTGAATGGAGCGAAGGAAGCGCAGTCGCGCTCGGGATCTGCGCAAGTGTCTTGTGCGGAACACTCGCGGGCTCGATCAACGGCGCGCTCATTGTGTTCGGCCGACTTGCGCCGTTTATTGCGACGCTTGGCGGTCTCGTCGCGTTTCGATCGGTCGCACTCGCCATGGCCGACGCGGGCGAGATTCGCTCGGCAAGCGCGTCGCTTTTCAAGGTGCTCGGCCAAAGTGGTTTGCCATTCTGGAACTTTCAAAATTCGGCAGGCAAACCCCTCACGATCACCTACGCGACGATGATGTTTCTCGCAATTGCTGTCATCGCGCAGTGGTTCTTGTCTCGGAGCCGATATGGTCGGCAACTCGTGGCGGTTGGAGCGAACGAAACGGCCGCCCGTTATGCCGGCGTGAGCGTCGCATCGGTGCGACTCCGAACTTACATCATCATGGGCGCGCTCGCGGCTATCGCTGGGTTGCTGCAAAGCTCGCGCATGAACTCGGTTTCCACCTCGCAACTGGGATTGGGCATTGAACTGGATGCGATTGCCGCAGTGGTGATCGGTGGGACGAGCTTGCGCGGCGGATTCGGCCGCGTGTGGGGCACCGTCGTTGGCGTGCTTATCCTCGGCATGATTGCGAACATGATCACGATCTCGGGCATCAGTCCGTACTGGTCTGGCGCGGTGAAAGGTGCGGTCATCGTGCTTGCGGTTTTGGTCCAGCGCAGCCGCGCGTAGCCCTCGCGCTCGGTGTGATCGCGCCCAAGGCCAACATCCACCGACTCGCGCAAATGCGATAGCGTGCCCGAATGAGGATTCGCACGCTCGCGTCGTCGTTCGTCTTTGCCGCACTCGCCGCACTCCAAGTCTCTGCCGCATCGTCAGCCTTGCATGACGCGCCAACGCTCGCGCGGCTTGTGGCACCAGCCCAGGTTGCCAAGCCGCGCCTCGGAGTCTCGATTCCCGCCGCCGATCACGGTTGGACGGCAGGCGTCGTGTGGTGGGCTCGCGAGTGCGCGAAGTTGCACCCCGAGTGCGAGTGGACGATCGCGACTGCCGAGACTCCTGAGAAGCAGATCTCCGACATCGAGACGATGATGGCTAAGGGCATCGATGGACTCGTGATCCTCGCGACAGAGTCCGCGCCGCTGACGCCCGTTGCGGAGGAAGCACACTCGCGCGGCATTTTCATTGTGAATGTTGATCGCGGATTCCTGAAGCCGGTTGCGGACATCTTCATCGAGGGCGACAACGCAGCGTTTGGCCGAAAGAGCGCGGAGTTCATGGTGGAACGGCTTGGCGGCAAGGGCAAGGCGCAGGGGAGCATCATCATTCTTGAGGGCATTCCCTGCACAGTGAATTCCGATCGCGTCAATGCTGCACTGAAGGTGTTCGGCGCGGAAAGCGGTATCAAGATTGTTGGTCAGCAAGCGGCCAACTGGAATCGCCAGAAGGCACTCGAAGTGACGCAGACACTATTGCAGAAGAACCCGAAGATCACCGCGATTTGGGCGAGCGATGATGACATGGCGCTTGGCGCAGAGCAGGCTCTCTCGGAGGCGGGCATCGAGGGCGTGTGGATCCTCGGCGGCGCAGGCATGAAGGACATCGTCAAGCGGGTGATCGACAACGATCCCATTTTTCCCGCCGATGTCACCTACCCCCCGAGCATGATTGCGACAGGAATGGAACTCGCGACTAGCGTTCTTGTCGGCGGCAGGAAGGCAGAGAAACTGCAGTTCATGCCCAAGCATATGATGATCGACATCGAACTCATCACGCCCGACAACGCCAAGCAGTACTACTTTCCCAAGTCGGTGTATTGAATCGAAGGGCGCGCGCCTCTTGCGAACCCAATCATCAAGCGTGTGAAACGGAGTGCCGAGCCGCTCCGCGGAACTCTGGCGTGTACGCACGCGCTCTGACCAAAAGACACACTCCTTCGAGTAGGCGCCAACCTGCGGTTGCTGGTGTCCATAATTCGCGGGATTTCTCTGAGATTGATCAGAGTTCGACCGCAATAGTTTGCAAGTTGTCAAAACCACGGCAAGGTCCGGTCGGAGTCGAGCGAAGTGGGATCGCTGTGTTGTCCCATTCCTTCAAGTTTTTTTCTGAGGCTCGCATGTCTAAACTTGTATCGATCGCGCTTCCTGCGCTCGCTGCTTTTGCAGCAGTCGCCCCTGCGTCGGCTGACATCGTCACCACCTACACCGACTCGACGAACGACCTGTTCGACAACGGGCTTGGCAATCTCGACATTCAGTCGGTGAGCTGGACTCAGGTCGACACGGGCGGCGGCTGGCTCCTGAATCTCTCCATCACCACCCGCGATTGGGCGGACTGGACCAAATTCATGGTGTTCGTGAACGTCCCGGGCTCCTCAGGTTTGAGCAGCAATCCGTGGAATCGCCCAGTCAACCTCAATGGCCAAGTCGCGACCCACTTCTGGGGTGCATGGGTTGATAGCGTTGCGGATAGTCAGTACTGGTCCTGCAGCACTAGCAACGGAACTTGGGAGCAGTACGGGGGCGTCTCCCAGAACATTGACGTTGCGAACAAAACCCTGACGCTCTCCCTCGGCTGGTTTCCGTACGGGGCGGCTGGATTCTCGTTCTCGTTCGATGTCGCCACGACCGGCGGCGGCAATGATCCAGGCATCGATCACCTCAGTCGCTCTGACCTGGCCACTTCAGGCTGGGGAAGCGAGTCGGTCGCTGGCAACTTCCTGCAGTTCACCCTTGTTCCCGCGCCCGGCGCTCTTGCGCTGCTCGGGCTCGCGGGTCTCGTCAGTCGTCGTCGCCGCTAAGTCACCGCTCAACACATGAAACTCGAAGAGCCCCCGATTGTGGGGGCTCTTCCTTTTCACGGATTACTTCGTCACAGTCGAGCGCGTGCGGGAACCCTGAATCAGAGACCGTTCGGGGCGCGAGGTCTCTCGATGCGACCGATCCGAAAGCATGGAGACAATCCGCGAGCACGCGCGCGAGGGTCGGCCACGCACTCGGCTACGCCACCGCGCTGGCCCACCCCGAGAGACCTCCGCGCACGGAACCCCGTGCTTCCAATGAAGGTCGCAAATGCGCGTACGCACGCGGCAAAACGCGAACGCGTGATTTCAGTTTGGGGCCGTGAGGCCAGGGCGTTCACTCTGAACCGGTCGGCGCGCCAGTTTCGCGCGCGCGCTCGCCAGTTTCACGCGGCCTTCGGCCGCAGATCGGAAGTAGGGCGGGCCGGATTCGAACCGGCGTCTTATCGATTATGAGTCGACGGCTCTAGACCGCTGAGCTACCACCCCAAACCGACGCGAGTCTACCTGCTCGATGAAGTCGTCGCGCGGCGTCCTCACTTGCGCGCGGTCTCTCGAATCACTCGAAATCCCGTCGGGAGTTGGATCGGGTGATCCCCCGAAATGGCAAGCGCGGTTGCAAAGGCATCGACGCGTCCGCCGTTGGCGATAAAGGAGTGCGGATCGGTGATCGACGCGACCGCGAGTTCTTCACTCGATGTCCTCGCGCCGATCACCGTCACCTGTTGCGTTCTCGTTGCGCCAAGTCCGGTTGTCGGATCGATGATGTGCGCGTACTTGACTCCATCAATCGCGACGAATTGTTCTGCGTCGCCTGATGTCGATGCACTCTGCCGAAGCAGCGCGATCTCTTCGGTTGTTCCATCTGGCCATGCGATGTCGACCTTCCATGAGTCGCATCCCTCCGGCGCTTCCCCTGCGGCGAGATCGCCAGCAACCGCCACCAGACATCGCGGGCAACCCTTCGTCGCGAGTATTGCGACGGCTTCCGCCGCAGCAAGTCCCTTGCCGATTCCGCCCAAGTCGATTGCGAGGCTTGGCTCGAGCTTGATGAGCGCCGAGACGCCGTTGCATTCAAGCTGCCGATAGTTGACACGCCGTCGCGCGGCATCCACGGCCGCCTGCGAAGGCAATGCGCGCGCTGCTCGCGACTGTCGCCAGAGCGCCACGAGGGGGGCGATGGTGGGATCGAAGCGACCTTCTGTCGCGTAGGCAACTTCCATGGCAATCGCGAGCGCCGCACCCGTTTCGGCACTCACCTCGATCGGGCCATCGACCACCGATTGGTTGAATCGAGATACCTCAGAGTCTGGCTTCCAATCGCTCCACAGCGCATCGAGTGCGTCAATGCGTGCAAACGCCGCGATCGCCGCCTCGCGCGCCTTCTGCGGATCGCGCTCGTCGATTCGGACTTCGACCTTGACGCCCATCGCAGCGTGCAGGAAGTAGGAGGGATTGCGTGGCTCCACGCTCGCACGACAGCCGGCGACGCCAACTGCGTACTGCAACCCAATGAGTCCGACCAAGCATGACCGGAGGAATCGCATCGCTAGTGCGCGGTCGGCGCGGCAGGGTTTGGCGGTGCGACTGGCTGCTTCAACCACCAGGGCTTGCCGATGTGACACGCGCGCTCAGGATGCTTCACCAAATAGTCTTGGTGATAGTCCTCGGCTGGGGTGAATGGACCTGCGGTTTGCACCTGCGTCACGATCTTGCGACCACCGAAAGCAGCCTTCGTCGCGAGCGCGGCGATTTTTTCGGTCGTGGCGATCCGCTGCGCGTCACTCACGCAGAAGACGGCCGAACGATACTGCGTGCCGGTATCAGGTCCTTGCTTGTTGAGTTCGGTCGGGTCGTGCATCTCGAAGAAGCCGTCAAGCAAGCGTCGGAAGGTGATCGTGGAGGGATCGAACACGACCTTCACGACCTCCGCATGCGGGACGAACGTCGCGTCGTGCGTTGACGCGGGAACATGATCCTGTTCACAAATCTCCTGGTAAGTCGGCTCTTTCGAGCTTCCGCCCATGTATCCACTCTCGGCGTTCAGCACGCCAGGTGCACGCTGGAAGTAATGTTCGATGCCCCAAAAGCAGCCGCCCGCAAAGTACGCCGTTTCAGTCGTCACTGGAAGAGACTCCTTGGGGCGCGATTCGCCGGATTCGTAAAACTTGAGAGATGCGCCGTTGAGGCAGAACCGAAGACCGGTGGGCTTCGGCCCATCTTCGAAGACATGCCCAAGATGGGCAGCGCAACGAGCGCAGTTGATTTCGACCCGGTCCATGCCGAGGCTGCTGTCGCGGTGCGTTGCCACATGCGCCGCGTCCGATGGCTGAAAGAAACTCGGCCAACCTGTGCCGGAGTTGAACTTATGCGAACTCGAAAACAGCGGCAAGCCACACACCACGCAGCAGTACTCGCCGGATTTCTTGTTGTCGAGCAGCGTGCCGCAGAATGCGCGCTCAGTGCCGCTCTCTTGCGTGATGCGAAACGCCTCTGGATCGAGCTTCTTCGCGAGTTCGGCAACAGCGATGCGTGAGAGTGGGGTGATGTTGAAGCCTGACTTTGAATATTGCACGGCGACCTCTGGAACGCTCGGCGGATCGCAGGCGATGGTGCATGCAGTAAACGCGAGGATTAGAAAGAGCAGGGGAACACGCATGGGGATAGCTCACATTATCGCTTGTCTCAACCGACGCGAGGGTGTACCGCGCGAAGTGGGCTTGGTGGGAGTCGAACCCACACGCTTTTGAGGGCTGCGGATTTTAAGTCCGCTGCGTCTGCCAGTTTCGCCACAAGCCCAACGGATCGAACGATCAATCTTTCTTCTCGAGATGCCCACCAAACGCAAATCGTTGCGCGGAGAGCACCTGATTCGCAAAGTTTGCGTTGCCACGCGAACTGAATCGCGCAAACAACGCTGCAGTCAAGACTGGAGCCGGAACACCTTCGTCATTGGCTGCCGCCAGTGTCCAACGCCCCTCACCAGAATCGCTGACCTTGCCACCGAACTTCTCGAGTTGGGGATCAGCGGCAAGTGCCGCCGCGGTGAGATCGAGTAACCATGACCCGACCACGCTCCCTCGTCGCCAGACCTGCGTGACAGCCGCTAGGTCAATCTCATACATGTAGTGCTCGGGATTGCGAAGCGGCGTCGTCTCCGCGTCGTTGTCGCGAGTGTGCTTGCCCGCATTCGCGTGCTTGATGATGTCGAGCCCCTCCGCGTACGCCTGCATCATGCCGTACTCGATACCGTTGTGCACCATCTTCACAAAGTGCCCCGACCCAGCCGGTCCACAGTGGAGATACCCGAGTTCGGAAGTGCCGAGTTTGTCGGCGCCAGGCGTGCGATCCACACTGCCCATGCCAGGGGCAAGGGTGCGGAACGCGCTGTCCATTCGAGCGACCGGTTCCTTCTCACCGCCAATCATCATGCAGTAGCCCCGCTCGAGCCCCCACACGCCGCCGC
>SXGT01927249.1_pt1 | contig 10583 bp, 9 predicted proteins | sample 3176221 | NCBI WGS metagenome assembly SXGT01 (sample SAMN11356862, study PRJNA531348) | freshwater metagenome | isolation source: freshwater sample F1-120 | place: China: Fuxian Lake, Yuxi | collected 2017-12-25
GAGCCTATTGCGAGAAGTTGCCCTTACAGATTCCAATCTCTCAACATTCCAGCATTCCTAACGTACAACTTTGCGCTAAACTTATCGCCCTAGGTTCTCTTCCGATAGCGATTACTCGCCGAGGCTTACACCGTTTCGAGGAGTTTTGCAATGGCCACTACCAGCCGGTGCGTTTCCGCCGCCGTATTCACCATCAATACTCTCGCTGTTTCAGCTGCGACCGCACACTGGACGGTCACTAGTCTCCACCCCGCCGGAGCAAACTACTCATACGGATGGGGCACCGGAGGCATACAGCAGGTCGGCGAGACTTTTTCAGGCGGAAGAAAACGCGCCACCTTGTGGACTCAAACTGCGGCATCACGCGTCGACCTGCATCCACTGCTCGCGGTTAATTCTTGGGCGAACGGGACGAACGGCTCGCAACAGGTAGGCGTGGCCCGCGCATCCGGCGTAAATCGCGCCAGCCTGTGGAGCGGCACCGCCACGTCTTGGGTCGATCTGAATCCCGCTGGCTCATCTAATTCATCCGCCAACGCGATGACTGACACGATTCAAGTGGGCTTCGCTACGGTTAATGGTCTCGATCGAGCTAGTCTGTGGCGAGGTACTGCCGCGTCGTGGGTTGATCTCACCCCACCCGGATCCGGCACTGGTGGATCCAACGTTCTTGGAGCGAGCGGATCTATGCAGGTTGGCTTCGCCGACGTTAATGGGACCACCCGCGCCAGCCTCTGGAGCGGCACCGCAGATTCCTGGGTCGACCTTCATCCTCCGCAGGCAGAGTTTTCTTACGCTCATGGCGTATCCGACTCGCAGCAAGTAGGTCGCGCCTATATTTCACTCGACTGGCGCGCGAGTCTCTGGAGTGGTAGCGCCGCATCCTGGGTCGACCTCAGCCCACCTGGATCGACGGACGGAAACGCCATGGCGGTGAATGGTGGTTATCAAGTCGGCTGGGTTAGACTAAACGGAATTACGAGAGCAAGTCTTTGGCGCGGCACGCCAGAGTCTTGGGTGGACCTCAACGCTTTCCTCCCTCCTCGATTCGGCTCGGCGACTGCAACGGGAATCACCACCGACGGGGTCAACATCTACATCATCGGATACGGCAGCAGCACCACAACCGAAGCTCTGCTTTGGACCGGTCCCATCGTGCCCTCCTGCCCCGCCGACTTCAATCGTGATGGCTCGGCGGATTTTTTGGATTTTCTCGCCTTTGTCGAGGCCTTCATTGCACGTGTTCCATCCGCCGATTACAACAACGATACCTCTATTGACTTCTTCGACTATCTCGACTTCGCGGATGCGTTCAGTACCGGATGCTAATTCGCTAATAAACGGACGACGCAGGCCTTTTGTGCTACTTCACAGGAGTTTCTTTGCGAGAACCAGACTTTTCGAGGTTCGCCGTGTTGACCTACCTGTCGCCAGAGCATTGGACTTTTGCATAGCCATTACGTATTGCCTGTCCTAAACTCCCCCGCGTCAGCACTCAAAAAATGACATGAAGTCCGATCCCAGGAGTCTCCCTTGCCCAATGCCACCCTTAACCCAACCCCCACATCTATGAACTCTAAACTCGCCCTCGATGGAGGAACCCCTGTCTCCGCCAAGGCCGTCCCTTTCATGTCCACCGGACTGTCCGATAGTGACATCGGTGCAGCTATGCGTGTGCTTCACTCTGGCATGCTCCGCGCTGCCACCAAGTGTGATGAACTCGAACGCCGATTTGGCAGCATGACCGGCGCTAAGCACGCCATGACCTGTGCCAACGGAACCTGCGCACTCCAACTTGCCTACGAGCCACTGTTCCAGCCCGGCGATGAAATCCTCGTCCCGGCATGGACATACATCGCAACAGTCTCAATGGTGGTCGCTCGCGGTTGCATCCCAGTCTTTGTTGATGCGATCCCGGAAACCGGCCAGATCGACATGGCTGATGCCGCAAAGAAAGTGACTCCGAAAACCAAGGGCATCGCTGCGACTCACCTGTACGGTTGCCCCGTTGATATCGATTCTGTTCAAGCTCTCGCCGCCAAACACAATCTCAAAGTTGTCTACGACGCGGCCCAGGCTCACCTTTCTACATACAAGGGTCAACCGCTCGGCAAGTTCGGCGATGTCGTGACCTATTCCTTCTACGCGACCAAAAACCTCGGCACCGGCGAAGGCGGCCTGCTTTCCTGCAACGACGACAATCTCGCCCGCAGTATCAAACTCCTCCGGTCGCACGGCGAGACCGACAAATACCTGCACGAATCCATCGGCTTCAACTACCGGATGAACGACATTACCGGTGCGATCGGATGCTCAAAGCTCGATCGACTTGAAGCCCAGACCCGCCAGCGTCAGCTCAATGCCGCACGCTTTGATCGCCTTTTCGCACCGCTCGATGGCATCACACCCCTGTTGCAAACACCCGGTTCGCAGAGTGCATACCACCTCTACGTCATCAAGATCGACACCGCAAAATTCACCTGCACCCGCGACCAGTTCGCAAAAGCTCTACACGCTGAGGGTGTCCCAAATGCTGTCCATTACCCACGCCCCCTGCCCAAGCAGCCCGCACTCGCCAAGTTCGATAAGAACAACACACCTGTCGCCGACTTGCTCGCCACACAGGTCTTGGCACTGCCAATGCATCACGACCTCACCGATGACCATTTCCGTATTGTGGCTGAGGCCATGACCAAAGTCGCCAGTGCGTACCGCAAGTAATCAGGAACTCAAAAACCTCACTTTTCACAGCGAGCTGGCCGACCCAGCTCGTTTTTTCTACATTTCGCGTGACCAGGCTCGACCCCTTGCGTTCCACCTATATCGGTACAAACAAACCCGCCGATTTCGGAGGCTCACATGTCAAACTTCTCTCCCTATTCACGCTCGACTCCCCAACCTACAAATCTGCAACTTCTCGCCTCAGCCCTTTCCACAATCCCCGGCTCAAATGCCATTCGCGTACGCAATGGTCAAACACCCACCAAAACCGATGCAATGCAGAGCCTTCTTTACACCCTCTCCCTACTGACTGCCTCAGAACGCCAAACGCGGCGTATTCCAAACTCCGGTCGCAAATCACAGCGCCGCAATTCCGCCGCATAAGTGCTGCGTAAGTGCTGGCCCGACCCAACTCGCTCCATCTACCCTTGGCCATGCTCCTTCCACTCTCAGCGTTCCCACTTCCTGAATACGCCTCGCAATCTGTACTCGCTGGTTCCGCTGTCATCGTCATTGATCTTCTTCGCGCCTCCACCACTATCGCAACGGCACTCGCCCACGGCGCAACAGAGGTCATCCCCTTCCAAACCCCCGAGTCCGCTCTCGCCTCAAGAAAATCAACCAACCTACTCGGTGGAGAACGCAACGGCATCCGCATTCCTGGATTTGACCTTGGCAATTCTCCGCTCGAATACACGCGTTCTCGCGTACATTCGCGGCGTATTTCCTTCACCACCACCAACGGCACCCGTGCCATCCTGCACGCGGACGCCGGCAGCGCGAACGTCATTACAATCGGCTCGCTGGTGAATCTCTCGGCCGTTTCTGATTTCATCTCAAAGCTCAATCTCCCTGTAAATATCCTCTGCGCAGGAACCGGCGGCAGAGTTTCTCTCGAAGATTGCCTCGCCGCCGGAGCATTTATTGAACGCCTTACTGCCAACCCGCTCAGAGCACATCACACCATCGAGGCAGATGACCAGGCCCTGATGATGCTCAAACTCTGGCGAAGCGAAAGCCCGGGTCTCGGGCGACTGCAAGAAGCTGTTTCTTCTAGTGCCGGAGGACGCAATCTCCTGGCCCTGGGCTTCAGCCTCGACATCCGTGAGTGCATTCGCATTGACTCCCATCCGGTTGTCCCTGTTTTTCATCGAGGTACAAAAACAATCACTCTACGTTGACCCAAACTTTCGACTAACTTCGTCGCTCCCGCAGGGTTTGAAATATGTAGCCGATCCGCTGTCACTTCTGCTGAAAACTCTTCACATTTGACGGCACCCATCCAAGAATCACGCAGACAATCCGAAAGCTCTTGCCGCCGCGAGGAATGTACGACATGGGAGGTTGTGCACGCGGTGTCAGATGCCCATTAAGGAAGGATCCGAATTATGGCGCTTCCATCTCAGACCGATCGTTCAAGTGAATTAGGCCGCAGCGGCGCATCCGCAGGCGGAAAGAAAGGCTTCGACCCTGTCGTTGTCGCACTTGTTATTCTTGTTGGCGCATGTGCAACTTTCGCTGGCGTTGCAGTATTTCGCGGCCGTTCAACCGAGCAAGTTCCTCCCACCGAAATCACAAAGGTTCCAGTTGAGACTCCGATCAACACTCCACTTGTTCAAACACCTGTTGCAGCAACAACACCACCAACCAATACGCCGGTAGCTCCTAAGACAGAACCAAAACTTCCCGAAACCGTGCTTGTGAAGCAAGGCGGCACGGCAACCCCGCCCAACACTCCTGCGACAGAACCCACGACATTGAAGCCGACTCCGGTGGATGTGACCGGTGCCAATACCGTGGCAACAGTTCCCCCTACCTCTATTCCAAATACTCAACCACTGCCAGCAACCGCGACCACCAGCGATGTACTGGCGATGATCCAGTCAGGCGATGCCGAACTGCTCAAAGGCAACCTGCTTGGTAGCCGCACGATCCTGTCGAAAGCACTGCTCGACTCGCGAACCACCGCCGCGGATCATGCTATTCTGCGTGAGAAACTCACAAAGCTCAACGAAGAATTGATGTTCGGAACAAAGATCGCTGCAGGCGATTCGACGCTTGAGGAATACACAATTGTTCCCGGTGATCGCCTCGCAACACTTCCAAAGAAACTGCAACTTCCCGTCACTTGGGAATGTATCGCTCGTATCAATAAGCTCACAAATCCTGGGGCACTTCGCATCGGACAAGTACTTCGCGTCCCCCGCGGCCCATTCCACGCGATCATTTCCAAGAGCGATTTCAAAGCCGATATCTTCGCCGGCTCTCCCGATGAACCCGATCAGTGGACTTTCATTCGTTCATTTAATGTCGGTCTCGGCGAAAACGATGGCACCCCCATCGGCAACTTCACGGTTCGAAACAAGATGAGCGACCCATCCTGGGTCAATCCACGAACCGGTGAGAAGTTCGCTGCAAAAGATCCCAAAAATCCAATCGGTGAACGCTGGGTTGGTCTCGAAGGCGTCGGCCCATCTTCCAGTTACAAAGGCCTGGGTATCCACGGCACAATCGAAACCGACTCAATCGGCAAGACCAAGAGCATGGGTTGCATTCGTCTGGGTGATGAAGATGTGAAATGGGTCTACGAAATGCTCATCGAAAAGATCAGCGTTGTTCAGATCAAGCAGTGAACTTCAGAAATTGTTGAATACACAAATACTCACAACGCCGCGATTTCGCGGCGTTTTTTCATGCAGCATGCCATTTCTCGCCCGTGTTCAACTGAGAAATAAGTGCCGCCGCAATCACTGCCAACTGTTCCTTCGAAAGCGGCCCAGCCCGGTGCAGATGCGCTTTTGCATGCGCGGCAGCAAACCCAATATCATCAAACCCAGCTTCGGTCGCGGCGGTCTCTATCGCCTGGCACAGCATTTCGCATTTCCTTGCATCGCCTGCGACAACTGCTTTCTCGAGTTCGCCGCGTTGTGCGCGAATTGTGTCTGCGTTCTTCTTCGCAGAACTGCTCTTGAATGCAACTCGATTGGTGTGGAGCAACTCAGCGACAAATCGAGTCATCGTCTCAGCAGTGAATGGCCGCACCACGACCCCCGCAAGTCCGCCAACACTGAGTTGGAGCATCCTCGCTTCAACATTGGTTAATGCAACCCCACCAATTGCAATATGCGCTTCCCTGCGAACGAGTTTCACCAGTTCCTTTACTCTATCTCGCGAAGCATCGAGCAGCACCGCATCGCACCCCAGCGTCACCTGATTGACCAATGCGGTTTCATCAGCCACACTACGGAGCAGTAAAGGAGTCGCTCGAAATCTCTCCCGCATGGCGGTCCGCTCATCGCGAGACTCGCAGTAATGCACAAGTACTCCGCGCAGACTGTTGGCATCAACACGCTCAAGCGTACTTGGTTTGAGTTGCAATGTGATCGGTGCAAACTCGCGAAGATCAATCGGCTCAGAAAACTGGATTCCAATTTCATGCATCATGCCGGTACGATGCTCGCATCGCACCACTTTGCCACTCACTACTCGTTTCTCTTTGCCGGGGAGCAAAACTCCACACAGACACCCAGGTTGCAGGTACGCGCAGTGGAGAAGACTGATCCCCTGACTCGAGATATTTCGACATGCCAAGGCCAGCAATTGGTCAGGTTGCCCTTTGCGGATTAGTGCCAATTGCACCGATTCCTTCCGAAATGGCCAGCGAACAAAACTCCGACGCCGCGATGCCGCTACGGTCTTCTGGTCAAGTGCGTCGAGTACTGTGTCAAGCGCGCTTGCAGCAAGCCCCAGGCTATTCACCCGAGAGGAAAACCGAGAAGAACCTGGAGGAGTACTTGCCATACCTGTTGCCAGTCCCTGGGTTCAATTCAGTTCAGATTGTTTTTCGAACGCACTCATGAGAGCCGTCAATTCGAGCATCGCTTCTTCGCAATTCTGTGTCTTGGCGAGAGCTAATCCAGCGGAATCCGCTAATTTTGCCAAGTCGCTGAATTCCAGACGCCGCGCAGTAGCCGCCAGTCGACTGCACACCGCTCGAGCATCTTTGTGCTTCTTTTCCTGAACAAACTTGACGAGCAACTGCTTGCCCGCAACAAGTTCTTCCGCAAACGCTTTATCCATTGCCTCCAGAGACTCAGCATCCAATCCAGCGGATGATCGACCCGACCAACGGCTTGCAAGCAGGAATTCGCCAAGTGCGCGATGAAGCCTGATCTCCGTCAATGGCTTGAGCAAAAAGGCATTCGCTCCCATCTGCCAAAGGATCTCTCGCATCGTTCTCGAATTGTCGCTCGTGACGACGATGATCGGCGCGGTGGCCCCAGCCTCTCGCAATCGCCGCACAATCTCCGGGGCATCTGCATCAGCCAGATGATAATCACACAATATGACTGCAATGTCCCGCTTCAACATTGCCAACGCTTCCGCACAACTTGTGGCCAGTGTCAGCGTCACCTTTGTCGCTCGCAAGAAATGCTTAACCAACTTACTGTCCATCGGAGAATCTTCGATGTAAAGCACGTTGCCGACGACTTCTTCTGGACTTATCGTTTCTAACGTGTACCGCTCATCAAGCAAGTCTGGACTTGCAAAATCATGTATGTCGATCGCCTTGTCGAAGCGAATTCCAATATCATGAAGAACGCCGCCCTTGAAAACGCAGCGAGAAATCGCTCCGCCAATCTCAACAATTCCACGCGTGATGCTGCGCAATCGCACGCGAACTCGCGTACCCGGGTGCAGGAAACTCCGGTGCAGAATTCCGATACCTCCACACGACAGATTCCTCGCAGCAACGCGCACCGATGTTGTACTTCCGCCTGCCGTCACCACAAGGATCTCTAAATGCGCCTCAGGAAACGGCCAACGTACAAACCCACGCTTGAGTTTCATGTCCTTGGGCAGCGGCTGATCAAGCTTTTTGACCACCTGCTCCAGGGTTTTTTGATCAATACCGAGTGAATTCGCTCGCGCCGAAGAGTCAACAGCTTTTGCAGGGTTGGCATTTGGACTTGGTGAAGTCATCGATGGTTCCAGTGTGTAACAGTGTGAGGTCGCTCAATCCCTTGATCGGCGTTCCAAACCCCAGCCTCTCCGGGCTTTTTGGTAACCGATGGACTCGTTGCTCAAGTGTCGCGGCAGACCATGTAACCGTCACAGACCTACCTCACTAACCCAAATTTGGTTATCTGCTACAACCTGATTCCACTCCTACGGCCTATACTTTCTCAACTTTCAGTATCCTTTGAAACCATGAATACCACACTCAATACCCCTCGCATCACACGCGACGAACGTCTGGAACCAATACGGTCCAAATTGGAACGCGGCACCAGACTCTCCATAGATGACGGCCGCATTCTATTTGACACTCCGGATATCTGGTCAGTCCTGGCGATGGCTGACAAAGTCCGCCGCCAATTCCACGGCGAACGCGCGTACTACAACATCAACCGGCACCTCAATTACTCCAACATCTGCGCCCTCTCTTGCAAGTTCTGCGACTTCTACGCGCGCAAGGACGATGCCAAGGCGTACACCCGCGACATCTCCTACATCCAGGATCAAGCTCGCCAGGCTGTCGACAACGGCGCCACCGAAATGCACATCGTCGGAGGGCTTCACCCCCACCTCCCGTTCTCCTACTACACCGACATGCTGCGGGCTATCAAAGAGGTTGCACCCACTCTCCACCTCAAGGCCTTTACCGCTGTCGAACTTGTTCACTTAGCTAAAATATCCAAAGTCTACAAGGGAGCAGTCGGAACCGACGACATCGCTATCACCGCTCGACGCGATGCCATTAAGTACATCCTGTCCGAACTTCAAGCCGCTGGGCTTGGCTCCCTCCCTGGCGGCGGAGCCGAAGTCTTCGATGACCGCATTCATGATGAGGCCTTCAAGGGCAAGATCCGCTCAGATGTCTGGCTCACCGTCCACGATGTTGCCCACGAACTGGGCATGAATTCCAACGCCACCATGCTCTATGGACACATCGAAACCCGCGATGATCGTCTGGTCCACCTCGACATGCTTCGCAGAGCACAAGATACATCCTTGACGCGACTGGGCTATGTGCCCAATGAACATGGCGAAGTGACACTCTCAGCTCCGGGAACTCTGCTCCCATTAGAGGTCGCGGCCAAACGTGTAGAACGTGGCCTGCCTGCCGCCGGATATTTCCAGACGCTTATTCCGCTCCCGTTCTTTCCTGATGGATCGGAGCTCGAGAAACTTGCTGGACCATCGGGCCTTGAGAACTACCGAACTCTCGCCGTCGCCCGCCTCATGCTCGACAATTTCCCACACATCAAGGCTTTTTGGATCATGCAGACATTGCCTATGGCACAGGTCATGCTTCAGTCTGGGGCCGATGATATTGATGGAACGGTTGTCTGGTATGACATTACTCACGTTGGCGGCGCGACCACCCATCAGGAGGTAAATGTCGGCACGCTCCAAAAAGCAATTCGAGAAGCCGGCTTCAAACCAGTGGAGCGAGACACCCTTTACCGACCGATCATTCGTAGTGGCAAAAATTGGTCCATTGCCTCGCCAGCTAACGTACACTCGCACGCTTGAGCAAGCACGATCCATACGCCGCACTTCGACTGCCGAACTTCCGCTGGTATTCCAGCGGTTTTTTTCTATCGGCGCTCGGACACCAAATGCTCGCCGCCGCAATAGGATGGGAGATATACGACAGAACAGGCTCCGCAATGGAGCTTGGTTATGTCGGTCTTGCCCGTGCCGTCCCGGTTCTCATTCTCTCACTACTTGGCGGCCATATTGCCGACAATTTCAATCGCCGCACAATCCTGAGCATTACGCAGCTCGCCTTTGCTGTGATCATGGGCGGTCTTGCAATCTGGTCGCGCGATGCCGGGCCGCTCTGGGTTGGGTATGTCTTGCTTGTGCTTTTGGGCTGCACACGCGCGTTTAATGGGGCTGCTCGCGCCTCGATTATGCCGATGATTATTCCAGATGGCACATTTCACAATGCGGTCACCTGGAGCACCGGACTTTTCTATGCCGCGGGGATTCTCGGCCCGATCTTTGCTGGCTGGCTGTACTCACTAGCTTCAACTGCGTGGGAAACCTACTCCATTTCCGCACTGTTTATGCTGGTCTTCTGTGTAACATCGACACGCGTGCGTCCACTGGTCGAGCAGACGCCGCCGAGTACTGCGAAGTTCTCGATGCAAACATTGTTTGGCGGCATGTCGTTTGTGTATCGAGACAAGCCCGTGTTTGGAGCACTTGCAATCGATTGCATCGGGGTCTTTCTGGGTGGAGCGGTGGCACTGTTGCCGGTGTATGCCAAAGACATTTTGAATGTCGGACCCACGGGCTACGGAATACTAAAGTCTGCGATCTTCGTGGGGTCAGTTGTCAGTGCGATAGTTCTGGCACACAGGCCACCGTTTAAGAATGCTGGCCGCACGTTCTTGTTTGCAGTTGTGTTGTGGGCGTTTGCGGTGATCGGTTTTGGATATTCAACCAATGTCTACTTTGCGTTCCTGTTTCTGTTCCTGCAAGGCGCGGTGGACAACATCTCGGTGGTGATCCGGCATGTGCTGGTACAGATGCGGACACCAGATTCGCTGCGAGGTAGAGTCTCGGCGGTCAACAGCATGTTCATCGATATCTCTAACGAGCTGGGCGCGTTTGAATCTGGGCTGGTTGCCAACTGGACTACCCCTATTATTTCTGTTGTTTCCGGGGGCATAGGAACGCTCATTGTGGTCGGCGTGGTTGCCGTTACGAACAAACCCCTGCGTGAGTTGAAGACCATTTTGCCCTCAAAGTAGCGAATATTGGTCAATTGGGGGCAAACGGGTTGCACATTCTCAGACCTGTGGCATATTTGAGATTCACGGACCTTTCTTTTCTGTGGGAGTTGA
>SXGT01222186.1_pt1 | contig 10582 bp, 8 predicted proteins | sample 3176221 | NCBI WGS metagenome assembly SXGT01 (sample SAMN11356862, study PRJNA531348) | freshwater metagenome | isolation source: freshwater sample F1-120 | place: China: Fuxian Lake, Yuxi | collected 2017-12-25
AGGTCGACCGCTCGGCCGCGTACTTCGCGCGCTACATCGCCAAGCACATCGTTGCCGCCAAGCTGGCGCGCCGCTGCGAGGTCCAGTTCGCCTACGCCATCGGCGTGGCCCAGCCGGTCTCGATGCTGGTCCAGACCTTCGGCACCGGCGTCGTCTCCGACGACAAGCTGTCGGCCGCGGTGTCCAAGGTGTTCGATGCCCGCCCCGGCCTGCTCACCCAGGAGCTCGACCTGCGCCGCCCGATCTACCGGAAGACGGCCGCCTACGGCCACTTCGGTCGCGAGGAGCCGGAGTTCAGCTGGGAGAAGACGCCCAAGCTCGACGCGCTCAAGGAAGCCGCCCACGCCGGCAACGGCGTCGCCGCCAAGGCTCGCCCGGCCGCCAAGGCCGCGTCGGCACGCGCTTAATCCGGCGTAGATCACAGGTGCTGCCGACCCCGGGTCTCATCCCGGGGTTTGCTATTTGGGGGTGTCAGGTGGCGATCGTTGTCGGGAGGGCCTCCGCCGCGTGAGAACCTGTGGGTGATCCGCATGTTCCGCCGTCCCGTCCTGGTCACCGCCGCGCTCCCGGCGTTCCTGCTCGCCAGCGACGCCGCCGCGTTCCGCGCTCCCGACGAGCTGGTCGAACGCGCGCTCGAGCCGGCCAGCGGCCGCGGCCGCCTGACCGCGCCGATCACCTGGGATGTGCCGCGCACGATGCGCAAGCCGTGGCAGAAGCTGGTCGCCGCGCACGGCCAGTGGCACGCGATCTGGGATCTCGATCGGGGCGCGCCGTCGCGGGTGTGGGGCGAGGGCATCGCCGCGCCGGGCGCCAGCAAACGCGCCGACGTCGCCGAGGCCGCGGCGCGCGCGCTGCTCGCCGAGCAACTCATCCTGCTCGCGCCGGGCACGTCGATCGGCGACTGGTCGCTGGTCTCCAACCTGACCCACGGCCGCGGCGACGCGCTGCGCACCGTCGGCTTCGTGCAGCGTCACGCCGGCCTGCCGGTGCTGGGCGGTCAGCTCAGCTTCCTGTTCAAGCATGACCGCATGATCCTGATGAGCTCGGACGCGATGACCGGCATCACCGTGTCGGCGCCCAGCCGCCTCGCCGATGATGTGACGTCGCCGGCGGTGACCTGGATCGAGGACGTGTACGGTGCACGGCCGTCGGTGCTGGCGGTGGGCGAGGTCGTCGTGCTGCCGCTGGTGCGCGAGCGCGACGACGGTCAGCCGGTGATCGAGTACCGCACCGTGCGCACCGTCGTCCTCGACCTGGCCGCGCCGCGCGCCCGCTGGAACGTCTTCGTCGACGCCCAGAGCGGCAAGCCGGTCGCACGTCAACAGACCCTCATGTTCGGCACCGGCACCCTGCGCTTCGACGCGCCGGTGCGCTATCCGGCCGGCGGCCGCCAGGCCTATCCGGCGGCGCTGGCGACGGTGACCGTCGACGGCAACGCGGCCACCACCGACGCGAGCGGCGGCTTCACCTTCACCGGCACCGGCACCGCGACCGTCAACGCGCTGGCCAGTGGCACGGTGGTGCGGGTCACCAACAACGGCGCCGCCAGCACCTCGACCAGCCTGTCGATCCCCGACGGCGGCACCGGCACCTGGGCCACGTCGGTGGTGAACGACGACGCCCAGCTCTCGGGCTACGTCCACGCCAACCTGATCAAGGCTTACGCCAAGGCCGAGCTGGCGCCGAACATGGCGTGGCTCGACGGCCAGCTCGAGGTGGTCGTCAACGAGGGCGGCTCGTGCAACGCCTACTCGACCGGCGACGACATCCACTTCTTCCGGGCCTCGACCAACTGCGAGAACACCGCCCGCGTCGCCGACGTCGTCTATCACGAGTTCGGCCACTCGCTGCACGCCCACGCCATCGTGCAGGGCGCCGGCTCGTTCGACACCCACATGTCCGAGGGGATCTCGGACTACCTGGCGGCGACCTACACCAACGATCCGGGCATGGGCCGCGGCTTCATCCAGGGCAACGGCCAGCCCTTGCGTCACATCGATCCGACCAACAACGAGTGGAAGTACCCCGAGGACATGGACGACGACCCGCACCAGAGCGGGCTCATCATCGCCGGCGCCTTGTGGGACCTGCGCACGGAGCTGGTCACCCAGTACGGTCAGGAGCTCGGTCGCCAGAAGGCCGACGACTTCTTCATGGCGACGATCGCCCGCGGCGGCGAGATCCCCAGCGCGTACGCCGAGATCCTCGCGGCCGACGACGACGACGGCAACCTGGCCAACGGCACGCCCAACAAGTGCGCGATCGATCGCGCGTTCACGCCCCACGGCCTCGTCGATCCGGCGCAGGCCATCGGGCTGGCGGTGCCGTCGCGCGACGGCTTCACCATCTCGCAGCGGGTGACGCCGCCGCCCGGCGGTTGCCCGGCGGCCGACATCGCGAGCGTGACCCTCGAGTGGCGGCTGGGCCCGGCGGCCGCGCTGCAGTCGGTGGTCGCCACCCGCACCGGCGAGACCTTCAGCGCCGACATCCCGGCCCAGGCCGACGGTTCGATCGTGCAGTACCGGGTCTCGGCGCGACTGGCCGACGGCACCCAGTTCGTCTACCCGCAGAACCCCGCCGACACCATGTACGAGTTCTACGTGGGCCCGCTGGTGCCGGTGTTCTGCACCGACTTCGAGACCGATCCGTTCGCGGCCGGCTGGGTCCAGACCGTCAGCAGCGGTACCTCGGAGTGGCAGTGGGGCACGCCCAACGGCCGGCCGCAGAATGGTGATCCGACGGCGGCGGCGAGCGGCACCCGCGCGATCGGCTCGGACCTCGGGCTCAACGGCCGCGACGGCACCTACGAGCCCGACCTCACCACCACGCTGACCTCGCCGGTGATCGACGTGACCGGCCGCTTCGGCGTGCGCCTCCAGTACCGGCGCTGGCTCACCGTCGAGGACGGCTTCTACGACGACGCCACCATCCTCGCCGACGGCGTGCAGGTGTGGGGCAACTACGCGAGCCCCGACCAGGACGGAGAGACCCATCACGCCGATCTCGAGTGGCGCTTCCACGACGTCGACCTGAGCGCCCAGGCCGCCGACGGCTCGGTGCAGGTCGCCTTCCGCCTCGAGGCCGACGGCGGGCTCGAGAAGGGCGGCTGGAACCTCGACGACTTCTGCATCATGGCGCGCGGTGGTCCCGGCGGCGTGTGCGGCGACGGCACGCTCGGCGGCGACGAGACCTGCGACGACGGCAACCTCGCCGACGGCGACGGTTGCTCGTCCACCTGCGTCGACGAGGACGGCGGCGGCGGCGGCTGCTGCTCGACCGGCGGCGGTGGCGGTGGCGCTCCCGTCGGCCCGATCGGTGTGGGCCTCGTGACCGCGGTCGCGCTGCTCCGCCGCAAGCGCCGCAAGTAGCCGAATCCGTTCCGGGCGGGTGTGGCGTGGGTGATACGCTGTAAGAGCGATCGCCGCTGACGCGTTTTTCCGACGATGCCCACCTCGCCACTCCTCGCCTGCTCGGTCTGCCACGGGCTCTCGCCCGCCGCGCGCGCGGTCTGCCTCCACTGCGACGCACGCCTCACGATTCCTCGTCGCGGTCGCTTCGGCCACGTGCGCGCGCTCGGCCGCGTGCTCGCCGCCGGCGGCGCCCTGGTCACGCTGATGGCCTGCTACGGCATGGTCGCGCGCCCGGTGGATGCGCGGTACGCCGACTGCCGCGGCGACGCCGACAACGACACCGTCTGCGTCAACACCGACTGCGACGACACCCGGCCCGACATCTATCCCGGCGCCGCCGACCCCGATCAGGACGGCATCGATCAGAACTGCGACGGCGTCGACGGCTGGCGCGATCGCGCCGAGGTCGCGATCGATCCGCCGGCGCCGCAGTCGATCACGCCGCCGTCGCCGCCGCCCGATCCGGCGCCACCGCCGACCCCATGAGCTCGACGCCCGCGAAAGCCGGGAAGCCGAAGACCGGCCATCGCCGCCGCCTCGACGTCGTGGCCACCGCCCACGCGCCGGTCTACGTGGTCTGGGAGCTGACCCTGGCCTGCGATCACGCCTGCACCCACTGCGGCTCGCGCGCCGGCGTGGCCCGCGATCACGAGCTCACCACCGAGGAGGCGATCGGCGTCGCCGGCCAGCTCGCCGATGCCGGCGCGCGCGAGGTCATCCTCATCGGCGGCGAGGCCTACCTCCACGATGGCTTCCTCGACATCGTGCGGGCCCTGGCCGGGCGCGGTGTCACCGTCGGCATCACCACCGGCGGCCGCGGCGTCACCGCCGAGCTGGCCGTGGCCATGCACGCGGCCGGCCTGCGCCAGGCGTCGGTGTCGGTCGACGGCCTCGAGGCCACCCACGATCGCATGCGGCACCTCAAGGGCAGCTTCGCCGGCACCCTGCGCGCGCTCGCCAACCTGAAGGCGGCCGGCGTCGCGATCACCGCCAACACCAATCTCAATCGCTCCAACCGCGACGATCTCGAGCCGCTCTACGACGTGCTGCGCGCCCAGGGCGTCGTGGCCTGGCAGATCCAGCTCACCGCGCCGCTCGGCCGCGCCGCCGATCGCGTGTTGATGATCCTCCAGCCGTGGGACCTGCTCGAGCTCGTACCGCGGCTGGCCGCGCTCAAGCAGCGCGCCCGCGGCGACGGCATCACCATCATGCCCGGCAACAACCTGGGCTACTTCGGTCCCGAGGAGACGGTCCTGCGTTCGCTGCGCGCCGGCGACGCCGATCACTGGCGTGGCTGCCAGGCCGGCAAGTTCGTGATGGGCATCGAGAGCGACGGCGCGGTCAAGGGCTGCCCGTCGCTGCAGACCCAGCACTACGTCGGCGGCAACCTGCGCGAGCAATCGCTGGCGACGATCTGGAAGGACGCGCCCGAGCTTGGCTTCAACCGCGCTCGCACCGTCGAGGATCTGTGGGGCTTCTGCAAGACCTGCGACTTCGCCGCCGAGTGCCTGGGCGGCTGCACGTTCACCGCTCACTCGATCCTGGGCCGGCCGGGCAACAACCCGTATTGCCACTACCGGGCCCGCGTGCACGCGAAGCGCGGTCAGCGCGAGCGCCTGGTGCCGGGCGCCGCCGCCGACGGCCTGCCCTTCGACAACGGCGTCTTCGAGATCGTGATCGAGCCGCTCGACGCGATCGATCCGGGCGCCGAGGTCACCGACCTGGTGCAGATCAGCCGGCGCCCGGCGCGCCGCGCCGTCGCCGACTGAGGCCTCGGCTCACCGGGCCAGGAGCGTGTCGAGATCCTGACCGCGATCGGAGGTCATGCCCCAGTAGGTGCCGGGGCCGCGCGGATCGCCGTGGATGGTGAGCTTGAGGTCGAACGGCTCGGGGCCGTCGACACGCTCGATCTGGTAGCGAACCTGCTTGCGCAGGCCGTCGTGCGGGAAGTGGTAGTGGATGGTGGCGCCGTCGGTGGTGAACTGGAACAGCTCGAATGCGCCCTTGAAGACGGTGCGATCCTGGAACACGCCGCCGCCCATCGAGGGCACGAAGCGGTAGACGTGCAAGTGGTCGTCCTTGTCGGCCGGCCAGACGTCGAGCCAGTTGCGGTCGATGAGGAGCTGGGCGGCGTCGGTCGCCGGGACGCCGCGGCGAGGTGCCTCGCGGCCGCAGGCGACGAGGCACAAGAGGGCGGCGAGGACGATGACGGTGCGCATGGCGCAAGGGTAGCATCGGCGGCCGGAGGTTCGAGATGGCACGAGCCAAGGGCAAGAAGGCAGCGACGAAGCCGGCGAAGAAGAAGGCGCCGCCGGCGAAGAAGAAGGCGCCGCCGGCGAAGAAGAAGGCGCCGCCGGCGAAGAAGAAGGCGCCGCCGGCAAAGAAGAAGGCGCCGCCGGCAAAGAAGAAGGCGGCAGGGCGCCCTTCGACTCGGCCGAAGGCGGCCTCGCCCAAGACCATCTCGCCGGTGATCAAGCCGCCGCCAGCGGAGGCGTCGCCGGCGTTCCTCGAGCTGGTCGAGGTGTTCACCGAGCGACCCGGCGTGACGCGCGCCCGCATGATGGGCTGCGAGGGCCTGCGCATCGGCAGCAAGTACTTCGCCATGGAGTGGCGCGGCGACCTGATCGTCAAGCTGCCCCGCGACATCGTCGACGCCTATACCGCGTCCGGCCGTGGCTCGAACTTCGATCCCGGCATGGGCCGCCCCATGAAGGAGTGGCTCACCGTACCGCCCGGCGTCGCCGACTGGCGCCACGTGGCCGAGCAGGCGTTCGATTTCGTCGCCGCGTCGCTCTGACGCGCGCGCGCCCGAAGGTCAGCGACCCGCGAAGATGCGCTGCGCGCCGGCGGTGGTGCGCTGGATCTGGCGCTGGCGCGCCTCGGCCGAGCCGCCGACCGCACAGACGACGATCTCGCCGCTGCTGGTCCGGACCTTCTTCATCGAGACATCCCAGCGGGCGCCGTCGCCGAGCACCGTGCACTCGACTTCGCGGATGCGTGGGGCCACCGCGATCATCTTGCCTGCGACGTCGCGGCAGGCGCCCAGCTCGCCGGCCATGGCCAGCGGGACGCCATCGTCGTCGGCCATGGCCATGGCCACGACCTCCCCGGTGTCGCAGCATGCTGCGAGCTGGTAGTGCAGCGCGAGGCTGGGATCGGGGGTACGGCGACGACGACGATTGCCGGCATGGGAGACGGGCATGGGTTCATGGTCCAGGCGTCCACGGCGTGTGGCAAGAAATCGGCTACCCTCCGCCCGATGCGCACCCCGCTGGTCGCCCGCCTCGCGCCCGTCCTGGTCCCCGCCATCGTCACTGCCGCGTGCGGCGGCAAGACGCCTGCGCCGAGCTGCCCGACCCCCGAGGTCGTGGCCGCGCCCGTCCCCCAGCTCGAGCCGCCGCCCGAGCCACCGGCGCCGCCGCCGCCAATCGACCTCGACACCATCCGCACGCTGTCGGCCACTCGCAGCTTCAGCCTCGGCTCGCCGCGTGTGGTCAAGCTCCTGCCCGACGGCGATGTCCTGTTCCTGCGCACCGGCCCGCGCGACTTCAACGCCGAGCTCTTCCAGCTCGACGCCGCCACCGGCGCGGTCGACAAGCTGGCCAGCGCCGCCGACCTCGTCGCCGGCGACGTCAAGCTCTCCGCCGCCGAGAAGGCGCTGCGCGAGCGCACCCGCACCGCCTTGCGCGGCATCGTCCAGGTCGACGTCTCCGAGGACGGCAACCGCATGCTCATCCCGCTGGGCGAACAGGTCTTCCTCTTCGACCGGGCGACCAGGAAGTCGCAGACCGTCGCGCTCGGCGCCGGGTACCCCGACTCGCCTTCGCTCTCGCCGGACGGCAGCCGCGTCGCCTTCCTGCGCGACCAGGATCTCTGGGTCGCCGACGTTGCAGGCAAGAAGCCGCGCCGCCTGACCAAGCACGAGGCCGAGGCGGTCTCGTACGGCGCGGCCGAGTTCGTCGCCCAGGAAGAGCTCGACCGCACCCGCGGCTACTGGTGGTCGCCGGATGGCCAGCAGCTCCTCTACCAGCGCACCGACGAGACCGCGGTCGAGACCCTCTACGTCGCCGACCCCTCGAACCCGGGCGCCGCGCCCACGCCGTTCCGCTACCCCCGAGCCGGCGGCACCAACGCCGACGTCAAGCTGGCCATCGCGCCGGTCAAGGGCGGCAAGCCGGTATGGATCGAGTGGGATCGCAGCGCGCTGCCCTACGTCCGCGACGTGCAGTGGCCCAAGAACGCGCCGCCCACGCTGGTGGTCATGAACCGCGCCCAGACCGACGCCCGGGTCCTCGCCGTCGACGTCAAGACCGGCAAGACCCGCACGCTGCTCACCGAGACCGACGCGGCGTGGGTCAACGTCGCCGACGGCCCGCGCTGGCTCGCCGACGGCTCGAAGTTCCTGTGGGCGACCGAGAAGAGCGGCCAGTGGCAGCTCGAGGTCCACACCGCCGACGGAGCGGTCGAGGACACCATCAGCTGGACCGGGTTCGACGGCGGCTTCCAGCTCGACGAGGAGACCGGCGACATCTGGCTGTCGGGCTCGCCGACCCCGACCGAGAGCCACGTCGGCCGGCTGGCCGCGGGCAGCAAGCAGGTCGAGCAGATCACCACCGCGCCCGGCCTGCACGGCGTGATCGTCGCCAGGAAGGGCGGCACCCGGGTCCAGCTCAGCAGCCTCGCCGACGGCACCCGCGGCTGGACGGTGGTGCGCCGCGACGGCGAGAAGGTCGCCGAGCTCCCGTCGGTGGCCGAGCAGGCGCCGCCCATGCCGGCAGTGACACTGGAGACGATGATCGTCGACAACCGCCTGCACCACGTCTCGATCGTTCGGCCGCGCGACTTCGATCCGGCCCGGCGCTACCCGGTGGTGCTGGACGTGTACGCCGGCCCCGGCGTGACCACGGTGTGGAACAACCCGCGCGCGTACTTCCGCGAGCAGCTCATCGCCGACACCGGCTTCATCGTGGTCAGCACCGACGGCCGCGGCACGCCGCGCCGCGGCCGCGACTGGGAGCGCGTCATCACCCGCGACCTCATCACCATCCCGCTCGCCGATCAGGCCGCGGTCCTGACCGCGCTCGGCGGCAAGCACCCCGAGCTCGACCTCGATCGCGTCGGGGTGGTGGGTTGGTCGTTCGGCGGCTACTTCGCGGCGATGGCGGTGCTGCTCCGCCCCGATCTGTTCAAGGTCGGAATCGCCGGTGCGCCGGTCACCGACTGGCGCTACTACGACACTGCCTACACCGAGCGCTACATGGGCCTGCCCACCGAGAACAAGGCCGCCTACGACGCCACCAGCGCCATCGTGCACGCCGCCAAGCTGACCCGGCCGCTGATGCTCATCCACGGCCTCACCGACGACAACGTCTACGTGGTGAACACCTTGGCCCTGGCCGAGGCGCTCCTGCGCGCCGGCAAGCACTTCGAGCTGGTCACGCTGAGCAACACCCACATGGTCGTCGACCCCATCGCCGACGCCGCGCTCCTGACCCGCGAGATCGAGTTCTTCCGCGATCACCTCGGGCTGCCTCGCGCCGCCAGCGCGCGCGCGGACTAGACGGGCGGCCGGTGACCACCGTCGTCTGGCGCGACGACCGCTTCGCCGTGGTCGACAAGCCGGCGGGCGTGGCGGTCCACCGCGGCTGGGCCGCCGGCGGCGACGACGACGAGCCGCTGCTCCAGCAGGTGCGCGACCTGGTGGGCGCTCACGTGTGGTTGGTCAACCGGCTCGATCGCGGCGCCTCGGGCGCGGTGCTGTTCGCGCTCGACGCCGCGGCCGCCGCCGCCGCGTCGGCGCTGTTCGCCGGCGGCGCCGTCGACAAGCGCTACCTGTGCCTCACCCGCGGCCATCCGCCCGAGCACCAGGTCATCGACCACCCCATCCCGCGCGAGCCCGGCGGCGAGCGCGTCGACGCCGTCACCGAGATCTGGCGGCGGGACACCTTCGGCCGTTACGCCCTGGTCGAGGCCCACCCCCGCACCGGCCGCCTGCACCAGATCCGCCGCCACCTGAAGCACATCTCGTGTCCGCTGATCGGCGACGTACGTTACGGCAAGGGCGAGCACAACCGCATCTTCCGCGAGCAGCACGGCCTGCACCGGCTGGCGCTCCACGCCGCTCACCTCGGCTTCGCCCATCCCTTCGGCGGCGCGGCCGTCGCCGTCGACGTGCCGCTGGCCGCCGACCTGGTGGGGGCGATCGCCAGCCTCAGAAGGGCGTGAACATCCCCAGGCCGTGGTTGCGGCCGCTGTTGGCGAGCGGCATTGGCGCCACGCCGCTCTGGTTTCACGAAAACCGCAGGTTTTCCAGCCGGCCTGAAGCCCCGAGGGCTTCCTTTACCCATCCTCCGTCGCGTGCCAGACTCGCAGACTTCCTCACTGAATCGGCGTCCGCCGCGTCGGTGACTGGGAGTCCCGCATGACTCAGAAGCGCCCCTCCAAGCACATCAAGCTCACCTCGCACCCGGGCCATGGCACCAAGCCGATCGCCATCAACTGGGGTGCGCAGGACCCGGCCGTCCGCGGCCCCGTCATCGCCACCCTGACCAACCCCGACCACCGCAACGTCATCGGGACCCACTCCGGCAGCTACGCCGTCTATCGGGCCCTGGCGGTCGCCGCCAAGGCCCTCGATCCGCACCATATCCCGGACCTGACCAACACGGCGCCGACCCACCTGCTCGGCCCGCATCCGTCCTGGTTCGATCCCGAGCGCATCGTGTCGATCGATCCGTTCGGCGCCGCGGTCGCCAACGTGTTCAAGCCCTACCTCGAGAAGGGCTACGACATCCGCCCGAGCATCGCCGTCACCCAGGCCCACATCGACATGCCCGAGATCGTCGAGGCGGTCGCGCTCGGCCGCCTCGAGGTCGACGGCAAGATCATGCACCACGCCCGCGAGGCGCCGGTGACCAAGGCGGCGATCGAGCCGGTCTGGTACCTGCCTGGGGTCGCCAAGCGCTTCGAGTGCACCGAGAGCGAGCTGCGCCGCACGATGTTCGAGCAGACCGGCGGCATGTTCCCCGAGCTGGTCACGCGTGGTGACCTCGACGTGTTCCTGCCGCCCATCGGCGGCCAGACCCTCTACGTGTTCGGCGATCCAGCCAAGCTCAACGATCCCAACGTCACGCTCACGGCCCGCGTCCACGACGAGTGCAACGGCTCCGACG
>SXGT01859621.1_pt1 | contig 10581 bp, 8 predicted proteins | sample 3176221 | NCBI WGS metagenome assembly SXGT01 (sample SAMN11356862, study PRJNA531348) | freshwater metagenome | isolation source: freshwater sample F1-120 | place: China: Fuxian Lake, Yuxi | collected 2017-12-25
ATTCAAGCACAATACATTGCTATTTTTTCATTCTTATGCTGAATCTGTTTCCCTCTCTGGAATACCCCAAACTCAAGCTGAGCATATTGGTGCTTTTGACTCTGAACGCGCTTATTTATGCCTTGGTCGATACCTTGACAGGCGCCGTGGATGCCATTGTCTGGTTGGTACTGCTGGTGTTATATGAAGCCGAGACCAATCTGAATAATCTGCCGCTCTCTGCTACGGTTTTGCAAAATATCCGCCACGCCCTGATCGTAGTGATTGTGCTGGTATTTTTTAGCTATATGTTGACCGGCGAGTGGCTGGATGTCCTCAACACACTGTTGTGGCTGGTTTTGATTGCGCTACTGGAATTGGAAGTCCGTTATCGGGAATGGGTAACTGAACACCAGTCATGGGTCTGGTTGATCAAAATTGCCACCTTCTGCGCATTGGTAGCGATAGCCGTAGTATGGTGCTGGATGGGTGACTGGCTGGATGGTTACGATGCTTTCTTATGGATTACCGCTTTTGCACTGATTGAAGTCGATATTTTTTACTTTTTGCAGCGCCAAGGCTTGAATCCGAAAATTTAGTTCTGCGAATTCCTTTTCATCATAGATAACATTTCTTCGTGCAAGCACTGGCTTTTGTCGATCTGGAAACCACCGGAGCTTCCGCTACCCGAGATCGCATCACTGAAATCGGACTGGTTTTGGTGGACGGAACCGAAGTCAGGGAATGGAACCGATTGGTATTTCCACAGATGCGTATCCCGCTGTTCATCGAGCAGATGACCGGCATCAGCAATCAAATGGTCGAACAGGCACCACCCTTCGAGCAAATTGCGCTTGAAGTGGCTCACTTATTACAAGGTCGCCTGTTTATTGCCCATAATGCCCGCTTCGATTACGGATTCCTGAAAAATGAGTTCAAACGGATAGGCATGGAGTTCCAGCCATCGGTTTTATGCACCGTCAAGTTATCCCGCGCCTTGTTTCCTCAACACCACCGACATAATCTGGATAGCCTGATAGAACGTCATGATCTGAAAGTCACTGATCGGCATCGAGCGCTAGCCGATGCGCAAGCCATTCATCAATTCTGGCAACAACTTTCCGACCTGTTTGCACCGGAAATCCTGGTTGATACAGTCAAGAAACTGACCAACCGCTCCAGTCTGCCCTCACATATTGATCCACTCATCATGCATGAATTGCCTGAAGGGCCGGGTGTATATCTGTTTTACGGCGAAAACGACATCCCCTTATATATCGGCAAAAGTATCAACATCCGCCAACGCGTGCTATCGCACTTTTCCGCGGATCACCGAAACCATAAAGAGATGAGTCTGTCGCAACAACTCCGGCGCATCGAATGGTTAGAAACCGCAGGAGAAATGGGCGCACTCTTAACCGAAGCGCAATTGATCAAAAAACTGATGCCGATCCATAATCAGCGCCTGCGTCGCAAGACCAATCTATGTGCATGGCAATTGCAACAACACGGTGAACAGACCTTGCCGCAATTGGTCTGGGCAAACGAGCTGGAATTTGGTAGTCAAAATAATGTGTATGGGCTTTATCACAATGCACGCGATGCGCAAAAAGCTCTGCGTAATCTGGCGGAAAAACACCAGCTTTGCCTGGCCGTGTTGGGTCTGGAAAAAACCGCAAAAAATAAACCCTGTTTTGCCCATCAATTGAAACGCTGCCGTGGCGCCTGCGTCGGCAAGGAAAAACCGCTGGATCACGCTGCCCGACTCTTGATTGCTTTAAATAAACTCAAGCTGGCGAACTGGCCTTATCCTGGCGCTATCGGTATTCGTGAAGGCAAGGACTGTCATGTCATCGATCGCTGGTGTTATCTGGGCACCGCCCAAAGCGATAGTGACATTCAGGATTTGCTCACTGCCGGTCGACCGGTTTTTGATCGGGATACCTACATGACACTGCATAAGGCACTGAAGAAAGCTGACTTGATTGTTCTAAATAAAACATCGGATTCATCGACCCGATTTAAAATGAATCAATCTGTAAATACCCCAGACCAAGACTATTAATAGGGCAAAAAGCCAGCGGTCTCCGAGTCTGACATAAGGTGTTGTGCCTGTCATCGGCTGTAAATTGCCAGTTAATACCCCAGTGACGAACAGCGGTAACTGGTTCTGTATCTTGCCATCAGGCAAAACGATCGCTGTCAAACCGGTATTGGTCGCACGTAACAAATAGCGCCCCGTTTCTAGCGCCCGCATTTGCGCCATTTGCATGTGCTGGTGTGGCTGCTCGCTATCACCGAACCAGGCATCGTTGGTCATATTGACTAGATAACCCGCATTTTCCACCTGCCTCGTGACCAATTCGGCAAACGCATCCTCATAGCAAATGGTGGTGACAAATGCATGACCACCTGCTGAGAGTAACGGCTGATGTTCAGTACCAGCGGCGAAATTGCCCAATGGTATGCGCAAACGATCAAGAACCCAGCCGGACAAAGGTTGCAGCGGCAAGTATTCACCAAAAGGTAACAAATGATTTTTATGGTACATCCGGTTCATGTCGCTCAACACAGTCGCGCTATTGTAATAAGCTTTACCCTCGCCACGACTCGGTACACTGATAATGATGTCCACTCCATACCTTTCAGCACGCTGAGCCAAGGGTTCAAGAAATTCGGTTTTCACGTCGAGGAAAAAAGCCGGTATGGCCGTTTCCGGCCAAACGATCAGATCAGCATCCCAATGCTGTTCAGTCAATTCCTGATACAAGGCCAAAGTTTGTTCTCTATAATCGGGCTGCCATTTTAGATCCTGGGTGATATTGCCTTGCACCAAAGCAACTTTGATCGGCTGTCCGGCGGCTTGCGTCCAGCTCACGAACTGCAGTACCCAGCCTCCCCCCCAAATCATCAGCATAAAAACCAGTCCATGCAGGGGTATCAGTTTTTTACGCCGGATTTCGATCAGCGTCATTGCCGATGCTGCTAAAAGAAAGCCGATGCCATAGACACCCAGCAGCGGGGCATACCCAGACAACGGTGTATTCAGTTGGCTGTAAGCAATTTGCAGCCAGGGGAATCCATTCAACAGCCAGAATCCACGTAAATATTCGACCCCTACCCAAACCAGTGGAATGGCTGATATCCGGAACCAAACCCCGGTCATTCCTAACAGTTTTGCGCTCAGAAATGCGGTCAGTGCAGGAAATATGGCACAAAGCGCCACCAGCAGAGCGCTGATCAGCAGAGCGCTGAATGGTCCGGCTCCGCCAAAGTCATGGATGCTGATGTATACCCACCAAATACCGAAACCGAATAGCCCTAGCCCGAATAAATACCCGCGTAATGCCGATCTGACCGGATTGCATCCCAAACACAAGCCATAAAACAACACTAAAGAAATCAGGGTCAAATAGCCGAATCCATAAGGAGCAAAGGCTCTGCTCAGCATCAAACCGATTAGTGGGGCTAAAATTTCCCATTGCCATTGACGTAAAAGAACCATTTTTTATGAAATTCGAGAAGATAGGCTCAATATTATGCCGCTAATCCAAGCAAGCTAAAGACCGGTTTTAAGAAAATAGTTCAAGTGATTGATTTATTAATTTTAGTATGCTGATTAGCTTGAAGGTTTTTACAAATGCACCTTTATAACTGATAAGTTTATTAAACAAGACAACTCGATTAGACTGACTCAGATGACATGAACACATCTAATAGTATGACCATGATTACCAATACCTCCCTACCTTTTGAACTGAACCCAGCGGGTTTATCCAGATGGCTGGAATCACTCAGCTCATTGCCCCATGCACAAGCCGGACATCAATTGAACGAAGCTTTGAAGCAGCTCAAACTGGAAAAGTGTGAACCATCAACGCTGCTGCCGCTATTGATCAATCTGGTAGCTCTAACCTTGCATTTGGCCAACCATTTATCCTCAGGCGTCTCAACAGAAACTGATTTATCGGACAAAGCAATAAAAATGGCCAAGATGAGTATGCAACTGACCCGGCGTTTGGCTTTGTTGTTCTGTCGGTTGGCTGAAAGTAAAACAACCGAATCGTTAATCCAGGCCAGCAGCATCTATTATGCCTTGCAGTTGATCGGCTACAGTATGCGTAGCAATAGCTTGTGCTATGAAATCCCTTCAGCCACTTTATGGAAAAAATCTGCGGCATTATTCCAGTTGGCAGTCGCAAACGATTGCTTGCTCCCTAATCAGACGAAAAAAGTGGCCGAATTCAAGACCCAAAGCAGCGTACTCTCCGTCATCAAAAGGAATCTGCTATTTAGCATTTTGCAACCCAGTTTGTATAAAGCCAGTGACATTCAACCACTTTTTCAGCTGGCCAACCAAATGGCCGACCAATTGATCATCACGACAGACCGGGAACCGCATTGCGTTGGTTTTTACTGGGATTTGGGAAAAGATTTACCACCGTATCCGGTAAAAAAATTCACCCGAACCTTGCCGGATGGTTTTATGGCCATTGACAGCCAGCCTATCAGCAATGCCATGGCCTTGGGTACAGTATCGACTTTGCTGAATCCCAGCACTCAAAACAAACTGGCTTTGGTATTAGGCAGTTATCAACCGCTATTTAATGCCATCATTCCCGGACCACCCAGCAGTGGCAAATTGATCAGCGGCTTCGTCAAAATTGGAAATTACCTGCTTGAAGTCAACCGTTTGGCAAAAATCCATCAGCTCAGTACTCAGTTGCCTAATAGCAGTGACCCTTTGAAAAACCTGTCCTTGGTCCCCTTGGAGCATCAGCGCAATGTGTTTGACGTGGCCGACCGTAGTTTCGGCAAACAGCAAAACGTAACGATTGCCGTCAATTTGCTGAAAACACCCAACAGCCGCTATTGGGTAGCCGAGAGCAGGACACTCAACTGCTCAACCGGTGACATCGTCCTGATGATTCGAGAACAACACCCGGCCTCACTGGCCATCGTACGTCAACAAAGAATCAACGACTTATCCAACGCAGCACAGTTTTTGCTGGAACTTATGCCCGGAACCTGCAGCCTTTACAATTTGGACAATAGCTCTGGTTATGTGATTGTGATCAGCGATAGCGGTGGCAGTGCGCAAGCTTTCTTGCCATGTGGCAAATATTCATTGCACAGCACTCTGCATCTAGGCTCAGGAATAAGCTTACAACTGAAGGCACATCTGGAACAAAACCATTTTTTTGAACGCTTTCACGTCCAATTGAACCACTAAGCCTTTTGTTAACCTCTTCTTTTCAAGTCAGGCCATTCTGCGCTGCCCAAGCTTTTAAACAGGAAATCAACCAAACCCCATCATCCAATGGCAAATCATGACCTGCCGTCGGATGGCTCATTAAGGGTAACCCGAAGCGTTGTTGAATGCGTAAACTGCAATCCGGTGCAACCAACCTGTCGCCCTGGCTGTTTAACACCAACACGGGTTGATTAGGCGCTTGTGTCCCGGGTCGATAACCTGCGGCAGCCCGCAATTGATTGACCAATCTGTCGAGTCGCATGGGCTGTTTTACATCGATATCCACCCAGGCGGCGGCCGTTTGCATGCGTTTGATCTGATCCAGATTACTCACCAGATTGACGATACCCTGCTCCCGCACCTGTCTGTCCCGACTGCAAAGGATGCGGCCGATTGCTCCCAGATTCTGCCAGCGCAAGCGCTGATAAAACGGACTCAGGTCAGCCATACTGCTATTAATGATGACAGCTGCGGCAACATCTTGCGGGTACTGCTGCATCCATTGCCAAGCCACCATACCGCCGAGTGACAGTCCCAGCAAACACAATGGCTGGTTCAGCATATGCCGCGCCAGCGCCTGTTGCCGCAAAAAGTCGACAATTTGAGACATGTTTTCTGGACTAGGCAGATGACTGAATTCTCCGAAACCAGGTAAATCCAATGCATGCAGGACTGACTGTGGGAAAGCTGTTTGCAGTTGCGGCACAAAACTGCCCCAATGAGCTGATTGCCTGCCCAGTCCTCTCAATAACAGCCAGTTTTGGCTAAACGCTTCAGCCATACCAGAGATCCATCGCCTGCTGATGATTCTGCTGTCGTACCTGCTGCGACAATCCTACCCAAATTTGCGGGTTTAACGCCGCACGACAAAGAAAGTCGAACAAAATCAGATGCCGGCGCAAAATGCGTTGCTGCCGATGCGGTAACACCGGGTGAAACAAGCCATGACGCAAAAATAAATGCATGGGGCTTTTCCGCAGCCAAAGCCACGACCCCATTTCCAGCGTCAAGGGCATGAATACCGCGCCTGACGGAGCTTGCCGTAAATGCTCGTCATACAGATAATCCCAGAGATCACCGCTGATGACATATTCTTCACTCATGGGCTCGATAGTGTAGACATGATGCGGATAGCAACGATCAAACAGATGCTTCAAAGCAAACGCTTCTGCCAGCGAAGGAAACGGTGTTTTACTGGAAGCATAGGGAAACCAAAGCCTGTCGTGCACACCAAACCCGGAATGTAAATCCATGGCAATCACTAGCGGCGATTGTGCTAATTGATTGCGGACTACTTTACATAAAGCCTGAGCTTCTCTTTCCATACACGTCTGATCACCGCGATACCAGGGCAATCGAGGGCTGATACGGTGTCCACTGTACAATTTGATGTTGCCGATGCCATCAATTGGGGCATTCCGCATCAGATCCACGCCATTACCATTGCTGCGCGTACCGCGAAAAACCCCTACCGGATTGACGATAGGCATGAACACCAACCGCATTTTTTCCAGCCGAAATTTGAATTCCTCATCCCAGCTCAATAAATGCGCAATGGTTTGCAGGTAGGCCAGCAATACTTCGCTACCAATTTTTTCCAGGCCATGCACACCGCCAAAGTAGGCTATCACAGGCACATCAGGTCGGGAACTGCCCAAACTCAAGCAGTGGATCGGAAATGATTTGCCCTGAAAATGGATCGACTCCACCACCTCAACCTGAGCATACGCTTCCAGTTGGCAAATAATTGCGCGCAGTTGCGCCAACAACGGAAAGTCGTCGTCAGATATGACTGAATACACGTCGACTAATTCAGAGCGACCGGCCTGTCTATATAGCGCAGGCGCTTTTTGGGGGTGATTTTGTCGATCTCGACCATGATCAGACTGTCGATGCAATGGTTGAAATCCGGGTCGATATTGAAATCAATAAAATGACAGCCCTTGTCCACGCAAAGTTCGACATATTGTTTATACAAAGTCGGGACTTTGACACCGAGTTTTTTCAACTCGCTATTCAGCACCTTAAAGCTGACTGAGTAATCGTCGCTGAAGGCTGTGCGGGCAAATTCCTGGCATTGATCAGAAATGGCAAAAGGCATCCGTGCCTTGGCCGATGCCACTTCCGAACCAAATTGTTGCCGATAAAAGCCAATAATCATCTCCTTGGCCAGTTGCGGATAGGCTGGGCTGAGACTAACCGGCCCGAACAGATATTTGATCTCCGGCTGTTCCCGCAAATACGCGCCTATGCCATACCAGAGATAATCCAGACTGTTTTGCCCCCAATAGCGCGGTTGCACGAAACTGCGACCCAACTCGATGCTATAGGGCAAAAAATCGGTAAAATTGCCTTGTCGCAAATCGAACAAGGTGTGGGTATAAAAACCTTCGACACCCAAATCCGCCATGATGCGCGGCCCTTCGCCAACCCGATAGGCGCCAACGATTTCCAGGTCGTTATCATCCCAAAGCACGATATGGCTGTAATAGACGTCAAACGCATCCAGATCCAGTGCCAGCCCGGTACCCTCCTCCACCACGCGAAAAGTCAATTCACGCAAGCGGGCAATCTCCTGCATCACGGGACAATCGTTAGTGAAGCGATAAAGAAATATTTTTTTACCGTCGCGAGTTTCACCCAACAACCGTGATTGGTATAAGGCTTTTTTCACCGCTTTGACATCGACAGGATGAATCACGGTAGCGACCGTATCGAATAATGGCAGTTTATGTTTTTTGCCAAGATTCATTACATGTTTGCGAAAACGCTTACACAGCTGTTTATTATTTTCCGCACAATCCTCTAGTGCGCTATATGGAATCGGGGCCCCCACGCTGAACTGTATGGTCTGGTTCTTTTTATTGAACATTTCCTTCACCAGCAGCAAGGTACCCAGGGGTTTATACAGGGTGGATACACTGTAAAACAGAGCTGAATTCTTGGCCTTGATGTGAATCGGCAGAATCGGACATTCCGCTTTCCTGGCCAGCTTCAGAAAACCACTCTGCCAGTCGCCATCACGTATGCCTTTCGGTGTAATCCTGGATACTTCACCTGCGGGAAATATGATGATGGCCTCTTCATTTTCAAGGGCCTCCAGCATCATCTGATAGCTGGCTTTCAATTGCTTTTTGTCTGTCAGCACATCGACTGGCAGGAAAACCGACTGAAGCGGTTCCATGTGGTTCAGTACCCGATTGGCCACAATACGCACATCAGGACGCACGGAACGAATCAGCTTTACCAGCGCCAGACCATCCAGCGTGCCGATTGGGTGATTTGCCACAATCAATAATCGGCCTTCGGAAGGTATATTATTGAAAGAATCATTATCGACCTGGTAATTGAACTTGAAATAGTTCAATAGCTTGTCCAGAAAGGAAAACCCGCGTAAATGCCGATTTTTGCGGATCACATCATTAAAATCATCCTCGTGCAGCAGTTTTTTTACCGCCTTGACTGCCAGTTTATTTCCCTTGCCCCATTTGAAATCGGGGTAAGTTTCTTGCAGTATGCGTTCGGCATCAATCATCGGCAGATCCTTTCAATTACTTGTAATGAAACCGATTTTAGGTGGCAATTATGACAATGAGATGAAAGGAACGACACGATCATCGTCATGGAGTTGTCATAATTTGCGCAGAAAATACCGAGCAATCCAAACTCGCTGCAGCTCGTTAGATTGATATGACACAAGCCCAATACCGCACAATATGGATTTCGGACCTTCACATTGGCTCAACGCAATGCCAGTCCGAAGCTCTGCTGGATTTTCTGAAACACAACGACAGTGAAAAACTTTATCTAGTGGGTGACATCATTGATTTTTGGGCACTTTCGAAAAAAATGTACTGGCCGCGTGATCACAACACCATTATCCAGAAAATCCTGCGAAAAGCGCGTCACGGCACCCAAATAATCTACATCCCAGGCAATCACGATGAAAACATTCGAGAATACGACAGTTATGTTTTTGGCGATATTGTCGTAAAAAATTCTGACATTCATACCACGTTGGCAGGACTTCGCTTTCTGGTTGTCCATGGCGACGAATATGACACCATAGCCCGTCATCATCGTTGGATAGCTCAAATCGGAAGCCTGGGTTATGACTGGTTGCTGGAGATCAATCGTGTTATCCGTTTCTTTCGCCGTTTATTTGGTGTGCAATCATTTTTCTCTTTGGCGGCATTCGTCAAATTCAAGGTGAAAAACGTGGTTCAGTTCATTTCCGACTATGAGGAAAGTATCGTCAACACCTTAAAGAACGAGAAACTCGATGGCGTGATTTGCGGCCATATACACCATGCCGAAATTAAACAAATAGCCGGTTTTTGGTACGTCAATACCGGAGACTTTGTGGAAAGTTGCACTGCAATCGTTGAACACCACGACGGGCAGTTAGAATTGGTGAAGTGGTTAAAACAGCGTTCAGCCGCGCAGTCGACACCCCACATAGAATTATCGGGCGATTCATTTTTACAAGCCTCTGCTAAAGCTGAAGAGGTAATGTAATTCGATGGTGTTTAGACCGGCAGACTCGGAATCCGCCTGCCGGCCAACGAAAATTACTTGACCTTGGTCAACTCTTTGCCTTCACTAGAAAAATGGCAAATGCCGGCGGCAAAACTTTTACAATCTTCAGATTGTTCGATTTTCGCGCCTGTAGCGGTCAGTTGAATTTTTAACGAACAATAGCGTTTTTCGCCGGTTACCTGGGCCTTCATCAGCAACTCCGTATCACTGGTGAATTTTGCTTCACCGGACACTTCCGCCGAGCAGGCGTGTTGACCTTCTTCTGCGGTAGAAGGCTCGAAATCAACATCGGAGCTGACTGTAACCTCTCCGCCCACATTGCTGATTTTCAGATGCTGCACATGATTGCCATCCCGTAATACGTAGTGATCGGTAGCGGCTAAAGCGATACCGGAGACCAGCAGCATAGCTGCCGTAAGCAAGGTTTTTTTCATAGTTTTACCCTTCAAATAACAAAAGTTATAACGAATCGGCCAGTGGCCGGCTTCAAAGTTTACCACCCCATCGATTCGATTCGTTTTCAATGCTGCGCGGTCATCGTAGCCAAAGCGTAAAATGTGTCAAGCATTAAACTGCCTTTATACCGCCCGCCATGAAACCGAGACCGATTTATGCCATAATCCGCGCCTCTTTTTACCCGCAGTTTGTGTCCATGTCGAATCGTAAAATTCTTGTCACCAGCGCATTACCCTATGCCAATGGCCCTATCCATCTGGGGCATCTTGTCGAATATATCCAAACCGATATCTGGGTAAGATTTCAGAAAATGTGCGGACATGAATGTTATTACATTTGTGCGGACGATGCCC
>SXGT01867104.1_pt1 | contig 10581 bp, 7 predicted proteins | sample 3176221 | NCBI WGS metagenome assembly SXGT01 (sample SAMN11356862, study PRJNA531348) | freshwater metagenome | isolation source: freshwater sample F1-120 | place: China: Fuxian Lake, Yuxi | collected 2017-12-25
CGCCGTCCGTGTGCGCGCCCGGCGTGTGCGCGAAGCTCGCGGAAACAAGCGCAGAAAAGACGAAGCCCCCTCGGATTTCTCCTTGGGGGCTTCTGTTCACCGACCCTCGCCCCTTGTTGGCGACGAGGTAGAAATGGCTCCGCATGGGGAGCGGCTTGCGAACCACTCTCTGGGGCTCTCCGGGGGACGGGCCGCCGAGAGTCGCGCTGTCCCGCCGAGAGCGAGCCCTGAGATTCCGCAGGGTTGACGTGGCCGAGCCGGGACGGCCCTCTGCGTTCGCGTCGTCCAGTCGCGCATGGGCCGGCACCCGCGAGCATCCCACTCGGGCTGGCGTCACGCGGCTCGTGGACGCGCCGTCGCGCCGCGGCAGCGGGCAGCCCTCCCTCGTCGCGCTCGCCGCGCCCACGGCGCCCACACCGCGCTCCGGGGCGGGCTGCTCGCCTTCGTGCCCGCAGAGTCCGCGCTGGGCGTGCTCGCGTGACCTGGCCCGGAGGCGTGGCTCACGAAGCTCGTGTCCTTGACCTGTGTGCATGCCGAATTGGCTCAGCTCGCCAGCAAGACCACGGCGCGATCCCGGCGGACCTGGTTGGCCAGCCAACTCGCGAGCGCTCGCGCCGACGAGTTCGCGTCGCTCGCGCCGTCCAGCGCTGCCTGTGCGCGACGCGCCGCATCCTTCGACCAGTAGAGGTCCCCGGCGAGGGCGCCGGCGCCGTTCCCTTCAAGCCCCTGCTGCGCGACCACCCAGTCTTCGTCGTCGAGCTTCAGAACCGCGGCTCCTGTCGATTCTGCGAAGGCTCGCAGGTCGTCTGCCAGGGCCACAGTGTTCGATGAGAGCTCCTTGAGCGACGCGCTGTAGTTCTCGCAGATTGCGTGGGCTTCGCGCGCGCTCTCAGGTGGAATTGCGTAGAGACACTTCATGTTCATGCCCTCTCCATTCGGTCGCGCAGGATCCGAAGCAGTGACTCGTCGAGCATTCGCTTCTCGGGAGCAAGAGCAACGACGCGGGATCCAGAGCCGGCGACCGCGTCGCGAGCAGAGCGTTCTGCCACCATCGAGTAGACGTCTTGGGACACCATCACCAGAGACTTGTCGCCCAGCGCTCGATGGCCAAGAACCTGAAGATTGGCGGCATGGCGGAGCTGGTTGACGAGCGACTCGGGCTTACCCACCTTCACTTCGATGGAGAGATTGCCCCCCTTCTCCACCGACAGACCGCGACCGAGTATCATCGGTTGACGAGCGCCGATGAGTCGGAGGTCCACCTTCGTAACGCCGTTGTCCGTGGTCACAACATTCTGTACCTCGACCTTGTCGAAAAACGGTGCCCATCCGTCCTTCGCGATGGCCTCGCCGAGCTTACCGGCTGTGCTCTTGGACAACGTATTCAGCGCACCATCGAGCTCGGCAGGTGTCTTTGCCTGACCGAACTGCTCCTGGCGTCGAGCAAGCTCCTGAGCGAAGCGACCGTCACGTTGCTCCAGGTTCCGCACGTAAGCCTCAAGGTTTGGGGAATCGCGCAGCGGTCGGAACCGCTCTGCAATCTGAGAAGGATTGACGACGTCACCAGTCGGAGGGCGCCATTCGCTCCAACGCGCGGCGTCGAAAGCCCCGGCACCTTGGCCCGCTTCGACCAAGGGCTTCGCGACGCGGGGCAGCTCCGTACCCGCCCCATTCAGCGCCTCGGACAGCGCTGGCCCCGACGTCTCTGCTCGACTCAGCATCGTCTCGCCGACCGCGGGCGCGTCCATCTTCAGCGTCCCGACGAAGGCCTCGGTCGTGCCACCGACCGACGCCGTGCGCGCGGCCTCCCCGACGGTGGCGAGCTGGCCCCCGACTTCTGCCGTTCCGGATGCGCTGGCGGCAACTGCGGCACCTTCGCCTGCTGCAGCCCCCGCTTCTGCCACCGCCGCAACGGTCGCCATCGTGATCGGTTCAGGCATCTGCCGGCCTCCCCATGGTGAATAGTTCCCGTACCTGGCTCACCGCCTCCGACCCAGCCTTGGCTGCAAAGTCCAAGGCAAGCTCGCGAGTGAGATGGTCGACGAGGATACGCCACCGACGCATGAGTTCCTCGTCCGCGGAGTCTCCGGCGATCGGCTCGATCACCGGTCCCATGAGTGCTTGCGTCTGCAGCACGAGTTCGACGGGGTCCGTAGTGACATCTGAGCCGACGCCGCGCCGCGATGCACCGTTTGCCGCCTCTGCGCAAAGCACCATGAGGACACGGATCGGCACCGTCACGTCCCGACGACCGACGACGTCGCAGTACTGACCGAACTGCTGGCATGCCTCGCGCCAGCGATCACCAGGCGTGCCCGTGAGCGCCAAGAGCAAAGCACGCCACCTCGCTGCTTCGCCAACTCCAGCAAGGGCAAGCAAGTCCGCAGCCCTTTGAATGCCAAGACCGACCACTCGAAGGCGGGGGTCCGGAGCTGCGGTCTGAAGCAGCGACCGGAACATCAGTCTGGTCACCCCAAGAAGCGGACCATGGTTTCCGTGAACGATCGTTGCCGCGTAGGTGTGTCGCGCTGCGGCGAGGAGGTCGCCATCCACCAAGCTGCGCCGCGCGACAACGGCTCGAAGCTCTCGCGTGCGCTCGAACGCATCGGCGTCGTTGCGCTTCGACTCGAGCTGCAACTTCAGCCCGACAAATCCGGCGAGGTCAGCCTTCCCCCCCGATGCAGCCAGGAGATCGCGAAGCCACTCCGGCTCGGGAACACGGGTGCCATCGAGCACCGGACGCCAGAGGCGCTCCATCGTGGAGTAGCTTGGCGCCTGCCCGATTCCGGTTGGACCGTCGTCCTGCGGACCAGGCGTCGTCCGAACGAAGCGGGCGGTCTTGACGGGCGCGTCCATGTAGGAAGCCTTGATGATGGCTTCACCCTCCTGCAGGTAGCCGAGCTTCTTCCAGGCATCCTCCTCCAACCCGAGCGCCCGGCCGATCTCCTCCATCTCGGCTCCGTCTTCGAGGCGCATGACGATCTTCGTCCCGGTGTTCGAGATCACGCTACGGGCGAGGCTCACGGGCGACTGGTCGACGACCATCACCCCGAGTTCCATCTCCCGCCCCTCCTGGAGCAGCCGGTCGATACACCGGAGCAGGGTTCGGCCCGCGTTGCTCTCGTCCGCCGGCCGACGGACCTCGAACGACCTGTCGAGGACGTTGTGCGCCTCTTCGACCACAACCAGCCAGCGGCGAGGCACCCGCGCGATCATGTCCTCGTTGTCTGCGGCCCGGACAAGTGCGGTGCCTGTGGCGACGGGCGGGGGGTGAGCCGTGTGGACAGGAGCGGCGGCCGCGACACCCTTCGGCCAGACCTTGGTCCCGGCAATCACGACCTCATCAGCGGCGCGGACGCGGGCGCGCGGATCTGCCACCGGCGCGCCTGCGACCACGATGCGGCCTTGGCGAAGCAGCCGCTTCCTCTCGCCCTTGCGCGGGTGCTTGTGGGCAGCGAGGTACTCCTCGAGCAGCTCGCCGACCGTGGTCGCGGGCGCCGACTCCGGCAGAGGCTCCTGGCGTGCCTCGGCCTGCGCGATGATCGGCATCGCAGGCGCAGCCGCACGTCCACGACCTCGCACCCCCTGAACTGCGCGGAGCCGGCTGAGCAGGAGGGTCATCACGAACGCGCGGACATCGACTTCACTTGGGGGCAGGTCCTCGACCTCGACGATGGCGTCGCGGCCGACCGGGAAGAGTTCGTCGATGGGGACATTGCCGCCGTGACTGAAGATGTCCTGGAAGGTCGCATCGACGAACAGAGAAGCGCGATTCTCGAGCGCACCTCGATAGTTCGCGGATACCTCCGGGCCGTAGTTGAGGCTCTGGGCAAGCAGTCTCACCTGTGCAGCGAAGTCCAGCACCGTCGGCCAAGCCGGGTCGACGCTGTCGATGGGACGTCCGCTCTCGATGTCCCATCCGCGCTCGATGTACGTCGCCTCGACGGCTCGACGCATGAGCGGACCGATCATCGCTTCCGTCGGCATCAACTCGGCGAGGGCATCGGACAGCACAGCAACGTGGCGCTTCAGTGACGTGCCCAGCTCGAAGAAGAAAGGATTGAGCCGAAGCGGTCGGAACCGCGAGCCCGGATGTTCCTGGCTGCTGCCGAGCGAGTACACAAGCGGCGCTGGCCGTCCGCGCACGAGCAGCCGCTTTCGATAGGTTCGCTTCGCAGTCTCGAAGACGACGACGCTGAGCTGGTCGTCCTCGAGCTGGTTCAGGATCTCGACGACTCGGGTGGTCTTGCCTGAGCCCGTCGCGCCTGCGACCAAGATGTGGCGAAAGAGGTCCTTTCGAGGGATCTCGATCGACTCTGGGTTCTCATCACCTGTGAGCGCCGAGAAGGCGTCGGGACCGAGCCTCACCTTGTTCTGGCCATCGTCGGGTGGACTGAAGGTCCTGCCGAGGAAGACGTTGCGCCTCAGTCGCACGCCGGGCAGCTCGGCCTCCGGAAGCAGCAGCGCCTCGCACGCTCTCGACAGAGGGAGAATGGGCGCTGCCTCAGCGACGAGATCGAGCAGCGGTTCGGTGCCCTGCAACAGCTCCGCGCCCCCGCCCAGCAACGCGAATCTGTTGAACGGGTAGTCCTTCGTTCGCGAGCCCGCGAGCACTCCCACAAGGGCTCCCCCGATGAGATCCGCGTTCTTCCCATCCGCCAGCACGAACGCCGACCAACGGTAGCCGCCCGTGCCGTGCGCCTCGTGAAGCGCCGCAATCGTGCGTTCAAGGGAGCGGTCAGCCAGCTCAAGCATCGACCGGAGCCGCTCCTGGCTGCTGCTCCAGTTGTCCTCTTTCGAGCCGCCGGTGGACGTTCCGTCGGTGACCGTTCGGGAGTCGCCGTCGGTCGAGCTTGTGCTGCGCGTCCAGGAGCGGCCCTCGGATCGAGGGCCTACCGAGTGGCGCCGGACCGGGTGGAAGACATTCTTGATGCCCTCCCACGCGTTTTTCGCCCAGCCATCCGTGTCCTGCTCCGAGGTCGTACCGCCGTCGCTGGTCGTGGACTGTCGCGACCTGCTCGTTCCATCCGCCACCGACTTCTGCTGCGACCAGTTTGCTCCCTGACTTCCGCCGACCTGAGCGGTGCCGCGCACGTGAGGGTGGATGGCGTCGCGCAGCTGCGTCGCCTGCCCGAGGCTGTCCTTGAGGGAGTTGGCATCGACGCGCTCGACGACGAACGCGATGCGGTAGTCACAACGCAGGTCCACGAGTGACTCGGCAACGTCGTTGAGCGACTGGTAGTTGCGGGTCGCGGAACTCCGCTCGACGTCGCGTCTGTCGTCCTCGATGTCGCGCGGCGACGGCAGACCGCTCACGCAGACGCACCGCTGCTGACTGCCAGCGGAGAAGCCGAGAAGATTCTGTAGTTCGCCGGGATCCACCCAGGTCAGGTCGGTTCCCGGAAAGGCTTGCCTCTGGAACTGCGAGACGAGCATCCGGGCGCGCTTGCGCCGGCGATCGAGGTCGCCCGCCGACAGTCCGTGGCTTCGAGGAAAACGCACGGCCAGCCAGAGCGTGAAGGGACGTCCGGTCTGGTTGCCGTCGCCACGAACATGATCGAGGACGTAGAGGAGTTCCTCACCCGGCTCGAGCAGGGTGAGCACGTTCTCCCAGTCCCATGCTCGCGGCATGTCCTCCTGGTGCCCAAGGCAACTGATCTGCACGGCGACGCAGTCCAGGAGCCACGGATGCAGATCCAGGCTTCTCGCCTGCGGCTCTACGACTAGGGAAGCATCCTCGGGCCCAAGCCCGAGAAGGAGTTCGAGTTCGACCGACGGCGTAGCCTCGAGCGTGGGCGGCGCGCTCTTCGTGGCGGGCTTCTTCATGCGCCTCCCCGTCGAGCCGCCGTCGTGCGGACGATGGCAAGAAGCAAGGGACTTCCCCCGGGGCACGCCAGGCCATTTTGTCGTTCGCCCTGACGCTGCACGACATCCTCCACGACCGCGTCACCCACAGGAACCGCGCCCGCTGGCTCCATGATGGACGACTCGAACACGTCCCCGGGCGCACCGATGATGGAGAGGCATCGCTCCGGCCGGCCGCGATAGTGAGGGTTCAGCTCGGCAACCATGCGCTTGCGCCATGCGTCGAGGGCAGGCTCGTCGAAGAGGTCGCGGAGATCCTCGGGATGCGCCAAGCCCCACGGAGCGCGCCACCCCGACGAGCCCGTCTTGCCACCCGCCACCAAGTCATTGGAGCGTTCTCCGATAGCCCTGCCGACGGGACAGCTCGAACTCGAAAGCAGCCACCAGTCGACCGTACAAACATCTACGCTTGCAGGGATCTCAAGGCGACCACCGAGTTGGAAGCCGCATCGTCCGGCCGGCACCTCGGAAGCGACCACCCAGTGGTCATCCTTGGTGGTCTTCACGTCCGTCACCATGCGCTGCGCGTCAAAGGCGTCGCCCTTGGTCGGGCGAATGCGAGCAACGCCGCAAGCCGAGTTGGCGGCGAACGCCTCGAGCAGCGTGCGCTTGTCGTCGATCTCGAGCTTCGAAATGCCGTCGCGCGCAGTCCACGCCCAAGGCTCAGCGACGGAATCTCGGACCGCAGCCGCGACTCGCGCGGCGTCGCTCTCGCCCGCAGCGACGGAGCACAGCGCCTGAAAGTCCGGCGACGGCGCGAGTTCGTGTCGGGGAGGGACGCGAGCCGTGCGACCGCGCCGGACGAGATAGACGACAGCCAGCACAGCTGCCGCCGCTGCGATGCCGACGAGGATCGCAATCGTTCGTTCGTCACTGTTCATCAACCCCTCCACGTCGGCGTCTTTGCCATTGAACCAGGCAGCCGCGAGCTTGCCGGCGCGCGGCTGCCCCCATTCGGCGCAGATCGCAGCGGCGATGGCAGCAAGCTCGTCCTCCTTCGGCGGGGTCGTGGCCGTCTGCAGTCGTCGCCGGCCCTCTGCGCGAGCGAGGTGCTGATCGAGCGCGGCCGGTCGAGTGACGACAGGTCGAGCCTTCTCTGGAACGATCTCGCCGACGAGCGGGATTCTGCGCGCCTCCTCCTTGAGGCGGTCCTTCGCGCGCTCCCGCAGCGAGCGCTGGTGAGCCGCCTCGGCGCTCTCGACCGCGTGGCGGGCTCGAGCGTCATCGACCTGCCTCGCCATCCAATGGATCGCGTCGTCGAAGAGTCGATCTCGCGTCGGCGGGGCGACCATCACTTGGCCTTCCCGATCTCAAGCGCGCACATGCCACCAACCACAGCGAACTTGTCGTACCGCGCGAGGGGTTGTCGCTCTCGCCGCTCCGACCAGAGCTGGGCCTCTTCGAACCGCTTGATCGGCGGCGAGTCGAGGTCGGCGAGTGGCTCCGGAAACTCGCGAGCCTGGCGGATGAGGTCCTGAACGACGGGAGCATCGACGACGGTGACATCGAGCCCCGCGGCGCCCGCGAGTTCGACGACGTGGTCTGCGAGGTGCGGGTTCCTGGAGCCGCCGCCGGTGAGCAAGACGGAGCAGTACCGTGCCTTCGTCCAGCGAGCGCCGAGGGCTGTAAACAGGGGCTTCAGCGGAAGCTCGTAGAGTGACCGCGTCGTGTCTCGGTACTCGCGCTGCGCCGGGTCAGAGAGATCGTGCGAGTCACGCCAGCGGAGGCCGAGCTGGGCCTTGTAGCGCGTGCCGCGAGGCCCCCCTTCCTTCCTTCCGATGCGTCCAGAGATCGCCTCTCCACCGCACGATGCATCGCTGTGGCTCAGCGCCGCGACGAGGGCGTGCTTCTCAAGGACTGAGATGTCGAGACTGAGCCCGCCCGCATCGAGCAGGACGACGTGATCGAGCTGTTCCGGATGCGCGATGAGCTTACGCATCCAGTCGGCCGGGCCCGCGATCTTGGAGTCGATCGTTGGTCGGTGGCCGGACGGGCGTTCGGGTTCCGAGGAGAACCAGCGCACGATGAAGAACTTGTCTTCGTATTCACGACGAGCCCGCGCCTTCGCGTCGTGCGACGCCTGCGCAGACTGTTGCCGCTGCCGCTTGCCTTCGTGGCCCTCAAAGCGGTTCAGGTAGTCACGAGCCGCTGTCTGCAAAATGCGCAGGACGCTCAGGTAGTGCGCGGCAACGAGTTCGTGCTCCGGAACCAGTACCACGCGCCCGGAAGAGACGAGGTGTTCGGTGCTCGCTGCTCGCAGCAGGTGCTTGGCGCCCCCCTCGGGGAGAACATCAAGTTCGGAGTTGCCGTGCTCGTCAGGGGTGCGCCTCGCGTTCGCGGGGTCGGAGACCCAGGTCTTCTTGTCGACGCGAAAGCGATACAAGACCCGCTCGCCTACGCGCAGGGAGACGGTGGCTTCCCACCGGCCGTTCGCCAACGACATCGGGATGCCGGTCGTCCAATTGTCGAAGCTCCCCATCACGTCGACGCTGGACTCCTGCCCCTTGGGGTAGGTGAATCGCACCGGCGTCGTCGCGGAGGTGGGGCTGCTAGGCGCAGGAGATCCGTCTCGAACCTGCCCGCCAAGTCGATTCACATCAAAGCGGTCGGTCGTCGGCAGCGAGACATGAACGTGCCGGAGGTACGCGTTGTGTTCGCGTCCGACCCAACGCCGGAGAGCAGGTAGAGTGCGCGCCACCCATTCACACCACCGCTCTCCCGTTGCATCCGAGATCAGGTCCGCCTTCCGATACGCCTCGACTCCCCAGCTCTCGGTCAAGCTCAGCGTGTCCTGGTCGTGCTCGACCGTCTCTCGTCCCTCGAATCGAAGGGCCCACTTCGTGGTGGTCGAGCCAAGGTCGAGAAGAAGGTCTGCGACGCTTGCGAACGCCGGGAGTTCGGATGACGGCAGCTGGGCTGCGATCGGCGAGGGTCGCCCACGAACGAAGATGCGAAACTCTCCGTTCGATGGCGCACCTCCATCGGAAGCCAGACCGCGCACCGCGTCCGCAGAAAGCGCAACCAAGGGCATGGCGGTGCGCTGGTTGCGGCGAACGACGCGGGTGAGGCTCCCCTTCCATATCGCGCGCACACCAGCCGAGCCGGGAGCGCTGTGGACTTCGCAGCTCTCGACAAGAAGTTCGGACGGAGACGTGAGCGTCGCTTCAATTCGTTCGCCACCGGGGCTGAAGCCGATCCTCGTCCGCGAGCAGTCGATCTCGAAGGCGTCGTCGCGCAGCTTGGCCGCCGCAGCCGCTGCAGCCGCATGAAACGGAATGATCTCGAGCCACGTCGGGATCTCAGGCTCGGAAACCGCAGCGTCGGGGTCGAGCAGTAGGGTCCGAATCGAGACCACCACCGCCGCATCCGAGGGAGGGGTCGGGGCGGGCCAGTTCCGGCGAATGAGCCGGTTGAGCTCGTCGGCAAGGACCGTTCGCGCGACGTCGCGGAACTGCTCCCATTGGCGCAGGCTCGGGAGCGAGTCCCCTCCGGCGCCGTTGCCTCCGCGAGACAGACTGCCGGCCCCTTCCTGCGACAGCCGTTGCACGAGTCCTGGTTGGTCCAGCGCGTCGGGGAGGCGGGCGGTGCTGACCCCGGAGAGCAGCCAGCTGCCATCCGAGCGGAACTCCGTTTCGACGAGGACCCGGAGGGCGTTCGCAGCACGAACGCCGCCAGGACCGACGACGAGAAGTCGCGGCCACTGGCACGCAGAGCATGCGACTCCACTGGTGGCGCGCTGCCAGTGCCCGCAGGCCTCGCAGGTGCGCCAGCCCTGGGACGGGGCGGCTTCTGGACTTCCCGTCGTCATCTGCCCCCCGGCGGCTTCTTGGATGGCGTCACTGCGCCGGTCGCGGGCTCCTCTTGGTCGAGCGCGCCGCCTCCCCGGACCCACGCGTCGACCTCGGAGAGCTTGAACTTCCAGAGCTTGCCGATCTTGTGCGCCGGGAGGCCCTTCGCGTCGATCCAGCGGTAGACGGAGTCCTTCGCAACGCCAAGATGCGCCGCGACGTCGTCGACCGATGCCCAGGGCTCTGTCATCCGCATCTCCTTCGTGCGCGCCCGATGGTACAGCCAGGGCACCAGGTGGCACAAGGAGCGCCGGTCAGAGTCGGAAATAGTCGGTCATCCGGACGTGACCCGCTCAGCCCACCAGCTTCCTCAGCATCGCCATTCCCCGCTCGACCTCGGCCGGCGTCGCGTCGGCGAGCTCGAGGTACACGCGGCCGCGGGCGTCGTAGAAGCTCTCGGTCTGGACGATCCAGAGCTCCCGCTCGGGCGTGGCCAGCTCGACGTCGGCGGCGAGCTTGTGGAGCGCGGCGCTCACCAGCCGGTGGCTCGTGCCCTCCGGGAGCCGGATCTCGATCTGCGGCTCGGCCGTCCCGTAGCGGCTCTCGCCCTGGCTCACCGTCTTCGTCGTCTGCGGGGTCTGGCTCGTGGTCCGCATCGTCGTCCTCGCGTTCCGCAGGGCGGCTCGTCGCCCGTTGCGAGGGACATACAGGCTTCGGTTCGCGCCCCTAGCAAGGCCAAGAACGTCGGTTTTCCTACGTCTTTTCGAGCGGTTGGAATGGCCGCGACCTTCCGCGGACTTGGGGCGTCGCGGCCGTCAGGCCACCGCGACGCCCCCCGGATCTCGGTGCCCGTCACGCGCTGGCTGCGCCCGCAGTCGTGAAGAGCGCTGCGGCCTCGTCGGCGCCCAGGTGCGAGAGGTAGTGGCCG
>SXGT01320399.1_pt1 | contig 10578 bp, 11 predicted proteins | sample 3176221 | NCBI WGS metagenome assembly SXGT01 (sample SAMN11356862, study PRJNA531348) | freshwater metagenome | isolation source: freshwater sample F1-120 | place: China: Fuxian Lake, Yuxi | collected 2017-12-25
ACCAGGTCGCTGCCGCAGATGTGCGCCCACACACCGAACTTCGGCGACACGCCGCGGCACTGCGGCCGGAAGTTCACCGAGTGCTCGAGCAGTTCGGCGGGGAACACCCCGTCGGCCACGACGCGCTGGTCGTGGTACAGGTCGTCGATGAACATGTTGAGTGCTCGGAGGCGCTGCTTCAGACCAGCCTCGGTGCGCCGCCACTCCTCGGCGCCGATGACGCGCGGCACGATGTCGAACGGCCATGCCCGGTCGATGCCGCGGCCGTCGGAGTAGACCGTGAACGTGATGCCCATGCCCACGATGTCGAGCTCGGCGAGGTCCTGACGCTGTTGCAGCTCGGCCATCCCCAGCGTCTCCAACTGGTCGACCAACTTCGCCGCAGCGGGCCGGGGGCGACCTTCGAGATCGACGAGTTCGTCCCACATGCCGTCGTGGGTGCGCAGTACTGCCATGGTCATCCACCCACGCTGGCGACGCGACGTTTCCGGCTCATGCCGGAACTATGACATGTCGGTGAACTGGCCCGATGCCACCGCACCGATAGCCTCGGCCGGGTGAATGTGTCGCCCCGGGCCAGGAAGGTCGCGTCGCTGGCGATGCTGGCCGGCGTGGCCGTGTTCGGCTGGTTGGCGGTGCGTGACAGCTGGTCCGACGTCACCGCCACGTTCCGGCGGCTCGACCTGCTCGACATCGTGCTCGCGTTCGCGTTGGGCCTGGCGGCCTCCGCCGCGGCGTACCTGTCGTGGCGGTCCGTGCTCCACACGCTCACACCGGTCGAGATGTCGGCGCACGACTCCAGGGCGATGTACTTCTGCTCGCAGACCGGCAAGTACGTGCCCGGCAGCGTGTGGCCGGCGCTCATCCAGACCGAGCTCGGTGCCCGCAACCACATCCCGCGACGGGCCGTCATCGTGAGCTATGCGCTCACGCTCACCATCACGCTCGCGACGGCCGGCGTGGTGTCGGGGCTCGTACTCGCCGACGCCCGCTCCGTCATGCTGGCACTCGCTGCCGGCGGCGCGCTGGTGGGTGGCGTGCTGCTGATGGTGGGCCTCTTGCACGAGTCGGGTGCCACGCGGATGGTGCGCTGGATCACCACGCGCCGCAACCGGGGCGGCAGCGACATGCCCATCGAACTGCACCCGCGCAACGCCGCCCGCGGGCTGGTGTGGGCGTCGGCCTACTGGGTGCTGCTCGGCACGCAGGCGGTGGCGCTCGCCATCGCCATCTCACCCGAGGCGATCGACGCGCGCGATGCACTGCTGGTGGCCGGCGCGTTCGCGTTGGCCTGGCTGTGCGGCTTTCTGGCGCTGCCGCTGCCCGCCGGCGCCGGCGTGCGCGAGGCGGTGTTCGCGTTCGCGTTGGGTCCGCTGCTCGGCCGGCCCACGGCCATCGGGCTCGCGCTGGTCACCCGCTTCGTCGCCGTGCTGCTCGACCTCGGGCTCGCCGTCGCATCGGGGCTGCCCAGCCTGGTGCGGTCCGTGCGCACCAACACGGCCAACCGCAGCTCGACCAGCCCGCTGACATCCGCAACGGAGCACGACGCCTCATGAAGATCGCCGTCATCGGTCCCACCCATCCGTACAAGGGCGGCATCGCCCAGCACACCACGGAACTCGCTCGCCGCCTGTCGGCCGCCGGGCACGACGTGACGTTGCACTCGTGGAAGGCGCAGTACCCCCAGCGGCTGTACCCGGGCAAGATGACCGTCAGCGACGCCGAACGCGACGTGGCCGAGTTCGACCATGTCGAGCGCCGGCTCGCGTGGTACTCGCCATGGTCGTGGGTGCGCACGGGACGCCACCTGCGCGACGCCGATCTGGTGCTGGTCGCACACTCCAACCCGTTCCAGATCCCGCATCACTGGACCATCCTTCGGGCCATGGGCCGGCGCCCTCGCGGCCAGGCACGGGTGATGGTGGCGCACAACGTGGTGCCGCACGACGCGTCACCGATGCAGGAACGGGCAGTGCGGCTGCTGGCCGGCTCGGTGGACCACGTCATCGTGCACAGCGCCGACGAGGCGCGCCGTGCCGCTGCGCTGCTGCCGAAGGTGCCGCACACGCAGCTACCGCTGCCACCGTTCGGACCCGCAGTCACGGCTGCGGCGGCCGACGGCCAGCGCGCCGACGACGGGACGGTGCGGCTGCTCGCGCTCGGCTTCGTTCGCCCGTACAAGGGCCTCGACGTGCTGCTCGCTGCGATGCGCGACGCACCCGCCGTGCAGCTCACCATCCGCGGCGAATGCTGGGACGACACGTTGGCCGACACCATCCGCGCCGCGGCCGCAGAGCCGGCGCTGGAAGGCCGAGTCGACTTCCGTCCCGGCTACGTCGACGAGCGCGAGTTCGCCGAACTGTTCGCCACCCACGACATGGCGGCACTGCCCTATCTCGAGGCCACCGGCTCGCAGAACTCGGCGCTGTCGTTCGCCTACAACCGTCCGGTCATCGTGAGCGATCTGCCCGCACTCGTCAGCGACGTGCGCGACGGCGTGAACGGCATCGTGGTCACACCCGGCGACGTCGACGAGTGGCGTCGCGCACTGCGCGACCTCGACGCCGCGACGGTGCAACAGTTGGCCGGCAACGTGCACCGGCCCGATGCCGACGACGCGTGGCAGCACTACGTGGCGGCGCTGGGACACGTGGTCGACGTTCGCGCTGCGGCGCTCGACCAACCCGCCGTGCGCCAGGCGCACGTGGTGAGCGACCGCGAGAGCCGGTTGCGCAAGAGCCGACACATTTCGGCTGTGCTGCAGTCGGTTCGGCCGCTGGAGGGCGCATCGGTGCTCGACGACGGCTGCGGCTCGGGCTACACCGCCGAGGTGTTGGGCGGCCTCGTGGGCCCGGCCGGCGAGGTGGTGGCCATCGATCCGACCGACCAACGCGTCACCCACGACGCGCACCGGTTCGTGGCGGCCAGCGGCACCGAGCTGCCGTTCGACGACGCCCGGTTCGACGCGGTGGTGTCGAACCACGTCATCGAGCACGTCGGCGATCTGGCACAGCAACGCCGCTACGCGCAGGAAGCGCGTCGCGTGCTGCGCGACGACGGCGTGCTGTACCTGGCCGTCCCCAACAAGTTCCGGCTGGTCGAGGCGCACTACTCGCTGCCGTTCCTGAGTTGGCTGCCGCAGCGGTGGGCCGATCGGTACGTCCGGCTCACCCGCAGGGGCACGTGGTACGACGTCACACCGCTGCGGACGCCGCAACTGCACCGCCTGCTGCACGATGCCGGCTTCTCGGTCGACGACCGCACGCTCACGACGGTGCGCGACCGTGTCGGCCGTCTGCCCGTCGTCGGGTCGGCGGCGCGACGTCTGCCCGACTGGTGCTACCGCCCGCTGCTCGTGGTGGTGCCCACCATCATCGTGGTGGCACGACCGGTCTGAGGCTCGTCAGCCGCCGACCTGGTGGGTGAAGTCGGCCACGAAGATGCCGACACCGAGCACCACGAAGATGCCCGAGATGAGCCAGAAGCGGATGATCACGGTGGTCTCCGGCCAGCCGACCATCTCGAAGTGGTGGTGTACCGGCGACAACCGGAACACACGCCGCTTCCCCTTCGTCGCCTTGAACACGATCATCTGGAGGGCCACCGAGCCGATCTCCATCACGTTCAGGCCGACGATGATGGGCAGCAGCAGTTGCGTGTTCGTGGTCAGTGCCAGCAGCGCGAGCGCTGCGCCGAGTCCCAGTGCACCGACGTCGCCCATGAAGATGCGCGCGGGTGCGGCGTTCCACCACAGGAATCCACCGCACGCGCCGGCGAATGCCACGGCGAACACGGCGAGGTCGTAGGGGTTCACGACGCTGCCGTACACCTCGGGCGTGCGGAACGCGAGGAAGCCGATCACCGCGAACGCGGTGAAGCCCAGCATCGCTGAGCCGCCCGCCAGACCGTCGAGTCCGTCGGTCACGTTCACTGCGTTGGTGGTGGCGAAGATGATGAGGCCCGCCCACAGCACCCACGCCACCGGCCCGAGTTGCCAGCCGGGCAGTTCGGCGCGGGTGAGCGACAACCGGGTGTCGATGTCGGTCACTGCGACGAGTGCTGCGGCGATGCCGAACGCCACACCGAGCGTGATGTAGCCCTTCAGCTTCCACAGCACGCCCTTGTTGCGCTTCTTGCGCACCTTGATGTAGTCGTCGACGAAGCCGATCGCGGCCATCAGGAACACGCCGGCGAAGATGATGAGCGTCTGGTTCGAGAACACCACACCCTTGCGGATGTGGGCCAGCAGATAGCCGAGTGTGGCGGCGCCGATGACGGCCAGCCCGCCCATCGTGGGCGTGCCCTTCTTGTGCTGGTGTTGGGGGACGGCGATGTTCTCGGCGTTCATCTCGAGGATCGGCTGGCTGCGGCCGTGGCCGCGCATGAACCGCTCGAGCAGCCCGGTGCCGAACAACGACACGATGAAGGCGATCGCGCCGGCGATGAGGAGGGCGATCATGCGGTGAGCCGCCGTCGGGGATCGAAGGTCACGGCACCAAGGTCGCAGATCCGGACCGTCACGGACCAGGGTCGAAGGTCACGCCCCGCGCGCATCCTGACACGATCTGCACCATCGATCGACAAATACCCCTAGGGGTATATAGCATGGTGCCGATGAGTGACCACACCACCCGGGCCCACTGGGACCACATCTTCGCGACACGATCGGAGCACGAACGCTCCTGGACGCAGGATGCGCCGACGCCGTCGCTCGAACGCATCGCACGGTGCGCGCACGATCTCGCCGCACCGATCATCGACATCGGCGGCGGCGCATCCCGGCTCGTCGACCACCTCGTGCAGGCCGGACACACCGACGTGACGGTGCTCGACATCGCACCTGCTGCGCTGCGCGAGGGCGCCGCTCGGCTCGGCGACCATGCCGGCGTGCAGTGGGTTTCGACGGATCTGCTCGAGTGGCAGCCGCCGCGCAAGTACGGCGTGTGGCACGACCGCGCCGTGTTCCACTTCCTCACCGACGAGGCCGACCAGGCTCGCTACGCGGCACTCGCCCGCGAGGCCGTCGCGCTCGGCGGCCATCTGGTGATGGCGACGTTCGCGCCCGACGGACCGACGGCGTGTTCGGGGCTGGCAGTGCAGCGGTGGTCGGCCGACCAGCTGGCCCACCAATTCGCCAACGGGTTCGAGGTGGTCGAACACGCGTCGCTCGTGCATCGCACGCCGGGTGGCGCAGATCAGTCGTTCACCTGGGTGACGCTGCGCCGCTCGTCCGCACGTCCCTGAACGGCACGTCGCGATCCACCTCGGGTTCCTTCGGCAGGCCGAGGATGCGTTCGCCGATGATGTTGCGCTGCACCTGGTCGGTGCCACCGCCGATGGAGAAGAAGTACGCGTTCAGCTGCGAGTAGTTGTGGTCGCGCGCCGTGGGGAACTGATCGCCGTCGAGCAACGCCGACATCCCGAGCAGCTCACCCTGCAGATGACCCGCCTCGTGGAGGATCTGCGCCATGAACAGCTTGCCCAGCGACGCGAGCGGCGACGAGCTGCCGGCTGCGGCCGCTGCCTTCGCCCGCTCGCCGTTCCACTGGTTCACCTGGCGACGCGAGTGCAGGCGCATCAACTGCTGCCGCACCAGCGGGTCGCCCGCCTTGCCCATCTCGCGGGCGAGCTTCACCAACGAGATGTCGGGCACCGGGATGCTGCCGTGTGCGGCCGCCGTGGCGCCCCGCGGTGCGTTGCGAGTCGGGCGAGCTCCCCCGGCGGCGCCGACCATCGAGCCACCCATCGCCACCCGTTCGTAGAACAGCGCGGTCTGCAGGACGCGCCACCCGTCGTTGAGATTGCCCAGACGGTTCGTGTCGGGCACGCGGGCGTCGGTGATGAACACCTCGTTGAAGCGCGCGTCGCCCGTGGCCTGACGCAGCGGTCGCACCTCCACGCCGGGCTGCCGCATCGGGAACCAGAAGAACGAGATACCGCGGTGCTTTGGCTGATCCCAGTCGGTGCGTGCGATGAGCATGCCGTAGTCGGCGTCGCGGGCGCCGCTGGTCCACACCTTCTGACCGTTCACCACCCACTCGTCACCGTCACGCTCGGCCGTGGTGCGAATGGCCGCGAGGTCGGATCCAGCGCCGGGTTCGCTGTACAGCAGGCACATCGCCACCTCGTCCATCAGCAACCGGCGCATGAACTGCGCCTTCAGTTCGTCGCTGCCATAGCCGAGCATCGTGCCCGCCCACAGATTGGTGACGTCCTGACCCGGCCCGGGAGCACCGGCCGCGGCGAACACGGCCTCCACCGCCTTGGCGTCGTCGTCCGAGAGGTCGCGGCCGAACCACTGCGACGGCCAGCGCAACGCGGCCCAGCGCTCGTCGATGACCAGCGCCCGCCACGCCACCGGATCCACGTCGGGCGACCAGTGCGCCGCCAGGAATGCCTCCGCCTCACGTACCGCGTCACTCATGCACGCGACAGTAGGCAACGCGCCCCGAAATGGCCCCAGCGAACGCGGTTGGTGTGTCGTACGGTGAGCCGATGGCCAGGCTGATCATCCTGTGCGGACTCCCCGGTTCGGGGAAGACCACGATCGGTCGACGCATCGCTGACGCCACCGGCGCAGTGCGGATGTGCGTCGACGAGTGGATGACGTCGATGGGCGTCACGCTCTGGGACGAGGCGCTGCGTGCCCGGCTCGAACGTGCTCAGTGGTCGGAGACACAGACGCTGTTGCTCGCCGGCACCGACGTGGTGATCGAGTGGGGCACGTGGGCGCGGTCCGAACGCGACGCACTGCACGGCTGGTGCCGCGACCACGAGGTGCAGGTGTCGTTGGTGCACCTCGAGGTGCCGATGGACGAACTCCGGCGACGGCTCACGGCACGCAACGCGCAGCCGGGCGAGACCGAGATTCCGCTCGACGACGTCGCGGCGTGGGCGGCCGGACCGTGGCAACCGCCCACGGCCGACGAGATCGACCGGTACGACCCCTACGAGCTGCCGCCGCCCCGGTGGATCAGTCGTCCGTGGCGGGCCGACGACATCCCGTTCCTGTGGGACGTGCTGTACCTGTCGATCCACGTGCGCGAGGGCCACGAGCCGTTGCCCCGCGAGGTGCTCGACGACCACGCCCTGGCGCACTACCTGCGCGACTTCGGTCGGCACCCCGGCGATGACGCGCAGGTGGTGGTGGACGAGACGGGCGAACGCATCGCCGCCGCGTACTGCCGGCGCATGCGCGCCGACGATCCGGGATGGGGGTTCGTTCGCGAGGACGTCCCCGAATTGGGCATGGCCGTGGTCGAAGCCCACCGCGGCAAGGGCATCGGGCGACGCGTGCTGGTCGACCTGCTGGAGCGCAATCCGGCGATGAGCCTCAGCGTCGACGACGAGAACGACGTGGCACGCCGCCTGTACGAGTCACTCGGCTTCGAACTGCTCCACCGCGACGGCACCGCGTTCACGATGATCCGAACGGCCCACAGCGACCGGTAGCGGCAGTTTCGTACACTCGCACAGATGAAGACAGTTGGACATCTCGCCGCCGCCGGTCTCCTGACCGCCTCGCTCCTGCTGGCCGGCACCGCCGATGCCAAGCGACCCCCTGCGGCGATCACCAGTCGCCCGCTGCTGGCGCAACAGGAGACCACGGTGCTGCAACAGCTGCTGTCGTACCCGTCCTCCAGCCAGGCACAGGTGTCGTCGGCGGTCCTCACCGTGCCACCGGGTGCCTCCACCGGGTTCCACCGGCACGACGCACCGTTGTACGCCTACGTGATGGAAGGCACCCTCACGGTGGACTACGACGGCGGCATCACGAAGACCTACACCGCCGGCTCCGCGATCATGGAAGCCGTGGGCACCCGCCACAACGGGCACAACGACACGAAGAAGAACGTCGTGCTGCTGGTGGTGAACATCGGCGCTGCCGGCGTTGCGAACAGCGTGGCCATGCCCTGAGCCATCGGGCCGCGCGCGAGGCCCGCTGCTACCGTGCCCACGGGCGACGGAGGTTCCGTGGAAGCATTCTTCATCAGTTTCGGCATCATCTTCGTGGCCGAACTGGGCGACAAGAGCCAGCTGATGGCGATGACGTTCGCCGCGCGCTACAAGGCCATCACCATCCTGTTGGCCATCACCGCGGCCACGGCGCTGGTGCATCTGGTGAGCGTGCTCGTCGGCGCCGCAGCCGGCGTGGCCCTGCCCACGAAGGCCATCTCCGTCGCTGCCGGCATCGCGTTCCTCGGCTTCGCGGCGTGGACCCTGCGCGGCGACGAACTCGACGACGACGACGAAGCACGAGCCCAACAGTCGAACCGCTCGGTGTTCTGGACGGTGGGCCTCGCGTTCTTCCTGGCCGAACTCGGCGACAAGACCATGCTGGCCACGATCACGCTCGCCACCAAGCACGGACTCGTCGGCACGTGGATCGGCTCCACGCTCGGCATGGTGGCCGCCGACGCCCTGGCCATCGTCGTGGGCCAACAATTGGGCGCTCGCCTGCCCGAACGCACCATCAAGATCGGCGCTGCCGTGCTGTTCGTGGCGTTCGGCCTGTGGCTCATCGTCGACGGCCTGCGCTGACCACCGGCGCGACCACACACCACGAGCCACCACTTGCGAGTGCACGCTGACGTGCATTATTCTGCACTGTCATGCGAGCTGAGCCAACAGAAATCGAGCGAGTGGCCACCGAGGTTCGTTCACGTCGCCAGCAGCGCGGATGGACATTGGATGTCGCAGCAACGCGACTCGGCGTGAGTCGCCGGCTCCTGGTGCAGCTGGAAGCCGGGGAGGCGAACCCGTCGTTGTCGACGCTGCTGAGCGTGGCGGAGGGGTTCGGGATCTCGTTGGTCGAGTTGTTGGCCGGCGAGGACAAGCCGTCGGTGACCGTGCAGTTGGACAACGCGTCGGCGCCGGTGCTGTGGCAGGGCGACCAAGGAGGCGCGGGTCGCCTTCTCGTGGGGTCGGGGCGACTGGAGCTGTGGGAGTGGACCCTCGGCCCGGGGGATGCTCGTGTTTCGGAGGCACATCAGCCGAACGCCTGCGAGGTGCTCTTGGTGACCTCAGGTGCGGTGACCTTGGTGGTCGGCGCGCACGAGCCGGTGACGGTGCGTCGGGGCCAGTCGGCGATGTTCCGAGCGGACGAGCCGCACACCTATCACAACAACGGCAAGCAGCGGGCGGCGTTCGTGATGGCCGTGCACGATCCGAGCGCGGTGTTGGCGTGATGGCGAAGTGGCTATCACTGGCGATGGTTGTCGCGGCGCTGTCGTGCTACCACCTCGCGCAACGTTCGACTCCGCACGGCGGAGGTCCCGCGCCGCTCTTCGGGTTCGTCTACGGCGTCGCGACGGTCATCATGCTCATGGCGGTGGCCGTGACGGGAACGAGTGACGGCGTTCGGCAGGTGAAGTTGTACGCGTCGCACTGGGCGCCTTGGCTGTTGGTACTCGCGGTGACCGGGATCGAGATCGGCTTCTATGCGATGAACCGAGCCGGATGGAACATCAGCACGGCGAGCATCTCGACGCAATCGATCGTTGCCGCGATCCTCGTGATCGTCGGGCTCGTCGCCTTCGGCGAACACCTCACCGCAACCCGCGCCGTCGGTCTCGTGATGTGCATCGGCGGCGCCGCACTGGTGGCCGCCAAATGACCATCTCCGCACACGACTGGATCGATTTGTCGAGTGTCGATCCTGAGATCTTCGACCGCTGGCCCGGCTACTGCGTCGTGCTCCTTGCAGCAGACGCGGTGGACGTCACCGGGCTGGCCTCAAGTGCTGACCAGCTGATCGATGAAGCCGTCACCCACGCCCGCACACTCGACCCCACGACGCCTGGCCCGCACGTCGCGCTGTGGCACCAGGCGTATCGCGACTTCGGGGTCAAACCCCGCGTCGGTCGTGTCAGCGTCGACGCGCTCACGCGGCGCGCTGTCTCCGAGGCCGGCCTGCCGCGCATCAACACGCTGGTCGACATCTACAACGCCATCTCTGTTCTCCATCAGGTGCCGATCGGTGGCGAGGATCTCGACCGCTATCACGGACCTGCGCGTCTCCACCTCGCGCAGGGGCACGAACCGTTCCTCACCAATGCCGACGGCGCGCCGGTCACCGATCACCCCGATGTCGGTGAACCCGTGTGGGTCGATCAGGAAGGTGTGACCTGTCGTCGCTGGAACTGGCGCCAGACGACCCGGACGGCGATCAGACCCGACACCACGCGGGTCGGGTTCATCATCGACTCACTCGACGTTCCCGACCACACCGGCAGCAGGCACGCCGCACAACATCTCGCCGAGATCCTCGGCATCGATCGCGTCCGCACCATCGACGCCACCACACGCTGAGGACACCGACATGCTCATCCGACCCCACGACGCACCGCAGGACAACGAACGCGAATGGCGAGACCTCGTCGCAGAGAACCCGTTCGGCACGCTGATCGCGCCGGGCGTCGACCGCGAACTCCCCGTCGTCGTGCCCACCCACATGCACTTCGACGGTGACCGGACCATCAGCCTCCACCTTGCCCGCCCGAACCCGGTGTGGCAGGCACTGTCGGAGAATCCGCGCTGTCTGTTCGTCGTCACCGCTGCCGTCACCTACGTCCCCAC
>SXGT01179639.1_pt1 | contig 10577 bp, 9 predicted proteins | sample 3176221 | NCBI WGS metagenome assembly SXGT01 (sample SAMN11356862, study PRJNA531348) | freshwater metagenome | isolation source: freshwater sample F1-120 | place: China: Fuxian Lake, Yuxi | collected 2017-12-25
GATGCCCGGCTTGTCGACCAGCGTCGCGGCGTCCTTGAGATCGACGCCGGCGGCGAGGCGCTCCTCGATCGCCGGGTAGCGGGCCTTGAGGCCGCGCTCGGCGTACTGGAAGCCCTTCTCGCAACCCGCGAGATCGGCCTGCGCCTGGCCATTGGCGCGCTGGAACACGAGGTGCTATTGCAATTCCTGATCGAGGCGATCGTCCTGTCGGCGCTGGGCGGCGTGATCGGCATCGTGATCGCCACCGCCGCGTCCTGGGGGCTCTCCAGCCTGATGGACGTACCCTACGTCTTCGACCCGTTCATCAACCTGCTGTCGCTGGCCTTTTCAGCCGGCATAGGGGTGCTGTTCGGTTACTTCCCGGCCCGCCGCGCTGCGCGAATGGATCCGATCGAGGCACTACGGCATGAGTGAGGCAAAGTTCCGGTAGTTGCGCCGTCCTGCCAGCGCCGACTTTTGCGCTTGCCCCCGCATTGAATAGCGCATCAGCTTTCGAGCTTTACCGGATGCGCGCAACAATCGATCGTGTGCTGGACGAACCACGTTGGGTGTTGGCGGTTCAATCGCGCTTGCAAGTCGGTCAGCCCGTTGAATAATTCGACACTCAAGCCAATCTGCTGCGTCGTGGCCAAGTCGCGTGAGCACTTACGAGAAATTCATGGTATTGGATCCTTCTTAACCAGTTGCTTCATGAAGGCGGCTTCGCTTTTGGTGATGCGGACAACTTTTTGAGGTCCCATGGAATTGACAAGGTTAACAAAGTCATCCAGGGGCAGTGGCTCAGATATTTGCTTGTCGCCCCCATCAATCCGTTCGCTGAGTTTGAATAGACCCGTTCCGGTGATGGCCATCATGTAATGACGTCCTTCACTACGCGAATTGAGGCGGACTACGGCAGCGGTTGCACGAGTTGAGCGCATGTGAGTCGCCTACCTATTGGTCTGTAACTGAGTTGAGTCGATAGCGGCCCACACACGTGTCCATCTGATTTTTCTGTACTTTCTGGATTTTGCGCAGCAGTTCATGTGGCACATCGCAAAGCTGGTAGCGCCGACGTAGTTCTTCCTCCATATGGATCAGAAGGCTGGCAGCCATTTCGGCGTCTGCCAATGCACGGTGATATCGCCCCGTGACGGGAAGCTTGGCATATTCGACGAGCACGCCAAGTTTGTGGTTGGGTGCCTGCGGTAACACACGGCGCGCCACGAGCATGGAGCAGGCGAATTCCTGCCGGCGTTTTCGGTGAAGACGTTTGAGCTCTGCATCCCAGAACCGACTATCGAAGGAGGCATTGTGGGCGACAAGCGGATGGTCACCCACAAAATCAGACACGTCGCGCATGACATCGGCTGCAGGCGGGGCATTCCGAACCATAGCGTCGGTGATGCCGGTAAGTTCAGTGATGAATGCTGGTATGCGCACCCCTGCGTTCATCAGGCTCTGGAACCGATCAATTACTTTGCCATCCTTGAGCAGGACAGCGGCGACCTCCGTCGCACGATCCCCTTGGTCTGGCGACAACCCCGTCGTTTCGAAGTCAATGACTGCGACAACTTCCATTAAACCTATTCCTATGCGCTGCCAGGAGTGATGTAATTCTTTGCCCCGGTTCACAGCCCATTATTTTTCGCTCTCCCAGTGCTCAAACCACTCGGTCAGCGCCAGAGCCTCTCCCAACCCGCCCAGCCGGTGATCAATGGCATCGTGGTTGCCCCAAACCACGTTGGTCAAGGTACCGTCGGCTACGCGGGATTCGATGTCTTGGCAATAAAGCCCCAGCTCGCGCTGCACATAGAAACCATAGGTACGACAGGCTACTGGGCGTTGACCATAGACCATGCAGGCGCCGGTAGGCTGATCCAACAGCGGGCAAATGATGGGGCGAAACTGCTGGCTGGCCAAAATGGATATCTCCCGGCTTATTGTCCGAAGGTTTTCCTGCGGTAGCTCGGCAAGTCCAGCCCGCAGCAAGTTCCACTCGGCTTCACTGAGTCGAGGCACTTCGGCAAGCCGCCGGCAACAGCAGTCGCAGCCCTTTCCGCACAACCAGTCGGGATGACTTCCCCGGATAGCCTGTACGCGCGTGTCAATGTCGGCATGGAGTTGTGGGAGCACGCCATTGTCGGTGCTCATGTTGGATCCTTCTACACAAGTGTAACAAGTGTATGTCAGGACATGGCAATTGGGAAGGCGACATAAAAGTCAACGCCGGCGAGACGGCACTTACCAACATCACCCCAACAACCTTAGAACAACCCCGGGTTGTGCATTTGCCTGTGAGATCATTGCTATTCCTGCCTCCTGAAGGATTTTGGCAAGTGTCAGTTTGGCTGTTTCTTCAGCATAATCCGCATCCCTAATGCGCGAGCGTGATGCACTCATATTTTCTGATGAGGTCTGTAGATTGCCAATGGCGTATTCAAACCGCGCTTGAAGCGCCCCATAGCGAACCCGCTGGCGATTAATCGCAGACATCGCCGAATCAACGATAGCCAAAGTCCGGTTTGAATTATTCATTGTACTTACATCGACCTTATCAACGGCCTGTAATTGGGATCCTGTTATCCCAGATGTAAGTAAAAACTGTGCGGCATCATCGGTCACCGAAAATGACCTGTCAGAATCAAGTACTAACTGACCAGTCACCCAGGTACCACTCGATGAATTCCATATGCCCTCGGAGAATGTAGCCTGCAAAGAGTGAGCGCTACCACTATTTGTCATATCACCGTCCGCCGCCTCCATATTGGCAACACTGATAACTTCCGTAGAACTGTTATTAACGATTCGAAAATCCTTGCCAGTATCATTGCTCAATTCCAAAGCATAGGTTGGTGTCGGGCTATCCGTAGCAACAACTTTCGCTGTAATACCGGTTTTCCCTGTAACGTCGTTAAACACCTGTGCTGCCACAATCAGTTGTTCTTCATCATTCACGGATTCGTTGCTTGATGCGCCTCCAGTAGAGAAAGATACTGTCTGGAACTGACGCGGCTCTACATTGGGAGTCTTATCCGTAGCAATCATGAAGGAATAGCTGGTGTTCTGCATGAAGCCAACCCCCGTTCCTCCTGAACCATCTGCTGCCGCGCCCAGCACGACACTCGTCACCGCACTTGCAGTGACACCGGTTGCTTCCTGATTAATTGAAGCAGCAACATCTTCGGCACTCGCTCCAACCGGATAGCTTACTTGGTACAGCCCGGTCGCACTCTGAATGCTGAGCGTACCGCTTGCCGTGATTGGGGACTGATCAAGTGGCAAAAAAGGATTCGATCCGCCAAACTGTGCAAGTCGGGCACCAACTGCTGTTCCTGCTATCAGATCACCAACGCCATCCGGTTTATTGGCTACTAGTCCCCCAATTCGATAGTTTCCATAGTCCTCTATCTGAAAACTGCCTGAAGTAGCAACAATGCTTTGGTTGGCATCTGCGCCAACTTGAAACTGGGCTCCAGAAAAGGCACCATCCAGTAATTTCTGACCATTGAATTCTGTTGTAGATGCAATGCGTTGGAGTTCTTGGGTTAGCTGTTGAACTTCCACATTCAGGGCTTGGCGATCACTCTTGTTGTTAGTTGCATTGGCAGATTGGACTGCTAATTCCCGAATGCGCTGGAGAATTTCACCTGCAGATTGGAGGGCACCCTCAGCTGTTTGCGCAACAGATATACCGTCATTCGCATTTCGCCTAGCTTGGTCAAGTCCTCGAATCTTGGCAGAAAATCGCTCAGAAATAGCCAAACCAGCCGCATCATCCTTGGCACTAATAATACGCAAGCCTGAGGATAGGCGTCCCAAAGCAACCGATAAAACACCCTGCGAGCGCTCAAGATTACGCCGCGATGTCAAGGAGGAAATGTTTGTGGCGATTACTAGCGGCATTACTCATCCAAGAAAATACGGCAACGAATCACATACAAAGATTGTTTCCAAAGCTCCAATCAATAGACCCACACTACCCACGCTGACTGTTTATCGGCAAACTTTGTCAAAACTTGAAAATCCCCCTTGCCCTAACAACGAAGATGGCATCGGAAACGCGGAAACGCTGATCTGGTGCCTGGGCTTATGGCAGTGCGATAGAATGTGCCCCTGCAGGCTTAATGGATGGAAAGACTTCATTTGGAGTCGCCTTTCGTACCCTGCTCTGATGTAAATCAAAGGTCTGTTCGTACCTTACCCAAACGAGCATGCATGCGGATGGATGGGATTACCGTGTAGTTGCCCAAGTCCTGCCTTTTTCGATTTGGATAACACCGACGAGTATGACGCGAGTCCTCCCGCGTACCAATTTCAACAGTTCCCCCTATGTTCGTTTGCTGTCCGACCTCGCGTTGGTCGAAGCAAGCGAACCCGGACATGCGTTTGCCGAGCGTCTGGGGAGTTGGTTGAACTTCAAGGATGCGATTGCCCTCTCATCGGTTCTCGCCAGCCTGCCATCGGGCACTGTCGCGAATATGGTAACGCAGTCCACGGATTCCAGTGCCCAGATCAGCGAGTTGCTGACTCGAGTACGTACCGATCTGACGCAATCGATCACACGAAGCTTTTCACCGGCAGTCTCCCATTCCAGGCTACGAGTGCCTACTCTCAATCCCACCGACCCGATTGAAATTGTTACTGCCTATGAGCCATACCGCCGGTTTTATCTCGCTCATCAACGAGAGATGGAACAAAAAATTCGGCCGCTACGATCACAGGTCCGAAATGCACTCGCCCATGCTTCCCATCCCCTTAGACAGTTGGCCGCACTGGACACAGTCCTTGACAAGGCCCTTGCCGAGCGGGAAAGCAGACTGCTTGCAACCGTAGCCACCCTTCTCGAAAAGCGCTACGTGCAAAGACTCAAGAATCACCAGGCCACCAAGGCGCTTACCGGAGAAATCGATGACCCACGGACTTGGATGCAATTCGAAGGGTGGCTAGCCGGTTTTTGCCGCGAGTTACAAACCGCCCTACTTGCTGAAATCGACGTTCGATTGCAACCCGTGATCGGACTCATTGAAGCACTTACCCAAGAAAACAGAACACATTAATGAACAAAAAGCTCTTCTCCGGCGCGCTGGCCATCGGCGCAATGACCATCGTCTCGGTCGCTATCGGTTTTATCGGCTCGAATTACCTCGCCCTCGTGATGACCGCCATTATCGGGCTGGTGTATGGGTTTGGCGTCCATGAACTCCGCCAGTTTCGCCGTACCACCGCCAGTCTTCATACCGCACTGGGATCAATTCCGGAAAATCTGGCTGTGCTCAGTCAATGGCTGGACCGGGTACCCGAGTCGCTACAGAACTCGGTGCGTTTGCGCATTGAAGGAGAACGCACCGGCTTGCCGGGACCGTCACTCACCCCTTATCTGGTAGGCCTGCTCGTCATGCTCGGCATGCTGGGCACATTTATCGGTATGGTCGTCACCTTTAATGGCGCTGTATTCGCATTGGAGGGCAGCACCGATCTTCAGGCCATCCGGTCCGCCTTGGCTGCCCCAATTAGAGGCTTGGGGCTCGCGTTCGGCACATCCGTCGCCGGTGTCGCTGCATCGGCCATGCTGGGTCTGATGTCGGCACTAAGTCGACGTGATCGGCTGCAGGTCGCCCAATTACTGGATAACAGGATCGCGACGGACTTGCATCGCTTCTCTTTTACTCACCAACGGCAGGAAACCTTTAAAGCAATACAGTCACAAGCCCAGGCATTGCCGGCAGTCGTTGACCAGTTGCAGTCGATGATGAGTCAAATGGAACGGATGAGTCACCAACTCAATCAGCAACTTCTCAGCAATCAAGAAAGCTTCCACGCTGAAGTCAAGAACGTCTACGGTGAACTGGCAAACTCTGTTGATGCCTCGCTCAAAAACAGCCTGAGCCAAGGTGCAATGCTGGCTGGGGAAAGCATCAAACCGGTACTCGAAGCCACGATGAACAACATAGCCCACAATGCTGTGGTAATGCAGCAGCAGGTGGTGAGCACCACGCAGCAACAAATTGACCACTTCGCAGCACGGTTTGACGCCACCGTGACAACCGTATCCGACACATGGAAAAGCGCACTTGCTCAACACACAACAACCAACGACCACCTGATTGACCGTGTTGGCCATTCATTCACCGGTATTGCCGAAACCATCGAACAGCGCGCAAGCGAACTCATTTACACACTGAGCGATCGGCACGCCAGCTTACAGGCTGCTCAGGCCGCCTCCGACCAGCAACGCATGAATGCCTGGCAGCATTCGCTTGAGTCGATGGCGGCAAGCTTGCACCGTGAGTTTCATGATTCCGGAGTGCAAACCCTGACTCAACAAAATCAGATCTGCACGACGCTGACCGAGACAGCCAGATCAATTACCGAACATGCGCAAGCCGCCGCAGTAGCCAATCTCAACAATATCAATCATCTGGTGACCAGTTCTGAGGAACTTGTACGCTCCCGCATGGTCTCCGAAGCGAACTGGCTCAAGCAACATGGTGAAAGGATGGATCAACTGGTCTCCCTGTTGCACACCGAACTTGGCGCGCTTCGCGATCAGGAGGCCGCGCGTGGCCATGCAGCGGTAGAGCGCTTGGGCGAACTGCAAGCTGCGCTGACTTCCCATCTGACGACGCTGGGCACCGCCCTTGAAGAGCCAATCACCCGCCTCATTCATACCGCCTCCGAGGCACCGCGTGCTGCTGCCGAAGTGATTGGGCAGTTGCGACAGGAAATCTCGCACAGTCTGGCGCGCGATAACGAGCTACTGGAAGAACGCAGCCGGATCATGGCGACCTTGAGTACATTGCTGGATGCGATCAATCATGCCGCCTCGGAACAGCGGGCTGTAATCGACGCACTTGTCGAATCTTCCGCAGTCACCCTCCATCAGGCCGGTGCGAAGTTTGCCGACCAGGTTGAATCGGAAGCCATCAAGCTTGCTGACATTGGCGCACAGGTTAGCAGCAGTGCAATTGAAGTTTCCAGCCTCGGCGAAGCCTTCGGATTGGCCGTGCGGTCTTTCGATGAAGCCAATGCACACTTGATCGCCAATCTGCAACGCATCGAAGCCGCATTGGACAAATCGACCTTGCGCAGCGATGAACAGCTGGCATATTACGTTGCACAAGCGCGAGAAGTTATCGATCTCAGCATCCTGTCGCAGAAGCAGATCGTTGACGAACTACGCCAACTCCCCGGAAAGTCTGCACGGGTGGCTGCAGAGGCTTGCTGATGGAACATCAAGACAGTGCAATCGAAGAAACCGCACCGGTCTGGGCTGTGTTTGGCGATCTGATGTCTGGCCTGTTGGGGGCCTTCGTCCTGATTCTTCTCGGCGTGTTAGCGATCCAGGTGGAATTGGCCACCCACCTTGAAGTAGAGACAAAAAAACGCCAGATAGAAGAACAACGGCGAATCGCTCTGGAAAAAGCACTGGCAGTGCCCTTGGCATCGGGGCGCGTCACGTTCAACAACGGGAGGATCGGCATCAGTGGCCGAGTATTGTTCGATTTGAATTCGGACAAATTACAGCCCGAGGGCCGACAATTGCTGAAGAGCCTGGTGACACCCCTACATGCCTATCTTGGTGCAAGGGATGAACTGCTAATGATCAGCGGCTTTACGGATGATCGTCAAGTGCGCGGTCGAAGCAGTCACTTTGCAGACAACTGGGAACTTTCGGCACAGCGTGCTTTAACCGTCACGCGCACCCTTATTGAAGATGGCATGCCGTCATCTTTGGTATTCGCTGCCGCTTTTGGTGCCGAACAACCGGTCAGCCCAAACATTGATGAGATCACCCGCGCACAGAACCGGCGAGTAGAAATGTCACCGGTACCACGAATATCCCGTCCCGCCCTATCCAAACCATGACAACTAATGGTTTCACTCATGCCGACGAGGGGGTACGCGTGTCTAATCCGCAGGACGGCCATACATTAGCGATTGACGCTTTGAGAGCAGCCGGCGCGGACAAGATTTATCCAAGTCACTTTCATTTTGTCGAGACATTGGCGCGGCGAATATCATCGCAGCAAGGCATTGTCCGGAGCCATCTCTACAACAAGTTGGAAGAATCCCTGCACGACTTACAAACCAGATTCGCAGGCGCCCGAAGCGAAGCAGCCGAAAAGATCAACAACAAAAAGAATTCGCCAACCGTATCACCCCTCAGCGAACTGACTCGCTACATTGACCAAAGCGCTGGAGAAAATCCGGAGCCTGATACGCTGAACCCGATCGAATCGCCGTCAGAATTGAAGAATGTCCGCACCTACAGAAATACATGGTCAAAACTTAGTGTAGACAGGCAACTTACACAAGCATTTGAACGGGCGCCGGAGAATGCAGGGCCGTTAAATTCGCACTATCTGGTATTGCAATCACTCGCCATGATGCGTGAGATCTCACCGGACTACCTTAATCGGTACATGTCTTATGTGGACACCCTGCTCTGTCTTGACCAGGCTGAAAGCAAAGGAAAACTGTCGCCGAAAAAGGCGGCGAAGCCGAGAGCGAAAAAAAGTCGCGAACACCTCTGAAGCCGATTCTCGGCTTCACGTCATATTGATGAACTCGGCACAGCGAGTGATCAGGAGCTCAATGCATGAATCCCGCCAGCAGCAGATAGGTCCGCATGCACGGCGTCGATCGGGAACGGGCGTTTCATAAATCCGAGGTGGCCACACTCTTCGCCCTTCTCCGGGCGGTGCATAGTCAAACCGCTTGAGCACCCGGTTGAGGTGCGCGTACCGCTCGCTGTCGTTGCCACTCGCCGAAAACTCAATTGGCGAGTTGGCGCCGAACTACGGGGTGCACATGGCCGGCTGGCGCCGTCTCGCCAGCACCGACTTTCCGGTTTCCACTCGCCCGCATCAGGTTTCCGTACGGCCGAAGTTCTGAGCACTTGTCCTGGCGTATGATCGACCACCATTCAGGCGCTTGGCTCAAGATGCGGGAGATTGATGGCTTGCAGGGGGAGAGAGCGACGCGCATGACATCAACTGAAGATATCCGTCAGCAAGGTCTTGGATTCAACGAGTTTACAGACGACAGCTGCCCAGTAGGGCATCGATTGGATCACCAGGATTGCGATCCAGCCCAGCCGACCGGTGTCGGCAGGATTACGGCTAAGCATCAGCAGACTAATGCAGAACACCAGGCCGCCGAGCAGCGCGAACTCTTCCTTGATGCCCTGCACGAACCTCGGGCCGACAGCTGCCGCCACCTCGGCTGCACAGCGGTCGGACGAGGCGGTCGCCGCCTTCTGCGTGATCTCGAACACCGCCTGCCGGCCGCGCAGCCCCTGCAGCACGCCGCGTGCGATGCGGTGCGACAGGGCCATGCCGGCCACCGCTGCTCCCAGGCGGTCGGACAAGCCGCAGGGCACGCAGCGTGTGTAGAGCAGCGGGCCGATCAGCAGTCGGGCGATGAAGAACGCGATCAGCGGCACCACGAACAGCCACAGCGGCGGTTCGACGGTGGTCGGCAGGTAGACCATGCCCAGGCTGAAGACGATCATGATGATCGAGAACAGTAAGTGCAGCGTGTCGCCCAGCCATGGCAGCCAGCCGGCCAGAAAGTGGTAGCGCTGAGCAAGGGTCAATCGCGAACGGCCCAGCAGCGATCGGGCATGCAGCCTGAAGATCTGCATCGCACCTTGCGCCCAGCGCTTCCTTTGCCGAGCGTAGGCCGAAAAGTCCCTCGGCAGCAGGCCGGCCCCAAGCATGCGGTCGACGTAGACGGCCCGATAGCCGGTCCGCAGCAGACGCAGACCAAGTTCGGTGTCCTCGCAGATGCAGTTTTCGTTCCACCTGAGGCGCTGCAGATCGTCGGCCCGCACCACGGTCATCGTGCCATGCTGGATGATGGCGTTGCGCTCGTTGCGGTGGTGCATGCCGATCCGGAAGAATCCCTCGGTCTCCCAGTTCATCATCCTGTCGAACCGACGCGCAGACCAGTGGCGATGGGCTTGCGGCGCTTGGACCAGACCGACCGACGGATCGTGGAAATGGATCTGTACCTGCCTGAACCACTGTGGATCAACCACGTAGTCGGCATCGACCACCGCAATCCACTGGGCCGCAGGATCGGTGATCGCCAGGGCCTGGTTCAGGGCGCCCGCCTTGTAGCCCGGCAGTTGCACCCATTGGGCGAAGCGCAGCCGCGGATCCTGTCGAAGCGCCATCCAGGCCGCCAACTTCTCGCGGGCGTGCGGGTCGATGGTGTTGTTGTCAACCACGATCACCTCGAACGCCGGCCAGTCGATGGCCAGCAGTGATTCGACGCTTTGAATGACCATGTCGGGCGGCTCATTGGCGCAAGCCAGATGAATGCTGATGAAGGGCCGCGCCAGGAGGGCCAGGTCGGTGGCCGGCGCCTCGCTTCCCAACTCGCTCGGCCCGCCCGTCCAGAAGCGTTCGGAGAATTCAAATGCCTGCGCCAGCAGGGTGGCACTGATAAACCCAGATTGTCCATTAGCCATTTTGCAGCCCCTGAATGACAGGGGGAGAGGAAGCATTGGCCCAGAGTCCGGAGAACCAGGCACGTTTTCGACGCGGTACGGAAAGCAGCAGTCGGTTCTGGCTGGCGTCGTGGTGCCA
>SXGT01164479.1_pt1 | contig 10576 bp, 7 predicted proteins | sample 3176221 | NCBI WGS metagenome assembly SXGT01 (sample SAMN11356862, study PRJNA531348) | freshwater metagenome | isolation source: freshwater sample F1-120 | place: China: Fuxian Lake, Yuxi | collected 2017-12-25
CTGATCATCCACACCTCTGACGATCCCGGCAAAAACCTGTTCGCCCATAAAAATATTAACCGGCTGCCCTGCCAGGCAGTCGTAGTTTCGCCATTCGTTGACGTAATCCGACAATTTCCGGGTTGGATAATCGGCCACCACGGGCACGATTTCGTTCAACAACAAAGCCACCCAACGATTGCGTTGTAACGCGAATGGCTCGCCGACAATCTGCTGCAAATCCACCCAGGCTTGCTCGATAGCCTCAGCCTGAACGGACGGCAAATACAAATTCAAACCCAAACCGATCACCGCATGACACGGCCCACTGCTTTCCCCGGACACTTCGATCAAAATGCCCGCCAGCTTACGGCCACGCCAATAAATATCGTTCGGCCATTTCAAGCCTGCCTCGGCAATCCCGGCCTGACGCAAAGCTCGAACCACAGCAACGCCAACGGCCAGGCTTAACCCGGCAATCGCAGCAGGCCCATCTTGAAATCGCCAAAGCAATGACAAGTAAATGTTATGCCCGAACGGTGAAACCCACGCCCGCCCTCGCCTGCCTTTACCGGCGGTTTGATATTCCGCCAGACAAACCCAGGCGTTTGCCGGTTGTTGCTGGGCGATATCCAACAAATAACTGTTGGTTGAGGTTAATTCGTCGTGAACTTCCAGGCGCTGAATCAATGCGGCAACTGCGGGTAACAATGCCGACTCGATTTGCGCTTGATCCAGTAATTGCAAAGGCCGCTGCAATTTATAGCCTTTACCGGTGACGGCGACGATTTCGATGCCCCAAGCTTCCAGACATTGCAGTTGTTTCCAGACGGCGGAACGGCTAACAGCCAGTAAATGGGCTAATGCGGTTCCGGAGTGAAACTGGCCATCAGCCAGCAAGGCCAACAGCTGTTTGCGGGTATTGGACATCATTCGACCGGGTTGATAACAGCCAATATAGCTAAAACCCGCTTAACCAATATGCTTGTCACGCAATTGTTGCATTTGTTTTTTGATGACGTGCTTGATCAACAACTCTCGATCTTCATCGTTGATATTGATGTATTCAGCGCAAATCGCATAGGGATGTACAGGATTGAGCTCGGTTTCATTCTTGGTTTGCACCACTCGGGCATACACCACAATCACGGCCAGACAGGAAGTCAACAACATCCGCAGTTCCAACAAAGTCCCAACCGGAATCGGCGCATCATTGTTAAAAGCTACGCCAGCGGCGCTTAAACTGACATCGCGCTTGTCATGTTCGGAAAATTCATTACATTGATCAGCACTCAAAGCTTGCGCAATCAGATTGAGTTTGCTGTCGATAATTTTCAGATACTCAAACATCTCCGGATCGCGACGTTCCAGACGCGGTGCCAATGAACCGGCTTCCTGGTTCAGTACATCCAGAGCCACCGCTAAACTGCAACTGCCCAGTACATCATTGGACACATGACTGCCGGTTTTCATCTTATTGGCATCGATGACCCGATGCAGTAAGTTGATGGTGTCGCTCACTCGAAAATAGCGTCTTTTTTCTGTAATTTCCTCTGCCATGATTTGCATCCTGAAAAAATAGTATTAGCGGGGAATTCTAGTCGATTCGCTCAAAAAACCACGAAAAATTAAACTATCAATCCGGTATGACAATGTCATGTTGCTGAATCAGGTCATGAACAGCGATCCGTGATAGCGCTTGCACCGGCAAAATCAAATCATCCTGCGTCAATCCGCGGGCTGCCAGGGACTCGGTTTCGACATAAACCTGCGTGATGCCATACAACTCCAAAGACAGAAACATGGCTGCGGTATTTTTCATGACCATGAATTCAGAAGCCTGAGCCGATTTCAGCTGAAAGACGCCCTCATCCATAAACAACAGCGACACGGACTGATCGAAAGCCGCTGTGGTTAACAGTTGATCCAGGGTTTCCTGGACTCGGCTGCTGTTGTGCGGCAGTTGTCGCATCACAAATAAATAACGCTTCATAGTATTCAAGCAAAAACCAGGCAGCGATCGGCAAGCAAACTGGCCTCCAGCCATTGTCCCAAGCCACCGATGCGAAAACCATCCGCCAAATCATTATCCTGCGCGCCCTGCCGACGGGCTTCATCGGCGTGCAGTAAGCCGCGGCGCTGCGCGGCAGAAATGCAAACCAATAAATCCACAGCTTGCTCACGCGCCAAGTCCGACCACAACCGCAGCAGATTAGCTTCATCATCGGGCGGCAATTGGTATCTGAATGCGTGATACACACCTTCCTGATAAAAAAACACTTGCAGGATTTGATGATGGGCTTTCAAAGCGGCTTGAATGAATCGGTAAGCTGTCCAGCCAGCCTGATTGGTATAAGGGCTGGCGTTAATCTGAATGGCATATTTCATACGGCGCTGAAGACCTGGGTTTCGAATGATGCGGATTTGCTCAGCGCTATTTTAACCGGAATCTAAAGCCTGATTTCTTCATCGTATAAATAACAGCCCGGATCTTCAGCCCAGAAATCACCGGTCAATTGCTGAGCTCTCACCCGGGTATTGCCGTTACAAATGGCTTGATAGCCACACTCTCCACAACGACCTTTTAGGGGACGCGGAGATTGCTTCAATCCTGCCATTAGCGGATCAGATACATCAGCCCAAATCGCCGAAAAAGGCCGCTTGCGCACATTGCCCAGGTTGTAGTGCCACCAAAAAGTATCCGGGTGGACATTGCCCAGATTATCGATGTTGGCGACATTCACGCCGGAAGCATTCCCGCCCCACTGTTGCAACTTAGCCTGTACCTGCGCAGTCCGCTCGGGAAAATGCCGTTGCACCCAATGCAGAAAATACACCGCGTCCGCATCGTTGTTACCGGTCACCACTTCCCGGTGCAGACCTTGCTGCTCCCATTGCAGACACTTTTCAAACAAGGCATCCATCACCAACCGAGTCAGTCCGAACTCCGCATCATCTTTACGATTTTTATTGCCGCGCCCACCATAGTTCAGATGCGACAAATAGAACTTGTCGATATCTTCATCATCCATCAATTGCAGCATGGCCTGGAAATCATGCGCATTATCCTGAGTCAGGGTAAATCGTATGCCAGCCTTGATGCCATGCTGACGACAAAGACGAATGCCAGCCAATGACGCATCAAACGAGCCTTGCTTCTGCCGAAATTTATCATGAGCCTCGCGCATGCCATCCAGACTGACGCCAATATATTGATAATCAATGGCGGCGATTGGCTCGATATTATTTCGGTCAATCAAGGTGCCGTTGCTGGACAAGGCCACATAAAACCCCTGGTCGCGGGCCCGTTGCGAAATCGGAAAAATATCCGGATGCAGTAAAGGTTCGCCGCCGGACAAGATCAATACCGGCACCTTAAAAGCTTTTAAATCGTCCATGACCTGAAAAATTTCCGGGGTACTGAGTTCACCGGGAAAATCGATATCCGCCGAGGTGGTATAGCAATGTTTGCAGGTCAGGTTGCAGCGACGGATTAAATTCCAGATCACCACCGGACCGGATGGCTGGCGTGGTTTGGTCAAAGGCGAAGGCTGAAGCACCTCGCGCATGTACTGGCTTAATCTGAACATTGAATACTCCGGCTGGCCACTATCGGCATTTTGTTTCGAATAGCTATTATTTTACCGACTCCGGTGATGCTTGTTGGCTTTAGGCGATTTCCGGCGAAAAATATACCCAACTGGCAGGTCTTTTTGTCCATCTACTGCGGCACAAAAAGGGTTACATAGCACAACTATGCGCCCCTTTTCGCACCTTGTAGTTGAACAAAAATCCTGCGCCATTCGGGTATATTTATTCTTGGCAATCGCCTTAATGCTGCTTGTGATCCAAGGCATGGGTAACATAACTTAATAGTTCTTTGAATTTAAGCAAGAGTATTTCGGCTTGAGTCAGTGCTTCATCTAAATGGTGACGAGCCAAATTTTCAGTCAGTTTCGCCTGAGTGAAAACCGCCTTTGCCTCGATATTGGCCGCCACACCTTTGATGCTATGGGCAATGAAAGCTATTTCGTCAAAATCCGGACGTCGTATGGCCTGCTCCAGTTTTTCCGGCATGTCATGCTGGGAATCCAGTAAGACATTGAGCAGCTTATCCACGAAAACGCCATTAGCATCGAAACGCTCCTGCAGCAATGTCCAATCCAGCGGGCTGGGTTCAGGTTGTTGATCCGTCGGAGGCGAATGGCTGGTTTGAACCTGCTTTATTGTGCGTTCAAGCGGGGGCGATTCAGTTCCGGCATGCCGCACAATAGCCGCTACCAATTCATCAACATCAATGGGTTTACACAGATGATCCACCATGCCATGCGCCAGGCATTTCGCCCGCTCTTCCGGCATGGCGTGGGCTGTCAAACCTATGATGGGCAAAGCGGGAGCGATTTTATTGACCGCAACAGCCGTCTGGTAACCATCCATGACCGGCATTTGAATATCCGTCAAAAGCAGATCGAAGGCGCCTCCGCCCTGTTGTTGAATGGCTTGATAGACCAATTGCCCGTTTTCATAGCAGGTCAACTGTGCGCCTTCCAATCTCAGGATTTCCTCAAGAACCAGACGATTGACTTCATTGTCTTCCGCAGCCAGTATTTTCAAACCGACTAATCGGCCTTTTGGGTTAGTTTTTTGCCTATCGGCTGACGGCTGTCTGACCAAACATTGCTGGATGATCTGCCGGGGGCGAACCGGCTGGTCTATGATTTTGATGTATCGGTAAAGCTGCTCACTCACCAAGCCACGACTCTGAGCGTCACACAAAAGCAGTATGCGCCTTCCCTGATCAGCGGCCTGTATGATTTGCTCAGTTATCACCGGATTGCTCAGTGTTTCAGCAACCAGTAACCAGCAAGCGTCATCTGCGATTTTAAACGCCTGTTCCAAAGTGCTTATCTCAATCCGCAAATGGGGATGCTGACTCAGGCTGTTTTTTAAACTGTCGGCAGCGGCGCCAGAAAGCCCGGCCATTCGAATCGTCAGCGGTTTTTCCAGCGAGGGGGGATATTCTGCGTCTATCAACGGGATTAACACGCTAAACTCGGAGCCCACACCGGGCTGGCTGTCCAGACTCAGTGAACCACCCATCAATTCCACCAGCCGCTTGCTAATGGTCAAACCCAACCCGGTACCGCCGAAGCGTCGAGTCGTCGAGCTGTCAGCTTGGGAAAAGGGTTGAAACAAGCGCTGGATTTCATCAGCAGACAAGCCAATGCCGCTATCGATTACCCGAAACCGCAGATAATCACCATCCACATCAGCCATCAGGGTAATTTGGCCCTGATCGGTAAATTTGATGGCGTTGGACAACAAATTCACCAACACCTGAGATAGCCTTAACGCGTCCCCCACACAGCCATCAGGCAGATTGGGCGCTTCTTCAACCATAAACTGCAGATTTTTGGCCTGCGCACGCTCAATATTGATGTTCACCACTTGGTCTATGACATCTGCCGGACTGAAACGAACGCGCTCGATTTCCAGGCGGTTGGCCTCAATTTTGGAGAGGTCGAGGATGTCATTGATAATGCTTAACAGCAACTTGCCGGAGTTGAGAATATGCCCAAACACGTTGGCGGTCTTGAGATCGCCGGTTTCCCGCTGCCCTACCTGCGCTAATCCCAATACGGCGTTAAGTGGCGTGCGAATTTCATGACTCATATTGGCCAAAAATTGGCCTTTGGCCTGATTGGCAGTTTCGGCGGCTTCTTTGGCTGCGGCTAATTCCGCCGTTCTGGCCAGTACCAATTCTGCCAGATGATGGCGATGCTTTTCCAATTCAACAGCCGCTGCCTTTTGTTCAGTCACTTCCTGCACCGTACCAATCACCTTGACCGGATTTCCCTCCTGGTCAAATTGCAGCTGTCCACGATCGGCCAACCAGAACATCTCCCCAGAAGGCAACAGCAGACGATAATCCGCACTGAAATTTCGTTTTTCCGCCACAGCCTGCTCCATGGCCTGCATGACATGGGCAAGATCCTCGGGATGCACCAGCGAACTGAATAGCTGCATGTTGGGTTCCAAATCCGGCAAATGGAACAATTTGTAAATTTCTTCAGACCAGTACAATTTTTGGGTACTGAACTCAAAATCCCATACTCCCATTCTGGCTAATTCCAAAGCCATATATAGACGTTTTTGGCTTTTTTCCAGCGCCAACTGCGCTTGTTTAGTGGCTGTGATGTCCCGCCAGGAAACGTGCATCAAATCTTTTTCCTGGTTGGTGATGGGCGTCAGTACCACTTCCACCAGCAAGGGATCACCGTTGGTTTTGATATGCTCCCATTCAAAAATATGTCCATGACGTTGCTGAGCCAGTGCAAACATTTCATCGGCTTTTTCAGTTGAAGATGCGCCGTCCGGTTGAAAAGGCGGAGAAATTTTGCAGGGGTGGCAATTCAGAATTTCATCCTCAGTCCGCATTCCCAGTAATCTCAATGCTGCAGCATTGCAATCGACAAACCGCTGTTCCTCAATCAATAACATGGCTTCGGCACTATCCTCAAACAATTGCCGAAAGCGACGCTCGCTATGGACAAGCCGTTCCCTGGCGTCGTTAAGTTCAGCCACCAAAACATTCAAGCGACTATTGTTTTGCTGTAATACACCTAAAGAGTCCAGCAGGTATCCGATCAAGCCCAAAACCATACCGGCTGTAATGACGGAGGCAATAAAACCAGTCAGCAGATAATCAGTCGTAATCGAGCCTTTAATCACCAGCTCAACAATGGAAACGATAATCTCAGTCAACAGAATGGCGGCGATCACCCCCATCAGCCATAGTTGTAAACGGCTGATATTCTGCAGCCTTGTCAGCAGGTTTAATGCCACGAGCTACTCAGCGTGATGCATAAAAAGCCATCGGGATTGGACATGGGAAATTTAATGCGAGACACAATGCGTTTTGGCGCCCAAAATCACCAACCTGCCGATGAGAAAGGGATGGTCCAGCACCTTGAACAGTTAAAATTTTCAAGCAATTGACTCACCTGTGACAGCCAGCATTTCTCTGGCATGCGCCAGGGTATTTTCGGTGATGGTGATGCCGCCCAGCATGCGCGCAACTTCAGCCACCCGTTCTTCGTCGCTCAGACGCCTGACCGTTGACGAGGTAACTGCGGCATTTTGATTTTTGGCCACAAACAAATGCTGATGCGCTTGCGACGCCACCTGCGGTAAATGCGTCACGCATAAAACTTGCCGATTTTGACTGAGCCTCCGCAATTTTTGCCCAACGATTTCAGCAATGCCGCCACCGATGCCCGAATCGACTTCGTCAAAAATCATGGTGGGCGTGGTTTTGTCGGTGCTGGTGGTGACTTGAATCGCCAGACTGATCCGCGACAACTCGCCACCGGAGGCCACTTTAGCCAGCGGTTTGGCGGGCAAGCCCGGATTGGTGCTGACTAAAAACTCGATGGCATCCCAGCCATTGCGTTGCGGTTCGGCGGTTTCCAAACTGGAAATGTCTACCACAAACTCGCCATGCGGCATGCCCAATTCCTTGATGGTATCGGAAATGCGCTGCTGCAAGTCTCCCGCCGCTTGCTGGCGACTGGCTGACAATTGACCGGCTAATTGTTGATATTGCTTGAACAACCGCTCGGCATCTGCGCTCAGACTTTCGATACGTTCACTGCTGTGGCTGATGTTATCCAGTTCGACAGCCAGTTGCGCGGCCAACTGCGGCAATTCCTCAGGGGAAGTTTTATGCTTGCGACTGAGGTTTTGCACGATGCCGATCTGGTTTTCCAGCCAGAGTAATTGTTGCGGATCAGCTTCCAGATTGTCCAGAAACCGGCGCAATTGTTGGGCGGCTTCGTTGATTTGAATCTCGGCCTCGTTAAGCAATTCGCTGACATTGCCCAACTCCGGGGCATATTCGACTAGCTCATTCAAGGCATGCAGACTATGCCCCAGCATTTGCGCCACCGATTGCTGATCGTTGTCATACAAAATATCCAGTTGCTGCTGACCAACGCTTAACAACTTACCCACATTGGCGATTTTATGATGTTGATCCGCAAGCGCTTGATAATCGAAATTGTCCAGATCCAGCTGTTTTAATTCGTCTAATTGATAACGCAGCAATTCTTCACGTTCGACCTGGTCGCTGCCGGATTTGAGCAACTGCTGCAGGGTTTTATGGGTTTGTTTCCAGTTTTGATAACAATCATTCACGGCTTCCAGCAACGGCTGGTTTTGCGCAAAACCATCCAGCAACAAGCGCTGTTCTTCCTTATCCAGCAAGGTTAAATGTGCATGCTGACCATGGATTTCCACCAGCTGACGACTTAAGGCCTGCAGCATTTGCAAGTTTACCGGCCGATTGTTGATGTACGCTTTGGAGCGACCATCTTCGCTGACCGTACGTCGCACCAAACACAATCCTTCATCATCCAGCTCTTGTGCTTCCAGCCAGTTTTTGACGGCAGGCGCCTGGCTTAAATCGAACTCCAGATTGATTTCAGCACGTTTGCTGTTGGGGCGCACATAGCCGGAATCCGCCCTATCGCCCAAAGCCAACCCCAGGGCGGTTAGCAAAATGGATTTACCGGCGCCGGTTTCACCGGTCAATACAGACATGCCGGGTTCCAAGTCAAGATCCAGGCTGTCCACTACCGCCAGATCGATAATATTCAGGTTTAACAACATAATTCAGACGTCCTAGCCACGGCTCCAGTTGAGCTTGCTTCTGAGTATATGAAAATAATCATGGTTTTCCGGGTGCAAAATCTTGAAAGCTTTGTCGGCTTTTTTAACCAGTATTTTGTCGCCGATCAGCACATCCGGAATCTCCAGATGATCACAGGTCACCAGCGCATTGATTTGTTTGGTGGGGCTAAAGCTGATCTCGATTTCAACCTGATCGTCAATCACGATGGGTCGGTTGGATAAGGTATGCGGATTAAGCGGCACTAGAACCAAGGCATTCAAGGCCGGGTGTAAAATCGGCCCACCCGCTGATAAGGAATAAGCAGTAGAACCGGTTGGGGTGGCAATGATCAGTCCATCCGAACGCTGGGTATTCAAATACACGCCGTCAATACTGGTGATGATTTCGATCATGCTGGGCGTCACCCAGCGATGCACCACCACTTCGTTGACTGCCGTTTCGCTATGAATCACTTGATTTTCACGGACGATGAACGCCTGTAACAGATGCCGCTGTTCGACTTTGTAATGCCCATCCAAAATCAGGGACAGACGACTGATCAGGTGTTCAGGGGAAATATCCACCAAAAATCCCAACCGCCCCAGATTCACCCCGATCAACGGAATCTCAAAATCGGCGGCGGCGCGGGCTGCCGCCAGAAAAGTGCCGTCACCACCCACGGCAATCATCAAATCGCAATATTGGGGTAATTCGGCAATGGAATATTCCAGGACATCAGCCGCTGCGATTAATCCGGCGTTTTGATCGTCTACCAGAACTTGATGACCTTGCTGTTGCAAAAACTGATAGAGCTCTGCCAGCGTGATGGCGATACTAGGATCGCCAAATTTGCCGATAATGCCTACGCGGGGGAAAGTTAAGGGCATGAATAAATGTGGTTTATAGAACTAGCCTCGATTATACAAACAATCCCAATCCGGTGTGATTTGTTCGCATGAGCTGGTTTATCCCTTCGCCGCTTGTAACTCACTCGCTGCGGAATATGCAGAACGCAATGACCAAAACGGCAGCGATAAAATCAACACACACAACAGCCAACTGACCAATTGACCATTCTGCAAGGTATAACCCAGAGCTACTGGCAAGCCCTCGTAAAAATCCGGATGCGCCTGGATGAAGTCATAGGCGGCCATAAATTCGTAAGTTTCGCCGATCACCAACCCGATAGCTGAAAGCAGCAAGGCATAGGCTAAATATTGGTACCGGGGCTTTAGTTCAAAACAACCTGTCAGAGCAGACAAGCCCCAATAAACTGGTCTACTGCCGAATTGCTTGCCAATGATCAAACACACAATGCCCAGGCTGGGAATGAGAAATTGCTCCACAGGGAAACTCAGATACCGGCCATCGATAGCCAAATGCAAGGTTTTTAACCCTGCCAATCCGGCAAACAATACATAGCCATGTCCCAGCCAGTTATTAAGATCGGGATAGCCTGATTGGCTGCTGAACAAATTCCGCAAACGTTGTAACAGCAATGCTGAAATCATGGCATTGGCCAACACCATCAAAACGGTATACGCCCGTTGCCATGGACTGTAGCTGGTACGCCAGAGAAAATCGCTTAGATCAACCAGAGCAATACAAAAAATTTGGGCCATGCCCAAAATCAACAATAATCGCCACACCGATAATGTAGACAAAGATTTGCGAGCCAACAGGGCCAAGCCTAAGCACATCACCGTAGCCCAGGCAAAGTGCATGAGCCAATGCGGGTTTTCATTCACAAATCCCGTCAAAGGAAACACCGGCTCGCGCTGCAGATTAAACAAACCCCAGTTAGCGCCCACTACGCCTTCATTTTGGCTTTTCCAATGCTGATTAAACGCTTCGACGATGTTGTAATCAAAACCCTGTTGATTGGCGACCTGGATCAGACTACGAATGAAGCGGGCTTCATTGACC
>SXGT01223388.1_pt1 | contig 10576 bp, 7 predicted proteins | sample 3176221 | NCBI WGS metagenome assembly SXGT01 (sample SAMN11356862, study PRJNA531348) | freshwater metagenome | isolation source: freshwater sample F1-120 | place: China: Fuxian Lake, Yuxi | collected 2017-12-25
CCCCGCTGCGCGGCGGTCGCCGGCCTCGGCCCGGCGAGCGGCCGGTCGCGGACCGCCGCCCTGGGGCGCTCCGGCACGGCTCTTGCTTCTCAGGTTGCACCATCCGGAGCTCCCATGTTCTTCGTCCTCGCCCTCGCCGCCTGCACCACCGAGCCGATCGGCTGCACCGACCTGTACGCCTACTCGGTGACCGCCACCGTCACCTCGACGTCGGGGGAAGCGCTCAGCGGGGTCGCCGGCACCTACACCGTCGACGGGGGGGCCGAGCAGGCCTGCGAGCCGTGGGTGAGCGGCGACGTCCTGGTGTGCGGCGGCGAAACGGCCGGGCACTTCGTGGTGACCGTGACCGCCGAGGGGCACGAGCCGGCCACGCAGGAAGTCGATGTCGAAGCTGACGAGTGCCACGTGATCGGCGAAGCGCTCGAGGTTGCGCTCGAGCCGACGGTGCCGGACTGCACCACCGAGGAGGTGCCTTCGGTCGAGGTGCGCCTGAGCTCCGACGGCGGTGGCCCGCTGACCAACGCCTGGGCCGGTTGGGGCGACCCCGCCGCCGACATGGAGCCGGTCCTGTGCGACCCGGCCGGCGAAGAGAACGTGTTCCACTGTGCGTACGAGCGCGAAGGCGACATCGAGATCGTGGCCGGGGCCGACAACCACGCCACCGAGTTCGCGGTCGTGACCGTGACCGCGGACGAGTGCCACGTGATCACCGAGACGGTGGCGATCGAGCTGTCCGAATACGACTGCTTGCAGTAGCGTTCGCCGTCGTGAGCTGCGACAACGCGCCGCACGCCGCCCACACCGGTGTAAAGGGGCGGCCGGCGTGACCGAAAGGGGGGCGATCCCGAGCCTGACGTGAACCTCAGCCCCTCCGCGCCCCCGGTCCCCGCCCCCGCCCCCGCCCGACGCCGCATCGGCGAACTGCTCGTCGCAGCCGGGCTCATCAACGCCGACGACCTCGCCCAGGCGCTGGACTGGCAGAAGGTGCACGGCGGGAAGCTCGGCGCCGCGCTGGTGGCGCTCGGGAAGCTCACGGACGAGCAGCTCACCGGCGGGCTCGCGGCCCAGCTCGGCCTCGCGGTGTGCGACCTGGAGACCTTGTCGCCGCCGGCCGAGGTGTTGTCGCTCTTGCCGGAGGCGATGCTCCGCGAACACCACGTGCTGCCGCTCGCGGTGCAGGGGCGGGCCCTGGTGCTCGGGATGGTCGACTCGCAGGACCAGAAGGCCGCCGAGGCGGTGTACCGCCACACCGGCTTCCGCAACATCGAGCCGCGCCTGGTGACCGAGGGGAGCTTCCAGCGGTTCCTGGACTCGCACTTCACGAGCCCCGACGTGGTGCACGAGATCCAGGCCGCGCTCGGTGAGGCGGCGCCGGTGATCCTCGAGAAGGGGGTGCCGGTGAAGGACGGCACGGCGGTGGTGCGCTTCGTGGAGTGGTTGTTGCGGTACGCGGTGAAGCTCGGGGCGAGCGACATCCACCTGGAGCCGTTCGAAGACTTCTTGCGCATCCGGCTCCGCATCGACGGCAGCCTGCGGACGATCCTGACGCCGGGGACACACCTGGCGCAGCCGCTCATCTCGCGCATCAAGGTGCTCGCCGAGATGGACATCTCCGAGCGTCGCAAGCCGCAGGACGGGCACATCGAGCTGCCGTCGGCCACCGAGGAGCTCCACTTCCGCGTCTCGACGTTGCCGGTGGTACACGGCGAGAAGTGTGTCATTCGGCTCTTGCGGAAGGAGGCGCACCTGGCCGACCTGAGCCGGCTCGGCTTCACCAAGGACCAGCTCGAGATCATCAAGTCGGTGGCGGCGATGCCGCAGGGGCTCCTGCTGGTCACCGGGCCCACCGGGAGCGGCAAGACCACCACCCTGCACGCCGTCCTCAACCACATCAACGACCCCGACGTGAACATCGTCACCATCGAGGACCCCGTCGAACAGACGCTCCATGGCATCAACCACGTGCAGGTGCAGGAGAAGGGCGGCGTCACCTTCGCGAGCGCGCTGCGGTCGATCTTGCGGCAGGACCCCGACATCGTCTTCATCGGCGAGATGCGCGACCCCGAGGTGTCCGCCATCGCGGTCAAGGCGGCGCTCACCGGACACCTGGTGCTCTCGACGCTCCACACCAACGGAACCGCCGAGACGTTCGCGCGGCTCGGGGACATGGGCATCCCGAGCTACCTCGTCGCGAGCTCGGTGCAGTTGGTGGTCGCCCAGCGCCTCGTCCGGCGGTTGTGCACGTGTGCGCGCCCGACCGGCATCGACGCGGCGCTCGTCGACCGCTTCCGCATCCAGCCCGAGCAGCTCCGCGCCGCGGTCTTCAAGGAGCCCGTCGGGTGTCCGCGGTGCATGAACCAGGGGTACAAGGGGCGCGTCGCCATCTACGAGCTGGTCGCGCCCAGCCCCGCGCTGCGCGAGGTCTTGCGTCGGGGGGGCGACGAGAGCGCCATCCTCAAGACGCTCGCCGAGGAGGGCATGCGCTGGATGTGGGACGCCGGCGTGTCGCGCGCGTTGGCGGGTGACACCACGCTGGAGGAGATCGCGCGGAGCATCTCGCCGCCGAAGGGGTAGGGCGAGGGGGTGCCGCTCAACCCCCGCGCCACGGGCAAACGCTGCGAATCGGCCGCCGCTCTGCGCGGCCCCCTACGGCGCGCCCGCCGCCTTCGGGCCGACCGCGATCGAATCGGCGGCAGCAGCCTCCTCGGCGCTCAACCCGTGCTGGCGGCGCAGACTCGCGTTGTGGCGCACGATCAGCTCGTCCGCCACCGCCGCGGTGTAGTAGTCCGACACGTTCCGCCGACCCACGATCCAGCTCCACGCCGGCGCCTGGTCGGGCGACCCCTTGGTCCCCGACGCGAACTCCGGCGCGCCGCCGAAGGTCGACCCCGCGCTCGCCGCCACCACCGCGACCACCGTCGCGACGACGTTGGTGGCGGTCTTGTCGCCCTGCTCCTTCTTGAAGCGGGCGAGCATGCCGGTGTCGTTGCTCGCGGTCGCGAACGCCTCGGCGTCGAGCAGTCGACCGCCACCGTCGAAGACCCCCCACGGCACGGGGGCCTGCTTGGGGTCCCACGTGGGCGCCAGCGCGACGCCCGCGCCCGTGACCACGAAGGCGGAGCGGACCCACCTCGCCTCGGTGTAGGCCTCGACCGCGGCGGGGGTGGCGGCGTGGAGCGACGCGATGAGGAGCAGCATGCCCCGATCCTAAGCGCTCGTGGGCCGCGGGGAAGCCCTGCATCCCCCGCCGCGACGCGCACCCGCCTCCGCCCGCCTCGGGACGGTCGCGGCGCGTCGCCCCCCTCGACCTCCACCCGGGGAAGAACCCGCCGGGCTGGCGAGATACACCCGCGCCATGATCGTCGCGCTCCTGTCCTCCGCCCTGGCCGGTCCGCCGGCACCCGCGAGCTTGCCCAAGGGCAACGTGTTGATCCTCGTGGTCGACACCCTGCGGGCCGACGCGATGGGCACCTACGGCGAGAAGAGCCCCACCACCCCCCGGATGGACGCGTACGCCAAGGACGCCGTGGTCTTCGACAAGGCGTGGACCCAGTACACGTGGACCTTGCCGTCGGTGTTGTCGTACACCACCTCGCGCTTCGTCCGATCGCACGGGTGGGACTACGACATCGGCCAGTTCGACCTGTACCGCACGGTGGACCGCTCGGTGCCGACGCTGGCCGAGGTGCTCCAGGCCCAGGGTTATGCGACACACGGCCGGTACGCCAACGGCCACCTGCAGGAGTCGCTCGGCTTCGGCGCCGGCTTCCAGAAGTGGGCCAAGGGCAAGGACGCCGAGGTGGTGCAGGGCGCGCTCGACGACATCAAGAAGTGGCCGACCGACGGGAAGCCCAATCTACTCTACGTCCACGTGATGCAGTGCCACACGCCGTGGCGGCCCAGCCCCGAAGCGCAGAAGGCCCTGGGAACGCCGCTGAGCGTCCCGGAGAAGGGGCTGGACTGGGCCGACTGGCCGAAGTTGTCACCGGACGCGCGGCCGGCCCGCGCGGTCGAGCTGCGCACCCAGTACGAAGCCGCCCTCTGGGACGCCGACGCGGCGATGGGCAAGATCCTCGACGCGCTCGCCGCTTCGGGCGAAGCGAAGAACACGATGGTCGTCTTTCACTCCGACCACGGCGAACAGTTGGGAGACCACCAGTTCGCCGGGCACAACCGATCGGTCTTCGAAGAGCTCGCCCACGTGCCGCTCATCGTCAAGGTCCCCGGCGCCAAGGGAGAGCGGGTCAAGGGCCGCGTGGGCCGGCTCATCGACGTCCCGCCGAGCGTGCTCGACGTGGTCGGCCTCGCCGAACGGGCCCCGAAGGGGTGGCAGGGCAGCTCCTGGTACCGCCAGAAGGACCCGCCCCTGGCCGTGGTCGAGCGCACCACCGACATCGCGTTCACGGTCGACGGTGTGACCAAGCTGGTGGCCGACCGGGCCGGTCAGACCTTCAGCTATGGGTTCGACCTCGGGACCGACCCCGGCGAGAAGCGCCGCATCAAGGACGCCACCACCGCGGCCCTCGCGCCGCTGCTCACCGCGGCGAACGCGTGGTGGAAGGCCACGCCGAAGGGCACGAACACCGGCGAGAAGCCGAAGGTCTCCACCGAAGAGAAGACCGAGGTGAACGACCTGCTCAAGGAGCTCGGCTACGTCGAGTGACGCCGACCGGCGAGTGTCGCGTACACCACCGGGGTCACGTACAGCGTGAAGAACGTGGCCGTGGCCATGCCGAACACCACCGCGATGCCGAGCGCCGCGCGCCCCTGCCCTGACACGCCGAGCGCGATGGGAACCGCCCCCCCGATGGTCGCCACCGACGTCATCAGGATCGGTCGGAAGCGGAGTCGGGCGGCTTCGGCGGCCGCGTCCCACGGCGACAGGCCCCGCTCCGCTTCGGCGTGGCGCGCATACTCCACGATCAAGATGCCGTTCTTGGTCACGAGGCCCACGAGCAGGATGAGCGCCACCTGCGAGAAGAAGCTCATCGACTGCCCGAAGGCCCACAACGCCCCGAGCGCCCCCGCCACCGCGAGCGGCACGGTGAACATCACCGAGATCGGCGCCACGAACGAGTCGAACTGGGCCGCCAGGAGCAGGTAGACCAACAGGAGCGCCAAGGCGAAGACCGTCCCGAGTGACGCGCTCCCCTCCTCGAGGTCCTTGGCCTGTCCGGCCAACGCGGTGCGGAAGCCGGGACCGAGCTCCGCCTCGGCCATCGCCCGCACCCGGTCGATCGCCTCGCCGAGCGTGATGCCGTCGAGGTTGGCGCTGAGCGTCACCGCGGGGCTGCGCGCGTAGTGGTGCCGGGTGGCGGCGGCGGTGCGCTCCCGCCCGCTCACGAGGTTGCTCATCGGCACCAGGGCCCCGTCACGCCCGCGGAGCTGGATGCGCGCGAGGTCGGCGGGCTCGTCGCGGTCGGCCCGGAGGAGCTGCGCGATCACCGGGTACTGGCGCACCCCGCGCTTGAAGCGCCCGAGCTCGACGCCCACCGTGAGCACCTGGAGCGCACGCGAGACCTCGATGGGCGCCACGCCGACGGCGGCCGCCTCCTCGCGGTCGACCGTCAACAACAGCTCCGGGCGGTCCAGGCGCAGGTTCTCGTTGACCTGCGCGAGGCCGGGCACGGCCCGCGCCGCAGCGACCAGGCGGGGCAGATCGGCCGCGAGCACGTCGAAGTCGGCGTGCTGGATGACGAACTGCAGCGGCGACGCGAACCCCTGGCCCACCGTGGGCGACTGGATCGGCACCACGCGGAACGCCGTGACCTGGCCGAGCGTCGCCTTCAGGTCGCTGACGATCTGCATCTGCGAGCGGGTGCGCTCCGCCTTCGGAACCAGCGAAATGAACAACATGCCGGTGTTGGTGCCCGCCGCGACCCCGCCGCGACCGGAGGCGACGCGGGCGATGGCCACGCGGCGCTCCGGGACCTGGGGGATCACCTGCGCTTCGAGCTCCCGCACCCGCGCGTCCATCCACTCGAAGGTGGCACCCTCCTGGGCGTCGAGACGGAGCATGAAGTTGTTCCGGTCCTCCAGCGGGAAGAACTCGCGCGGCAACGCCGCCCAGCCCGCCGCCCCGACCACGCCGCTGACCACCAGGACCGGCACCACCAGCCACGGGAACCGCCGCACCACCGCAAAACTCCGCACGAAGCTGCGCAGGAGCGCGCCTTCCTCGGGTCGCGGCGCCACGCGGACCAACGCCCGCGTGAGCACCGGCGTGAGCGTGAGCGCCACCACCATCGACAACGCCACGCTCGCGGCCACGGTGACGCCGAACTCCAGGAAGAGCCGCCCCGTCGCCCCGCCGGTGAACATGATCGGGACGAAGACCACGAGCAACGAGAGCGTCGTGGCCACGACCGCGGTGGTGATCTCGCGGGTGCCCGCGAGCGCCGCCTCGGCCGGCGGGCGGCCCGCCTCGAGGTGGCGAACGATGTGCTCGAGCACGACGATCGCGTCGTCGACGACGAGCCCGATGGCGAGCACCAACCCGAAGAGCGTGAACACGTTGAGGGTGAAGCCGGCCGACCAGAGGACCAGGAACGTCCCCACCAAGGAGACCGGGATCGCCAAGGCCGGGACCAGCGTGCTGCGCACCGACCGGAAGAACCCGAAGATGACGAGCACCACGAGGCCGAAGGCGATGCCGAGGGTCAGCTCCACCTCCTCGATCGCGTCGCGCACCGAGAACGCCCGGTCGAAGACCACGTCGACGTCGTACCCGGCGGGCAGGTCGGCCTGGATGCCCGGGAGCCGCGCCTGCACCGCGTCGGAGATCTCCACCACGTTGGCCCGGGTCTGCGGGTACACGGCCAGGGAGACCGACGCCACCCCGTCGGCCCGCGCCGAGGTGCGCTCGTTCTCGGCGCCGAGGCGCACCGTCGCGACGTCGCGCAGGTACACGCGCCCCTCAGGCCCCCCCCGCAACACCAGCGCGCCGAACTGATCGGCGGTGCGCAGGCCGGCGTCCAGGCGCACGGTGAGCTGCGTGGCGTCGCCTTCGATGCGCCCGGCGGGCAGCTCCACGTTGCCGGCGGCGAGCGCCCGCTCGAGGTCGGCCACGGTCACCCCGCGCGCCGCCATCTTCGCGACGTCCAGGTCCAGGCGCATCGCGTACACCCGCGCCCCGAACAGGTCGACGCTCGAGACCCCGGGCACGTTCTCGAGGCGTTCGCGCACGATGGTGTCGGCGACGTCGGTGATCGCGAGCAGATCGCCCGACTCGCCCCGCAGGCGCAAGAACATGCTCGGCTGGCCGCTGCCGTCGGCCTTCTCGATGCCGGGGTCGCGCACGCCTTCGGGGAGCCGGCTCCGCACCCGGTCGACCCGGCCGCGCACGTCGTTGGCCGCTTCGTCGAGGTCGCGGCCCAACTCGAACTCGACGGTGATCTCGGAGCGGCCGTCCTGGCTCGACGACGTGAGCGTGCGCACCCCCTCGATCCCGTTGATCTCGCGCTCCAGGACCTCGGTGACGTCGCTCTCGACGATCGCCGGGTCGGCGCCCGGCCACGAGGTGCTCACGGTGACCACCGGCGTCTCCACGTCGGGGATCTCCCGCACCCCCAGGCGCAAGAAGCCGGCCACCCCGAGCAGCGTGAGGAGCAGCGACAACACCACGGCGAGCACCGGGCGCTGCACGAAGCGATCCGTCCACGAAGCCGGGCCCGCCTCGCTCACGGGGACGCCTTCACCTCGACCGGCGCGCCCTCGCGCAGGCGGGCGAGGCCCTCGACGACCACCGCCTCCCCCGCGGCGAGCCCCGCGACGACCTCGACCCGGGCGGCGTGCCGGTCGCCCAGCGTGACCCCACGCCGCGCGACCTTCCCGTCGGCGACGACCCACACGGTGGCGCCCTCGGCGGTCGGCGACACCGCTTCGCTCGGGACCAGGAGCGCCCCCTGCGTTTCGCCGACCACGAGCCGCGCTTCGGCCGACATGCCCGGCCGCAGGAGCCCGGCCGGATCCTCCACGCTCAAGCGGACGTCGACCGTGCGCGTGGCCTCGTCGACCGCCGCGCCCAGGTACGCCACCGCGCCGGGGAAGATCGCGTCCGGCAGCGCGGGCGCGGTGATCGCGGCAGGCACACCGAGCGCGAGCCTTCCGAGCTCCGCTTCGGGAAAGTGCACGTCGACCCGCAGCTCGCCCAACCCCTCCAGCGAGGTGAGCACCCGGCCCGCCTCGACCAGCTCCCCCGGCGACACCGCGCGCCGCCCCACCCGCCCGGCGAAGGGCGCGCGCAACGTACACCGCCGCAACCCCTCGGCGGCGCGCAACGCGGCCGATCGGGCGAGCCCCTCGGCGGCCTCGGCGCGGTCGAGCTCCGCGCGGGACAGGTCGCCTTTTTCGAACAACGCACGGGCCCGGCCGAGGTCTTCGTCGGCCATCCGCACCCGCGCCTCGGCCTCGATCACCGCCGCCTCGGCGTCCGCGGTGCGCAGCCGCACCAGCACGTCGCCCTTGGCCACCGCCTGCCCCTCGGTGAACACCACCGCCTCGACCAGCCCCGCCACCTCGGCCCGAAGCTCCGCGCTCTCGAGCGATCGCACCGTCCCCGCCGCTTCGACCGCCCGCTCGATCGCCGCGGGCACGACGACCTCGACCCGCACTGGCGTGGGCCCCGGCCCCGACGGTTTGCCCGCCCCGCTCCCGGAGCAGGCGAAGAGCGACCACAAGGCGACGGCGACACGCATCACGCGGGGCGACTATCGCGGGAGCTTCGGGGCGGCGCCTGCGGCCCGTCCCGAAGCGCGCCGGCTTCGCGACGGCGCCGCGCGTCCCCCGCGGTGGTACCCTGGCGCCGATGTTCGCGACCCTCGCACGTTGGCTCGACCACCCCCGCGCGGGCCTCGCCGCGGTCGTGGGCGGTGTCCTCCTCTCCGCGGGCTCGATCGGGGCCGGGCTCGGGGCCGACGACTGGTTCCACCGCGCCCACCTCGACCCCGAGGGCCCGTACTTCTCGAGCGAACGCGGGCCGATCCTCGACCTGTTCTTGTTCTTCCCGGCGGAGCCGGGGGCGGTGCGGGCGCTCATGGACCAGGGGGTCCTCTCGTGGTGGACGCAGCCCGACATCCGGGGCGGCTTCTTCCGACCGCTCACGGCGCTCACGCACGCGTGGGACTGGTGGGGGGTCGGAGCGCACCCGGCGCTCCACCACCTGCACAGCCTCGCCTGGCTCGCCCTCGCGTTGTGGGCGGCGCACCGGTTTTTCCTGGAGTGGCTCGGCCCGGGGCGGCGCGCGGTGCTCGCGACGTGGCTCTACGCCGTCGACGAGAACCACGCGCTCCCGGCGTCGTGGGTGGCCAACCGCAACGCGCTCCTGGCGATGGCGTTCGGGGCGCTGGCCGCGCGTGCGCACCTCGCCGGGGCGCGCGGCGAGCGTGGTGGCGCCTGGTTCGCGGCGGGGTGGCTCGCGTTGGCGCTCTTGTCGGCCGAAGCGGGGGTCGCGACCTTCGCGGTGCTCGCCGCGCTCGAGCTCGGGCGCACCGAGCCGCTGCGCACACGCGCCCGGCGGTGGGTGCCGCTGGCCCTGGTCGGGGCGGCCTGGGCCGCGGCGTGGATCACGCTCGGGTACGGGATGTACGGCTCGGGGTTGTACGTCGATCCGCTGCGCGACCCGGTGCGGTACCTGTCGCTGGTGCCGGAGCGGCTGGGCGCGCTCGGGGCCGCGGCGTGGATGAACCTCCCGGTCGACGTGTGGGCGATCCTGCCGCCGCGGGTCACGGTGCCGTTGGGTTTGGGGCTCCTCGTCGCCGTCTCGCTCGCGGTGGCGGGGCTCGCGCGGCGCGCGTGGCGGAGCGAGCCGGTGCTCTTGCAGGCGGTGGTGCTGAGCACGTTGGCGCTCTTGCCGCCGACCGCGACGTTTCCGATGACGCGGGTGATCGGGCTCGGGGGGCTCGGGGTCGCCGCCGTCTTCGCGGTGTGCACCGCCGCCACGCTGGACGGGAGCGCGCCGCGTTGGCGTGACCGCCTCGTGCTCGCCTGGCACCTGCCGGTCTCGGCGCTCGTGCTCGCGGTGCACTCGGCGCTGGTGTCGGTGGTGCTCTCGACGGCGACCGCTGCGGCCGACGCCCTCGGCCCCGAGCCCGAGATCGCGGACCAGACCTTGGTGCTCACCGGCGGCCACGAGATCATGACCGCGTACATCCCGATCGTCCGGCACTACGACGGCCGGCCCGTCCCCAAGGCGATGATCGTGCTCGGGCCGGTGGGGACGCCGGTGACGATGACCCGGGAGGACGAGCGGACGCTCCGCCTCGACGCCGCGCGGGCGGCGTTCACGCATTCGTTCGAGCGCCTCGCGCGGGCGGCGCCGTTCACCGTCGGGGAGCGGGTCGACACCGCCACGCTGCACGCGGAGGTGCTCGCCGTCGACGCGCAGGGGAACGTACTCTCGTGGCGGGTGCGCTTCCCTGCTCCGCTCGAGGACCCGCGGTACGCGTGGCGCCGGCCCGAGGGGATGGGGTTTCTGCCGTTCACGCCGCCCGCGGTGGGCGAGAGCGTGGCCGTCGCGGCGGCGGTCGAGCTGCCCTGAGCGCGGCGCGGCGCGCGGACGGCGCGCAGGGCGCGCAGG
>SXGT01336283.1_pt1 | contig 10576 bp, 11 predicted proteins | sample 3176221 | NCBI WGS metagenome assembly SXGT01 (sample SAMN11356862, study PRJNA531348) | freshwater metagenome | isolation source: freshwater sample F1-120 | place: China: Fuxian Lake, Yuxi | collected 2017-12-25
CCGTAGGTCTCGGCTGCGCCTGTTGCACCTAACTCGAACAAATAATTATGCTCCGCAGGCCTCAGCCACGCGTGTTGCGCCTAGTTCGAGCAGCACGTAAAAGACCGACGGAGAATAATTACTTTCCGTAGGTCTCGGCTGCGCCTGTTGCGTCTAACTCGAGCAGCGCGTGAAAAGACCGACGGGAAATAATTATTTTCCGTAGGTCTCGGCTGCGCCTGTTGCGCCTAACTCGAACAAATAATTATGATCCGCAGGCCTCGGCCGCGCGTGTTGCGCCTAGTTCGAGCATCGCGTAAAAAACCGACGGGGAATAGGTACTTTCCGTAGGTCTCGGCTGCACCTGCTGCGCCTAGCTCGGTCGAGCTGTGAGTGAAAAGGCCGCCGGGACATGGTTATTTTGCGTAGGTCTCGACTGCGCCTGATGCGCCTAACTCGAGCCGGTCTCGGCTCTGCTTGTTGCGCATAAGTCGAGCCTCGGGCCCCGCTAGCCTCGGGAAATAAATATTTCCCGTCGTGGTTCGGATGACGGCCGGGAAACAATTTTCGGCCTCGGGTCGCCCAGCCGCACCGATCCGATGGGGGTGGGGTACCGAAGCAGTGGGGATGGGCGAATTCACAACAGTGCCGCTATTTCGGCCTACTCCAGCCCGAACCTTCAACTGGCTGCGCCTGCTCTGACCTGCTAGCTTCAGGAGTCTGTCTCGAAAAAAACAGACTTGGCGATCACACGACCGAGCCGCATCCGAGTTCCCGGACTTGACAGCCACCCAGCTTAGTTGTTTAGTCTGGCACAGTGTGGCGCGCTACACAAAAGCGAGGATGCAAAGCTCCCTTAAATGTTTTCCCAGTATGTCGTTTGCGGGGCCCCTCTGTGAACTGCTCCACGCAGGCCAAATGCTGGCCAGCATAGCAACCCGAGCTGGAAAGCGGTAGGTAGAGATGGCGTGGGCAGCGGTTTATGAGACTCACAATGACACTGCGATCTGCCCATAACGTTGGAATCTCGTTTACCTTTTTCAGTGTTAGCGGCCGGCCACAAAAAAAGTGACCAAGGCGGCTGAGCCGCCAACCGGAGCCAGTAGTGCTCTCTCAGCCGATTGTCTCATGGCACCCATCGCGGCACGGCCCACGACGCCCCGTTGGGAGCTGTGTCCAAGTCAGGTACCCGAAGTATGGGAACACAATGACTTTCGATGTATGCCGAAGCTCAAGATGCGAAAGCGTTTTCCGTCTGACTCTATTTTAGATCAGACCGTTTGTGACTCAGCCATTGAAAGCAAGAAAAACAAAGAACGTTCTCCGGCCAACGTTGGCACCGCAGCGACGGTCGGTGATTTGCCCCGTCTGGTGGAAGCAACAAACCCATCGACTCCAGAAGGAGGTTCGAGCGACGCCGGAACCACGTACTCTGGAAAACACAAAGCCCAAGTAAAGCACAAAAGAGACCCATTTGCTTCGAGAGTAAACCCGGTTCGGTGAGCTAGGGCCTGCAGACCCCGAGCGGAAGCGGTCCTCTTACCTGACGATACTGGGCAGAGAAAGCACCTCCGGACACGCATGTTTTATGCTAGAGGAACCGGCCTTGCTACACGGGATGATCGCAGCCGAGCATTTTACGGCGCCTCTCTCGGCACGGTCGCCGACGCCCCGTTGGGAGCTAGCTGTGCCCGAGTCAGGTACCCGAAGTATGGGAACACAATGAATGACTTTCGATGTGTGCCGGTGGCCAAGATGCGAAAGCTTTTTCCGTCTGATTCTATTTTAGCTCAGACCGTCTGTGACTGAGCCATTGAAAGCAAGAAAAACAAAGAACGTTCTCCGGCTAACGTTGGCACCGCAGCGACGGTCGGTGATTTGCCCCGTCTGGTGAAAGCAACAAACCCATCGACTCCAGAAGGAGGTTCGAGCGACCCCGGAACCAAGTACTCTGAAAAACACAAACACCCCAAGTAAAGTGCAAAAAGAGACCCACTTCGCTTCGAGAGCAAGCTCGGTTCGGTGAGCTAGGGCATGTAGCCCGAGCGGAAGTGGTCCTTCCTACCTGACGATACTGGGACGAGGTAGTATCCGCATGTTTTCTGCTACTCACTCACCGGCTGGCCGTGGCCCTGGCCCTCGGGGCCACCGAGAGCATGGCATGTGCCAGCGCGTCACACATGGCCGAGGGATAACAAGCCTATTGAAAGCCGAAGCTGGCAAACCCCCCACAAGCTACCAGGGATTCGTCGCATGCCCCAAGCAGACCTTCCAAATCCAATCAAATCATCGCTTCGATTGGCGTGTTACCTAACATGTGACACATCCGCTGGTCGCTCAAGTGAGTGTTGCTGTTGTGCGCCCTTCAAACCGCAAAGGCCGGAATGCTCACGCCTCAGAGTTGCACCCCCAGCTGCCGAGTAGCCAGCTGGGGGCGAGCGCGAGCAAGAAAGCATAAACTGCAGAAAGAGAAGCGAAGAGCTCGCTACGGAAGAAACTTTCGCCGGGAACAACATGGGGAAGCTTCTGCGAGGAATTTCGCTTGGCCTCGGGGTCGTAAATTGGTTCTCACTACTTGACTGATTCCTCGTCAGCCCTAGTTTTTTCAAATTCTGTGTGTTGGGCTGGTCGTGCAACTCCATGCCTTGGTCGTATCCACGGACAACTCGATGCTTCTTGTCGTCACAGCGGCAACGTTTGCGGTCGAACTCAGCAGAGATGGCACTGTTGTTCGTCATGAGTGTCGTGGCCTTCCGCATGCTTTCCTCAAGAAGCTCCACGAAGGCCCATGCGCAATGTTGTTGAACAGGTCGAAAAATGCGACGTCTGGGTTGGGCGAAGAACAAGTTGGGCCTCGGGTGGTGCAAACGAAGTTTGAGGGCGAGCGACTCAAAACGTATGTCCGACCATGGTGGCCTCACCCAGCAGGGGTCTTGGTCGAAGCTCGCTCGCCTTCGAGTGCGGCGTCTTGAGTCCGTAAGCACACTGGTCGAAGCCGGCCTTCGTCACGCCGTACAGTTCCGACACCTATGTAAGTCAAAGTGTGGCGGCCCAACACTCAAAGGTCTCGAGCTCGGCACAAAAGTTGCCCTCGATCGCGCGGCCGCGGTGCCCTTCGACATTGGACCAATGCCAACTCACGACACATGCATAGGAGAGGCAAAATGGAAACGCCCAAGCCCCGAGCGAGCCGAAGCACCGCGGCAGACCGAGAGCCGAGAACCACGCAAGAGGCACAAAAGTTTCGATTTACCTCTGCCCCCGCTTCCCACAGTCCCATGTCCCGGGTACGTGCCGACAGTAAATCTAAGAGCAGAAACCTTGCGCGGTTGTTGGCCGCACCACTTAAAGTTAACGGACTACCGCAATCATATTCGGTTCCCTCCAGCTGGTTGCCCTGGCTGGATGCTCGAAGGTGAATCGCCGGCCTCCGTCGTGTTGCAACTGCATGATGCCCGTGCAGAACGTCAAGAAGATCTTCCCCTCAGTTCGCCTCTGCTCCTCCTTCTTCGGATCAACCTGTCACTGTGTCGTCTGATCGCTTCCAAAACGATCGAAGCTGAAGCGGGTGGATTTCTACCGGCGACCCGCTGAAACAACAAGTGTAGACAGCCGGATCACCTTTTTCCCAACGCAACCGAAGCCACAACAATGTTTAGACGTTTTGCACTTGGCGACGTCCCGTCGAGAAAAATCGATCGTCGGGTGGAGCGATTGTAGGCGAGGGTCGTGTCGATTGGTCGCCGACTGGATTGTAAAAATCGCTCGAGCCGGGCCCGCCGCAGCGCACCACCCAATCAGCGTTCACACAACATGTGGCGAAGCCGAGGACCCGGCCCTTGTTCATATTCTGGATGCAGCTGAACGATGTGCATGGCGGCGATAACATCACTTCCTCCGACACTCCCAAAAATATTGCAAAAATCGCAAGTGTGACGAAAAGCTGACTGCACCCCGCAAAAGGTGGAGCTGGGCCATAAGCGCGTGTTGGGCGACCCGAAGTAAATCCGATTTGGAGGGTCTGGCGGCCCGGTGTCCCCAGAGACTGATTGAAGGGCAGGGGAGCCCCCCACAAATCACAGAATCGACCGAGTTGACGTTCGTCTCGATGTCTGGGTGCTTGCGGTCCAGTCCAAGCTAAAGGACTCCAGTCGGCCTCGCGTGGGCTTGACGACTTCGCTGTGATAGTTTGGGTGTGCTGCGGTCGTGGGGCTCACACTCTCGGATCTTGTTCATCAAAAGGTTCCGGACGTCCGGCCGCGACAAGTCCCAGCCTGTGAGGATGTCGATGCTCTTGCAGCTCACTCCGCCGGCCTTGACGCAGGCAAAAGCTTGCGACAACGATGTTGAGGCAGAGCAAAATCGAGAACAGCCGGGGGGCAGTTCAAATCGTCGGCCAAGTAAGGCCAAAACGCCCGCTTAGTAGTTGCCCCCCAATCAGTTATCGGAAACCACTTCCGCGTAACCTTGCCTGCAGCAGCGGTGCGAGTCTCGGCGGGCTGAAGACCTCGATGAAACTGACCTGGGGTCAGCAACCACCCAGCGAAGCCTGTAAAAAGTGCAAACATTCGAAAAGGGCCCATGCCATGCCTTGCGGCAACATGTAACCAAACACCCAATGTAACCCCGCCGATGCCATGATCGAGGGTTGGAGTGCCCAATTCATTGCTCGCGTGAGAAATAGCAAATATTTTCTCAGTGCTCGGTAAGTGCTGAAAAGTCCTCTTCGCGTGGTCGGCCGAAGTGCCAAAGGAGCGTTTGGTTGAGTGCTCCGTGGCTCGCCTGAAATTCGTGCCCAAGGTCCAAGCTTGCCCCCCCACCCCCCCACCCGCCCACCCTCCACACCGCACGTCCCCACCCACACCCATCCCCAAGTACCTTGCTCCCCAAAGCACGCGTATGCCTTGCGAACTCATGTGAAGCCATGTGTGGCCATTGACTGTAAGTTGCGGGCCGACCCCATCAAAGGATTCCAAGGCGAGCAGCTCCAAGTCACTGTCGCGAAGGCGCTTCCTGCGTTTGATCTCCTATGCAAAGCGAGCGCTTTCCCACTGGTTTCAGTAGCATCCTTAAATCACAGGTGTGGGTGGTCTCAGGTTTCAGAAAGGTTTCAAGTGCATCCTTAAATCACGGTCTCAACCGTGACTTAAGCCGTGATTTTGATGGTTTCAGGAGGAAAACGACCCGGTGTTGAGTAATTGTTGGGAACGCGATCTAAGGGTTCAGCCTTGGTGTGTGAGCGGGGGGTGGGAGGGGGGGGTGCCCGGACCGCACACAGTCGGTCGGACGGTCGGGGGCGGCGGGCGGCGAACAATGGGTCGCCCGCCCGGGCGGAATCCACCTCTTCTGTTTGGAAAGGGGACCCAGAGTTCCGGGGTTCACCGAGCCCCAGAAGAACAAGAATCCGCACCGGACGGACGGGCGGGCGGCCGGTAGGCCGAGCAAGCGGAGCAGCGGACGGGTCGCCCGGCCGGCCGGGGGGGCGGAAAAGGGGGGCCTTTCTCTGCAGCCGGTGGCATTTCTTTGCTGAAACCCGGTGAATCCGTGATGTAAAGTTGATCCCGGAAGCTCCTTACACCACGGGTTTTCCCCGCTTCGCTAAGTGGCTGCCCAGACCGTGATCTAAGCTAAATCACGATTAGAACCGTGATTTAAGGTCGAACAACGACTCGGCGCCAAAGGTGCCGACCCTGAGCCCGCTGGAGTGGGGGCGCGGGCCTAGTCATTTTTTCCTCTCGACGATGCGCCAATCGGTGCCTGAGGGCAAGTAACACAGTCAAAATCACCCCACACTAAACAACTCGCGGGTGATGCCCAAGGCGGTGTTAGCTGACACCGACCCCGCAAGGGACCAAGCCAAACAAAACTAGTTTCAGGCAGGCAGACCTGAATCCAAAATCCGTTGAGCAAAACAAATAGACTCGAGCGGCAGATGCGACGATCCCGGCAAGTGCTGGACCGCGAAACCGACCACTCCAAAAGTCCCCAGATTTTCAGAGGACATGCTGTGCACATGCACACATAAAGCCGTGGTCATTAAAAGCCGAGGTCACAACATAGCCATAGCCAACATTCACGTCCACCGACGGTGCACACCAAGACACAAAGGAATCGAGGGCCATATCCCGTGCATAGTCACAACAAAATTTCGCGAAAAACGTGGCCTCTTGAGGGCAAGAAACCCAAAAGGCCGCCTGCTCAGCCGCCAAAGGAATACAATACCAACGGAATTTCAAACAATAATCCAACCAGCGAGCTCCACGCAAAAAGGTATCATCGGCCGGTTTGGGAATTGAAGTACCATTCAGCAGAGCAATAGCATGTGGGTAATCATTTAGTCATTGGTTATTGGGCTTGGTTTCTTCGCTCAACCACCCCTGAGAGACTGTGGAGTCCCAACCCTTGCTGTCGGTCGCCCAATACTTTTTCACGTCGAAAGCTCGAGGTCCCAGGTACGGTCCACTTCTCGAGCAACGCCGGGGCCAGCCCGGGTTGTCCCGGCGCTGGCCCAGTTTTCCCACCAACCTCGGGGCAACCCTTGGGGAGATCTTGAAACCACAGCGACCCCGGCCGAAGTGAACCACATATCTGAGACTTTCCGAAGCCTGAAATCCGCTTTGACCCGCCATGGAGTTGGACTGACAGAGCAATGTGAGTCTCCCGAAAGCTCCTTCGTGGCGGGCAAGACCGTCTCATCGTCGGTGGCTGCGGCCACTGGCTCGTGCAAAGGCAGCGGTTCAAGGCCACCCTCGTCGTCCGAAGGGAGCGGCTCCATCGCGTGCGAGCGCTGCGCGGAGTGCCATCGGTTACGAGCCAAGCAAACAACAGAATGTTGCTCAGAGCACAAAGGGTGGTACCGGAGTTTGCGGGGCCTGCCTAGGGCAGCGCTACGGTGGACCTGGGGTGGCTCTGCGCCGGGCGAAGCCCGACCACCAGAGGCGCACTGTAGTAGTGGAGTGCCGGACGGACCGGAACCCAAAGCGGGCTTGGTTTTGGACCAGTTTTTGGGGGTGCCGCACCCTGCGGATCTGGCCCCGAAGCGGGCCCGCTTCGGGGCCAGATCCCCACGGTGCGGCGCCCAAAATGGGTCCAAAACCAATGCCCGCTACTAAACGCCCCGGGTTTACGAAATGCCCTTCGGAGGTAGGTGTGGGGTGCGGGTACGAAACCGATAGTGCCACCCCAGCGCCTCGCGAACTCTGGTACCCTCCACCACTCCACAATGGTAGACATCTCCGCCACGGTCGACCACTCCGCCGCACTTCGACGCAGACCTCTGGGTTAGAGGGGGCCAGTCATATATCCAAAGTCGACGAATTTCCGGCCGGGTCGCTCCCCAAGGATACGAGTCGAGAGAGAGCCCCAACCCAAGAGAAGCCGACCAGTTTATCTTGTGAACAATAGGTTCGCTACAGCCTGATTTCTCCAGTTTGTTCGTGACATCCTTTGAGCGAACCCCGCAATTTAGCTTAACAAACCAGGTTAAGTTTGCTTGGCCAAAAAACCTAGGGTTTGGAGGTCGAAATCAAAGGGTCTCCGGCCCTCGAAACCCCCTAGCCAAACAACCTCCCTTCTGCTGAATGGGGCGCCATAGTAGTGACCCTTAAGAATGGACGCGTGAAGAGCGGGCAAGTCCGACGACACTCTAAGGCGGAAATGCCGCCTCCAACGAACCTTACGGCGCTGCTTGGCAAAAACTGTTTCGGAAACACAAGGCGGCCTGGCCGCCACAAGCCCAGCAACAAACCCCGGAGTAAAAACATGTTTCTGCATGCCCCACGGGGTGCCCCATACGTCTTATAGAAGCTATGCGCGTACCGTTGGGACGGATTGCTCGCTGGGTCTCCGAAGCGGCATCCGCTGCAACTCTGCTCCTCGGCCGTGCACCCTGGCTCGAGGCCTCACCCGTCAAGGGCTGGATCGTACCCGTCGCCAAAAAGCCGCTCCACTTCCACCTGACGGTTCCGCAAGCGGGCCAGACGTGCTGACTCGCAGCTCTTTCCGCCGGACACTCGGACCCGAGCCCAGACGCCAAGGTTCCAAGTCGAATCCGGCACATGATTCGGGGCGTGTCCGCTCCAACCAGGGAGGTCTCTGTCGACAGAAATATAGCCACAAGCACACAGCCTCCAGCATCCAAAATAACCCACAGAAACTCAGGGACCCTGTACCGAACCGATGGGTTTCTGTGTCAACGCCCTACCCGTACGTTGCTGGTCGCGGCGAAAAACTGGACCCCCACACAAGCTATTTTTTTGGACGACTGCCCTTTCGAGAAACCGATCCACCAGAGCAAGTGGGTCTGCGGCAGGGGGAAGCTCCACGCGATCAGCGTCAGCAACTGCGTGCACTGCAAGTGCTTTCGCTTTTGCTTTCGCTCTGGCTGCTCTCGCACCTTGCTTCGGGGCCACCTTGGCAGCAGCTTTGGCCTTCGGTTGTGGATTCGGTGCTTGCTGAGGTGCGCAAACGGCGCACCCCCCAGCGGCGAAGTTACACCCCGCGCAGCCAAGCGCTCGCGGCCGGGGCCTTCTGGCCTCGCGCGCAAGGCTTCAAGCCAGACGACTCCAAATATCTGTAGGCTGGGATGCCGGAGCTGTCCACAACGAATCAGTAGATGACACAATTTCTCCACAGCACAAACTATCTAAAAACTATCTAGTTTGAGTTCTGTGGAGTCGTCGAGGGAGAGATCGTCGGCACAGAAGACCCCGATGCCAGCACTTCAGTTTGGGAATCTCTGGGATGAAGGCATGACTTGCCCGAGCCTCAGGTTGCTTGCCAACCACACGTCGCTTGCGCTGCACCGGATCCACCCAAACAGCTTTCGGCGTGCGAGGTGCGTAGCAGGCGTGCCATGCTTCATCGCCACCTGAATCAGATGCCGGACGAACCAGCAAGACAAGAGTTGCAGGAGAGCGACCGCTAGCTTGGGGCGAGGTGCTTTGGCTGCCGGTCGCGCTGCAAGCCTCGACGTCTTGCTGGTCAGTCCGCCGAAGCATATCTGTTCGCAGCTCCCTCCCGATTTCGAACAACGGGGCGTTTGCACATTGTGAAAATGTTGGCGCCGTTAGAAGTCGATGGCTGACCTTGCTGCGTACTGGCCCATGTACGATGCACACAGCATCCCAGCGCCACACGGAGGGGCAGATAGCCAAAGCTCCGATTGAGTTCGTGGTGGGTTCCGTGATTCTGCGAAAGCGGGAGCAAGATGCGAGCATGTGTGTGGCGACCAGGCAGCGGTTCTGCAAACTGCCACGTGGTTCCCTTCAAGAAATCCAGGCTGGGCAGGTCGTCGGCCTTGATGGGCTCTTTCTGCGAGTCAACTAAGGTCGTCAAAAAGGCGCTCGCCTGTCATTGCCCAGCCAAGCCCGCTCATCGACTTCGTTCGGAGCTCACCCAAAGATTCAGATGGCAATGCTTGTATCTAACTCTCTGTCTACTGTGCGGCTGTCGGATCACAAACCAACGCTCAGACGAATAGTTTTTTGGAGAGGTCGAGCGGCCGACCAAGAGCAACCTGAGTGAGGTAAGTCAAACAAACGCACCCGTAGTAGTGATCGTTTGATTTGGTGAATCCATCTGAGTTGCGGCCTGCGTTAGTGATCTAGTCGGGCTTTGCGGGCGAACACCTTGTGCATGCTCCACGGCTCCTCCGCAACAACCCTCGCGGTTTTGAGGTACTCAGCCTGAACCTTGTCACTGATCAAAGCCCGTGGCATCGGATCGGCAGGCACTCTCTGGGCAAAGCTCAACTTGAGTTTCGCTGGGGCAATCACAGCCTGACGACAGTGGACTCGACTACAATCTCACACCGGAGCCCTTGCCAGCAATCGTGTTTTGAAGTTCACCGAGATGATGAGCTTGCGCGAAGGCGGGGTGAGGGGTGAAGAGATTGGGGCTTGCTGGCAGCTCTGAGTTTCGACCACCCCGGGGGCTCGCAACCGGTTTTAGTTCAAACGGGCGCTCCCAACCGAGCCGACCGAAGATTTAGGGGCAAAGACAACTCACCAGAAGTCGAACTCCATTGGAAGCCGGCTGCTGCGACAATCGATCAGACCGCATGTGGTGCTTCGCCGTCAACACGACATCATCCGGGTCGTCCGGCTCGGACGCCCACGCCTGAAGCCCAATCCGTTCTGGGTTGTCGTGCGTCATTCGCACAACAAGAACACACACGCATCTGCCCCGAAAGCCCGAAACAAACCTTTCGTACTACTATCGGTTTCCATCGACAGGCGAACCCATCGACAAGCAAACCCGTAGCGCCGGCTTTAAGGCAAACCCAGTTCGCTTTCCAAGGAAACTAGATTTGTTTGGGAAAGAAACCCACTTTCCTGTACACCCTAAGGGGGCCCGGTCGGTCCCCCACCCGCGGACTTTGACGCCTTGCAAACCCCCGTGCAGAACCAAGCGAACCCACATCAAACCTCCCGTTTAGCACCAAGCAAACCCACTCCAAATCAAACCCCCGGTTTCAGAACCAAACAACCCAAACCTCCCGTTTAGCATCAAGCAAACCCACTCCAAACCCCCGGTTTCAGAACCAAACAAACCCACTTCGTTTTCACAGAAACAGGGGTTCGGACGCAAGAAAACA
>SXGT01773586.1_pt1 | contig 10576 bp, 10 predicted proteins | sample 3176221 | NCBI WGS metagenome assembly SXGT01 (sample SAMN11356862, study PRJNA531348) | freshwater metagenome | isolation source: freshwater sample F1-120 | place: China: Fuxian Lake, Yuxi | collected 2017-12-25
CGAGATCAAACAGGTGAATAGCCCTGGGAAGAGCCCGCCGGCCGGCGCGACCCAGGGCGATGCAGTAGGCCGGACACGCGCGTAGAAGGCTGTGAACGGAGTTCTCGGACCCGGGTTCGATTCCCGGCGCCTCCACCTGTATTTCCCGGCAAATTCGCTGATTTTCGCTCCCGGGGGGCTCTTGTGCCCCCATTGTGCCCCTACCCGTCCAGCAGGCGGACGGCGTCCCTCCTGACGTCGGGGCTGAGGTGCGCGTAGCGCATCGTCATCTCGATCGTGGAGTGCCCGAGCAGCTCCTGGATCGCCTTGATCGCCACCCCGCGCATCGCGAGGTGCGACGCGAAGGTGTGCCGGAGGACGTGCCAGCCGATCTGACGGAGCCCTGCCCGGCGGCAGGCCATCCAGATCGGCCACTTGGTCGCGCCGCGCGCGATGAGCCCGCCCTTGTCCGCGGCGAAGACGAACTCGCCGCGGGCGTGGTGGTGGCTCCTGAGCGCGACGAGCGCGTGCTCGCTCAGCGGGACCTCCCGCGAGCGACCGTTCTTGGGCGTCCCGATGATGCCCCGGCTCACCGAGCGGCGGACGACGAGGCGCCCGCCCGCGAGATCGACATCGTCCCACCGGAGAGCGAGGAGCTCGCCGATGCGGAGGCCGGTCCGGAGCCCGACCGTGATCATGACCTTCCAGGTGTCGCCTGCCGCGCCCGCGATGAGGCGGTCGGCCTCGTCGAAGGTGAGGAAGTCGAACTCCGGATCCGGCGACCTGAGCCAGCGCACGGGCGGGATCTTGTCGAGCTTCCCCCACTCCACTGCGACCGCGAGGAGGCGGCGCAGCGTGGTGAGGCAGTTGTTGACGGTCTTCGGCTGGTAGTCCTGCTTCAGCATCGCGGCCTTGAAGGCCTCGATCTGCTCGACGCCGATCGCGTCGAGGCGCAGGTGGCCGAAGGCCGGGATGAGGTGGTTCTTGCAGATGGTGCGCTTGGCTTCGACCCCGCTCGGCTTGTTGTTCGTCGCCGCGTACACGTCGAGGAAGGGCTTCGAGAACTCCTTCAACGTGGGCGGGATCGGGCGGGGCTTCTCCTTCGGTTCTTCCTTCTTTCTGTCCCCCTCGAGAAGACCCTGACGGATCTCGTGCTCGTAGCGCTCCGCCGCGCGCTTGTTCTGCAGCGGGGCGACCCGCCGCACGCGCTCTTCGCGACCATCTTCGAGGGTTACCTTGACGTCGATCATCCATGCTTCCTTGACGAGGCCCGTCGTCGGGTCCCGCCACGTACGGCGCCGCACGCTCATGTGTCATCTCCGTGAGCGAGAGGCGCGACCCTGGCTCAGCCATTCTAGCACCGCGCCACGGTGCGCGCGGAGCGCCCCCCCGATCCGCTGGACGCCAGGGATCTCGCCGCGCTTGATCGCGGCGTACGCCGTCTTGCGGTTCACGCGCAGGAGCGCGGCGAGCTCGTCGACGGTGATGACCTCGTCGGGCTCGGACGGCGAGGGTGGGACGAGGCCCGGCCCGGAGGCGTCGAGCCGGTGGTGCTCCCCAGCGTCGGCAGGGCGGGCGCTGGCGGCGTCCTGCTCGACGGGGACGGCGGTGCGGGCGACGTCACCTTCCTGGATCGGGGCCGCGGGCGATTCGAGCGGGGTCTTCTGGGGCATGGCTACCCCTCATGTGGACCGGCGCGCGCCGAAGCGCCATGGGAAACATGCATACTGCACGGAATACTGACAAGTGGAAATTGTCAGGGCGGCGTCGGCCGGCCGCGCGGCAGCGGCGCGTTCGCGCGCTTCTTTCGTTGGTCGCGCGCCCGCTGCTTGATCTTCGCGTTGCCGAGGTTGTCGACGCGAATGTCCGACAGAAGCTCGCGGAAGACGGCGCGCAGGAAGACCTCGTCGTCGGGGTCGACGAGCCGGGCAAGGCGCTCGGGGTCGGCGAGCACCTCGTCCGCACACGCGACGCACTCCGGGAAGTAGCTCCGCAGCGCCACGACGAGGCGCCCCGCCGACACCAGATCGTCGACCTTGGCCTGCCGCAGCTCTCGGAGGTACCCGAGGTGCGTCTCGTAGACGGAGTTCCGGTGGGAGCGCGGCGCCCCGCGACGCGTGCGAGGTGTCACGGCGAGGGCGAGGGCGTGGAGCAGCTCCGCATTGCCGCTCAACAGGGCCTCCTCCACCCGCCCGAGAACGACGTCGGCGTCACGCTCACCGGCGCCCCAAAGTTCCAGCCGGATGTTGCCGATCCTCGTCGCGAACATCTGCTTTGTCGAGTACGGGCGCGAAGGGAGGCGCACCCTTGAGCCGCCGCATTCCTCGCAGGTCACGAGGTGCGCACCCCGCCACGGGACAGAGCCGGTGCCACCGCACTGTTCGCACGGAGGCATTGGCCCCTGCCCGGTCTCGGCCGGTCCTCCGGCCTGCGGCGTCACCGGCACGTTTTCCCGCGTGTCTTCCTTCTCGTCCATCGGGCCCATGGTAGCGCACTCCTGAGGAACGCTCGCTGCGGGCCGACCAGTCGAGCCCGCGCTGCCAGTGGGCTTCCCCACCGGCAGCGCGCCCGCCCACGAAGCCCGAGCGAGGTCACGGCCCTTCAGCGGCCGCTGAAGTTCGGGAGGCCCTGGTATGGCACCGCACGCTGGCGAAGCACAGCCGAGTGCGACTACGATCCCACGCGGCACCATGGGGTCGACCGCCGCGTCTTCGGATGACTTCGCCTGGACGGGCGCGATCATCGACGGAAAGTACCGCGTCGACCGCGTCGTGGGGGAGGGCGGCTTCGGCATCGTCTACGCCGCGTGGCACCTGACCTTCAACGAGCCCATCGCCGTGAAGTGCCTCAAGATGACTGCCCTCCCGGAGGGAAAGCGGCCCCTCTTCCTCGAACGCTTCCTCGACGAGGGGCGGATCATGTTCCGCCTCTCGGGCGCAAGCACCTCCATCGTGCGCGCGATCGATCTCGGTGCGGCTACCTCGCCCGTCGGCATCTGGACGCCGTACCTCGTGATGGAGTGGGTGGAAGGGATGACGCTGCACGAGGATCTCGACCGCCGCCGCCGCGCGTCGCGGCCCGCGCGTTCACCAGCGGAGGCGATCGCCTTGCTCCAGCCTGTGGCTGCCGCGATGCAGCTCGCGCACGAGCAAGGCGTGGCCCACCGAGATCTGAAGCCCGCGAACATCATGCTCACGGAGGTCGCCGGGCGCCCCTCCGCAAAGGTGCTCGACTTCGGCGTCGCCAAGGTGATCGAGGACCTGAAGGCGGGCCCCAGCGGCGCGAAGACGGGGTCGGGGATGCGCACCTACACAATAGCGTACGCGGCACCAGAGCAGCTCGCCCCCCAACTCGGCGCCACCGGAACGTGGACCGACGTGTTCGCGCTCGCCGTCGTCCTCACGGACGTGATGACCGGCAGGTCCCGATCCGGAGAGCAGCCCGACGAGATCGTCGCAAGGACCCTCGACGCTGCGAACCGGCCGACGCCGCGCGCCTTCGGCGTGGCGTGTCCCGATCCGGTCGACCGCGTGCTGACGCGCGCGCTTGCGGTCGATCCACGCAACCGACACAAGACGGCCGGCGAGCTGTGGGGAGCGCTCATGGCGGCGCTGGCCTCGTCCGAGCCTCCGCGCAGCCCGTCCGCGCCACGTGTCTCGGCGCCGCGCGGATCGAAGCCAACCGTCGCGGCGCCACACGCGGCGCCGCCCCCCCCCGCCCGCGCAACGTCGACGAAGGCTCCTCGGCCCGTGCGCCTCTCCGTGCTGTGGATCATCCCGGCGGGGCTCGTCGCGCTGGCGGCGCTCCTCATCATCTGCGCGCTCGTCGTGCTGCACCCCTGGGAGGACGGGACCGTCGCCAGCGCGGCGATCGAAGGCGGAACGCTCGTCGCGGAGCCGACGAACCGCTCGACGCCGCCGGCCGAAAACGATGGCCGCGATGCGACCCGACCTATCCTTCCCTCGTCGGACGAGGGTTTCGTCGATCGAAGGGGAGGCTGGGGATGGGGCGACAAGTGCTGGCTCAACATCAAGGCCGGGAAGTGGGGGTGGGCCAAAGCGGAGTGCGACGAGGGCATGAAGCTCAATCCTGCGTCACCGAACCCGCGCGCCTCGCTCCTCTACAACGAGGGCCTCATCGCGAAGAGCACCGGCGACACCGAGACGGCGCGAAGCTACTTCACCGAATCGCTCAGGATCCGCCCGCACCCCGAAGTCCGCGCGGCCCTCGACTCGCTGCCGGCTCCGACCTCCGCGGCGCCGCCCTGACGTGGTATCTTCACGCGGATGGGGAAGGAGCAGCCAAGCGCCACCGAAACACACACGGGACCGCGCGTCGACACCACACGCTACGCTCGCCCGGCGCTCGTCGTCGCGTTCCCGGAGTCGATCGCTCTACCTGTGCCGCTACCGGGCGAGCCCGTCGGGCGGGACTGGTTCGAATCGCACGGCCTCGTCGACGGGCGCGTCTCGACGCGCCACGCGATTTTCTCGCGTCCGGGTGGGGGCCTCTTCCTCGAAGACGCGCAGTCCCGGAACGGCGTGTGGGTCAACGGTTTCCGCCTCGGCCCGAAGGAGCGCGTCTCGCTCGACGACGGCGCGATCATCCGCATCGGGCGCACGCTCCTCGTGTACCGCGAGGCGTTCTTGGGCGACGATCGGCCGTCGCCGCCTCTCGGCAAGCTCGTCGGGCCCTACGGGCTTCGCGAGGTCACGGAGGAGATCTTCGCGATCGCGGCGTCACGGCCAACGAACGTCCTCATCGTCGGCGAGACCGGCACGGGCAAGGAGCTCGTCGCTCGTGCCCTCGCGGAGCGCGCGCGCCCGGGCAAGGAGTACGGCGTCATCAATGTCGCCGGTGTCCCACCGGGCGTGTTCGAATCGCAGCTGTTCGGGTACGTCCGCGGGGCCTACTCCGGGAGCGGCGCGGGTTCACGTGGCTTCTTCCTGGCGCACGACGGCGGATCCGTGTTCCTGGACGAGATCGGCGAGCTCGCACCGGAGCTCCAGGCGAAGCTCCTTCGCCTGCTCGACAACCGCGAGGTGCTCGCGGTCGGCGCGGACAAGCCGAGATCGGTCGATCTCCTCGTGATCTCGGCGACGAACCGCGTGCTCCGCGACGCGGTGAAGAAGGGGGCCTTCCAGCAAGACCTCCTCGCCCGTCTCGAGGCAGCGCGCATCGAGCTTCCCCCGCTTCGCGAGCGGCCTGAGGATCTCTACGCGATCATGTGCGCGATCGTGGCTGCGCGCGGCGGACGCCTCTCGTCCGATCACGTCGAGGTCGAGGCCGTCGAGCGTCTCATGCTGGAGCCGTGGCCCTCCAACGTCCGCGAGCTGGCCTCGGTCATCGAGCACGTGGCCAGGATCGCGCCGCCTCCCGAGTTGCCGCTGGCGGCGCTGCTGCGCGTGCTCGGTCCGCGTCCCGGGCTGCCGAGCGGCAGGACCACCGCCCTCACCATGGATCTCGTGCAGCAGGCGATCCGCGAGACGGGGAGCGTCGCGGGCGCCGCGCGCCGCCTGGGCGTCACGCGCGCCAAGGTGAAGCGGTTCCTCGAGTCGCACAGCTGAGACTGTTCATTTCCGCGCGGTCGAGCGTTCGCGCGTGAGCCCGGGCAGCTTCACGCTGGCGAGTTCGCGCCGAAGCGCCGGCCAGTCCCGAACGTCATGGTACGGCTCGCCGCAGGTCGACGTCGATCGGCCGGCCATGACGGCGTCCGCGGCGCTCCCGGCCGCAAGCTCGGTCGCGCCGAGCATCCGCGAGTACAGGTACACCTCGGCCGCGGTCTGCACCTCGGAGACGGGACACGGATCGGGCGGGCCCTTGTTCGCGCGATGGGCTTCCGCGTCCCGCCGCGCGCTCGCGAGGCGCGAGGCGTAGTAGGGCACGAACGATCGTAGCTCGCGCGTGTACCGCTGACCGTCCCACGACTCGAGCCCTTCGACCGTCGCGCCGATGTGGTACGTGGCGCCGCACGTCACGCGGGGACAACCGGCGATGATGAGGTGTGCGAGCGTCGCGGGGAAGTCGGGGATCCTGTCGCCGTCGACGTCGCGTCCCTCGGCGGGACGCTCGAGCTGCGCGGCGGGGACTGCCCAAACTCCGTCTCGGAGCTCGAGGACGCGATGGCGCTCCGGGCTGCAGTTCGCACCGCACGAGGTGAGGTCGACCAACACGAAGCGCGCACCGTCGCCGTGCAGGTCCCACAGCTTTCCGCCGCCGGATGCCGGCGGGAGGCCGATGATGCTGTCCTCAATGGTGATCGGCGCACCTGTCGGGCTGACGAAGTCGATCCGCGCCATCCTCGGGATGCTGGGGCCGCTGTAACGGATCATCGCTGCGGTGCGCCCCGCCAGAAACGTCGTCTCGACGTGCTTGAACCCGTCCGCCTCCGCAGTCGCCCGGGCACGCTCGACGCTGGGCGCGGCGTCGCGCTCGACCTCGGTCGGGCCCGCGCTGGCGTCGTGTGACGACATCGCCGTCAGGCCCGCCGCAACGGCGACCGCAGGCGCCGAAGCGCGCCGCCACCACGAGAGCGCCACGATCGCGGCGACGACGAGCAGGATCAGCGTGACGTCGCTCCGCGGATCGCGCGCGCAGGACGCCGAGCCCGAGACGATGGTGGCGAAGAGGAGGCCGCTCGTGAGGCTCGTGCTCATCGGCGCCTCAATCCTGCCCGCAGTACGCGACACGCTGGCCGCTGAACGGGTTCTGCTCGCGTCCCCACGGAAGGCTCGGCGGGTGCGTCGGCGCCGGACGTCCGAGCGTGAGGTTGCGCCGCACGGAGATGTCGTCGGGATCGGACTGCACGTAGAGCACGATCTGGTCGACCTCGAAGTCGTCGAGGTCCCCGCACGGCCGCTGCCCCGCCACGAGGCAGATCTCCGAGGGACCGGCCGCGAGCGACACCGTCTCGATCGGCGAGGCGCTCGTCGCGTTCGAGGAGACCCCGGCGGGATCTCGCTCGAGCGTGATCGGGAGCCGGATCGGCTTGCCGTTCACCGTGACCAGGTCGCCGAGCGACTCGGTCTGGCGCACGTTCTGGATCTGGAGGTACGCCATCGTCGGCTTCGGCAGGTTGACGAGAGAGCAGATGCGAGCGGCGTCGGCATCGCCGTTGGGGAAGCTCTGCCCACCCGCGCGGTTGTCGCCGAGGTGGACGGGGCCGTCGAGGAGGAGGATGGCGTGGCCGCCGGGGAACGGCGACAGTTTCGGCGGGGCGCCCCCACACGCCGCGGTGGCGAGCGAGAAGGCGAGGACGAGCGAGGACATCGAGAGCGACTGGACGTTCATGGGGCCTCCGGTGAGGGTTTGGGAGGACCGCTTTTCACGTCGCGTTCCATCCGAATCCACCGTGCTTCCAGACACTTGCGGCCGGACCCGCGCGATCGCGATCACCGCGGGTGGCCGGTACCGTGATCGCGATCCCGTCGAATCGGGCGGTGTCGGCGCGAGATCGTTGCCGTTTCGGCGGCGCGAGCGTTGGTACGCCGCGCGCAAGAGGGGGTCCGTCCGCACGGACGAAGGAGGAACAGGATGGATCTCGTAGGTTCTTGGTCGACGCGTTCGGCGCTCTTCGGTCTTGCCTTGCTCGCGACGGCCTGGGTCGGTTGCAACGTCGTCGGAGGCAACGATCCCAGCGGAAAGGGAGGGAGCCACCTGCTCGAGACGCCCGAGGAGGCGATCACCCGCATGCAGCGGGAGGAGTGCACGAAGCTGGCGACGCAACCCAACACCCTGCTCGAGACGAGCGATCTTCGCCACTACGACAAGGGGATCATCAACGACTACCGCCAGCTCGTCGGCGTGACCGTCCTCAACACCAGCCGCTACTGCTCGGTGCGCGCGGCGGAAGGCGACGTCACGTGGCTCGATGCCCAGGGGCGGCGTCTGGGCTCCACGCCGTTCAAGCTCGACATGTCCATCCCGGCCGGCGCCACGCAGCGCTTCTCGACCTCGGCCGGCACGCTGACGAGCGGCACGCTCGAGGGAGCCGGCGTCGATGCGCGGATCACGTTCACGCGCGTCGACGTCGTCGAGCTGTCGTCGTCCGCGCGGGTGGCAGGGGCCGCCGGGACCGGCGTGGCTTGGAGGGGCCGTCGATGAATCTCAGGCAGCAGGTATCCTTCTTCGGCAGCGCCGACACGACGCGCTTCTGCTACCTCCGTGTGCCGACCCTCGAGAAGGCCGTCGCGAACCCGCGGATCGTGGACGGCCTGCTCGCGCAGCTCACGGTGCCCGGCAAGCCCGGCGTCCTCAAGGCGATGTCGCACAGAGAGAAGCTCCAGGCGATCGAGCATCAGATCGACAGCTACGCGGCATCCCCCGCCTCGGTGTGGCGTGGCACGAACACCGCCGAGGTGCTCGCAGCCTCGATCTTCCGCGCCTCGGTGTCGCGGGTTCTCCCCTTGAAGGTCGGCGCCGAGCTCTGGTCTGACGTCCCCACGGAGGCGTGCCTCGCGGGTCCCGTCGCGCGCTGGCTGAAGACCGTCGGCGTCGACACGTACGCGGAGGTGCCGCTCGGAACGAAGCGGGCGGACGTCCTCGGCTTCCGGAAGGGTGGTCTGCTCTCCGGCTCCAGATCGATCGTGGTCGAGCTGAAGAACGAGCACGAGCAGATGAAGCGGGGCCTCGACCAGATGACCACGTTCGCGCAGTACGGCCACGAGACGTACCTGGCGTGCACGCCGTTCTTCGCCGCGCACTTCCTGGATCGTCACGCCGAGGGGCAGAAGGTGAAGCACTGGGACCCTGCCGTCCTGAGGGAGAAGCTCGCGGCCTTCGGCTTCGGGCTCCTCCTCGTCGAGGGCGAGCATGTCTTCGAGGTGATGCGGCCAGAGAGGCGGACCCCCACGCCTGGCAAGCTGGCGGAGGTCGAGTTCGCCTTGCGGACGGCCCGACGGATTTAGGCCGGAGCCGGCGCCGCGCAGGACGGCGCGCCTCCACGGCTGACGCGACGGATGTCGGGCGCCGTGAACGGAGCCGACGCGGCCCGGCGCTACTTGCCGCGCCCAAAGTAGGCGTTCAACGCGCGCAACAGGAAGTCCCCGTCACCAACGTCGTCCGGGGCCGACGCAGGCCCGTTCGCAGGCCCGCCGCCGCCCTGGTGCCGCGCGGCCGTGGCGTCGATCCACTGAAGGACCGCCGACCGGAGGTAGAAGGGGCCGTTGTTCACCAGCTTCTGCCACCCCGGCGCGATACGCGCCGAACCGTCGAGTTCGACCTGGACCTCCAGCCGCTTCGGCGGCTCCACCTCGGCGATCAGGGCGACCCTGAGGTCCCTCTGCGTCGCCCGGCCTTCCCAGGAGGACCGGCCGAGGGCACCGACGACCTCGCTCAGAGAGACGTTCTCCGCCGTGAACTTCGCCTTCGCCGCGTCGTTCCGCGCGACCACCTCGTCCGACAGCCGGTTCTGCTCCCTCATGTTGGCGGCGAACCGCGAGTAGTGCGCCGCATGCGCCTCGTCCTCGGCGACGCGGCGCTTCTCCTCTTCTTGCTCGCGGAGCCGGCGCTCATGGGCACGCGCCTTCGCCGCCTGCGCCAGCACCGTCTTCTTCTTGGCGGCGGACGGCTGCTTCGATCGCCACGGCCACGCGTCGAGATCGTCGGGGTCGAACCAGTGCTGGCCGAACGAGTCGACGCGGTTGGGCAGGCCGCGCGCCTCGGCGTCGCGGATCCCGGAGTCCGAAAGACCGACGTACGCGCCGGCCTCCTTGCGCGTCAGCGGCACGCGCTCGATCCCGTCGTGCGGGCTCGCGCCCCCGCCTTCTTTCTGTGTCGCCATGTTGTCCTCCAATGCGCGGGGTTCGGCCACCGCGATGAGGCCCAGGTAAGGCCGTAACCTCGCACTGTCAAACCGTGGCGCGCCATTTTTATCAACAGTTCCAAACAGTTCCGTTGCATGCCGTCCTATCCACGATGGGCCGAGTTGAGTCGAGTCCGCCCCGTACCGGCATGCGCGAATCACGGACTCGGATCGGGCCGCGCCTTCGGTGGCGCTCCCTCCTGTGTTCGCTCATGTCACCGAGGATGACGTCGTGCACGGCGCGATTGGTGAGCCCTTCGTCGGCGCCTCTACTCCTGCACGAGGCACGCTCCCGGTGCTGGTGCCCCCGAGCACCAGGAGGCCAGCCGAGTCCTGACGATGCGCGCGCTGCACCGCATGGGCATTCGGCCTGCTCGTCGCGGCCGGCTGCCCACCGCTATGTCCAACTGCACGCCCCATGGGGCGTGCGGTTCGCGACGAAGACCAGCGGGATCGCGGCTGCGGCCGACGGCGTGGTGTACAGGCTGGGCGGATTCCCGCGGCGACCGTCAGGTCGCCCACCGTAGCGCTCACGCGCGACCTGTGCTGTTCTCGCTTCACGCGGAGGGAGACATGACGACCCTGTCGGTTCGGCTGCAACGCGCGACGTCATGAACGACATGAGCGCCACCGGCGCCTCCGGCGTGCCGAGCCCGGGACAGCTGGTGAGCGTCCGGCAGCGCCGCTACGTCGTCACCACCGTTGTCCCCAGCGCCGTTCCCCCGCGCGTCCTCACGGAGCCCTCATCCGGCAGGCCGCAGCACCTCATCCACCTCCAGTCGATCGACGACGACG
>SXGT01883757.1_pt1 | contig 10576 bp, 6 predicted proteins | sample 3176221 | NCBI WGS metagenome assembly SXGT01 (sample SAMN11356862, study PRJNA531348) | freshwater metagenome | isolation source: freshwater sample F1-120 | place: China: Fuxian Lake, Yuxi | collected 2017-12-25
AGGTTGTTCGTCGGTTCGTCGAGCACCAGCACATTCGATGGCCTGGTGAACAACCGGGCCAACAGCAACCGATTCCGTTCGCCCCCCGACAGATATTTCACCGCCCGCCGCGACTGCTCGGGCGAGAACAAGAAATCTTCCAGATAGCCGATCACATGCCGGGTCTGACCGCCAATCGTAATCCGATCGGCGCCGTCGGTCACGTTCTCGATGATGGTTTTCTGATCATCGAGTTGCGCATGCAATTGATCGAAGTAGGCAACCTCGAGACTGGTCCCATGCCGCACGCCACCGGTTTGCGGCGTGAGCTCACCCAACAACAACCGTAACAGCGTTGTCTTACCGGAGCCGTTCGGTCCGATGATGCCAATCTTGTCGCCTCGCAGGACCAGAGTGGTCAAGCCGCGAATCGTCGCTACATCATCGGGGACCGTCTCAGTGTTTGGAATCTTTGGAGTAAGATCTGCCGGTCCGCCTGACTGCGGACGGTTCTCCGGCCGGCTCTGAGCGCCGTAGCGAAACGTCACTCCTCTTGCTTCGATCACCAATCGCCCCGATCGTTCCGCATCGATCACCTGCATCCGCGCCTCGCCGGGCCGCTGGCGGCGCGCCTGGCGGACCTCGCGTAACCTCTCAAGCGCCCGCACGCGCCCTTCATTCCGTGTGCGGCGGGCCTTGATGCCGGTCCGTATCCAGGCTTCCTCCTGCGCCAGTCGTTTGTCGAACAAAGCCTGCTGCCGGGCCTCGGCCTCGAGCGCTGCCTGCTTGCGCTCCAGATAGGTGGCGTGATCGCAGGCCCAGCTCGTGAGCAGCCCCCGATCGATCTCGACGATTCGCGTTGCCAGGCGGCGGAGAAACATGCGGTCGTGCGTGATGAACAGCACGGTCTTGTCGTATCGCAGCAGAAATTCTTCCAGCCAGGAGATCGCCGCCAAATCCAGATGGTTCGTCGGCTCGTCGAGCAACAGCAGGTCAGGCTCGCGGACAATCGCCCTGGCCAGCAGGACGCGCCGTTGTAGCCCGGCCGAAAGATGTTCACAGCGCGCGTCGGCGGGAAGCTCCATTCGCGCAAGCACTTGCTCGACCCGCTGGTTCATCTTCCAGCCGCCGTACGATTCGAGGGCTTTTTCCAGGCGCACCAGTTCCGTCCGAAGTTCTTCGGAATGCTCGGCCGCATACTGCAGGCTGACATGATGAAAGGCCGCCAGCAATTCGGCATGCGGTCCCAGCCCACGGGCCACTTGATCAAACACCGAGCCCAACAAGCCTCGCGGCACTTCCTGGGAGAGTAGCGCCACCGACAGCCCCTGCCCTCGCGTCACCTCCCCCTTCTCAGCCGATAGATCGCCATGAATCAGCCGCACGAGGGTTGATTTACCAGCCCCATTGCGCCCGACCAGACCGATCCGCTCCCCCGCATCAATCCGCAGCGTAACGCGATCGAGCACCGCCGGCCCGCCGAAACTCAGCGTCACGTCCTGCAAACTCAAGAGCGCCATAGTCAGCTTCGTGGGTTGCTTTCAACTGTACCAAATTCAGGGTCGGAGAGGAAATCGCAGAGCCCATCCCGCAGATCCAAGAATCCGCAGCGTAACGCGATCGATCACCGCCGGCCTACCGAAACTCAGCGCCGCCTCCCGCGATTCGAGCAGAGCCATTCCCGCATTCTCCGAGAATCGCCCGCGGGTTCCTGATTGACGCAGAGAAATTGCGGGATGATAATCGGGAGTTAGCGACGAAGTGCAGGATCCCGCCTCGCGTCGCCTCAAAGTGCTGCCCGGCTGCCAGCATCCCTTGGAGCGTCCCACCCGTAAGCGAGACTGCCATGCTTCGAGTGGTAGCGATCTTGATGAGCTCCATGCTGTGGTTGGAGGTGCGCGCGGCAATCGCGGACGAGCCATCGGCGGACGACCTTCAATTCTTCGAGCAGAATATTCGCTCGCTCCTGGAGCAGCGCTGCTTCAAGTGCCATTCGGCCCAGGCCAAGACGGTTGAAAGCGGTCTGCAGCTCGACAGCCGGCCGGGATGGGAGCAAGGGGGCGAATCGGGAGCGGTGATTATTCCGGGCAAGCCGGAAGAGAGCTTGCACGCTACGATCCTGCGCCTGCTGGGAATGGACCATACGAAGCTCACCTATCTGTTCAACGGCCGAAATTTCCGATTGACCGACGTGGCCGGAGATGTCGTCCAAGGAATCGTCGCTTAATCCGGATCGACTTCTGGTCAACCCCGGAGAATGGTCAGCATTGGAACTGCAAAAAGATGCGGCACCCGCCAATTCAACTCACCCTGATCGTCAGCCTGCTCACAGGATGGTTGACGTTGCCAGCGCATTCGCATGCGAAGCCTCCGCTGGACTTTAGCCGGGACATCAAGCCCATTCTCTCGAACAAGTGCTTTTTCTGCCACGGTCCCGATGCCAGTCAACGCAAAGGGGGGGCTGAAGGCGGGCTGCGACTCGACACCGCGGAGGGGATGACCGTCGACTTAGGCGGCTACTTTGCCGTCGTACCAGGAAAGCCCGCGGAAAGCGAGATCATCCGACGCATTTCCTCGCGGGATCCGGACGAGGTCATGCCCCCCCCCGCCACGAACAAATCGCTTTCGCCGCAAGAGATTTCTCTGACCAGCGAGTGGATTCAACAGGGAGCGAAGTTCTCGGTGCATTGGTCGTACGTGAAGGCGGTTCGTCCGGACCTTCCCGCGCTGAAGGACAACGCATGGCCCCGCAATGAGATCGATCGCTTCCTGCTCGCGCGCATGGAAAACGCCGCGCTGAAGCCCTCGCCCGAGGCGGACCGATTTGCACTGATTCGCCGCGTATCGCTCGATCTGACGGGCCTGCCGCCCACCTGGGAAGAGGCGGAATCCTTCGTTCATGATCGCGACCCGCAGGCTTACGAGAGACGGGTCGATCGCCTGCTCGCGAAGCCCGCTTTCGGAGAGCATTGGGCCCAGATGTGGCTCGATCTCGCTCGTTATGCCGACTCGGCCGGCTACGCCGACGACCCGCCGCGCACGATCTGGCTGTTTCGCGATTACGTGATTCGTTCGCTGAATGCGAACAAGCCTTTCGATCAGTTTACGATCGAACAGATCGCGGGAGACCTGCTGGCCAACCCGACCGAAGAGCAACTTGTCGCCACGGCATTCCACCGCAATACGCTGACCAACAACGAAGGTGGCACCAACGACGAAGAGTTCCGCAACGCGGCGATTGTCGATCGGGTGAACACAACCATGGCCGTCTGGATGGGCACCACGATCGCGTGCGCTCAGTGCCACAGCCACAAGTACGATCCGCTATCCCAGGAAGAGTACTTCAAGCTATTCGCGTTCTTTAACCAGTCGGAAGACGCCGATCGGCAAGATGAATCTCCGCTGGCTTCGATTTACGAGCCCGGGCAGGAAGAGCAGCCTAAGCAGGGGCACGCGGAGATTATACCGGTCACAGTGCCGATCATGCGCGATTTGCCCGTCGACAAGCATCGCGTGACAAAAATCCAGCATCGGGGTAATTTCCTCGAACTGGGGGCCGAAGTAACCGCGGGTGTTCCCGCCGCGTTTCCGGCGCTTTCCGAGGGCGCCTCACGCGATCGGCTCGCCTTGGCCCGATGGCTGGTCGATGAAAACAACCCGCTCACGCCCCGTGTCATCGCCAATCGCTACTGGGAGCAGCTGTTCGGCATCGGCATAGTCGCAAGCAGCGAAGAGTTTGGCTCGCAGGGCGAACAACCGTTTCATCCAGAGCTGCTCGACTGGCTGGCAGTGAAACTGGTTGACACCAGGTGGGACATGAAGGCATTCATCAAGCTGCTGGTCACGTCGGCCGCGTATCGGCAATCGTCGAAACTGACGCCCGAGTTGGAAAGCGTCGATCCTGACAATCGACTGCTCGCGCGCGGGCCGCGGTTCCGCATGTCGGCGGAAATGGTCCGCGATCAGGCGCTGGCGGTAAGCGGCCTCTTAAGCCCGAAGATGTACGGCCCGCCGGTCAAACCCGTGCAGCCGGCGTTTGGCCTCACGGCGGCATTTGGCGGCAGCACCGACTGGCAAACGAGTGAAGGCGAAGACAGATACCGCCGAGCGCTGTACACCACGTTCCGGCGATCGAACCCCTATCCGTCGATGGCTACCTTCGATGCTCCCAACCGCGAGGTCTGCACCGTTCGCCGCGTGCGCACCAACACGCCGCTGCAAGCGCTGGTCACGCTCAACGACCCGGTGTATGTCGAGGCGGCGCAGGCATTCGCCCGGCGGATTGTGTCCGGCGGTGGTTCGAGTCCTGGGGAGCGAGCACGTTTCGCGTTCCGATCGTGCTTGTGTCGCGAACCAAACGATCAAGAGCTGGCCCAGCTGGTCACGCTTTATGAACGTGGCGCGAAACACTTTCAGCCACAGCCTGAGAAGGCCCGCCAGATGGCCGGCGATCCGCTGGGGACGCTCCCCGCCGATTTCAGCGTCGCCGAACTTGCCGCCTGGACGGTCGTCGGCAATGTGCTCTTGAACCTCGATGAGTTTTTGATGAAACGATAACGGCGGCCTTCCCTCGCCACCACCACACCAGCCCTCCCATCGGCGCCGCCGGCAAGTCGACCAACGGAGCTTTCTGATGCATCCCCAGCTTGAGCGTCTGCAACTGCAAACGCGACGCCACTTCCTCAAACAGTGCCAACTCGGCTTCGGCGGAATCGCACTGGCGTCGCTGCTGGCCGGCGATTCACCCGCCTCCCCCAGGTACGTGATCAATCCGCTCGCGCCGAAGAAGCCGCACTTCGATGCGAAGGCCAGGCGGGTCATCTACCTGCACCTGACCGGTTCGCCGCCGCATCTCGACCTTTACGACTACAAGCCGGAGTTGGTCAAACACGATGGCCAGCCTTGCCCGGGCGAGTTTCTCAAGGGCAAGCGTTTCGCGTTCACTTCAGGTGTTCCGAAATTGATGGGCACACCCCGTCGTTTTGCACCGCACGGCCAGGGGGGCGTCTGGATGTCGGACGCGATTCCGCATCTGCACGGCGCTGCCGACGAGATCTGCATGATCAAGTCGATGACCACCGATCAATTCAATCACGCACCGGCCGAACTGCTATTGTACACCGGCTCTTCCCGCTCGGGCCGGCCTTCGATGGGCGCCTGGGCGACGTACGGCCTGGGCACGGAAAACGAAAACCTGCCGGGCTTCGTCGTGCTGATCTCCAGCGGCGTGCAGCCCAACGGCGGCAAGAATTCGTTCGGCAGCGGTTTTCTGCCGTCGGTCTTTCAGGGTGTGCAGTGCCGCTCCAAAGGTGACCCGGTCTTGTACGCATCGGACCCACCCGGCATGGACCGCGAACTGCGTCGCCATAGCCTCGACACCCTGCGCGACCTCAACGATTTGCAGGCCCGCGAATTGGGACACCCGGAAACACTAACCCGAATCGTCCAGTATGAATTGGCGTTTCGCATGCAGACCTCGGTGCCCGAAGTGATGGACATCACGCGGGAGAACAAGGAGACGCTGGAAGCTTATGGGGCGCAGCCCGGCGCAGCCAGCTTCGCGAACAACTGCCTGCTCGCGCGCAGGCTGGTCGAGCAAGGCGTGCGGTTTGTGCAGTTGTTCGACTGGGGCTGGGACTTCCACGGTACAAGTCCCGCAGAAGACATTCGCGACGGTCTGACCAAAAAATGCGCCACGATGGACAAGCCGATTGCCGCCCTGCTCAAGGATCTGCGGCAGCGCGGAATGCTGGACGAGACGCTGGTGATCTGCGGCGGTGAGTTTGGCCGTACGCCGTTCCGTGAAGGGCGCACCGCGGAGGGCGGCGTGCTCGGCCGAGACCATTATCCCGACTGCTACTCGATGTGGCTCGCCGGCGGCGGGGTGAAGGGAGGCTACACGCACGGCGACTCGGATGACCTCGGCTTCTCGATCGCCCGCGACAAGGTGCATGTCCACGACCTGCAAGCCACGATCCTCTATCTCTTGGGCTTCGACCACTTGCGACTGACCTATCGCTTTCAGGGCCGCGACTACCGCCTGACCGACGTCCACGGCGAAGTTGTGAACGGGATCGTGGCGTAGCCTTCGTTGAGGCGATCTGGCTTGGATCGAGCGACTGACGAAGAAGTTCAACCTGAACCTCACGCTCCGCCCCCAGGGAAACCCCGCAAATCCAGCCGGTGACACCTAGCGAAAAAATCAGGAAGGCGACGACAATCGAGATTTTCGTGGCACGGTTCATCAACTGAGAAGAGTCAGCGGGGGGGGCCGCGCCAACTTTCGGCCGGCAAGCCGAGTTCTTTGCGACGTATTTCCATGTCGCGACGGTACTCGGACCACTTGGCGCGGAACGCCGGCGAAGTGCTATCGAGCCGAGCGGAAAGACTGCCGCGGCCCCCAGGCCAGCCGCGACCACGATCACCGCCGCCAGGCGCCCCGCTGCCGTTTCCGCCGCCTGTCGCGCTGCCGCGTGCGCGCTCGGCGTCGCGTTGTTTGCGGCGTTGCTCGCCTTCGGCAATTTCTTGGTCGAGATGCTTCTTACGTTCGAACCTGGTCAGCGCCAAGTATTCGTCCAGCCGCTTCTCCACGCGACTCCGGAACATGTTGCCCATCGACTGGCGAAACTCTTGCTGGTACGGCTCCGGCAGCTTTTCCACTTCCTTGCGCAGCTCTCGGAAGCCTTCGAAACGTCCACGATCACCAGGATTCGCGCCGTTGGCTGCAGGCCGCGGCTGCGAAACCATCTCGGCGGCTTTGGCTTGCAGTTCGTCCAGCTTCCGACTGTTCACATACGCACGCCAGCCAAAGCCTGTGCCAACCAGCAACAGCAGCACGACAACGATTCCGACGGCAGTTTTGACAGCGCGATTCATGGTAATGACTCCAACCAACTACGGATTCTGCTCATCCGGCAACAGATTGTCCACGTGACCGTCCAAGAACAGGTAATTGCGCGTTCCCGGTCCGCCAGCGATGTTCGTATCGCTGGCGTCATAAACGCCGGCCTCCTCATCCGTTGGCCGTGGCGCATAGCCGGGGGCGTGAAAGGGGTCGAAGTCCCAGATGATCGCCAGTCGTGTGCTGCTGCCAGTGGCGCGGCGCCGACCTCGCCGGCTGTCCATGACTTGCTGCCGGTTCTTATTCGCCAACAGCAGCGACGGGTACTCGTAACTGATTCCCTCTTTTTCAAAGTATTCCAAATCGGAAGGACATTGAAACATCAGCGGATTGTCTTCCGCGTACGGTCCTAGCGTCGTCACCAGGCTTGGCCGGTGCGGTCTCGGTGGCGGATTAACCAGAAGCTCCACGGAGGGCAACTGCGCGCAATCGGGAAAACGCGCTTTGGGCCCTCGCGCGTCCAAGTACATATTCAGCGCCAGCCCAATCTGCCGCAGGTTTGATTGACAATGAATTCGCCGGACCGTGTTGCGGGAATACTGAACCGCCGGCAACGTCAGTGCGACAATGATGCCGATGATGCCGATGACCACGATCAGCTCAATCAACGTAAAACCGTGCCGTCTGCTCGTCGGAGAGTCCAAAATCTGCGCGGCGATGGTGTCTTGATACCTTCCCACCAGCCAAGCATGCGCTTCGCCGTCCCCCCCCAGCGTCGCACGAAATTCGCCCCGGTCTGCGCTGGTGATCGCCGCCTCGCCGCGCGCGGGATCGGGCACGGCCGCCGTCGCGCGGTCCGCCAAGCGCAGCATGACGCCCTCCGCCCTTACCAGGCGGATCGCATTGCGACCCAAGGTTCCTACCGCCGAATCGGTCATCGTCATTCACGTGCCTGCCAATCCGATACTAACCCGAAGCGTAAGCCAGGACTGTAACTGCCTCACACACGCACGCTTCGAATTCGTGTTGATTGTCTTATTCATGGCGGCGAGTGGCCTAGGTGATTCATTTTCAATCGGATTCTTCTATAATGCAACTTGCCCCCGTTCGCCTGGTTCGAATCTCACCCGAAGGCTTGATGGTCATGACGATTTTCTGCCGCTGTGCCGCGATGACCGTTCTTGTTGGTCTTGGATGGGGCGATTTTCGTGCCCAAGCGGCTGATCCGTCCGGCTCCTCAAAGCGGGAATCGGGCAAACTGGAATCCGTCACGCTGGGCTACAACCGCGACATTCGGCCTATCCTCTCGGACACCTGTTTCGCCTGCCACGGCCCAGATGCCAGCCAGCGCAAAGCAGATTTGCGGCTGGACCAGCGAGACGGGGCGCTCAAAACGCTCGCGTCGGGCGCGGTGGCGATTCAGCCAGGCAAGAGTGGCGAGAGCGAACTAGTGAAGCGGATCACGTCGACCGATCCCGACGTCAAGATGCCGCCGGCCGAGAGCATCAAGAAGCTCTCGGCCGATCAGATTGAGTTGCTCAAGCGCTGGATCGACGAAGGCGCCGAGTATCAGGGGCATTGGTCGTTTCTGCCGATCGAGCGACCGGCAACTCCGGAAATCCGAAATCCGAAATCCGAAATCCGAAATCTCAACACGATCGATACCTTTGTCGTCGCCGAACTCGGTCGCCAGGGTCTCCAGCAATCTCCGCAGGCCGATCCGGTCACACTCGCTCGCCGCGTGGCCTTCGACCTGACGGGCCTGCCGCCAGCACCTGAGCAAGTTGCCATGCTGGCGGCCGATCCAAGCGATGCGAATTACGAAAGTCTGGTTGATTCATTGTTGGCCTCGCCGCGGTACGGGGAACGGATGGCGATGTGGTGGCTCGATCTGGTGCGTTATGCCGACAGCGTCGGCTACCACGGCGATCAGCCGGTGAGCGTGTACCCTTTTCGCGAATGGGTGATTAACGCGTTCAACGCCAACAAACGGTTCGACGAGTTCACCCGCGAACAACTGGGCGGCGACTTGCTGCCGGATCCCACGCTCGAGCAAAGGGTGGCCGCTGGCTACAATCGCCTTGGCATGATGAGCGAAGAAGGGGGCGCTCAGGCCAAGGAATACCTTGCCAAGTACGCCGCCGAGCGCGTGCGGAACATCGGCGGCGCGTGGCTGGGGCTGACCACCGGCTGCTGCGAGTGTCACGATCACAAGTTCGACCCCTTGACGACCAAGGACTTCTATCGGCTGGAAGCCTTCTTCGCCGATATCACGGAACGGGGCGTTTACGGCGGCGACGATTACGGCCCCAAGGTGCCAGTCGCCACCCCGCAGCAGGTGGCGGAGCTGGCGCGTCTCGACGGCGAGATCGCAGCCGTCAAGAAACAACTCGACGCTCCAACGCCCGAACTGGCCGCCGCGCAGGCAGAATGGGAGAAGTCGCTGGGCAGGGTGGTGGAATGGCTTCCGCTCAAGCCTGCCGCGGCTCAATCAACCGCCGGCGCGACGCTGGCGCTACAGGATGATGGCTCGATCCTGGCAAGTGGAACGAACCCGGCGACGGACACCTACAGGATCACGATCGCTTCGCCGCCGCAAGGCATCACCGCGATTCGCCTCGAAGTTCTGCCGCACGATTCGTTGCCGGTCAAAGGCCCTGGCCGCGCGGACAGCGGTAATTTCGTACTGACGGAATTCATCGTGAAGCAAAAGGCCGCCGACGGGGTTGAGCAATTGGTGGCGCTTGCGAATCCGTCGGCCAGCTTCGAGCAGAAGGACTTTCCCATCGCCAGCGTGAGCCAAGGCGACGCGAAGGGGGCCCCGGCGGGTTGGGCCATCACTCCGAAATTCGGTGCCGCGAGCGACGCGGTGTTCGAGACGCGGACCGACTTAAGCCCGCTGGCCGGAGCGAACCTTGTTTTCGAGTTGGCGCACAATTCTTCGCACGTACAGCACACGATTGGCCACTTCCGCCTCTGGGCAACGAGCGCCGCGCGGCCCGTGCGCGTGTCACCCTTCGATACTTTGCCGGAGAACATTCGCCATCTGCTCGCAATCGAGGCAGCAAAGCGCAACGAGGCGCAGAAGAATGAGCTGGCCGCCTACCACCGGACGATCGCACCTTCTCTGCAGCCGCTGCGCGACAAGCTGGCCGTCACGCAAAAGCAACGCGACGACTTGAACCATTCATTTCCCACAATGCTGGCCACCGTGTCCGTGGCGCCGCGGATGATCCGCGTACTGCCGCGCGGCAATTGGATGGACGATTCAGGCGAGGAAGTACAACCCGCGGTGCCGGCGTTCCTGCCGCAGCCGCCCGTGAAGGAGGGCCGACTCAATCGTCTCGATCTGGCGAATTGGTTGGTGGCCCCTGACAATCCGCTGACTGCCCGCACACTGGCCAATCGTTTATGGACGCTCTGTTTTGGCGTTGGGCTGTCGCGCAAGCTCGACGACTTGGGCGCTCAGGGGGATTGGCCCAGCCACCCCAGACTGCTGGATTGGATGGCGGCCGACCTGATTGACAACGGCTGGGACATCAAGCGAACGGCGAAGCAGATTGTGATGTCGGCGACCTATCGCCAAACTTCAACCGCGCCGCCGGATTTGCGGGCCAAGGATCCGTTCAATCGGTGGATTGCCCGGCAGGGACGATTCCGTCTGGATGCTGAGGTGGTGCGCGACCATGCATTGTGGATCAGCGGTCTGTTGGTCGAGCGTATTGGGGGCCCCAGCGCCAAGCCCTATCAACCGCC
>SXGT01051448.1_pt1 | contig 10574 bp, 5 predicted proteins | sample 3176221 | NCBI WGS metagenome assembly SXGT01 (sample SAMN11356862, study PRJNA531348) | freshwater metagenome | isolation source: freshwater sample F1-120 | place: China: Fuxian Lake, Yuxi | collected 2017-12-25
ACTTGCCGTTCAAGTTCAAGGTCGCCGGCGCGCTGTTGGGAGTGGCGTTGACGAACATGACGTAGGCGCCGCCGTCGAGCTTGGGTCGATCCTCGGTCGCCGTGCAGAGCCCCTTGGCCTGATCTTGGGCGCCGCAGAGATCCGTCTTGTCCTGCACGATGACATTGCCGTCGGCGGTGCCGATCACTAGTGTGTTGAGCTTGATGCCGATGCGGCCTTCGCCCGAGCTGATGACGCCGGCGTGGGTGCAGTCGGCGTTGCTCTCGCAGCTGCGCTGGCCGAAGTTGTCACGGGGAGCGACGAAGCCAGGGACGCTGTCCTCCGACCACTTCTCCTCCCAGAACAGCAACCAGCTGACGGTCTCTTGGAACACCTTCGACCAGTTGTCCGCCACCTGGTAGATCGCTGGCAGGCTGGACTTCGGATGGTCGGCCGAGATGTGGTAGATGATCGGCTTGAGGCCGCGGCTCTTGTAGGGAAGCCCTTTCTTGATCGAGCACTTGCCCGTGACGAACCAGTCAGGTTGGTCACAGACCTCGCCGGTATCGCAGTCGGCGGCCGACAGGCAGGTGACCTCTTTGCCATCGGCGCCCTTGACTGGGATCAGCTCGACGGAGCGCTGCCAGAGGTTCCAGATCTGGGCCTTGTAGTCCTGGCCGCGGTAGGTCAGGCCGTACTCGGGGTCGTAGGTGTGGCGCTCGGAGAGGAAGAATCCGAAGCGCTCGGCGTCTGGCTCGTTGTGGTAGTTGCGGATCTCGAAGTCGTTGACAAACTGGGGCGTCGGTCGACGGAACGAGACACGCACGTCGAAGGTCGCGCCGGTGCAGTCGCCAGGGGCCAGCGAGTAGGTCGAGCAAGCGCCCGTCGACATGGGCTGGCCAAAGAGACGGCGAGTAAAGTGGAAGTAGCCATCTTCCATATGGAAACGGTTCGGGTTGTCGGCCTCGTGCTCCTGGAGGAAGTGGTCCGCTGCCGAGTACTGAATGGAGCCCTGCGGGAAGAAGAACTCCGGGAACTGCGCCGCTGGCGAGCCAATCCAGTCGACGCGCATGTGCTTCCGCTTGAACCAAGGCTTGTCGGTGGTGTTCTCAACCAGGGTGTTGTCTTGGACGCCCGTCGCCGAGCTGTAGCCGCGCTGGACATCGAAGTGCGAGGTGATCGGGTACATCGCCACCGGGTTGCCAGCCAGCACCTCGATGAAGCGATCTTCCTCGCCCTCCACCCAATAGGTTCGGATCTTGCGGCGGTGCCACTGCTTGTCGCCGTCGCGCACTGTCTCGACCACGGGGTAAACCGTGAGGAAATTCTCCTGGATGTCGAAGATCACCTTGCCGCCGCTGCCGCCGAAGTTGGTCTGGCCGACGAAGCCGAAGCCAGCGCTGGCAGGCATGTCGGTGACGACCCCGAGACGGTACCACACGCCGTAGAAGGCTTTCTTTTCCAGTGCGTTGGCCTGAGTGCGGTCGATCAGGCCGACCTCTTCGGCGCAGGAAGCCAAGCCAAGCGAGGCAGCCAGGGCGAGGGCCAAAATCGGGGCGAGGGTGCGGGACGACTTCATCGAGGACTCCTATGGATGTCCGACACTTGCGAAGAGGCAGAGGACGTGGCGGCGCCGCGCGGCTGCGGCAGAGGCGAGGTTCAGAAGGACCTCGTCAGGCCGATGTTAAGGGACGTGATGTTGTCCGACGTCGAGCGGAAGTCGAAGAACGGAAAACGGAGCGTGCTGTTGTCCGCCGACCACGGCATGGAGAAGGTCGCGACCGAGAGGCTGGCGAACCAGTTGGCTGGCAACACGTAGTTGGCAGTGATGGAGCCGAACTGCAGGTCGAACATGCGCGTGCCACCCCGCGCGAACTGGCTCGACAGCTCGTCGAGCGGGGCGTCGTAGTAGCGAAACTGGTGGAGCAGGAAATAGAAGACCTGAAACGACAGGTTCTCACTGGCCGCGATGTTGCAGATCAGAGCGTTGCGTACCGCCCACGATACGTTCTGCTGGTTGGTCGCGACCAAGTTGTCCGAGATCGACTCGGCGCCGCCGTCGCGACCAAGGGCGAAGGGCACGGCGCCATCGTTCTCGATGACCGCAGAGGTGTACTTGTGGAACTGCTTCTGGAAGCGTGGCTGGTAGGTCAAAGACACCGGCCCAAAAGCGCGGCTGAAATTGGCCGCGCCGGTCAGGGCGATGTAGCGGCCCTGGAACTGCGACGACTTGCCAGTCGGCAGCTGCGCCAAGCCGAGGAACGACAGGCGCACGCCGCCCGGCAGGGTCAGCGGCTTGCCGGCGCCCACCGCCGTAACGAGGGTGGGGTTGGTGGCTGCCGCTGCCGCCAGGGCCTTCTTCTCGGCGTCGCTCATCTCCTTGCGCGGCGCGTCGTCGCTGACCATCGGCGACCAGCTCGCCACCAGCAAGATGTCGTCGATGGAGGTGTTGCGAAGCCGTGGTGCGAAGGGGTCCTCGGCGAAGTCGGCGAAGGTCTTGTTGATGGTCTGGCTCACCATCAACGTCAGGCCCGGCATGGGCTGAAAGTTGACCAAGAGGTTCAGCGACGAGCTGACGCTGGGACGGTTCTGCTCGCCGGCCACGAAGGTGCCGATGCCAGCCGAGCCGCTGAGCGACACCAAGCCGCCTATCGGCCACTTCATCGGCGTCTTCGTCACGGTCTGCGCGGACACGGCAGCCGCCCACGTGGCGACGAGGCCGAGCGACAAGCCCGCGATGAGGCGCGCAGCGGCGCGGGTCTCAGAGGTCCCACGCGACGCACGGCCGATCGCCAGCGTCTGCTCGGTCCCTCGATGGGTTGCGCTCGCCTGCATGAGCTCCCTTCCCGCGGCCCCGTCGCCGGCGCCCGCCTCGCCTCGCGGCGAGTTCTCCCCATGATTTCGGAGACTCGAGTCTGCTATCGCACAGGTCCGGGCGGAGTCGTCCGGCCAAAGAAGCGGCGGAACCTAGCACGACAGCAGTAGGTACCGCAAGCCGAGGTTATCTCCTCGACCGTCGCGGACCATACCACGCGGCGCGGTCTGGCAAGGGGTCTTGGCGTCGGTCCGGCTGTTGCATCCCTGCAATGCGGCAGGACACGTACCCAGATGCGTGTCATTCATGCTGTTTTGCGCGGTCGGCTCGTCGGCGTGGCGGACGACGTGCGGCCTTCGCAGACCACAATCGCTGTGGTAGCGTCTCAACTCTGTGGCGCCCGTCTGGGCGCGCGTCGTCGCCAAAGGAGCCCCCTCGATGCGCTTTACGTGCCCAGCCTGTCAGAAGTCCTACAAGATGCAGCCCGAGCACCTCGGCCCGTCCGGTGGGGCCAAGATCAAGTGCCCGAACTGTCAGGCGATCGTGCGCGTTCAGCGCAACGAAAGTGGCGACCTTGAGGCCAAGCTGGCGAGCAGCGGCGCCTTTGTGCCTGAGGCGGCCAGCGGCGGCCGCGGCGGTGCGGCGGGTGCGGTCTCGCAGGCGAACGCCCAGCCGGCGAGCCAGCCGTTGGCGGCTTCGGCGGTTCAGCCGGCGTCGCAGCCGCTGCGCCCGTCAGCACAGGTCGGGCAGCCGATGCGCAAGACTGGGGATGCGTCGCTGGCAGCGCCAATTTGGCACGTCGCGGTCGGCAAGGCTGCCCAGGGCCCGATGTCGATTAGTCAGGTGCAGGCGATCGTCGACCGGGGTGACATCACCCTCGACGCGCTGGCGTGGCGCAAAGGGATGGCCAACTGGTTGAAGATCACCGAGATCGCTGAGCTGCGAGGCAATGTGCGGGCTGCGCTGAGCAAGCCAACGGTAGACCCGGCTGGCCTTGACCTCTCGGGCAACGCGCCGACGGTGATGGCCGACATCGTGCAAGACCAGGAGTTGGCTGCAGAGTCGCCGTCGGACTTCTACAAGGCGAGCACGCTCAAGCCGGGCAAGGTGGAGGCGCTCGGTTCCGCCCAGCTGCCACGCGCCCAGCCCTCGCTGCAGGCCGCGTCGTCGCGCCCGACAAGTCAGGCGACGCAAGCCGGCACCGCGCCGAGGCCGACCGTAGCAGCGCCCGCCAGCCGCACCACCGGCGCGCAGGGATCGGCCGCTGCCCAGGTCGGCGCCGCGAGCCAGCCGGTCCGCGGCGGCGCACCCATGCCTTCGACCAGCGCTAAGGCTGCGGCAGCCGAGCCGGCGCACGGCAACCAAGCGGCATCGTTCTTCTCCGCTGGCGACGGCCTCGGCGACATCGAGCTGGATCTGCCCGATCCAAACAAGCACAAGCCGACGAAGGAGGAGTACCAGAACCTACTCCAGGAATTCTCGGTGATGTTTCGTCTCGACAAGCGCAGCAAGCGTCAAAAGGTCGCCATCACGGTCGTCTTGAGCTTGCTGCTGGTGGGCGTGATCGCTTTTGGCGCGATCCTCTACATCCAGGGCGAGAAGCGACAGGCTTTGATGCGTGACAGCAAGACGATCTTGGCCGTGTTTAGCTTGCCGTACAACAACAGCGTGACCATCAACCTGAGTCGCGAAGCTGAGGAAGAGGCTGAGAAAACCGGCCAGAAGCTCGAAGGCGCCCTGGCAGGGACGCGCACCACCTCGGCCCTCGCGAATCAGCTCCGCACCAAGATCAAGGCTGCTCGCACGGCGGGCGACGGGGCGGTCGCTGCGGTCCGCCCCAAGGCCGCGGTCGTCGCGGGCGGCGGCGGGATGCCCAAGGCGCTGTCTGCCGATGAGGTGCGGGCGCAGGAGGAGGCCTACCGCAAGCTAGTCGCGGCCCAGCTCGGCGGCGAGAAGCCGGTCGCCGGGTTTGGCACCACCGCCAGCAAAGTCTCCAAGGACACACTGCGTGGTCTGTGCGCCGCCAAGATGCCGTCGTTGCGCAGCTGCGGAGAGAGGATTGGCGCCCAGGGGTTCACGGCAGAGCTAACGATCGGCCTCAACGGTCGCGTCTCTGAGGTCACCGCCTCGGTGGGCGGGAGCCGCGAGAGCGACCTCTCGTCGTGCGCGTCGCTCGTGTTCAAGAGCACCAACTACGGACTCCAGACCGAGGCCTCCACCTTCCGCTGCGAGGTCCAGTAGCGGCCTAAGGGTGGGCATTGTCGACGCGCGGAGGCTGCGCCGCGAATCGCCACCGCCGCGCCCGCGTCTTGCAGACAGGCGAGGGCCCGAAGGAGCGCACATGAACCGAACCCAATGCCCACAGGCGAGCGCACCGGCGCGCCGCTCCGGCCCACGTGACCGCATCTCCATGTCGGCGCTCATCGCCCTTGGCTTTGGCGCTGCGCTGCTGCTGCCAGCGCTGGCGACAGCCCAGGAGAGCAAAACCGACAAGTGGATCCTCGGATTTACCAAGGATCAGAAGCAGATGTTGGTCAAGATGGACGACATCAACACGGGCCTGTCGCTGCGCCTCTATGACGTGGAGACCGGTCTGCCCGCCGCGAAGAGCAAGTTGACCGAGTACAGCCGCGGAGAGGAGATCGAGACGATCAAAGCGGCGAAGAAGCGCTTCAAGATCGTCGATGAAGCGCAGGAGTCGATGAAGAACGTCGAAGAGACCATCGCCTTCTTCGGCGTCGAGAAGGGCGACAACTTGGTCATCGCGGCGACGGACTACAAGCGGCTCGGCAAGGTGATGGCGGTGCCCCTCAAGGTCGATCCCGAGAGCAAGGCCAAAGCGCAAGCCCGGCTGCGGACCATCGTCTGGAGCAGCGATCGCAAGACGATGGTCCTGGTAGTCAACCAGAAGCTGGTGGGCGATTTTCTCCATGAGAAGGACTACTTCCACTTGGTGACACCGCAAGACCGCAAGATCCAATGGATCGAGCAGGACAAGCCCAAAGAGGAGAAGCCCAAGGAAGAGAAGAAGGAAGACAAGGGCTGGTGGCCTTTCTGAGCTCAGGAGCCAAATCTGGGCCGCCCGTTCCCAAGGTGCGCGGCCGCGTGCTGCTGGGGCGGCTCTGGCCCCACGCGCGCGCCGATCTCCGTTGGCTGGTCGCTGGCTTGTTCGCAGTGCCGCTCATGAGCTTGGCGGGCCTGCTGCAGCCTTACCTGCTCAAGGTCGCCATCGACGGCCCGATCTCCGGCCAGCTGCGCGGCGGGTCGCTGGCGGGCGAGGGGCTCGCCAGCTGGTCGTTGACGGCGCTCTCGCTGCTCTTCCTGGCCACGGTGATCGGCGAGTACCTGCTGCGCGGCGGACAGCTCTACGCCTTGCAGCTGGTCGGCTACCGTGCGCTGGAGCGGCTGCGTCGGGCGATCTATGAGTCGACGCTGACGCAGGGGATGGCGTTTTTCGACAAGCGCTCCACTGGCAGTCTGCTATCGCGCTCGACCAACGACGTCGAGGCGCTCGGCGAGGTGCTGGCGTTCGGCATGGTCGGCATCGTCGGCGACATCTTCGACATCGTCGCGATCTTGGCGGCGATGTGCTGGCTGGACTGGCAGCTGACGGCGGTCTCACTCTTGGTAGCACCGATCGTGGTCGTCGTGGTCAACGTCTTCCGTGCCGGCCTGCGCTACTGGTCGTCGGAGATCCGAGTCGCCAACGCCGCGGCGGCGGGCTTCCTGACCGAAGCGATCGCAGGGCGAGCCATTGTCCAACAGCACGGGCGCGAAGCCGAAACCCTGCGCGAGTACAAGGAGTTGAACCACCGCTACCTGCGCGCCTACCACCGAGCCAACTGGTACGACGCGTCGCTCTATGCCGTGATGGATGGCGTGGCTGGCCTCGCGGTGGCGGCGCTCATCTACTTCGCAGCGGGCGGCGGCACCCGCGACGCCGTCAGCCTCGGCCTACTGTTTGCCTTCATTCAGTATTTGCAGCGACTGTTCGTCCCGGTGCGCGAGCTCTCGGGCAAGGTTGCGACCATTGAGCGCGCGATGGCGTCGCTGGAGCGCATCTTTGAGCTCATCGACGTCCGGGAGCGGGTACGCGAGGGTGATGAGGCGCCGACACCGGTGCGCGGCACTTTGACGCTTACCGATCTCCGCTTCGGCTACCGAAAGGACGATCCGCCGGTGCTCGATGGGCTGACCATGGAGGTGGCGCCAGGCGAGGTCGTGGCGCTGGTCGGACCGACGGGATCGGGCAAGTCGACGATCGCGAAGCTGCTGTGCCGACTCTACGACGCACCTCCAGGCAGTGTCGCCGTCGACGGCATCCCGCTCGATCGCTGGAGCGGTCCCGCGCTGCGACAGGCGATCGGCGTCGTGTCGCAGGACGTGGTGGTCTTCTCCGGCAGCGTCCGTGAGAACGTCCGCCTCGGTCGCGAAGATCTGGACGACGCCAGCATCTGGCGCGCGCTGGACGCGGCGCGGCTGCGGTCGCGCGTCGATCGCATGGGGGGCCTCGACGCCGTTTTGGCAGAGCACGGGGCCAACCTCTCGGCTGGCGAGCGTCAGCTGCTCTCCATCGCCCGCATCTTGGCGCGCGACCCGCCGATCGCCATTCTCGATGAGGCGACCGCTCACATCGACCCGCTGACCGAGCGTGACGTCGCGGCGGCGATGGACAGGGTGTTCGAGGGGCGGACGGTCCTCATCATCGCCCACCGGCTATCGACCATTCGCCGCGCCCACCGCATCGTGGTCCTGCAGCGCGGCGCCATCGCTGAGCAGGGCACGCACGAGCTGCTGATGGCGGCGGACGGGGTCTACGCCCAGTTGGTGCGCACCTCGCTGGCGGAGGCCGGGGCGCCCGAGGCGACAGCAGGCGACACTGCGTTGCAGGAGCGGACCGAGGCGCCCGAGACTGGGCTGGCCGCCATCCCGACGCGGTAGGAGAGCACTGCCGGCGCGGTTCGGTTGACGCTAGCTCGGCCCTCAGCTTCCATCCGCACCGCAGCGAGCGGTCGAGGGCCGATTGCACGCTGATTGGAGGCACGTCGATGGCGGGACCAGTGCAGGAAGTGCGGACGCTGAAGGGTTTTCGCGACCAGTTGCCGCCCGAGATGGGGCCGCGCCGGTCCATGTTGCTGGCGATAGAGGCGGTTTTTCAGAGACATGGATTCGCGCCGATCGACACACCGGCGCTCGAGTACGCCGAGATCTTGACCGGTAAGTACGGTGAAGAGGGCGACAAGCTGCTCTATCAGTTCGAGGACAACGGCGGACGCAAGGTCGCGCTGCGCTACGACCTGACGGTTCCCCTGGCCCGGTTCGTCGCCCAGCACCAGGCGCTGTTGCCGAGCCCCTTCCGCCGCTACCACATCGGCCCCGTCTGGCGCGCCGACAAGCCGCAGCGCGGCCGGTTCCGCGAGTTCGTGCAGTGCGACGCCGACCTCTGCGGCCACAACTCGGCGCTGGCGGACGCCGAGGTCCTGGTCGTTGGCCTTGAGGTCCTGCGGGCGCTGCAGGTCGAGGGCGCGCGGATTCACGTCAACCACCGAGGCGTGCTGACTGCGCTGATCGCGGCGGCAGGCGTGGACCCGGCGGCGGCGCCAGTGGCGATCCGCGCCATCGACAAGCTCGACAAGATCGGTGCCGACGGCGTCGTCAGCGAGCTGGAGCGGACTTTGGCCTGCGGCGCCGCGACCGCCCGCGAAGTGCTCTCGGTGTTTGCCGAGGCCAGCGACCTCGCTTCACTCGAGGCCGTCTTGGTGCGCGCCGGGGTCGACGCTGAGGTGCGCGCCGCCTCAGTCGGACGCCTGCGCACGGTCTTCGAGCTGGTCGCCGCCGCCGGCCACGCCGACCGCCTCTGTTTTGACGCCTCGATCGCCCGCGGCCTCGACTACTACACAGGCATTATTTACGAGACCCGGCTCACCGACCCCAGAGTGGCTGGCTTTGGCGCCGTGATGAGCGGCGGTCGTTACGACGACCTCATCGGCAGCTTCGGCAAGACGCAGGTGCCGGCGGTGGGCATCAGCCTCGGCCTCGATCGGCTGCAGGCGGCGCTGCGGGAGCTTGGGCTCTACGGCGATGGCCGATTCGGCGCCGACGCGCTCGTCGTCGCGATCAATGACGACGACGCGGTGGCCGCGATGACCCTGGCCGCCGACCTTCGGCGCGCTGGTGTGGCCACCGAACTCTCGACGCGCGGTGGCAAGATCGGCAAGCAGCTGGAGATCGGTGACCGTCGCGGCTGCAGGGTGGCGCTGCTGGTCGGCGGTCTCGAGCGAGCGCGCGGGGAGGTCGCCATCAAGGACCTCACCAGCGGCGCGCAGCAGGTCGTATCTTCGTCGCTGGCGGCGGAGACCGTCGCTGGCCTGCTTCGCGTCTGAGCCTCCTCGCCGCGCGGTCGATGGCGGCAGAGGGAGGGGGGGCTGCGTCCTGCGCGGGCCCGCAGACCGGGTCGAGGGGGTGGCAACTGATGGGCTGCGAGCGGCGTTTTGAGGCGTTGGAGCGTGCGGACAGCTGCGGCGCCGTGTCGCCGATCCGCACGTTGGCAGTGCGCCATCGGCGGCGCCTCGCTCCAGTCGGCCTGCTGCTCACCGCGCTCGGCTGCGGTGCTGGTGCCGGGCAGTCCGTTGTGCTGCCGCCGGTCGAGATCAAGTCCCACGACACGCCGAGCGGACGCCGGACCTTCGTTCGCGACTTTAAGCTGATCTACGACGAGGCGATGGCCCACTATGACGCAGGGCGCTGGGCCGACGCGGTGGCGGGCTTCGAGCTCCTGGCGAGCGAGTTTCCGTCGGCAGAGGGGTCAGGAATCGCTGCGTTCAATTGTGGCCTTGCGTACTTGCGCCTCGGTCGCCCCCTGGACTCTGCGGCAAGATTCCGCGACGCCGTTCGCCACGGTCAGGGCAGCCGCGAGGCCCGCGACGCGGTCTTCTTGCTCGCCGAAGCGCTGGTAATCGCCGGCAAGCATGCTCAGGCGGCGGCGGTCTACGGCGCTGCGCTCGACGAACCGGAGGTCCAACGCTTGATCGGTGGCCCGTTGGGACTGCTCGATCGCCTCGAAGCCAGCGCCAAGCGCGGTTTTGCTCTCAAGGCTGCGGGCGACCCGCATGGCGCGGACAGGGCGCTCAAAGCCGTGGAACGCATCTATGAGGACAACCGCCACATCCGGCTTGTCGAAGAGAGCGAGTGGGTGGTGCGCAGCTACTATGAGCGCGGCGAGATCTACCGCGAGCTCTTCGAGTCCATTCGTTTCAAGCTGCCGGTGGAGCGCATGGCGCGCGACCTCGAAGACAAGGCCAACCTGTTCCTGAAGGGTCAAGCGGCGTATTTTCGTGCTGTTCGGCTGCATCACCGCAAGTGGTCGCTGGCCGCGGGCTACCACATCGGGGGCCTCTACAGTCGGTTGATCGACGACATTTACGCCGCGGAGGTGCCGGCTGACCTCGACCAGGAGCACGTCGAGGCCTACCGCGACGAATTGTTTCGCCACACCGAGACGCTGGCTCGACGGTCGGTGACTATCCTTCGCAAAAACATTGAGCTGGCCGAGCGCATGGGCGTGGGCGGCGACTGGGTGGACAAGAGCCGAGCCGAGCTGGAGCGCATGGAGAAGATGCTCAAGCGCGAACAGAAGCGCCTCCAGGCCAAACCCCCTACGGTGGCGGCGAGCCCGGCCGTCCCGAGTCCAGGCCCACCTGCCGCCCCGGCGGCCTCGACAGCGCCGAGCCGACCGGCGAGGGGCGCGGGATCCGCCGCAACCGCCGCGCCACCTGCCGCC
>SXGT01255174.1_pt1 | contig 10574 bp, 8 predicted proteins | sample 3176221 | NCBI WGS metagenome assembly SXGT01 (sample SAMN11356862, study PRJNA531348) | freshwater metagenome | isolation source: freshwater sample F1-120 | place: China: Fuxian Lake, Yuxi | collected 2017-12-25
AAGGCATCACGCACTCGTTCTGCACCCTCGAGTACGTCGACCATCGTCCGCTCTACGACTGGGTAATTGAGAACGCGGCTCTTGGCGAAGGTGGCCGGCCGCGCCAGCACGAATTCGCCCGCCTGAACCTGAACTACACGGTGATGAGCAAGCGCAAGCTGCTGCAACTGGTCCACCAGAAGCACGTCAGCGGCTGGGACGCCCCGCGCATGCCGCCCATCTCCGGGTTGCGGCGGCGGGGAGTCACGGCGGCGGCCATTCGCGACTTCTGCGCGCGCGTCGGCGTGGCCAAGAAGGAAAACGTGATCGACGTCGGCCTGCTCGAGCACTGCGGGCGCGAGGACCTCAATCGCTGCGCCCCGCGCGCCATGGCGGTACTGAGGCCGCTGAAGCTGGTGCTGACCAACTATCCCGAGGACCAGTCCGAGGAGATGGACATGGTCAATCACCCCGAGAACGCCGCCCTCGGCACGCGGCGGGTGCCGTTCTCGCACGAGGTCTACATCGAGCGCGACGACTTCATGGAAGACCCGCCGAAAAAGTACTTCCGGCTGTCGCCCGGGCGCGAAGTGCGGTTGCGTAACGCTTACCTCGTCACCTGCACGCACGCGATCAAGAACGCCGCTGGCGAGATCGTCGAATTGCGCGGCACCTACGATCCGGCTACGCGCGGCGGCGATGCACCGGATGGCCGCAAGGTGAAGGCGACGCTGCACTGGGTCTCGGCCGCCCACGCCGTCGACGCTGAAGTCCGCCTCTACGATCGGTTGTTCACGGTTGAGGATCCCGAAGGCGCCGCCATCAAGGCCAACGCCGAATTGACGACGCTGCTCAATCCGGCGTCGCTCGAAGTGGTGAAGCGCTGCAAAGTGGAACCGATGCTGGGCAGTCCCGCTGCTGGGGCGCGCTACCAGTTCGAGCGCCTCGGCTACTTTTGCGCCGATCCCGACAGCGCGCCGGGTCGGCCCGTCTTCAATCGTACGGTATCGCTCAAGGAGGCCTGGGCGAAGGCATGAACGCGGGGCCCCTCCTCGTCGAGATCGGTCGCCGGCTTCACGAAGTCGGCCTCGATGCCGTGCTGATTGGCAACGCCGCCGCTGCCTTGCAGGGCGCGCCGGTCACCACCGTGGACTTCGACTTTTTCCTTCGAAAGACGCCGCGCAACCTGACCAGGCTCAAGGCCTTGGCCCGTAGCTTGCGCGCCACGATTCTGCGGCCCTACTACCCGGCGTCGGACCTTTATCGTGTCGTGCGCGATGACGATGGCCTGCAACTCGATTTCATGGCCACCATTCACGGCCTGCGGTCGTACGAAGGCGTGCGCAAACGCGCGGCTGGCCGACCCCGGGATCTAGCCGTGTTGGAAGTGCTGGAGACAGCCCTTGAAGAAGGCACCAAGCCGCCGCGTTCGGCTCGCCGCCGTCGCGCGTGAAAGCCGGCGTAATCTCCTCGAGCTGATTCGGCGGTGGCAGGCCCTGCCGCCGTCCCGTCGAACGAATTTCCTCCGAAAACGCGTGGCGCCGCGCGGCTCGGCGCTCTGACGTCAAAGCGTCCTCGCGCGCCGCCAGGGCCAGGGTCATCTGCTCTTTGTTCTGGCTGGCGCCGACGAACTTGTCGTCTTCGTCAGCAAACAGCACGTTGAAGCTGGTGAGCGAGCCGTAGCAACCGGTGATGTAGCCCTGACTCTTGACCTTCTGGTCATCGGGCAGGTCCGATGCGTTGACTTGCTGCTCGAGCGTGCGCAGGCGGTTTCGCAGCATCACCACCTTGTGGAAGAACAAGTCGATCGGCCAGCGCTTCTCCTGCACGCCGGGCTTGCCCGGCTTCAGCACCAGCTCACCGCCGCGCCACTTCTCGGCCGGCGTCACGGGGGTCAGCCCGGTCTCTTCGCGGATGATGCGGCGAATAAGCAGCTCGAGGTCAGCGGAGTCTGAGTTGTGTGTCATGAGCGGAGCCTGGCGCTTGTCCGCCGTCGCCTTGGCGGAGGTGGATTCGCTGACGAGTGGAAGGGGACTTGCCACGTAGGGCCCCCCTTTATCGGGGGCCACAATGGGTCCGCCGCCCATCCGCGGACCACCGCGATAGTTGTGCTCGCTGCGGCAGAGGCCGCACGCCACGCGCAGCGGCGTCGACGAGCGTCGGCGACAGTGCCCGGACGAGGTCCTCTGGCGCCAGCGCGATCAAGAAACCGCGCCGTCCACCGTTGATATAGATGCGATCGAGCTCGGCAATCGTCCGCTCCATGTAGACCGGCATCTTCTTACGCGTGCCGAACGGGGACGTCCCGCCCATCAGGTAGCCGGTGTGCTTCTGCGCGGCGTCAGGAGCGCACGGCACGATGGTCTTGCGGCTGCTCTGGCGCGTCAGGTTCTTGGTCGAGACATCCCGATCGCCGTGCATCAGCACAATCAGCGGCTGCTTCTGCTCGTCTTCCATCACCAGCGTCTTGATGACGATGTGTTCATCGACGCCCAGCTCGCGCGATGACACGGCGGTGCCGCCCTGTTCTTCGTAGCGATACGGGTGTTCGGTAAAGGGAACCTTCTGGGCGCGCAGGAAATGCATGGCAGGAGTCGCAGACACCCCCTTATTCTGATCCGGGAAGGATAGATGGCCCCCGATAAAGGGGGGCCCGACAGGGGAATCTCCGTAGGGCGCCCCGTCATGGGGTGCCGGGTCTGGCAGGTTATGATCGGGCGACCCATGAACACCGCCACTGGCCCCGGTCTCTCACGTCTCGTGCGCGAGCAAATCGCCAAGCCCTCGCCGATCCGCCAAATCATGAAGATGGCTGAGCGGCAGAACATCCTGGCCATGGGGCTGGATCCCGTCAACGTCATTTCGTTCGGCGGTGGCTGGGTGAATCACGAGGCGCCCGAAGAGTTCCGGCAGGCCTACCAGGCGGTGGTGTCTGACACTGACCTGTTTCACAAGAGTGGCGGCTACACGGCGACGCTCGGCGACATGGAGTGCCGCGAGCAGATCGCGCGTTTCGAGGAACACATCTTCGGCGTGCCGCGGCTGGCGGCCGGGCACATCGCCATCGGCATGGGCAGCACGCAGCTCACGCACGACCTGTTCCGGACGCTGCTCGATCCCGGCGACACGGTGATGCTGCTCGACCCGACCTACGCCAACTACGAGGGTCAGCTCGCGTTCGCCGCCTCAGGGATTAAGGTGGTCCGCCTGCGCGTGCTGGCTCCCGAGACCTGGTCGTATCTGCCGGAAACCGATCCAGACGGCGTGGCGCGTGAGTTCACGCGCCTGTTCAATCAGCATCGGCCAAAGCTCGTGCTGTTCGGCGCCCCTGACAATCCCACCAGCCAGGCCGTGCCGCAGGCACTGGCCGACGTGATGCTCGCGAAGACCGCCGAATCGGGTGCGTGGCTCGCGATCGACTTCGCCTACAAGTGCCAGTACTTCCAGGCGCCGCCCGCCTACTACGCGTGGTCACCCGCGGATCACCCGAATGTGATCGGCATTCACTCCAACTCGAAGTGGGCGCGCGGCCTCGGACGCCGCCTTGGCTGGATCGAAGCGCAGACCGCCGTGATTGAGGCCATCGAGCGCGTGCAGCAGTGCAGCATCCTGTGTCCGGACACGCTGTCGCAGATGGCGATGGCACGCTACCTCAAGCAGGCGATTCCGGATGGATCGCTGCGCCAGTACATCGATCACGCCAACGTGATCTACAGGAACGCTGCGGCAGTGACGCTGAAAGCCGTGGACACGCACCTGCAGCGGCCGCGGCTGACGCCGTTTGGCGGGCTCTACACCTGCGTCGACATCGGCACCAACGCCGAGGCGTTCGTGCCCAAGGCGCTACAGGCCACCGGCGTGCTGGTGGTTCCGGGTGGCGGGTTCGGCGCGTCGCTCACCAACGGCGTGCGGATTTCATTCGGTCCGCTGGTGCGCGACACGGCGAAGATCGAAGAGGGGCTCGAGCGACTCGGCGGCTGGATGCGCGCTCAATGAGCGCGCCTATCCTTCGATCCCCTGCGCGGGTGGCGTAATTGATTCAAGTGGGATGCCACCGGGATCAGGACGGCCTGATCCTTCCATCCGGGCGTTGCCGCCGCACACCTGCAGAATGTCAACCTTGGCATCCTGCTCGATCGCGAGGACGAGGCGCTTCTTAGTCGCCACCTCGAACGTTCCGTATCCTTCAACTGTCAGCTTGGGCATCGGGCCACTGCACAGGTTGCCTCAACCACCGCCTTCATCCCGTGACGCGCCTCGCTCGATCAGCGGCGCGCGGCGCAGCGCGCGGCGGGCGCTGGCTTCGCCATCACCGCCGTCACCGCTGGCGCCGCAGTGACGGCGCTACCGAGCTGATCGAACGCGACCTGCTGCAGCGCCTTCACCTCAGCGCGCGAGAACCCCAGTTCATTGGCCGAGCATTCGCCGTCACCAAGCGAACGCGGGTCACGTCCGGTCACCGTGCCGAAGATCACCAGCGCCTCGAGGTAGTAACCGTGCGTACTGGCGTGATACGAGTCGTGGGTCCAGAGATTCAATTTTCCGGCTTCGATGCCATCGTAGGGATTGGGGTCGGCCACGCCGGCCTGCATGGCGCGGGTCCACGCCTCGCCGACCGGAATGACGGCTTTCACACCGGCAGGGCCGGCGGCCTTGTTGTAAGCGGCGCGAATGTCGCGGGCCATCACCTCCACCGTCTGGCCGGCCCAGGCCCCCTTCGCCGGATACACGTGGTCGGCGCGCGCCCACGTCGCCATGGTGTAGATGGCGACGGACGGGTTCTTCGCGCGCAGGATGTCGGCCATCTGCTTGGTGGTGGCGACGAGCTTGGCGGGATCGCGTGGCTTGTCGGCATCGAGCAGGCTGAAGCCATGCATGACCACGGTGTCCCAGCCACGCGTAGCGATGACGTCCAGCTTGTTGGCGAGGTGGAAGTCGAGACCGCTGCCGCCGCGGGTTTCAAGCGACACGTCGTAATCGAGGCCGGCCTGCTGGGTGAACGACTTGAACAGTGCCGGCACGCCGCCAATGCCTTCGTTGTTCAGGTCGGTAACGGTATCGGCGCGGTAGAACCGCACCGCGGACCCAGAGCCAAACAGGAAGCTGTTGCCGATGAACAGGATGTTGATGCTCGCCGCGGCGCCCGTACTGCCGAGGGCGATGACCAATGCGGCGACCAGGGCGCTAAGCGGTTTCATGCCGCTATTCTGCCCTATTTGTCGTCCGGAGCGACAAGGCACCCGGTCGCCATAGAATAACGGCGTCATGCGAATTCTTTCGTGTCTTGCCATCTTCCTGTCGCTACCAGCCCTGACCGCGGCCCAAACCGGTAGCCCGGCCTCCGGCGTGCCGCTTGAGGTGGCCACCGCCCGTGCGTCGAACGTCAGTAACCTGCGATACGAACTCAACCTCTCGATTCCCGAGGATCTGAACACGCCGCTGACCGGCTCGAACACCCTGCGCTTCTTATTGAAAGACGCGGCCGCGCCGCTGGTCATCGATTTCGAGACCAGCCGCGAGCACGTGAAAGCCGTCGAGGCCAACGGCCAGCCTTCAGCCTTCGCCTTCGTCAACGGCCACATCATCGTCCCCGCCGCCTCACTCGTGACGGGCGCCAACGCAGTGCGGATCACCTTCAACGCTGGTGACGCGTCGCTGAACCGCAGCAAGGACTTTCTCTACACGCTGTTTGTGCCGGCGCGGGCGCGGCTCGCATTCCCGGTCTTCGACCAGCCCGATCTCAAGGGCAAGTGGACAATGACGCTAGAGCATCCGGCGGCGTGGCAGTCGGCAGCCAACGGTGCGGAGCTGACGCGCACGGTCACCGGCGGGCGCACCACGGTGACGTTCGCCGAGACACAGCCGCTGCCTACCTACCTGGTGGCGTTCATCGCCGGCGATTTCAAGGTGGAAACCGCGGAACGCAACGGCCGTACGTTCCGCATGTTCCATCGCGAGACCGACGCCGCGAAGGTAGCGCGCAACCGCGACGCCATCTTCGAGCTCCACGCCCGCGCGCTCGCCTTCCTCGAGAACTACACGGCCATCCCCTACCCCTTCGGCAAGTTCGACTTCGTCGCCATCCCGGCCTTTCAGTTCGGTGGCATGGAACACGCCGGCAAGATTCTCTACAACGCCTCGGGGCTGATGCTGGACGAGTCGGCGACGCAGAACCAGTTGCTCGGCCGCGCCGCGGTGATTGCGCACGAGACGGCGCACATGTGGTTTGGGGATCTGGTAACCATGCGCTGGTTCAACGACGTGTGGATGAAGGAAGTGTTCGCCAACTTCATGGCGGCCAAGATCGTGAACCCGTCGTTCCCGACCGTCAATCACGAGCTCCGCTTCCTGCTGTCGAACTACCCGGCCGCGTACGAGGTTGACCGCACGCCGGGTGGCAATCCCATCCGGCAGGTGCTCGACAACCTGAATGAAGCCGGCAGCATGTACGGTGCCATCATCTACCAGAAAGCACCGGTGGTGATGCGCCACCTCGAAACGCTGCTCGGCGCCGACAACTTCCGCGACGGCTTGCGCGAGTACCTGAAGCGCCACGCCTTTGCCAACGCGACCTGGTCGGACCTGATCACGATACTCGACGCGCGCACGCCGGTAGACCTGCAGCAGTGGAGCCGGGCCTGGGTGGACCAACCGGGCCGGCCGACGATCCAGACCGACCTGCAGATTAGGGATGGCAAGATCGCGCGGCTGACCTTCCGCCAGCGCGATCCGCGCAGCCGCAACCTGATCTGGCCACAGCAACTGCGCGTCGCGCTGGGCCTGCCGACCAGACGCGAGATGGTAATCGTTGACATGAACGGCGCCTCCGTCGACGTGCCGCAAGCCGTCGGCAAGCCGGCGCCCGCCTATGTGCTGCCGAGCGCCGGGGGATGGGCCTACGGATCGTTCGCGCTCGATCGCGCCACCATCGAGTTCCTGACCAGGTCGCTGCCGGAAATCGACGACCCGCTGACGCGCGGCAGCGCCTGGGTCACGTTGTGGGATGCCATGCTCGACGGCCAGGTGCCGCCGGCCGCATTTGTGGATCTCGCCATGCAATCGCTGCCACGGGAGAGCGACGAGCAGATGACCTCGCGCATTCTCGGCTACGCCTCGGGGGCGTGGTGGCGATTCCTGAAGCCAGCGGAGATGACGGCGCGGGCGCCGCGGTTTGAATCGCTGCTGCGCGAGGGCCTCAGCCAGGCGCAGACCGCCAGCCAGAAGGCGTCGTGGTTCGGGACCCTGCGCAACGTCGCCCGCACGCCGGGCACCGTGGACTGGCTGCACAAGGTATGGGCGAAGGAGGAATCAGTGACGGGGTTGCCGTTGGCCGAGGCCGACTACACGTCGCTCGCGCTGGAACTCGCCGTGCGGCAGGTGCCGGACTGGCAGCAGGTGCTGCAGACGCAACTGACGCGAATCGAAAACCCCGATCGCCGCGGGCGATTCGAATTCTTGATGCCCGCGCTCTCGGCCGATCCCGCCGTGCGCGGGAAGTGGTTCCGGTCGTTGAAGGACGTCAGCAACCGCCGCCGCGAGCCGTGGGTGCTGGAAGGACTCAGCTACCTGCACCATCCCCTGCGCGCGGCGAGTTCCGAACAGTACGTGCAGCCCAGCCTCGATCTGCTCTGGGACATCCAGAAGACCGGCGACATCTTCTTTCCCAAGCGGTGGCTGGACGCGACCTTGGGCGGCCACCAATCGGCGGTCGTCGCTAATACCGTACGCGCGTTCCTGAAGAACCTGCCGCCGGGCTACCCTGACCGCTTGAGAAACATCACGCTGCAGTCGGCGGATGAACTGTATCGCGCGGCGGAGATCACGAAGAGGTAGGGCAGGGATCGGGGATCAGGGATCAGGGATGAGGAAGAGGCCATAACCATGCGAGCGATCATCACGGCGATTGTCATCGCGGCCGGCGCGTCGACCGCAGCCCAGCAGAATCCAGAGATCACCATCAGGGCGCGGACCGTGATCGACGGCAAGGGCCAGATCTTGCGCAACACCGTGGTCGGGGTGCGCGACGGGAAGATCGTCCGCGTCGGCGGTGCCACCGGCGCGATCACCTACGACCTCGGCGCACTGACGCTGATGCCCGGCTTGATTGACACCCACGTGCACATCGGCTGGCACTTCGACGCCAAGGGCCGCTACCACAGCGGACCCGAGCCGGCAGAGCAGGCTGCACTCTACGGCGCGGAGAACGCGTATGTCACCCTGATGGCGGGGTTCACCACGGTGCAGAGCGTGGGGGCGATGGCCGACAAGCCGCTTCGCGACGCGCTGGCGCGCGGCGTGATTCCCGGCCCCCGGCTGCTATCGTCGCTCGGACAGATTTCGAATCCGAAGATGACGCCCGATGAGATTCGCGCCGACATCCGCAAGAAAAAGGTGGATGGCGCCGACCTGATCAAGATCTTCGCGTCGGCCAGCATTCGCGATGGCGGGGTGCCGACGCTGTCACAGGAACAGCTCGACGCCGCGTGCGGCGAGGCGCGGGCACAGGGACTGCGCAGCATGGTGCACGCGCACAGCCCGGAATCGATGATGCGCGCCGCCAAGGCACGGTGCACGGTGGTGGAGCACGGCGGGCTGGCCACGCCTGAAGCACTGAAGGCGCTCGCCGACGCCGGCGTGTATTTCGATCCCAATATCGGCCTGGTGACGCAGAACTACCTCGAGAACAAGTCGCGCTTTCTCGGCATCGGTAACTACACCGGGGAGGGCTTCGCCGCGATGGTTAGAGCGCTGGAGTCCAAGGACACGATGTTCGGCGCGGCGCTCAAGACCAAGGGCCTGAAGATGGTGATGGGCACCGACGCGGTGGCCGGCGCGCACGGGCAGAACGCGCGCGAGTCGATCGAGCGCGTGAAGTCGGGCCAGCGGCCGATGGATGCCATCATCGGCATGACCTCGCTCGCCGCTGAATCGATGGGCCTCGGCGGCGCCACCGGCTCGGTGACCACGGGATTGGCCGCGGACCTCGTCGCGGTTGACGGCGACCCGCTCACCGACATCACCGCCCTGCAGCGCGTGCGGTTCGTCATGAAAGATGGAAAGATCTACAAGAAGTGATTGGCTTGGGGCTTGGGGCTTGAAGGAAGCGAACCGACCATGACAAAACGAATTCTTTTGACCGCGGCTGTGGCCGCCATCACGTTCACCGTCACGCGCGCGCAAGCGCCAGCAGCCACCGTCTTCGAAGGCGCTCGCGTCATCGTCGGCGACGGCCGCGTCATCGAGAACGCCACGGTCGTGATGCAGGGCGATCGCCTCATGCAGGTCGGGCCGGCGGCGACGGCCAAGGCGCCGGCCGGCGCGACGCGCATCAGCCTTACCGGCAAGACGGTCATGCCCGCGATTGTGGATGCGCACGTCCATACCAGCACCACGGCCCCCGAACTGGTCGCCGACCTGCAGCAACGAGCGCGGTTTGGCGTCGGCGCGGCGCTCAGCATGGGGCTTGATGGCACCGACGCAGCCTTCACCCAGCGCGCGCAGACCGCGCCCGGGCTCGCGCGCCTGTTCCTGGCCGGCCGCGGCATTACCGCGCCGGAGAAAGGCCGCACCGAGGTGCCCCACTGGATCACCAGCGAGGCCGAAGCCCGCAAGGCGGTGCAGGAGGAAGCCGCCAGGAAGGTCGACCTGATCAAGATCTGGGTGGACGACCGCGACGGCAAGTTCCCGAAACTGACACCGGCCCTGTATGGCCCGGTGATCGACGAGGCCCACCAGCTGAAGCTCCGTGTGGCCGCGCACATCTTCTCGCTCGAAGACGCCAAGGGCCTGCTGAGGGCCGGCGTCGACGCCTTCGCGCACGGCATTCGCGATCGCGACATCGATGACGATATCGTGGCGCTATTCAAGGCGCGCCCGAACGTGATGCTGATCCCGAACATGCCCGACCGCGGCGTAGCGGCGGACTACAGCTGGCTGCGCGGCCAGATTCCTGATGGCGAGCTGCAGAAGATCCAGGCGGCCGCGACCGATCGGCCGCAGGCCCAGCAGGCGTTTGGCATCCAGGCTCGAAACCTGGCGAAGCTGTCGGCGGCCGGCGTCAGGATTGCCATCGGCACCGACGGCAACACCCCGTGGGCGCCGCACGTCGAGATGGCCGACATGGTGGCGGCGGGCATGACGCCGGCGCAGGTCCTGGTCGCGGCCACCCGCAACGCCGCCGAGTTCGTGCGAGTGCCGAACACCGGCACCATCACCGCGGGCAAGACCGCCGACTTCATCGTGCTCGACGCCAACCCGCTCGACGACATCACCAATACGCGGAAGATTGCGTCGGTCTACCTGCGCGGCGTCGCCGTCGTTCGGTAGCGAGCGCCGACGCCTTATACTGGTTGTCTAGGAGAACTGTACGAACCCATGTCGACCGAACCCAAGTGCCCTTTTAACCACGCCGGCGGCGGCGGTACCACAAACCAGGATTGGTGGCCGAACCAGCTGCGGCTCGACTTGCTGAGCCAGCATTCCGCCAAGTCAAACCCGCAGGACCAGGAGTTCGACTACGCCACGGCCTTCACGAAGCTTGACTACTTCGCGCTGAAGAAGGACCTACTGGCGCTGATGACCGACTCGCAGGACTG
>SXGT01304136.1_pt1 | contig 10574 bp, 8 predicted proteins | sample 3176221 | NCBI WGS metagenome assembly SXGT01 (sample SAMN11356862, study PRJNA531348) | freshwater metagenome | isolation source: freshwater sample F1-120 | place: China: Fuxian Lake, Yuxi | collected 2017-12-25
GGCCCTTCGAAGGTGTAGCGCTCCCAGGATTTTTTTTCACGCTTACCGTCTTGACCCTCAGCCGGATCCTCATAGGTACGAGGTTTAACACGAAGCTTGGGATCTGTGATGAGGTCATTTTGGATGGCAGCCAGTGCGGCAAAGTACTTGTTCATTGCCTCACGGAGCTCGTAGGCTTTTCCAGCCCCCCGTTTATTGTTCCGCTCCTGCTCTTTTCCAGTTCCCATCCAGTACTGAAGGTTCCGCTCGGTTTCATCCTTTTTAAGGAGTTCACCGGTCTGAGGATCAACAGTAATGATGGAATCACGGACCGTCGCGAGGTGCTTGTTCAAAAGGGCAATAATGCTTCCGGACTCTTTCCTGACCAGTTCAATGGTATCCTTCAGAAGCACGTTTTTAGTGATCCCGGAGTTCTTGACCTCATCATCAATTTTTAGCTTCATGTTATCCATGAATTGATTAGAGGTTTGTTTCGCGTTTTCAGCGGAGTTGCTCAACTTCTTTTCGATGTTTTCGAAAGCGTTGAGGATCTCGGCACTGACGTTCATCGCCAGCAGGGCGAGCAACACGAGGTACATCATGTTGATCATTTTCTGCCGCGGTGACATTTTTCCACTAGCCATAGATGTTCTTTTCTGTTGGTTGAAAAATTAGGGAATCAGAAAAGGACGCTCAGGCTGCGCCTCCGGCCATGGCAGACAGCATATTGCCGTACACGCCGTTGAGCTTTTGCAGGTTCTTGTTCAGGTTGCTCATGCCTTGCTTGTAGGCTTCGGCATCTTTGCTTGCATCAACCATAGAGGACATGGCTTCTGACATGGCACCGTAGAACTGGTTCAGCGACTTCAGGTGGGTTTTAGCATCCTGGAGCTCCAGTTCGTAGATGGAATTCAGTTTGGAGAGGTTCTGGGTAATAGACTGAACCTGCTCGTGGTAAGCCTGGGCGTCATTGGCTGCGGAGGCAAATTTGCTCATCGAACCTACGGCCACTTCGTAGCTCTGGTTGAGGGAGTTGATTTTACCCGTCGCTTCCCGGATGCGGTCAGCATATTCATTGGTGGCACCGGCTGCGCTGGTTACACCTGAAAGTTTAGCCACATCGTCATTCAGCCCTTTGAGGGTAGAAGAGAGTTCTTCGAATACGTGTCCGTCGAGTTTGGAGAGAGACTGGGTCCAACTGGTATCCAGTTCGGGAGCTTTTCCACCTTCATAGGTAGGATCAGCCAGGGCCGGATACACACGCTCCCACTCGTAATCGTCGGCGGGGAAGTCAACAGCGGAGATAAGGAACACGAAAGCTTCGGTAAACATACCGATGATGAGCATTTCGTTAGCGCCATTCCAGTGGAGGATTTTGAAGAGTGCTCCAACGATAACCACTGCTGCAGCTGCGCCATAAACAAAGTTCATGAGTTTTTTGCCGGCGCTGGATTTGAGAAAGCCTTTTTTCTTTGCCATGTTAAATTGCCTTGTGAGGTGAACTTTTTTGCTTGCCTGATAATTTTGCCTTACGAAGAAAACGGTTTGGTTAATATTCAGGAAGCAGGTGAGAAACGAATTTCTACACCTCTTCCTGATGGAAAAAACTTAAACGCAGAGGGGATCAGAAGCCGCCGGCAGCGCCAGAACGGCCAATTACAGTTACTACGCAGCGGAAGCCGATAAATGACTTGGCCGTGTCAGCGTACTCATAGTTACGTGAGCCGCAGGAGAGGAAATAGCCGATATCTTTCCATGAACCACCGCGGTTAACCTTGCGGATTTTCTTACCACCGGGTACACGGTCATCGGTTTTGATACGTGGATCTTTGTACACAGGGTTGAGGTCGTGGGCATAGGTATAGCCGGTTTCCTCAAAGTCGTCCTCACACCATTCAGCCACGTTGCCGGGCATGTTGTAAAGGCCGTAATCGTTAGGGAAGTACGAATCAACGGGTGCTGTGTACTCAAAGTTGTCGGCGATATAATCACCCCGGCCAGGTTTGAAGTTGGCAAGGAAACAACCTTTAGAGTTACGGAGGTAAGGACCTTCCCATGGATAGAGCTTGTGCTCATAGCCACCGCGTGCAGCGTATTCCCACTCAGCTTCGGTTGGGAGGCGGAAGCGTGGCATAGGGGCCAGTTCGCGCTCTTCGCGGTAGAGGTTGAGCAGGGCAGTGCGCCATTTGCAGAACTCAGCGGCGGCGTACCAGTTGACACCTACCACGGGGTATTCGTCAAAGGCCGGGTGCCAGAAGTAGTTCTCCATGAGGGGCTCATTGTAGGAGAAAACGAAGTCGCGGATCCAGACTGTGGTGTCAGGCATCACGATTTCAGCGTAAAGTGGGTCGATGGTGTCGAGCACGCCATTTTGCTGGAAAGCGTTGGACTCATTTTGAGAAGGACCGTAGAGGAACTGGCGGTACTCGTTGTTGGTAATCTCGTGTTCGTCCATAAAGAACGCTGAGATGGTAATCTGGCGGTTCCGGGCGATCTGTGAGTACGGCACATCCTGGTCGTTCTGACCCATGTGAAAACTCCCTGGCGGAATGTACACCATACCAAGGGGTTGGTACTGGTCCCATTGCGGACGGTCAATAACACCGGTAACTTCCCCATGATGACCGGTCCCTTTGCCCCCAAAAAGGCCGCAACCGTAAACCAGGGAAGCCAGGGCGGTCAATAAAAGCAGTGGCTTCTTCATATCTGCGCTGAATTTCAAGGAAAAAAAACGTTGAGCTTAAAATACGTCGAGGGGAGAATTGATCCGATAGGCGGTTCGATTTGATTGTTTCGAAATATATACGCGAGTTTAGGCAGATTATTGGGTCCGGTAAAGGTAATAGCCTTAGTTTTTTAACACGGAACTCCCGTATATCCGAAATCAGAAAGATCCGGGAGTCGGGTCATCCAGCACCCGGTTAATTTTGGTTGGACTCCCCGACTTGCTGGGAATCGTGTAGGAAATGATGATTTCGTGGGATCCGACGTCTCCGGTTGCATTCAGCGCATTGAGGGTGTAATCATATGCGTAGGCCAAAAACGTCCTGTCGTTTACATTGAAACCCATTAAAGCAGAGAATGAATCGTTGAAAAATCGGTATGAACCGCCGAAAACAATGGACTTATAGTCCCAGTTCAGGCTCAGGTCCAGCTGCGGAGGGAGCAGTCCGTCGGTCCGCAAAAAGAGGGTGGGCGTGAGGTTGCTCTCTTCATTCAGGGCGAAGCGATAACCTGCATTGAGGTAAAAGCTCCGGGGAATGCGGGACTCAATCCCGTCGGCATTGCTGATGAGCAGCTTTTCAATGGATGGCTCCAGCAGATCCTGTCCGGAAATACCCACAAAGAGGCGGTCATTGAAGCCGCGGTAGGTAATACCCTCCGCAAGGGAAGGCACCACCCCACTGATAGGTGCTACCGGCACTACCGGATCGGGGCCATTGCTGGGGTCATATTGCCACTCTCCATTGATGGTTTGCTGAAGAATACCGGCGGAAGCGCCGATGCTGAGGGTACCAAACTGGCCCTCCGTACCCAAGGAGAGGTGGTAGGCGTAGGCTACATTGGCACCGATGCGGGAAAATGGACCCAGCTGGTCAGCCAGTACATAACCGCCGATTCCGCCGCCGAGCCGCTCTGAAGAGGCATTCACGATAACGGCCGAACTTTGAGGAGCGCCTTCGATACCTACCCACTGCAACCGACCCAGCAGGGTGAGGTTGGTACCATTAATGGAGGACGCCTGGGAAAAGCCTGCATTGGCAGGATTGTACAGCATCCGGGTATGGTTGTACAGGGTGTTTTGGATGAACACCTGTGCAAAAGTGGGCGCTGCCAGCAGACCCAGAAAGAGGAAAGATAAGAGTTTCCGCATAAGGTTAAGCCTGAAAAATGACCAGGGGTATAAGCACGGACAATATCCTGATTTATTTCTAATTAACCAAAGAAGGGCTGTTTCCTCCTCCCCATTCACCCCAAAATCGTGTTTTTCGAAAGGGTGAGCCTCCGAAAATTTTGGTGGTGTAAAGAATCAGGAGATCCGCTTCTGGCCAATTTGTTTAAGGTAGTCCTCCAGGGCAGATGTCATGGAGGGCAGGTTGGGCTTGGGGGCTTCGATGTCGATCCGGAGGCCCTGGTTACGGGCTTCTTCGGCTGTGGTGGACCCAAAAACGGCGATCCGGGTTTCGCCCTGCTTAAAATGAGGAAAATTAGTGCCCAAAGCCTGCACGCCCGCCGGGGAGAAAAAGCAGAGCAGATCATAATCCTCAATTTTGAGGTCGGAGAGGTCAGAGTCCACCGTTTTGTAGATGGTTGCCTCCGCCACATCCATGCCTTTATCCTTCATGGCCTGCACCAGATCAGAGCGGGTAGCTGCGCCGCCGGGGAACAGGTACTTTTCTGTTTTGTGCTTCAAAACCAGCGGCATGAGGTCCATGGCGGTTTTTTCACCTACGAACAACTTGCGTTTCCGGAGTTGAATGTACTTCTGAAGGTATTTGGAGGTGGCTTCCCCCACGCAGAAGTATTTCACTTCGGGAGGAAACTCAATCCGCATTTCGGTAGTCAGCCGGAAAAAGTGGTCAACCGCAATTTTACTGGAAAGAATAAATGCGGTAAAATCGGCGGGATTAAGGCCTTGTTTCCGGAAATCATTCAGGGAAATGCCCTCAATCTGGATAAACTTCCGGAAAACGAGGTTGATCCCGTACTTGTCCGCAAGGGGCTGATAGGGCGAATTGGGCTCTGTGGGCGCTGGTTGTGAAATCAGCATGGACCTGACGGGCTTTGCCGTGCTCATAACTGATGGATGTTTCTCTGTGTGGCGGATGTAGAAAGGATATCCAGGGCAACCATCCTCGCGAGCAAGAGGGGGTCGGAGGTTTCAGTGGATTGGGTGTGGCTGATGGCTTCCCGGTTATGCACATACCCGGCCATGAGGGTAAGGGTATGGGCGGCAGGGGTTGCAAGGGCAAAAACCGGTTCGGAAACAGCCGATTCGCGCAGGTGGGCGGCGAAAGCCGATTCGCAGGTCCAGGCAGTTTCGGTAACAGGATGGTGCAGTGTATCCCGGAGGGTGCCGGGGAGGCTAAAATCCTGACGGGTAAACAGGGCCGTAATGCCCTGGCCCGGTGCCGGTGAAAAAACGGCTGCCGGAAGGGTCTGAAGCAAAAAGCTGCGGATGCCATACCCTTCGGCCTCACAAATGGGGGCAATCATGCCGTGTAACTCGCCGGTATGCAGCAGGGTAGCGGCGGTATCCGGCAGAACAGGCCCGGTATATGGCTGAAAATGTGGACAATACACGTGCTGAAGGGCTGCGGCCAGCGGGTCGGTGGCACCCACGACCAGCGTGCGGGAGAAGTTTTCGAGGTTTACTTCTGCCGACAAGCCAAACAATCCGTAGCGGTGAGGAGCCCTGGGCAGAATGGCTGCAAGCCGGTAGCCTGCGGGGCTTAGCCTGTCTTCGCTGTGGGGCGAAGCCAGGATCAGATCGGGTTGGGCTGCGCCTTGTGAGAGGTTTGGGCTAACGCCTGCCCGGAAATCTGCGGTGACGCCAGCCTGCGCAAGCCGATGGCTCACCCATTCCCTTGTTTCGCGGGAAATAACAGGTTGGAAAAAACCGACAGTAAGCTGCATGCGCAAATGGACAGGTGTGTCACCACCATATCAGATAGGGTAACACAATCAGGGCGCAAATATACAAAATTTTCAATCCGGCGGAAAGGTTGAATATTCGGTTCAATCCGGTATAGGTTACGTACACCTGCCTCGTTATAAATAAGATCATCAGCCCGGCTGCGAGCCAGATAATAGATCTTTGGGATTCATCCGTTGAAAACAATAAAAATGCAACCGGCAGGGAAAGCACCAGGTTGAGCGGGAACGCGGCCAACGCATCCAGATTCAAACCCGCTTCCCGGAATTTCCGGGTTCCCGCACCAATGGCAAACACCCACAACAGCAACAGCCGGGAACCAAGAACCACCCCGGCTACCAGCAGGCCTTTGGCAAGCAGCAGACCCAGGCTTCCACCCGGGTACAGCAGCCGGAACAACAAGCCCTGACGGCCCAGGGGCATAAACCCTTCCCACAAATTTCGTTCAGATACATAAAATGCTGTGAGGCCAATCATGGTACCCATGCTTAACCACCTGACCAGCACAAGCACAACGGGCATGGCCACTCCGCCCAGGGCTACCTCGCTGAGGTTGTCGATCAGGGTGCGGGGGCTGAACAGCTGGGTTTGAAAACTGCCCGCAAAACCCGGGCTCAGGGCTTTGAGCAAGATGAGCGCAGCAAGCGGAAAAAGAATACACAACACCAGGAGCAGGGAAATACCCGATTTGGACAGGGGGGTGAAAACCACCCCTCCCGGGTAGGTGTTTCCGAAGGAAGGGGTCCGGTGGCCTGTTTTGTCCACTGAGAAAGGCAGGCTACCTTTCATTCCCAGCGGTTCATACGGATATTCGTTCACCCACATTACCCTCGACTGAGGGGTAAGCTGCGGCACTTTCCTGAACCCGAGTTTGGCGCAGAGTGCCTCCATCTGCCGGTCAGGGGGAAAGGTGAAGTAAATATCTTTTATGCCTTTTTCAGCCAAAGGGTAGAGGATGAGCCCGGCTTCCCTGAGGTCAAACTTCAATCCTTTCCTGCGGTACCAGGGTGCCACCACGGCCACTACCCCATTGGCATTGCCCGGCAGCATGACCGGTGCCTGCCATGCAGTAAGCTGGGCCTTGTTCATAAGCCAGGCCGGGCGGTGAATGCCCATAAACTGCACCGGATAACCCGGAAGGGGTTTCCCGGTACCCAGCCTGACCCTGAGCCGGTCGGACTCCCTGAGCAGCCAGCGGGGCAAAGCCGCTACAAAGGGCCGGAAGGGATCCTCCCATACGCCGAGGTAGCGGTCATTCAGCATGAGTTCGGTTTTCCACCCGATTCCTTCAAACACTATATATAAGGTGTCGGGAAGAGAATCCGGCAGCGGCAAACGGATATCACAGGTGCGCACGGGCCCTGGTTTGAGGAAAAAAGGCACCTTCAGGCTGTCGTCTTCCGATGACACGGCCCACTGATCCAGCGCCGCCAGGTAAGGTGCGGGCGCCACCGGAGGCGGCAAAAGGGTGTCCTGCCCATGTACCCACACGCAGGCCAGGCAGGTTGTGACCAACGCTGCAAGCAGTGACCAGACAGTTATTGTGGGCCTTGAGCTCATCGGGCCGTAAAAATAGGAGATTAGTTTGAAGTTGGGAGAAAGTTTGAAGTTGGGAGGGAGTTTGAAGTTGGGAGGAGTTTGAAGTTTGAAGTTGCCTCCGGCTATGAAGGCCAGATGCGAAGCATAACTTCAAACTTTAAACTTTCTAACCCCAAACTCTTTGTACTTCAAACTTGAAACTCCTTAACCTCCCCAACTCAATTAATAATTTGCAATTGCGCGGAACTGTTGGTAAAATTGTATGCTTGCATAACATTTTTCCCTTTCCGATATGGCTGTTGAAGTACTGGACAAAAAGAAAAAACGTCGGGCGATTTGCTTCGACATCAAAACTGCCTGGCTTGCTATCTCCCGGATGTACAACAACCTTGCGGAACTGGAGGACATCACGACCAATATTGGTTTTGTGCTGCTGCACATTGACGAAGAGGCCGGCGCACCGGCTACCAAGATTGCCCCGCTCATGGGCATGGAGGCGCGCAGCCTCACGCGCATGCTGGCCAAACTCGAGGAGCGAAAGCTCATTTACCGCGCCTCCGACCCGAAGGATGGCCGCATGGTGCGCATTTTCCTGACTGAACTCGGAAAGCAGAAAAAAGCTGTTTCCAAAGAAGTGGTGATCGCGTTCAACAAGGCGCTTTACAACGCCATTCCTGCTGAACAACTCGACGTGTTTTTCCAGACCCTCGACCGCATTCATGAGGTCGTGAAACTTTCCCCTGAAATTTTAAATCTTCCTACGAATGTTAATCGCTGAAAGCAGTCCTCAACCGACCGCAGCGGCTACAAGCCGAACGATTCGCAAAGTGGCTGTGCTGGGTTCCGGCGTCATGGGCTCCCGCATTGCCTGCCATTTTGCCAACATTGGCCTTGACGTGCTGTTGCTCGACATTGTGCCCCGCGACCTGACCCCCGACGAGTCCGCCAAAGGGCTCACCCTTGAGCACCCCGCCGTGCGCAACCGCATTGTGAACGCAAGCCTTCAGGCTGCGGTAAAAAGCAATCCTGCCCCACTCTATCAGGCCGATTTTGCCTCCCGCATCCGCACCGGCAATTTCGATGACGACATGGCCAAAATCGCTGAATCCGACTGGATCATCGAGGTGGTGGTGGAGCGCCTGGACGTGAAGCAGCAGGTGTTTGAAAAAGTGGAAATTCACCGCAAGCCGCGCACCCTGGTTACTTCCAACACCTCCGGTATCCCGATTCACCTCATGGCCGCCGGCCGCAGTGAGGATTTCCGCCGCAACTTCTGCGGAACCCACTTCTTCAATCCCCCCCGCTACCTGCGCCTGCTCGAAGTAATCCCCGGCCCGGACACCGACCCGGAGGTGGTGCGCTTCCTTATGCATTACGGCGATCTGTACCTCGGGAAAAAAACCGTGCAGTGCAAGGATACCCCGGCCTTCATCGCCAACCGGGTGGGTATTTTTGCCATGGCCACTATTTTCAAACTCGTGGATGAGCTTCAGCTTACCATTGAGGAGGTGGACCTGCTCACCGGCTCGGCTACCGGCAAACCCAAATCGGGCACTTTCCGCCTCAGCGATGTGGTGGGCCTCGATACCACGGTACACGTATTAAAGGGTATCTACGACAACTGTGTCACAGACGAATCCCGGGCCATGTTTCAGCCTCCGGCCTATGTGCAGGGACTGATGGAGAAAAAGTGGCTGGGTGATAAAACGGGTCAGGGTTTTTATAAAAAAACGAAAACCGCCGATGGTCAGACGGAGATTCTGGCGCTGGACCTGCACACCATGGAGTACCGGGCCCAGCAGAAGCCCAATCTGCCGGCGGTGAAGGACTCCAAAAACCTGGCTACCCTGAAGGAGCGCATGCGCTTTTTTATGAAGGGGCAGGACAAGGGCAGCCAGTTTATCCGCAAGTCGGCCCTCATGGTATCGGCGTATGTATCGCACCGGATACCTGAAATCGCCGATGCGCTGTACCAGATCGACGACGCCATCCGGGCGGGTTTTGGCTGGGAGGCGGGTCCGTTTGAGCAGTGGGACATGATTGGCCTGGCAAAAAGTGTTGAATTGTTTGCCGCTGAAGGCATCGCCATTGCTCCCTGGGTTCACGACATGATCGCCGCCGGGCATACCGCTTTCTATAAAGTAGAAGGGGGCCGCCGCTGGTACTACGATATCCCCACCAAGGCTTATCAGCCGGTGCCGGGTGCGGAGTCATTCATTATTCTCGAACACCACAAGGACAAAACCATCTGGAGCAATAACGACGCCGGGGTGATCGATATCGGTGACGGGGTGCTGAATGTGGAGTTTCGCTCCAAAATGAACAGCATCGGTGAGGGTGTGCTGCGCGGTATCCATTACGGCATTGATTATGCCGAGAAACATGGGTACAACGGGGTGGTGATTGCAAATGATTCACCGGATTTTTCGGTGGGTGCCAACCTGTTTCTGATTGCCATGATGGCTGCGGAGCAGGAGTGGGAAGAATTGGACCTCGCGGTGCGGTATTTCCAGAATACGTCCATGCGGATCCGCACGTCGGCGGTGCCGGTGGTGGTCGCGCCTCAGGGCCGTACGCTGGGCGGCGGATGTGAGTTTACGATGCACGCGGATGTGGCCGTGCTTGCCGCCGAAACCTATATTGGTTTGGTGGAGGCAGGTGTGGGCCTGATCCCGGGCGGTGGCGGCACGAAGGAAATGGCCATCCGCGCTGCGGATCAGTACCAGCAGAATGGCCATATTGGTCAGACGCTGCTCATGAACGGACTGATGAATATTGCCATGGCAAAGGTGGCCACCTCGGCAGAAGAAGCCCGCGGCCTGGGTATCCTGCGGGATACGGACCGCGTGGTGGTGAACCTGGAGCGCCGCATTGCGGAGGCGAAAAAAGCGGTATTGGAGCTGGCAGGCCGGGGATATGTGGCGGTTCAGCCCCGCAAATCGGTGAAGGTGCTGGGCCGCAATGCCCTCGGTACCTTTATGGCGGGTATTTCCGGTTTACGCTTTGGCCATTACGCCAGCGCCCACGATGCTAAAGTGGCCTCCAAAGTAGCCTATGTGCTCTGCGGCGGCGACCTCACCGGCGAAGAAAACTACGTTTCGGAGCAGTACCTGCTCGACATTGAGCGCGAAGCTTTCCTCAGCCTGCTCGGCGAGCGCAAAACCCTCGAACGGATCCAGCACACGCTGCAAACGGGGAAACCGCTCAGAAATTAGTAAAAGTTGGATGGTTTGAAGTTTGAAGTTGGTTTCACTGACGACTCCTAAAATAGGTTGACCGCAAGCAATCAACCAACCATGAAAAAGGAAGCACAAAAACCACAGGTTATTGACCAGAGTTTGAACCGGACATTCAGCGAAGAATTCAAGCGACAGCGCGTTAAGGAAATCGTTACGAAGAA
>SXGT01319385.1_pt1 | contig 10573 bp, 7 predicted proteins | sample 3176221 | NCBI WGS metagenome assembly SXGT01 (sample SAMN11356862, study PRJNA531348) | freshwater metagenome | isolation source: freshwater sample F1-120 | place: China: Fuxian Lake, Yuxi | collected 2017-12-25
ACGCTCGCCGGTCTCGCGCTCGCTCTCGCGTGCATCACCCGCGCGCGTGCACGAGCCGCACGCCCACGATGACGCACACGCCGCCGGCGGCCGTCTCCCACCCGAGCGGCTCGGCCAGGATCGGGTACGCGAGCAGGGCCGTCACGACTGGCTGCAGGTTCGTGAACACGGCGACCCGCGACGCCTCGGTGCGCATGAGCGCGAAGTTCCAGAGGAGATACGAGACGACCGACGTGACGACGACCAGGTAGCCGATCCCGCCCCACGCGGCGCCCGAGATCGCCGCGAGGCCCTCGAACGAAAGTGTCCACGGGGCCGCCAGCGCCGCCCACAGCGCGCCTGACAGCATCGCCCACGCCGCCACGCGCGTGCCGCCATAGTGCGGGGCCAGGTCGCGGCTCTCGATCGTCCAGGCCACCCAGGCGCCGACCGCGCCGAGCATCGCCACGTCCCCGACGATCGAACCGCTCGCCGCGTCGAGTCCGCGCCCGAGCAAGAGGACGAGCACCCCGCCGAACGCGAGCGCGCTCCCGCCGAGCGCCCGACCACGCCAGCGTTCACGCCCGAGCAGCCCGCTCGCCAGCATCACGCCGACCGGCGTCAACGCGTAGAGGAGACCCGCGTGCGTCGCGTGCGAATGGTGCACACCCCATAAGAAGAGCCCCTGATTGACCGGCCCCGCGATGAACCCGAACGCTGCGACCCGCAGCCAGAGCGCCCGCGGAGGGAGCCGCGGCGCGGGCAGGCGCCACAGGATCACGCCAAAGACGACCCCCGCGAGCACGAGCCGGAGCGTCACCAGCAGCAGCGGATCGACCGTCTCGGTCGCGCTCTTGGCGACCAGGTGCGTCCCCGCAGACAGCAGCGTGTGGACCATCATCGCCACGAACACCGAGCCCGCGAGCGTCGGCTCGCGGCGCGCCGGCTCCACCGTCAGGTCGGCCGCATTCACCGCGCCGTGACGCGCTTCACGGCAGCTCGGCGTAGGTCAGCATGCGCCCCTTCTCCGGGTCCCACACCGCCAGCCGAAGGCAGGCCGCGACGTCGCGCGGGCGCCACGTGGTGCGCCCCGGGTCCTGCAGCTCGGGCACCGCGCGCATCGCCTCGGGCAGGCGGTAGAACGGGATCCGATGGTTCAGGTGGTGGATGTGGTGGTAGCCGATATTGCCGGTGAACCAGTGCATCACCGGGCCCATGTCGAACATCGACGAGCTGCGCAGCGCCGCGAACGTGTAGTCCCAGCTGCGGCGATCGCGCAGTTGCATGGCCGGGAAGTTGTGCTGCGCGAAGAAGCGGTCGCGGCCGGCGCCGAGCGACACGACCAGCGGCAACATGACCAGGCAGACGGCGTCGAGCCACCCGAGCCAGAGGCCGACGCCGACGAAGCTGGCCACGTGGATGAGGACGGCCAGCGGGCCGCCCCAGTGGCGCTTGGGATCGCGTTTGAACGGGGCGAAGGTCATGCCGATGAGGAAGACAGTGAGGTAGCCGAGGAAGATGGTCGCCGGGTGGCGAAGCGTCCGATAGAGGCGCCGCTGCTTGGGCGTCATCGCGTTCCACATGCCGAGCGTGACGACGGGGAAGCTGCCGATGGCCGAGCCGATGAGCTTGGCGTTGTGCTTGTGATGGTAGTTGTGGGTCTCGCGCCAGACCGAGCGCACGGCGAGCATGTAGAAACCGAGGACGCTCATCACGACCGAGGCGGCCTTGGACCCGTGAAAGACCGCGCCGTGCAGGTAGTCGTGGAAGAAGATGAAGAGGCGGACCTGGAGGAGGCCGGCGACCGCGCCGAGCGCGACCTTGGCGGGCCAGGCGGCCGCGGGCAGGACAGCGATGCCGCCGAGCGCGACCGCGAGCGCGAGCCATGACACGCCGAAGAGCCGCCAGGTCTTGCCGCGGTCCTCGTCTTGGAAGGGGCGAAGCGCCTGGTTCAGCTCGGCGCCGGTGCGGCCTTCGCGGGCGAGGAGCGCAGGTGCGAGAGTCACGGCGCGCGCGACGGGCGCGCCGGTCGATTCGAGGAGGGAGTCGGTGCTCGTGCTCATGAGGGAAAGCCTCTGCCAGGCCTCGCACCGGGCGGCAAGGAACGCGCGCGTACCTGACGACGAATTCTCTCGCGAAGTCCTCGCTTTCCGACCGAGCGTTCGCGCGGCCCAACCCGCGACGGGCACTGCGAAAACCGCGACGCACCCGACCCTGCGACGTGGTTGGGGCTGGATACCGATCCGCCAGGTCGGAGTGGCTGTACTCCACACGCCCGACCATGCGCCGCGCGCCTCCCAGCGCGTCCCGGCCTTGGTCGCGGGCCCGCGGGCGTTACGCCGAAGGAAGGGTGAAAACCTTGCTCGCGGCCGGCTCTTTGCACTAGCTACCCCAACTCGCTTGCGCGCCTCCCGCGCGAGTGCGCGCTGCAGCGCGAGGAGCTCGCCCCGTGAAAGTCGGCATCCTGTCGATGTTCCCGTCCCCGGCCGTCCAGTCCGGGCCGGCAATCCACACGCGCTTCCTGCACGCCGGGCTGTCGCGCCGCGGCCACCACGTGACGCTGATGGGCCCCGACACCGGCGGCGTGGCGCCCATCGATGGCAACCGGGATTTCCTCTTCCCGGGGTTCAGCTACCCGACGCACCCGAACGTCAAGATCGCGATGCCGGGCAACCCGCGCGAGCGCTTCGCGGCGCGCCCCGACGTCGACGTCATCCACGGCCAAGCCAACGACCACATGCTGCACTACGGCGTGTGGGCGCGTGCGATGTGGGGGATCCCGTTCCTCAATACGCACATCATCCACATGCCGACGCACAGCCACTTCCTCTTGTCGGACCGCCTCTACCAGAACGATTTCGTGCGCAAGTGGTGGTACGAGCGCTCGCACGACATGGAGCGCAGCTTCGCCGAGAATCTGTACAACAAGGGCGACTGCTTCGTGGTCCAGTCGCGCCATCTCGTCCGCTACTGGCGCGAGCGCGGCGTGACGGTGCCCATCGAGGTCGTCGGCCGCCCGATCAACCCGGACGTCTTCTCGAAGCCGGCCGCGTGCGACCCATTTCCGGCGCACTTCCCGTCGGGTCGGCGCCTCCTGGTCGTCTGCCGCCACGACCGCGAGAAGAACCTGCACACGCTCATCGACCTCTTCGCGAACGAGATCGCGCCGCGACACAAGGACGTCACGCTGACGCTCGTCGGCGACGGCCACGACCATACGAACCTCGTGCAGCAGGCGCTCGCGACGGCCCACGCGGACCGGATCATCTTTGCCGGCGAGGCCAACCATTCGGAGCTGGTCGACTGGTACGCGCACGCCGATCTGTTCGTCTACACGTCGGTGTCGGAGACCTTCGGCAACGTCGTCAACGAGGCGCTCTGGTGCGGGGTGCCGGTCGTCGCGTTCGACGACAAGATGGGCGTCGCGGGGCAGGTCGTCGATCGCGTCAACGGCGCGCTCATCGACCCCGAGCAGGACGGCGCGCACGCGCGGTTCGCGACCGCGACGCTGGCGCTGCTCGGCAACCGGCAGTTGCGGCAGCAGCTGGGAGGCGAGGCGGCGAACCTGGCGCGGCGCACGGCGCATCCGGACGTGGTGTTGTCGCGTTTCGAGCAGATCTACAAGGACGCGCAGCGCCATCGGGCCGAGACCTTGCCCGTGCCGCTGTGCGAGCGAAGCCGGGCGGCGCAGCTCGCCGCCTTTGCGCGTCACTATGGCGCGTGGGGCCTCTGGAATGGGCTCCTGTTGTCGGTGGCGCACACGGCCACGCGCATGGGTGCGAGCCGGTCCGGCGGCTACGAGCAGCACGCGCAGGCGGTTCGGATGGTGGCGGCGGCGCGCGAGCAGCACATCGACATCGCGCCGCCGGCGCAGTCCGTGCGACCGATGGCGCAGCCGGCGGCCTGACCCCGCGCGGCGCCGTTTGCGCCGTCATTCATGGGGTGATCTGGATGCGCGCGCGGACGTATTGGTCGAGTGCGGGTGCGTCGGTGCGGACGTCGGGCGTGTCCTCGCGCAGGGTCGCCTCGATGAGGTAGGTGGCTGCGTGGTCGGTCGTCGGTAAGACGAGCGGCGAGCCGACGTCGCCGGCCGGCAGACCATCGAGCAGCCACGCGCCGGTGACGGGTCGATCGTCGACGCGCACGAGCGCGACGCTGTGCCCGTCGAGGTGCAGCACCTCGGGGGCGAGGACGTCGAAGGTCGTGTAGAAGCGCTTGACCATCTGCTCGCGACACACGGGGCACATGGGCGTACCCCAGGCGTTCATGAGGCAGTGGCGAGTCGGCTTGTAGCGGTCGTCGCAGCCGCCGCCCGCGCCGCGGAACTGGCCGATTGCATTGGCGTATTGCGGGTCGTTCGCCGGGGTCGGGAGCGGCACGTCGGGGGTGAGCCAGGCGTGCCAGGGGACGTCCTCGGGGCGTGCCGCGAGCGGCGCGAGGTTCGGGTAGTCGGGGGTGAGCGCGAAGCTCTGGCAGACATCGCCGGCGTGGCGGTACTCGTCGGCGAGGTGGCCGAAGGCGTGGCCGAACTCGTGGACGACGCCCTCGTGGGTGTCCTCACCGGGGCCGTTGATCGACGTGACCCAGAGGCCGAAGGCGCCGAGCTTCTGGGTGTTGACGAGGACGACGACGGTGTCGAAGGGGACGGCGGCAGCGGCGCGCGCGACGGCCCATTGGTCGGTCTGCAGGAGGACGTAGTCGAAGTCGAACGGGAGCCCGAGCGTTTGCGCGAGTCGCAGCGGGTAGAGGCTACCGAAGGCGGTGTCCTTGAAGCCGTCGCGGCAGCCTTCGAGCTCGCGTTGGGCGGAGCAATCGTAACTCGCACCGGACTCGTTGCTCGCGATGTCGATGCGGTGGATGTTGATGCGGTCGGCGTAGCCTTGGAAGGGCTGGGTGGCCAGGAAACCGGCGGCCACCGCGTCGGCGCGGGCACGAAAGGCGTCGAGCTCGGTCTCGGTGTAGCCGTCGCCGAGGATGGCGATGTCGAGCGCGCGATCGGAGGGTGCGTCGCCGGCGAGGCGCGCGACGCGCAGGTCGCTCGGAGGGTCGAGCACGGGGAGGTCCGAGAGCGCGGCGTCGCCGAGCGGTGTCTCGAGGCCGTCGCGGGCGCGGCGGGTGAAGGTCACGCGCACGGCGTCGGCGAGGCGCGGCAGCGAGACGGCGAACTGCGCGAGCTGCGGAAACACCTCGAAGAGGTTGTAGTCGTCGAACCCGGAGGCGGCGAAGAACTCGCGCATCTGGATCGGCTCGCGCAGCGTCTTTTGGAAGAGCGTGCGACCGTCGCCGGCGAGGAGGCGGACGACGAAGGGGTAGCGCGCGTCGAGCTCGTCCTCGGGATCGAGCCACAGCTCGGCCGGATGGAGGATGCCTTCGACCGCGATGGATTCCCCGAGAGCCGCGCCGTCGAGGCGGACGAAGAGCAGATCGGCGGGCAGCGGGGAGGCATGCTCGAGCGCGAGGATCTGCGAGCTGATCTCGACCTCGACCTCGACCTCGACCTCGACCTCGACCTCGGACTCGACCTCGACCTCGACCTCGCGACCCTCGTCCGCACCACAGCCCGCGAGCGCGATCGCCAGCACGAGCCCGCCGATCCGCGCCCCCGTCGCGCCGCTCACGGCTTGAGGCAAGCCTGCGCGTCGGCAGTCGTCTTGGCCGCGAGCACGCAGTCGATGTTCGCCTGGGTCGCCAGCTTCGAGAAGCCTTCGGTGCACTTCTCGAGCTGCGCCTTGTAGTCGGGATCGTCCTTGAGCTTCTCGAGCTCCTTGGCGCCCTCTGCGCGCGCGGCCGCGTCGAGCTCGACCCCCTTGGCCGCGAAGCTCCTCTCGTATCCCTGCCAGAAGCCGAGCCCGATCTGATGCACGCACGCCTTCTGTGCGACGCCCCGCTCGACGCCCCGGCCCCCGCCGCACGCTCCGAGCCCCAAAAAGACCAGCCACCACATGCACATGCGCGTTTTCATCCCCGCATCGTTTCCGAATCCGCGGAGGTTGGCAACCGGGCCGCGACGCGTTCGACCGCTCCGACCGGGGTCCGGGATCGCCACCGCCCGGACCGCATCGTTCGCAATTCTTAGGAACCTCGCCCCGAGCGCGGCCTGAGCCGCCCATGTCACGTAGTGCGAATGCGCTTCGCATTTCGTTGCACAGCGCCGGTGCGAAAGCGCCGATGATGCGCCGTGCGGGCCGGAACGCCGACACGTTCCGAAAGTGAGCATGAGCATGAACGTCGCGCGCCGAAGCATCGCGTCCCTCTGCATGGGTGGCGTCCTGGCCTCGATGGCCGTGACCGCCACCGGCTGTCTTCAGAGCGGCGGCGACCCCGACGTGCCGGGTGCCAGGCTCGAGCTCGCCGTGGCGCCTCTCAGCCTGCCGAATATCGGCCAGGCCTGCTACGCCATCCGCGTGACGAACGCGGCCGGCACGATGGGCGACATCGTGTGGCAGGACGGCGATCCGACCAACGCACCGGCCACGACCGTCGGCATGGCGCAAAGCGACGGAGCGCTGTGATCGGGCCAATACGGCAACGGCCCCGGCGGCGACATCGCGGTGGTCGGCCCCTGCGATGCGGGCACGCCCGCCCCGCACACGCACACCGTCACGCTCTGGCTCGAGAACCTCTTCGACGTCGGCGGAAGCCAGATCCCGCCCGGTGAATGGGACAACCCGTGCCCGACGGGCGGCGCTGCGCCGGGCTGTTCGCTCGAGTTCCAGTGCAGCGAAAACGAAGACGTCGCGGTCACCTTCAACCTGACCGTGATGCGCGACGCGAACCAGGGCTTCTTCGACGTCGCCGTGAACTTCGAGGATGTCTTCTGCTCGGCCAAGCTCGACTGTTCGTACGACGAAAATCACAACGGCAACGTGGACCCCGGCGAAGAGATCAAGATGCTCTTCAACGGTCAAACCCGCGATTACACGGCGATCATCGGGCTCGCGTGCACGGCCGGCCCCTCCGACAACGACACGACGACCTTGCACCTGAGCGACGTGCGCGTGCGTTGCGACGGCACGGCGATGCAGCTCACGAGCGCCGAACCGATTCTGTGTGCGCCAGACGGGACCGTGCTCGGGTTTGGATTCGGGTTCCTGAACCAGGGCCTCTATGGCATCCCGGCGGGCTCGCTCGCCGCGATCGGCTTCCGCATGATCGACAACGCGACCGCGCCGTGGGGGTACCAATACGAGCCCTTCACGCTCCCGTCGCCCGGCTCGGTTTGGGGTTTCGGTGGCGGCGACCAACCCTTCGAGGGGTTCTTCCCGCAAGCGTTCACGGGCAACTTCACGAGCGCCGGCAACGTCACCGGACCGCGCATCGCGGGCCTGCTCATGGACATGCAGCCTGGCCAGACGATGGAGACCGCGTTCTCGGGCATGCGGCCCGCCATCGGCTGGATCCCGCCGACCTCCCAAGGGGACGTGACGTTCCAGGCGGTCCTCGAGAACCCTGCGTCGGTCTCGATGGTCACGAGTTTCCATATTTCGGGCGGCAACGGCGCATGGCTCGTCGCGATCCAGGACATGAAATCCGAAAACCCATGGGGGCCGCCCGTGGCGTGGCACCTGACCCCGATCCTCGCCCATATCGACGATGTCGAAAACGGAGTCCCGGGGTCGCCGCCGAGCCTGGTCGGAACGATCCTGGGGGACCTCGGCAGCGGAGTCTGCCGCGTGGACCTCGTGAAGGACGACCTCGCCGTCGGCTCGTGCCCCTTGGGCGCTGACCGGCGGAACGTCGTGTGGGACTTCAACGATGCCCCCGTCAACAACGCCTACGTCGCGATCCAGCTACCCCAGTTCGTTCTTCCCAACGTGAATCCGGCGACTGACTGGGTCACGCGCGGGACGGCAGGTGGCGTGATCGGAATACCGAACGAGACCACGCTCATCGCCGAGAACCTCTATTACTCCCATACGGGCGCCGCCCCCGGTGGCATGCCGATCGCGCAGCTGAGCGCCACCGTCTACACGCGCGCGAGCTCCGCGTTCTCTTGGACCACGGCGTCCGCGTCGCACCTCGAGATCGCGTCGGCCATGCAAGTGGAAGGCAGGGACTCCGGATGGGACCTGCCGTGGCGCGACGATATCTCCGCGTACGGACATGACTTCATGGTGATCACGGCCCAGGTGTGGAACGCCGGCGGGGGCGTCGCCGACCGCCGGAACCTGGTCCTCGCGACGCCGGCCGACGAGGACTTCACGAGCCCGCTCCTCACCTGGTCCGAGATGTCGACCGCCTTTGGTACCGAGCTCTTGGACTATGCGACCGGCCTCACGTCGATCGTGAATCCCGCCACCGGAACGCTCAAGCGATACGCGGTCGGGACGCACTACGGCGTCACGAGCCCGACCGCCGTCATTTGGCCGCTCCCCGACGCGGGCGACCTCCCCGCAAACCAGGGGGGCGTGGGGGTCCTGAGTACCATTACGCTCCCGGCTCCGGCCGGCATCGGCGAGTTCCACTACCACATGGCGAGCTGGCACCACCGCCTCTCAGGCCCGACCGGTGAGGAACGCGTCGCGATCGTCGGCGGCATCTCGAATGACATGGAGCGATCGCTTGCGAACGTCGCGTGGTTTCTCGAATACGACGCGGGCGCCGCGGGGAATGTGACGATCGGCGAGCCGCAGTTCATGGCGAGCGCCAACGGCGAGGACCTTTCCTACATGGATAGCATGCGCTCGGGCGAGACGTTCGGCTGGTGGACCGAGCAGGGCGGGCCGGGCAACAGCAGCTATGACCGCCGCATCCGGGTCGGGGAGGTCGACCGCGACTGGGACGCGCAGGCGCAGCGGTGCGACAAGCTGTTCGCGAACGGTTTCAGCGCTCCCACCAACGGCCCCAACGGCGGCGGCGGCCGGGATGTCGACTCGGGCTATGTCTTCGAGCCGAGCTACAGCACGGCCGATCCCGCCGCGTTGGACTCGAACTACCCGCTGGCGGAGCCTTCCCCGCTCGAGCGGCGCTTCGACAAGCGCGGGCGTCGCAACATGGTCGACACCACAGACGCCGCCGGGCGCGTCTTCACGACAGTAATCGGCATCACCGAGGCGACCGGCGAGCCCTTCGTCGGCGGACTGCGGTACGCCACGCCGACGTCGACGCCGGTCCCCATCACGGACCCGGGCTTCACCCAATACGACGGCCTCGCCGTCCAGGGTTTCCTCGACAACTCGACGGCCGGCCAGTACGGCCTCGCCATGTTCGCCAACGTGGACGGGGTGGACGCCTCACCGATCGTGGACGCCGGCCTCGCCATCGTCGACGTCGCCCTTGCCACCGGCGCCGTGACCGTCAAGGAGGCGCTCACCCCACCGGCGGGCTGGTCCGTCAACCTGTCGAGGCTCGACGCGACGACCGGTATCCTGGTGGCCGGAACCAGTGACGAGCAGTCGCTGGGGGGCGGGAGCTGGTTCGATGTCTGGAACCCGTCGCACTTCGTCTTCTTCAAGCCGACGACCAGCTTCACGTTCACCGGCTGGTCGAACTTCGGCGAGCAGTACCCGAGCGGCGGAAGCCCGAACGGCTACGAGAACGCCATCCGCATGTCCAACCCCGAGTGCACCTCGTGCACCGGCGACGCGTGCATGACGTGCCAGGTGCTGGACGTACGCGACGGCAAGGCCGTCGCCAAGTGCACGCCGACGATCCTCTGCGACGACCTGCCCGGGTACTACTTCTGGGACCTCCTGGCGACGCCGTCGGGCGGGGCGATCGGGTCCACGCGCCTCGGCGACCCCACCGCCGCGGCGCTCGATCCGGACTATACGTCCGGGACTCGGAACCCTTCGGATTCGCAGGAATTCGGAGTCTTTCTCACGACCGTTGGCGACACGTACCCTGTGTTCATGGCGAGCTACGGCTACGTCGTTCCGCCCCAGGGCATGGATCCCGAGATGAACGAGGCCGCTGTCGTCGTGTGGCCGATGACCTCCGCCACCGCGTTCGGGGCGCCCGTCGTCTTCTTCAAGGGGTCGCCGGGCGGTTGGTTCTCCGCGCTGGACGGCTACATCTTCGGCGTCGTGTACGACGAGGAGAACGGCGCCAACCTCCAGCGCCCGATGGTGTTGAAAGAGCCGGCGACCTTCGCGGGTGCAACGACCCCCAACAGCTGGCTGCGTTGGTCGTCGCTGTCGATCCCCGGCCAGACGGTCACGAACATCATGCTGGCCAACCCGCTGCCCGGGCGGGACCTCTTCTACGGAACGTACGAGACCGGCACCGGGCCGGCGCTCCCGTTCGTGGCCGAGCTCTCGGGCACCAACAGCACGATCCAGCAGGCGTTTGGGAATCCGGCCGCCCTCGGCGCCACGATTCCGAGCGCAACGCAGTGGGAGACCAACGGGTATGCGTGGGTCAGGTTCGCGGCGGCGGCGTCCCCGAAGGCGCAGCCGGCCGGCATGGTCACGATCAACGGCAATCCGGCGAACGTGGTCGTTTGGAACATCCCGGACGATCTGACAGCGCCGATCGAGTTCACCGAGCGCGGTATCCGGCGTCCTTGAACCAACTGACGATGTGGCCTCTGGGCAACTCGTTCATGGCACGCAAGACCTCCCGGTCGACGGCGTCACGAGAGCGGGCTTTGGCT